>Ga0123333_10002590_pt1 | contig 18270 bp, 18 predicted proteins | sample BioC12SIPDNA_3_FD_89957 | JGI IMG/M metagenome (GOLD analysis project Ga0123333, IMG submission 89957) | Anaerobic biogas reactor microbial communites from Washington, USA - Biogas_R2_B C12 SIP DNA | ecosystem: Engineered > Bioreactor > Anaerobic > Unclassified | place: Washington, USA... | reverse complement strand
TTCGCCAACGGCCCAGTTCAGCGACGATAAACCCTGGTCCATCCGCGAGTTGGCCAAACACTTCCGCATGTCGGTCGTCCCCGTCTTCGGCGCGATCAAACGCCTCGAACAGGAAGGAATCCTCAAGGTCAGCCCCCAGCGGGGCATCGGCCTCAACAAGCTCAGCGCCGGCCAGGTCCGCCAGGCCAACGTCGTCCGCGAAGGACTGGAAGTCCAAGCCGCCCGAATCCTCGCCCGCGAAAACAACGCCGCCAAAATCGACAAGCTCCGCCAGCTCGCCCTGCGGATCCGCAAACTCGTCCAGGAAGGAAAGCTCCAGGACGCCGGATACATGGACTATGAGTTTCACCGCAAGCTCTTTGAACTCGCCGACTGCGCGATCCTCGAAGAACGGTACAACCAGATCGCGACCATCTGCCTGCTCTCGATGAACGCCTGGGACCGCGACAGCTTCGACGAGGATACTCCAAACGCCCCCCTCCGTCACATGACCGTGGTCGAGGCCCTGGAAAAAGGCGACCCCGAAGAGGCCGACCGCGCCATCCGAAAACACATTCGCAGCTACGCGTCCTGACCCCCTCCCTGCTGAACCGGATGAAAAAGGGGACATTCTACTTTTTGGCAACCGTGTCCCTGCCGGCAAGATAAAGCGGTACCGCCAAAAAGTAGAATGTCCCCTTTTCCCGTTGCCCCCTCACCCGCTGGATGGGGCGCGGAGTTTTCTTTCCGTTTGCCTGGCCTTTGGGTAAAATAAAAAAAGAAACGTGTGGAAGGTGTAGCTCTTCGACTCACTCACGGCACACCTTTCACACGTTCTTTTCACGCCGCTATTCGGCGTTGCCCCGACTCAATCAGCTTCTCCGGCGAAGCAGCCATCCGCCGAGCATTAGCAGCCCGAGCGTCGCCGGCTCCGGAACCTCCGTGATCGTCACCGCCAGGCCGGTCGAATCGGAAATGTGAGTCCCGGCGATGCCGTCGTATGGATTGGTGTCAAAATCGACGGCGAAGTCAATGAAGTCACCCGCCTCCAGCGTGAACTGTCCCGAGTAACTCATGAAACTGGTTCCCGAGCGATCGGCGTAACCATTCGCCGCACTGCCATAGAACCCATCGATCGGACCCGTCGCAATCGCACCGTAGTTCTTGATGACGTAACAGAAGGTCGTGGTGCCGCTTGGAACCTGACCGGTAAACAGAGCGCTGACGTCCACCGTCATCGCCTCCGGGGCCGTCCACCGTGCGGTGGCGGTATGGCCGATCTCGGCGCCGGAACCGTCCTCAGCGGTCGTGATGCCCGGATGCAGGATGACCTGTTCGGGTTCGTAGTAACCCCACTCGGTCATCGGGTTCGGCCCCAGGTTCTTCAGGACAAAACCCTGCCACTGTCCGCCGCCCGTGGATTGCTCCCAATCCACGTAATTCGATCCGCTTTGCGTTCCGCTCACGGGGGTGGCATACAGGCTGAATTCGGCCGTCCCGGCGCGATACCACCCATACGTCCATGCTCCGTTCGGATTCCCGTTGGACGTCGAAAAGTCGTCCGCCAGGCTCCAGCTCTCCACCGCCGATGCCGGACCTGCCAGGCCCAGCATCAGGGCGAGCGCCACACCTCCCATGTACTTTAGCATAGCTCGCTCCTTTCAAAAAACACTGATGGACCATCCATCAGGAATTCCCGGACCGGTTCGGCTCCGACAGCCGGCTCTCAATCTGCCGCATCGACTCCAGCAGCGACTCCGGATACAGAAGCCTCGCCCGCTTCTCGCTCGACATGGTGCTTTCAATCGCCCGATGAATCGCCAGATTGTACTCAAAGGCGTTTCGCAGATGGCGTTTCACCCATTCCCGCGCCCCATCCGCGCTGCGCCGGCAAAACGCCTGGTAAATCCGGAAATGAAACCGGAAATCCCGCAGGTACTGATCCAGATAGTCCTGGCCCGGAAAATGCACCCGCGTATTGACCACCCGCGTCAGGATCCGCAAATCGCCGATGTTCTTGATCAACGCCGTGTTGCGGGTCGCGTTCAGGATGGTCAGGTGGAACTCCATGTTCAGCACCAGGATCCGATCGTCCGCTTGGTTGTACGAGTCCTCCGTCACCTGTCTCCGGCGGCCCTGCTCGCGAAGGTCCTTCAACACCGACAAGTGCCGCCGGATATTGTCTTTGAGGCAACCGATCTCCCGATCGGTTATCTTCTCCGCGGCGATCTCCGCAGCCCCGGTCTCCATGACCAGCCGGAGCTCAAAAACGGTGGCCAGTTCCTCCGGGGCCAAATGCCGCATCCGAACGCCCCGGTTCCCCACCTTCTCCAACAGCCCCTCGGTCTCCAACTGGATCACCGCCTCCCGAACAGGCGTATAGCTCATCCCGATCGTCTTGGCGATCTGGCGAGGTGAAAAGAAGCCGCCCTCCGCCAGCTCGCCGGTAATCATCTGAGCGCGGATGTGGTTGTAAGCCTGTGACTTCAGATTAGCCGTCATCGTTCGCTTCTCTCCCTGCCGATCTGGGAAGACATGGGTTCCAGATATACACATCAGGTGATATATCGCTAGAACGACCGTAGTATATCACCTTTTGCACCCGAACGCAAGATTAAAACTGCACCTTCTTCTCCGGAACCGGGCCGTTGCACGACATCACTACCCAAAACAACCGATCGCAAGCGGTTTTGCCCTTTATTTTTGACGCACTTCCTGTTATTTTAGTGGTATACCACTCGGTGTACCGAAGCATCCAAGGGTAGCGATGAGAGCAAAACATGGTAAGTAGCTTAAAAGAAAAAGCTTATACGCATATCCGTCAGGAGTTGGCCCAGGGACATTGGAATGACGTTCCTTTTCTATCTAAACGAAAGATTGCTCAGCGGGTGGGGATGAGCTACACACCCGTCCGCGAGGCGCTGATCCAACTCGAGAGCGAAGGGCTGATTGAAACGGTGAACAATCAGGGCGTTCGGCTCAAGATGCTGACCCGCGAAGAACTGCGGGAAAAATTCGAACTGCGAATCGTGCTCGAAACGGGGGCGGCCAAACTGGCGGCCGAGAAGATCACGGACAAAGAGCTTGCCTCGCTTCGGCAGAACCTGGATGAACACCGCCGCTCGCTTCGTTCCTATCGGAGTTCCTTGACGGACAACCAGACCCCTGAGGCGGGAGCCCTTTTGGGCGAGAGCATCCGGCAGGCGTTCCAGCTCAACATCCTCTTCCACCTCGGAGTGATCCGGGCCTCGCGGAACAGGCAGATGGCCAAGCTCGTCAGCGACCTTCATCTGGTCACCCAGGTGCTCCAGACACGGGCGATCCTGCCCGGCCAGAATCATCTGCGGCAGATCGCCCGCGATTGCCTCTTCCACCACCGCATCCTTCGGGCCCTGGAGCATCATGACCCCGAGGAGGCCGCCCGGTGGATCCAGAAACACACGACCGACGCCATGAAACATCACCTGTCGGTCTACGACCTTCTGCAGCAGCTTCGCCAGCCGTCCGCCTCCTCGCTCTACAGGGTCCCGGAGGTCTGGCTGGAGCCTGGCCAGAAGGTCGAGCAGTCGATTTCCTCGGATTCGTGTCATTCGGCAGATGGTCTGCCGAGGAAATAGTGTCTCCAATGTAAAAGCAAAGGAGGGTCTGTATGAAACAGACGTGTTGGATGGCCGGACTGCTGCTTTGCCTGACGGCATGCGCATCTGCCGGGGCGTTCGACGTGAACACCGACATGGGATTTGGAACCAATCCCAACGGTGTCTGGAGCTGCGGCTATGTCGTAGGCGGCGACACAGCCCTCTACAACGTCCCCCTCTTCCTGACCGGAGATACCACAGGGCTTAACGTCTGGTCCAAAGACGGTGAAACGGATCCCTACGGCAACATCGCGAAAAACACCAATGCCTATGACCTGGGCAACCAAACCTGGCCCAATGGAATGCGGTGGTTCGCCGGCAAGACCCACATGATGACCCCCTCCGGCGGCGCCGCCGGCGGACGAGTGACCGCCATCCGGTTCACCGCTCCCGAAGCCGGTCTGTACGACATCGACGTTGACTTCCTCAAGGCCTCCACCGGAGAAATCAGCACCGATCTGCAGGTGCTGGTCGGTGGAACCAGCGTGATGTCCAAGCGGGTCAACAGTGCCGATCCGGCAGCCGCCTACGACGGTCTGAGCGTGCAGCTCTCGGCCGGAAGCACCGTGGACCTGCTGGCGATCCCCGTCGCGGGCAGCGGCGATTGGGACGGCGGCTTCTCCATCACTCAGGTGGATGCGGTCATCACCCAGGTTCCCGAACCAATCACGCTGAGCTTGCTGGCGCTGGGCGGCTTGGCCCTGCGGCGAAAGTGCTGATCCCAGATTCAAGTTCGCAAAAAACGTGTGAAAGGCGTCTTAAGCCGCCAAGCAAGAAGAACGCCTCCCACACGTTTAGAATCGCAAAGGCCGGTCATTCGCTGATCGGCCTTCTTTTCGTCTCTTGAAGGCATCGTACCATCGAACGAGACAGAAGAAAAGGCGGTTCAGCGGAAGAAGGGGGGGCAGCCCCAAAAGGCCGTGAGACCCAAAACGGCTCAAGGAGCCGCCATTGGGGATACTCCGCTCTTCCGATCGGTTCTGGAAGGATCACATCGGCTGACGAACCGAAGCAGTGGAATGCCCCAGTTCCGTCCGGCTCAACTCCAAACCTTCAACAGATGGACCGGCAGGATGCATCAGGTCACGGATCACTGCGGCCACCGGTGGAATCGCCATCCGAACGATGGTTCGGCAGAATGGATCGCGTCGGACCGCCTTCGCAAGGGTGGGTGAAACGCGGTAGTAGGCCGCGATGACCGTCCTTCCGGCAACATTGGCGGCGAGGTACCGGTCCCTGAAATCGCGAAGCACCGGCAGACATGAAACCAGCGGAGTATCGTACGTTGCCGCGACCAGAGCGCATCCGCCGGCCGGCGAGATCGGGTTCGTCTCGTTGTTGGGATCAACCGGCGCCGGACTGTTGTTCTCCTGAATGATCTCAAACTCAACGGTGACGTGGCGGTCGTCGTTCATCCGGACCTCGATGCTCCCGGCTGTCGTCTGGTCGTCGTCCGTGCCGGTCCACGACTTGACGCCATACCCCTGCCATGGATAGGCGATGACGGTGGCCATCGTCCCACGAATGAACGTGGCGTTCTCCGGAACAACGTACCCGCCGTCGCCGAGTACTTCCACGGTCAGAACGCACTGATCCAAATCCTCCTCAAAGACGACGGCCGTCGTCATGTCCCGGTCGAGTGTGATCGTCACGCTGGCCTCTTTGGCGTTGATCTCGCCCTGCCACCGCACGAAATGCCATCCCTCAGCCGGAACCGCGGTCAGCGTGACCTCGGACCCTCTGGAAAAAACCCGCTCTTCCGGCAGCACATGCCCTTGCCCTTGTACGTTAATGGTCAACCGGCAATCGATATGCGCCTGCTCGAAGGTCGCCGTGATGGTCTTGTCGCCGTCCATCGACAATTGCGCCGGATTCTGGACGCCCGACAGGTCGCCGGACCAGCCGACGAAGACCCAGCCATCCGCCGCCTCGGCCTCCAGGGCCACCGACGTCCCCTCATCGAACGATCCGCCGTCGGGCCTCACCGTTCCTTCTCCGACCACGTTTACCGTCAGCGCGTGCTGCGGCGACACGCTCCGCTCGAAGACCGCCGTCACGCTCTTGTCCGATGTCATGTCCACCGTGACCGCCGGACTGCTGCCGGATGCGTCGCCATCCCATCGGACGAACGTCCAACCGCTGGCCGCCGTGGCCGCCAAACCGGCTTCCACGCCGGGTGCATACACCCCGCCGTTGGGCGTGACCTCGCCTTCACCCTCCACCGCGACGGTCAACGTGTACCCGGAAACCGGCGAGAGGGCAAGGCATGAAAACTCCCGAACGCCACTTGTGGTCACGATGTGATGGCTATAGTCAACGTCCGCCGTAAGGTCCATCCACGCACCGTACATGTAGCCGTATGCGTGAACCGGACCGCTCAGGAGTGTCTCGTCGTAGCGGATCGCCAACGCGACGACGCCATCGCTCTGCTCCATGCTCCCGGTCCCGTCGAGGCCCAGATAGAGGTGGCCGACGTGGAGTTCGCCGCTTCCTACCATCGTATAGCTGCCGGAACCCGAACCGTGGAAACCCAGATACAGCCGTTCCGCAACCGTATTCACCCCTCCGGACTGGCCAAACTCGCTTGCCCCTGAAATGCCGATGTACTCGTAGTTGGCCTCCAACGTCCCTCCGGTCATCAGGAGATTTCCCGTATTCCCAGCCGTCTCGCCCGCATACAACCCCCAACACACCTCACCGGCATTCGACACCGTCACCGTGCCGCCATTGTCCACGTGGGCCTCGAGCTCGCCGGTGGGCTCCCCCGCCGTCCAGTTCGACCCGTTGGACCAGTCTCCAGTAGCTCTGTCCCAGCAGGTCTGACTTGCTTCAACAAACCCGGTCACTGCGCAGGACACCAGCAGCCAGGTGAGCAATCGCGTTAGCCGCATCGCCGATCCCTCTGCTATCTCTGATCGACCCCCGGAACTGACGCACTGGGCGAACCCCTCTGCCGCAACCCTTGGAATCGACCCGATCAGTTCCTGCAGCCTGAGTCAACCCGTGCCTCGCTTCCTGCCGCCGTCCGTGGAAGCTTCAAAGAGACGCCTCCTGCGACTACAGACGCCCTGGCATCAAATTGTCTTGATGTAGATATTCCGAAAATCCTATTGACCTTCCTATCTTATAATGATAATAATAACTATTATTATTTGTGTCTTGAGCCTAGAATGCTTACAATGGAAATTCGGTTGATTATATAGGGTTTTGAAACATAATCACAAATGATATGCCGAAGTGTCCCAACGACATTCGGATGACCAAACAGCGGCGGATCATCCTCGAGGTGGTCTGCGGGAGGACGGACCATCCGACGGTCGAGGATGTCTTCGTCGAGGTGCGAAAGCGCCTGCCGCGGATCAGTCTGGCCACGGTCTATCGCAGCCTCGAGGCCCTGGCCTCAACCAAAATGATCCAGCGGCTGGAGATGCCCGGCCGGCGACGGTACGATGGGACGGCCCAGGTCCACTACCACGTACATTGCATCCGCTGCGGCCGGGTGGACGATCTGGGCGTCGGCCCCTCGGACCAGATCCGCCGGGTGCTGGCCGAGCGGAGCGACTACCAAATCCTCGGCCACAACCTGGAGGTCACGGGGATTTGCCCCGAATGCCAGAAAAGTCAGATCGAGCGGGAGTGTTAACCGCTTTGGATCGCATACTGTTTCTGTATCACGACCGAAGTTGAAGGAGGACATGATGGGACGGCTCAGTGGCACCAGGACCGAAGCCAATCTGCTGACGGCGTTCGCCGGCGAATCGCAGGCGAGGAACCGCTACACGTATTACGCCGGCCAGGCCCGCAAGGACGGCTTCGTTCAGATCGCCGATATCTTCGAAGAAACGGCCAACCAGGAAAAGGAACACGCCAAGCGGTTCTTCAAGTTCCTTGAAGGCGGCGACCTGACAATCCAGGCGACCTTCCCCGCTGGCAAGATCGGCACCACGGCTGAGAACCTCAAAGCCGCCGCCGCCGGCGAAAACGAGGAATGGACCGACATGTACCCCGAATACGCCAAAATCGCCGAGCAGGAAGGCTTCAAGGACGTCGCCACGGTCCTCAAAGCCGTCTCGGTGGCCGAAAAACAGCACGAAAAACGTTACCTGGACCTGCTCAAGAACGTCGAGGCGGGCACCGTCTTCAAGAAGGAAAAGCCCACGGTCTGGCGATGCCGGAACTGCGGCTACCTGCACGAGGGCGTCGAAGCCCCCGCGTCGTGCGCCGCCTGTGCGCATCCCCAGGCCCACTTCGAGGTCCTGGCGGAGAATTGGTAGGACAAGGCTTTGAGAAGTCGGCGAGTCCGGTCCGGGAATGCCTCGACGTCCCCGGACCGGGATTTTGCCCTTGCCCGCTGCACCGGCTTTGGTATCCTCATGGATAACTTGCCGGGTGGGCACGAAAACAGGGGTGAACCAAAAAAGGGAGGAATCATGGTTACCACAACCAATCACGTGCGGTTCAAGGGCCAGCCGCTGACGCTGGTGGGCAACGAGGTGACGGTGGGCCAGACGGCCCCGGATTTCGTCGCCGTCGCCAACGACCTGAGTCCGGTCAAGCTCTCGCAGTACCGCGGCAGCGTCTGCATTCTGGTCGCGGTGCCGTCGCTGGACACGCCGGTCTGCAGCCTCGAAACGCGGCGGTTCAACGACGAGGTCCGCGACATGGGCGAGGGCGTCAAGGCCCTGGCCATCAGCATGGACCTGCCGTTCGCCCAGAAACGCTGGTGCGACGAGCACGACATCAGGGAGGTGGTCGCGGTTTCCGACCATCGGGACGCCGAGTTCGGCATGAACTACGGCGTGCTGATCCAGGAGCTGCGCCTGCTGGCCCGCGCGGTGTTCGTGGTCGACCGCGACGGCGTGTTGCGCTACCGCCAGCTCGTCGAGGAGACGACCAACGAGCCGGACTACGACGAGGTGCTGGACGCGGCGAAAAAGCTGATCTAGACGCTGTGATGGGGGTCGAGGTTTGACCGAACGGCTGGCCGTGTATCGCTGTCCGCTCTGCGGCAACGTGGTGGAGGTTCTGCACGCGGGCGTCGGCCAGTTGATCTGCTGTGGCCGGCCGATGCTGCGGCTGGCCCAGAGCACCGCCGAGTCCAGACGGGCCATGCACGAGCCGGTGGTCGAACGGACCGCGGACGCCTTGCGGGTGACGGTGGGCTGCGAACCCCATCCGATGGAAGACAAGCATCAGATCGAATGGATTGAGGTCCGCACCGACACGGATGTCTTTCGCAGGTTCTTGGCGCCCGGGCAGCGGCCGGAGCTTGAACTCCCCGCCGCTTCGGGCGATGTGACGGTTGTGGCGTACTGTAACGTTCATGGAATCTGGAGGAATCAAGCATGATCGGCAAGAGAATGGAAAAGGCACTCAATGATCAGATCAAGGCCGAGTTGGACTCCGCCTACCTGTACCTGTCGATGGCTGCGTGCTTTCACGCCGCGGGCCTCGACGGCATGGCCAAATGGATGCGAATCCAGGCCAAGGAAGAGGAAGAACACGCGATGAAGCTGTTCGACCACATCGTCGAGCGCGACGGACGGGCCTTGGTCCCCGAGGTCGCCAAGCCCAAGCAGGACTGGAAATCGCCCCTGGAAGCCTTCAAGGAGGCCTACAAGCACGAGCAGAAGGTGACCTCGCTGATCCACAGCCTGGTCAAACTCGCGGGCGAGGAGAACGACTACCCAGCCGGCATCATGCTCCAGTGGTTCGTCACCGAGCAGGTCGAGGAAGAGGCCAACGCCTCCAAGATCGTCCAGACCCTCGAACGCATCGGCGACTCGGGCAACGGCCTGATCATGCTGGACCACCGCCTCGGCGAACGGGAAGACTGACAACGACCAAAGCCGGCATCCGGGCGAATCCCGGATGCCGGCGCCAATCAACGTGGAGGACCGACCATGGCGGAAACATTCAACGCGGATGAGATCCTGCAGATCGCCGAACGGATCGAGCGCAACGGCGCCGAGTTCTACCGCCAGGCCGCTGAGCGGGCGGACCGGCCGAAGGCCAAAGCCCTGCTCAAACATCTGGTGGACTTCGAGCAACAGCACCAAGCCGTCTTCGCGCAGATGCGGGCCCAACTCCAGGCATCGTCCGGTTTCGAGGCGATCGATCCGCAGGGCGAATCGGCGCAGTACCTACGGGCGATGGCCGACCGCCACGTGTTCGATCCCTCAGCCAACCCGGCCCAGCGGCTCAAGAACGCCGACAGTCTCGATGCCATCTTCGCGATCGCCCTTGACGCGGAGAAGGACTCGATCGCGTTCTACCTCGGCATCATCGAGGTGGTGCCGCCGGAATTCGGACGCGAAAAGGTCGACCGGATCATCCGCGAGGAGATGAGCCACGTGACCCAGTTGATCCGGGAGATGAAGACGATCGAGGTCTAGCGGCGATCCCTTACGCCGCAGCGGCGAGGTGCGCGATGGCGGTTGACGAAACATCGGTGACAGTCAGGGACCTCTACTGCATCGAGACCCTTCCGGACCCTTGCGGGCTGGTGATTTTCGGGGCTTCGGGCGATCTAACCAGCCGCAAGCTGATCCCGTCGCTGTTCTCGTTGCACCAGAAGGGGCTGATCGGCGAGGACTTCTTCGTCGTCGGCTGCGGACGCACGCCGCTGTCGGATGACGAGTTTCGCCGGTCGTTCGTCGAGACGCTGGCGAAGAAGGCGGGCAACCGGCAGCGGGCCGAGCAGTTCCTGGACCGCTGCTTCTACGTGGTGGGCAAGTACGCCGAAGACGACCTCTACCGCGCGCTCGGGCGGAAGCTGGAGGAGCTGGAGGCCCGCTTCCGAAGCGGCGGCAACCGCCTCTTCTACCTGTCGGTGCCGCCCGCCCTGTACACGAAAATTGTCGAGCATCTCGCCGGCGTCGGACTGCTGGAAGAGACGCACGGCCGCAAGCCGTGGCGGCGGGTGGTGGTGGAAAAGCCCTTCGGCTACGACCTGGTCAGTTCGCAGCAGATGAACGTCGACATGCACCGGTTCATCGACGAGCGGCAGATCTACCGGATCGACCACTACCTCGGCAAGGACACCGTGCAGAACCTCTTTATTTTCCGGTTCGCCAACGCCGTGTTCGAGCCGATCTGGAACCGGCGGTACATCGACCACGTGCAGATCACCGTCGCCGAATCGATCGGCGTCGAGCACCGCGCGGGCTACTTCGAGAAGGCCGGCCTGTTTCGCGACATGTTCCAGAACCACATGCTGGCGATGCTGGCCCTGGTGGCGATGGAGCCGCCGATCCGATTCGAGGCCCAGCCCCTGCGGGACGAGACGGCCAAGCTGCTGCGGTCGATCAAGCCCTGGCCGACGGCTGAACTCGACCGCTGGGTGGTCCGCGGGCAGTACGCAGCGGGGCAAGCTGGCGGCCAGCCCGTACCCGGCTATCTCGAGGAGCACGGCGTGGATCCCGCCTCGCGGACCGAGACCTTCACCGCCGCCCGGGTGATGATCGACAACTGGCGCTGGCGCGGGGTGCCGTTCTATTTGCGATCCGGCAAACGTCTGGCGAAGAAGATCAGCCAGATCGCCATCGAGTTCAAGAGCGTGCCGCACTCGGTGTTCGAGCCGCTGCGCGAGGAGGACCTGACGCCCAACGTGCTGGTGCTCAACGTTCAGCCGGAGGAGGGCATGGCGTTGACGATCCAGGCCAAACGTCCGGGTCCCAAGCTCTGCATGAGCGAGCTGACGATGTCGTTCAAGTACCGCGAGGCGTTCGGCGGCGAGCCGCCGGAGGCGTACGAGCGGCTGCTGCTCGATGCGATGGCGGGCGAGCAGACGCTGTTCGTGCGGTTCGACGCCCTGGAGGCGGCGTGGGGCCTGATCACGCCGGTGCTCGAGACGTGGGCGCGGGAATCGGCGGCCGCGGGCGACCTGCACCGGTACACCGCGGGCGGCTGGGGACCGAAGGCGGCCGACACGCTGCTGGCCCGCGACGGCCGGCAATGGCGGGAGTTGTGATTGAAAGACTTCGGGACATGAGGTGTTGCGGCCACTGAATGGAGGAACCGGCAATCATGGCGGATGTTTTCAAGGCGCATAAGGTAAGCGAGAAGGTCTATTGGGTCGGGGCGATCGATTGGGGTCTGCGGGAGTTTCACGGCTACGCCACCCCGCGCGGCACGACCTACAACGCGTTTTTGGTGCTGGCTGAGAAGGTGACGCTGGTGGATACGGTCAAGCGGCCGTTCGTCGACGAGATGTTCGCCCGCGTCGCCGACGTGATCGAACCGTCGAAGATCGACTACATCATCTCGAACCACGCCGAGATGGACCATACCGGCGGGTTGCCCATCACCATCGACCGCGTCGGGCCGGAAAAGGTCTTCGCCTCGACGATGGGGGCCAAGGCCCTCGAAGAACATTTTCACTTCGGCTATCCCATCGAGCCCGTCCGCGACGGCCAGACGCTGAACCTCGGCGACATGGACGTCACGTTCATGGAGACGCGGATGCTCCACTGGCCCGACAGCATGATGAGCTACCTGGCCCAGGCGAAAATCCTCTTCTCGCAGGACGGCTTCGGCATGCACCTGGCCTCAAGCCGGCGCTACGACGACGAATTGGACCTGGCCCTGCTGGAGTGGGAGGCGGCCAAGTACTACGCCAACATCCTGATGCCGTACGCGCAGATGGTCGAACAGCTCTACGGCCGCCTGAAATCGTTCGATCGCCCGATCGACCTGATCGCCCCGGACCACGGGCCGATGTGGCGCAAGCACATCGGCTGGATCGCCGACCACTATCACCGCTGGGCGAAGCGCGAGGCGAAGGCCAAAGCGGTGGTGACCTTCGATACCATGTGGCACAGCACCCAGCTCATGGCCGACGCGGTCGCGGAAGGGCTCGCCGAGGCGGGTCTCGCGGTCAAGGTCATGCCGCTGGCCGGGTCGCATCGCAGCGACGTGGCCACCGAGGTGCTCGACGCCGCGGCCTTGCTGGTCGGTACGCCGACGATCAACAGCCAGATGTTCCCGACGGTGGCCGACGTGCTCTGCTACCTTCGCGGCCTGCGTCCGGCGGGGCTGACCGGCGCCGCGTTCGGCTCCTACGGCTGGGGAACCGGGGCCGGAGTGGATCAGGTCCAAGCCATCCTGGCCGACATGAAAGTGGAACTGGCGGCTGAGCCGCTGAAGGTCAAGTACGTTCCGGATGCCGAAGCCCTCGCCCGATGCCGCGAACTCGGCCTGACCGTCGGACGGAAGGCGTTGCAGAGCCTCTGATACTCTTTGAGAAGACCGGCACGGAGCACGCGGACCACGCGGAGAAGACAGAGTCGGATGGACCGGGAAGGGGGGGTACGCTCTGTACAAACCGTACGAGTCCCGGGGATTGCTGATCGTGGAGTTGGCCGCGATGGAGCGGCGGTCCGGCCGGACGGGGGTTTTGTACATTTTGTGCGATTGGCGCGGCATGCGGAGACAAGGTCGGGATCGGAGGGGGCGGTGCGAATCGGGAAGAAGCCGCGTTGGGGTTTTGTACAGAACGTACCGTGTGTACATGCCGGCGATTCTGGAGCCATCGATATCAGGCCCGCAGCAGGGGTTTTGTACAATTTGTCAGATTTGCGCGGCGTCTGAGATCCGTGCGCTCGGACCGGAGAAGGCTGGGTTCCCGAGGCCGCCGACTATTCGGTTGTCAAGCGTCGCACGAGGCGACGCGCGGGTGGGGAGGCGAACGATCCCCGCCGGATAAAGATAGCATGGGTTTTCTTCAGATGCAAATCGGCGGTTTTGGGGGCGCAGGCGGAAACGCCGACAGGAATCTCCACAGAAGCACGGGGAACCGGCTAGGAATGTGTACGGCGGCAGTCAGCGAGCGCCGCCGCACGAGACCGGCCTGCCGGTTTCCATGGATTGGTAGATGTCACGGACCAGCGCGAGCGACCTGCGGGCGTCCGGGCCGTTGATGAGGGGTTCGGTGCGGTTGACGACGCAGTCGGCGAAGTGGGTCCAGATCGACTCGCAGGGGTGCTTTTCGAGGTCAACCGTTTCGACGGTCTTGCCGTACTCGCGCCCGACGGTCAGGCCGCGACGGCACGAGATGTCGCCTTTTTCGCAGAACACCGCCCATTCGCCCCAGTCGTACCCGTCCATCGCTCCGTGGCAGACCCAGTTGCAGGTGAAGTTCACCAGCGTGCCCTGTTGGAAGCGGATGGAGATCGAGGCGGCGGCTTCGCCGTCAAGGCGGGCCAGGTCATGGACGCCGAGGGCAAAGACTTCGGCCGGCTCGCCGAAGAACCACCGCATCAGGTCGATGTTGTGGATTCCCGAACCGATCACGCAGCCGCCGCCGGTGGAGGCTTTGACCCGCCAGTTGGAGGCCGTGGTGTAGTAGAACTTCTGATGGTGGCAGGTTTCCGCATAGATCGGCCGGCCCAGCGCCCGGCTGGCGATCAGATCGTGCATCTTTCGGAACAACGGGTAGAACCGCATTTGATGGCCGATCATGAGCGTCACGCTGTTTCGGCGGGCCGCTTCGATGATGCGATCGGCTTCGTCCACCGTGCGGGCGATGGGTTTGTCGAGCAGGATGTGTTTGCCCCGTTCGGCGGCTTCGACGCAGGCGGTTTCGTGGAGGTGGTGCGGCAGGCTCACGACGACGGCGTCGATGGCCGGATCGTCCAGAACCGCATGGTAATCCGCCCGCACGGCGCACGACGGCGGCAAGCTGAACTGCCTGGCGATCTCCTCCACCACGGCTGGGTTCTGATCGCAGAACGCTTTGAGGGCGAAACGGTCAGGTTCGGACAGGATACCGCCGATGTGGAACCGGCCGAAACCGCCGCCGATCACCGCCACCGACAACGGAAGGGAAGGAGTGCTTTTCATCTTCATCCGCTCCACGGCTCGCACGAGCCTTGTTCTACGTGGTCCTGAATCCGACAACGATCAGCCGCATGGCGGTCTCGCCCGTATTGACGATCCCATGCGAATGCCCCGACTTGACCAGGCTCACGTCGCCGGGACCGACCGGGTGGCTCTGGCGATCCATCATCAGCGTGCCGTGCCCCTCGACGATGAAGTAGACCTCCTCGCTGCCTTCGTGCCGGTGCTCGCCGATGCTGACGCCTTGCGGCAGGATATCGTCGTGCATGAACAGCAGCGAATGATCGCTGTCGCCCGGATTGATCAGGGCGTGGAGCAGAAGCTCGCCCTTGCCCTCATGACATTCGGCGCACCGTTCCTCTTTCATCTGCGAACGTAGTCTTATCATTTTATACTCCATGACCAGAGCGGCCGTCGAGCCGGAATACCTGCTGGTGTCGCATACTTCCGTTATTCTAGAAACCCTATCGTCACAGGGGTATGGACAAAACCGGCTGTTATTTTATATATTTATACTGTCATGGAGACGCAACGCCGGGAAACGCCGTTTTTGCCTCTGCTGCAGCGGTCGTTGAGTTGGGACTATCTGGGCGGCGGCCGCGGCAACCCGTGTTGCCACGCGGAGACCGACTGGCGGCTGCTGCCTTTTCTGGTGGTCGTGTGCCCTGAAGAGGGGCGGTACATCAGCCGAATCCGGGACGAAGGCGTTCTTGCGATTCGTCCCGGCGAGGCCCTGGTGGTTCCGGCGGGAGTCCATCATACGGTGGGCATGCCCGACCCGGGAGTCGTCAGCTACGCCCACGTCCGGTTCGCGTTGTTCGGTTCGATGGATGTCTTGCGCTTCTTCGAGGTGCCGCGGCGCGTCACCGGCCGGGCCGGAGCGGACATCCTCCACCTGGTGCGAGATCTGCATCAGGCGATGTCGGCGAAGCCGGCGGGCGCCGATGCGATCGTCCAGGCCGTGGTCCGGCAGGACCTGGCCGGGCGGCTCTTGCGGGCCGTCGTCTCCGTTTCAGAACTCCGCAACATGGAAACGAAGGATGTTTTTGAGATGATGCGAATGGAGTCGGTCTTCAACTACGTCGAAGACCATCTGGATCAGCCGATCCGACGCGCCGACCTGGCCGACCTGGTGTTTCTCTCCGAGACGCGGTTCCACTACGTCTTCAAGAAGGTGATCGGCGTCGCGCCCATGGCCTACGTCATGAACGCCCGGATGCGAAAGGCCCAGATTCTGCTCGCCCAGCCGACGCTCACCATCTCACAAATCGGCCAAGAAGTCGGCTTCCCCAACATCTTCCACTTCAGCAAGGCGTTCAAGCAGGCGTTCGGCCGCAGTCCGCTGCACTACCGCAGACAGATCAGCGAATCGCTGAACGCCATCTACACCGCAGCCGGACCGGCAAACGACGGCTGATTGCCTCGCGACGGACCGTACGACTAGCGATCAGGATTTGCCCACCAGTCATCACACGTCGTACGCTTTTCCCATCATCCCTTCGCCGATCAGCGTGCCCGTCGATGAGAACTCGCCGATCTCCACACCCGCTGTGCTGGCCAGCCCATTCCAGTACTGGCTGGGGCCGATATCGACAGCCAGGGTGTAGGTGGTATTAGGTTGAATTTCGCCCACCGTCTGACACAGAAAACTTGACGCCACCTGGGCATAGGCAAAATTGCCGCCGTAGTTCCCTACCGCTGGGGAGTTGCCGAGGCGAACCAGCCGGGAACCGCCCCGCTTGAAACCAGCACTTCGGTGTTCGGCGTCAGGATGGGCAGCTCAAAATCCCCGTTGACCAGTTCGTTGGCGCTCGCCGAACGGATTTACGGCTCGATCACCGCGCCGGCCCCGGTCGTGCGTACGCCGAACGGTCCGAATCTGCTGTCGAACGGCAGTTTCGAGGACGCTGAACTGGCGGCGGGAACTTCCGCCCCGACCATGTCGATTGAGATGAACGGCTGGGAACAGACCGGCACCAATCCGGAACTGGTCAACCTCGGCGGCGTTTTCGACCGGACGGGCGACGACTTTCTGGCGATGTCGCAGGTGTCGAGCCTGTTCCAGGTCGCCCAGGAAATCCAAGGCGACAGGAAGTACACCTTCCTCGTCGACTATGGCTATTCGGTCCACTGGTTCAATCTGGCGGATGGCGCGTTTGCCGCCCTCGCTGACCGCGGTCAGCGTTCCGGAACCGGCTTCGATAATCCTGTGCCTGTTTGCCTTGATCCTGGCGCGGCGGAGCCGTTGATTCGCAGCGCCAATGGCAACGGCGATGCGCCGTCGGCTCGTTTTGCCGCGGGTGGAACAGAGCCGGTGACGCTCTCGAAGAAAACGTCTACTCCAGGTCGTAGACGCTGTTGTCGGGTGAGAGAAAGCCGGTGTCGGGGGTGATGAGTTCGCGGTTGTAAGCCGGCTCGACCTCGGTGTACCGCTGATTCTGCGAAACCACGTGGCCGTCGCAGAACGCGACGTTGGTCGCCCCGCTGTGGCGGTAGCCCTGCGTGCCGCCGTAGCGGCCGGCGAACCTGTCGCCCGGATGCGTGAAGGGCGATCGCATGTACTTGTTGGCCCCGTCGATATATTGGCCATCGCCGAAGAGGGCGGTGCCGGCTGGGTCGCCGACCTCGCCGGTGCGAGCGGGCTCAACGACCGTCTCGTACGACCCGTGGCCGATGTAGCTGGTATTGTAGTTGTAGCCGGTGTATGGGTCGCCATACGAATTGGCGTTGCCGTCGAACGACGGGCACTGATGGACCTGCTCGATCGTCCGGCCTTGCCAGAGGATCCCGGCTTCAACCGTGGTCTGAGCGTCGTAGGTGATGACGAAGTCCCACGAGTAGCTCTTGAAGGCGGGCGAGTATCCGTAGTAGTAGGCGATCGGATAGCGGTCGCTGTAGGATTCGGTGTAGGTCTGGGCGGCGATGGCGAACTGACGCAGGTTGTTGCGGCAGAAGGTCCCGGAGGCCAGGCTGCGGGCCTGGTTCATGGCGGGCAGCAGGATGGCGACCAGGAGACTGATGATCGCCACGACCACCAGGAGTTCGATCAGGGTAAAGCCGCGTGCGATGGGCGATGGGGATTTGGCGCGGTTTTTTTGTCCGGGCCGGAGGGAGGGGTGGGAGAGGACCAACCTGCCCTTTCGTTCCAAATGAGCTGTCTGAGCGGGATTGGCGGCGGCAGGCAGCAGAGAGCCTCCAAAGAGGATCATTCCGACCAGGATCGCGCCCAGGAGGCCGCAGGCGGGGCTGAGCGGATTGCGTGGATCGGTCTCCTGCGGATCATCCTTGAGGGCGGTCGGCTGGTCGCCGAAGACCTGCTTGCAGGCGTCCTCGAAGGACAAGGTGGTCCCGGCCGGCGCGTGGACGCCGTAGCCGTAGTGGGTGGCCAGGATGGCCAGGTCGCCGAGGCTGACTTGCCGGTCACCATTGAAGTCACCGTTGACCCAGCCCATGCCGCTGGTGGTACCGTAGTTGCTGGCCAGGATGGACAGGTCGCCAAGGCTCACCGCGCCGTCGAGGTTGGCGTCGCCGTATTCGGTGTTGAGCAGGACGCGGACGAGGTGGTCGGTGTCGGCTTGGTCGGTCAGGTCGTCGCCGTCGAGGTCGTAGTCCGGATCGCCGTAGTTGGCGGCCAGCAGGTCGATGTCCGCAGCGGTCAGGAGGCCGTCGGCGTCGTGGTCGCCGGGCGTGCTGATCACGGGCGCCACGTCGGCAACCGCGTCGATTTCGGAGACGGCGATGTCGGCGTCTTCGACTTTGACGTAGCGGAACCAGGTAAGGCCGAGGTTGGCGATGTCGAAGCCGGCGCCGCCGG
>Ga0123333_10002584_pt1 | contig 18280 bp, 13 predicted proteins | sample BioC12SIPDNA_3_FD_89957 | JGI IMG/M metagenome (GOLD analysis project Ga0123333, IMG submission 89957) | Anaerobic biogas reactor microbial communites from Washington, USA - Biogas_R2_B C12 SIP DNA | ecosystem: Engineered > Bioreactor > Anaerobic > Unclassified | place: Washington, USA... | reverse complement strand
GAGATCCGGGGCTACCTGCAGGCGCTGCTCGATGCGGGCGTCACCGGCTTCCGGATCGACGGCGGCAAGCACATGCCGGCCCAGGACATCGCCGCGATCCTCGGCGGCCTCGAGGGCCGGTTCTACGTCTTCCAGGAGACCATCGACCAGAGCAGCGCGGAGCCGGTGCGCGACTGGGAATACGCGGCCGTGGGCGACGTCACCGAGTTTTCCTACGCGTTCGCGCTGGGAACTGCATTCGACGATGCATGCGGCGGCCGGCTGAGCGACCTGCAGAACCGGTTCTCGCAGGGGGACATGCTGCCCTCGCGCTTTGCCCAGGTGTTCACAGACAACCACGACAACCAGCGCGGGCACGGCGTGGGCTCGGGCTGCGTGGTGGATCACCGCGACGGGCAGGAGCACGTGCTGGCCAACATCTTTGCGCTGGCCTATCCCTACGGTTACCCGTCCGTGATCTCCTCTTACTACTGGCAGGCCAGCGCCGTGGATGACACGGGCGACAGCCTGGGGCCGCCCTCCTCAGGCGACGGCGGCGCGACGTGGGGCGCGGGGCTGGGGGCCGAGACTCGCCCGGTCTACGGTCCGGACCAGGCTGCGGGCGACATCCCGGCCAACTGCGCCGCGACCTACGAGGATGGCAAGTGGGCGTGCGAGCACCGGCGGACGTCGACCGCGAACATGGTCGCGTTCCGCAAGGCGACCGCGGGGGAAGCGATCCGCGACTGGCAGAACATAGGCGGCATCCCCTCCGACCACATCGCGTTCGGGCTGGGGGAGAAGGGGTTCGTGGCCATCAACGGCACGAGCCAAGACGCGGCCAACGTCACCTACACGACCGCCCTGCCCGACGGCGCGTACTGCAACGTCGTCCACTACGATTTCAGCGCGACCGCCGGCAGGTGCGTCGACCCCGCCACCGGCCTCGCGGCGCCGCCCGAGAGCCTGATCGCCGTATCCGGCGGGCAGATCGTGGCAACGCTGCCCGCGATGGACGCGTTCGCGATCCACGTCGCCGCGCGGAACTGACCGCGCCGGCCGCACGCGCGGTGCCGGGCACTTTAACGATCCGAAGGATCGCAGTGCCCGGCACCTGGGATAGCGGCGTGCGTTCAGGCAATGCCACGCCCGCGTAGGACCTAAGCCAACCAGTCCACCAGGGCCAGGCCCGGGATACGATCGAAATGCCCCGTGTTGTGTGTGACCAGGGGCAGCCCATGCTGGAGTGCGATGCTGGCGATCTGGAGGTCGGGATCGGCCACCGGCGTGCCGGCCCGGCGGAGGAGATCCTTGATCTCGCCGCAGCGCCGCGCGCTGGACGTGTCGAAGGCAAGGACTGTAACCCCCTCGAGCAGCGTGTTCACCTGGGCCAGGTTGACAGCCGGTTTTTCGGATTTGTACGCGCCGTAGGTCAGCTCGCTGACGGTGATCGCTGTGACGTAGAGCGGGATGCTCGCCGCGACCTGGCTCCCTACATCGAGCCGGCCGCGCAGAAGGGCAACGCAGTGATCGGTGTCGAGGATGTAGCTCACAGCGTGATCTCGCGATCGGCGGCTGCCAGTCGATCTCCGTAAATCTCCTCGACCAGCTCGTCGAGATCGTTGCGATCGGCCCAACCGCCGAAGGCAGCCATGATGGGGTGGGTGGCGAGTTCGCGGCCGGGCTCGCCGGTGGCCCCGCCCGCTTCCAGCGCTTCCAGCCGGCGGAGGTCCTCGACGCTGACCAGCGCGGCCACCGGTTTACCGCGGCGCAGCACGAGCAGGCGTTCGCGGCCGTAGGCAACGCGACCGATGAACTCGGAAAGCCGAGCCTTTACGGCGCTGGTGTCGGTTGATACTGCCATGGGTGCACACCTCAATTGGTCATAATGACCATTTTCCTGGTCCCATTATAGGACGCCGTGACTCAGGTTGTCAAGCGCAGATCAAAATTGTCCCTGACTTCGAAAAACTATTGACACCCCCGCAATTTCATGATATTCTACTTACACGTGTAAGGTTATACGTGTCAACCGCCTGAATGCGTTGTATCCCGCTTCTAACTCGCCGTAACAACCTGAGACAGGTGGCGATATGACCACGAAAAAGCCCACCCAAACCGATGTGGCTCGCCTGGCCGGTGTTTCAAGGGCAACCGTCTCGTACGTCCTGAACGGCGTCGTCAACGAACGGGTGCTCATCTCGGAGGAGACCCGCCAGCGGGTCCTGGCGGCCGTCGAGGAGCTCGGCTACGAGCCGGATGCCCGCGCCCAGGCCCTGCGCTCCGGCCAGACCAAAACCATCGGCCTGATCATCCCCGATATCCATAACCCCCACTTCTGGCAAGCTGCGGACGGAGTCGAGCAGGAGCTCCGCGCGTCGGGCTATCACCTGCTCCTCTCCAGCGCGAATCTCAGTCCTGAATACGGGGAAGATGTTCTCAAGGAGCTGTCGCGCCGGCGCATCGACGGGCTGATCCTGATGAGCTCCGACATCTTCCAATCGGAAGGGGCGCAGAAGATCCTGGCCCAGCTCCTCAAGCGACGATTCCCCATCGCGAGGATCGGCGACCACCCGAGCATCGACTGCGTGGCGTCGAATTACGAGCTGGCGACACGAGAGGCGATCGCCTATCTGTTGTCGTTGCAGCACCGGCGGATCGGGTTCATCTATGGCGTGCGTCCGGAGTGGGACAGCCTCGGCACCGCTCCCCTGCCGGACGACTCCCCGGGCGGCATGGATCGCCTGCTGCCTTACCAGGACTGCCTGCGGGCGGCGGGATTGCCCGTCGACCCGGCGCTGATCATCACATGCGGCACGGCCATCGAGGATGGCTATCGGGCTGCCCTGCACCTTCTGAAGCTCCCGGCGCGGCCCACGGCTTTGCTCGCCATCAACGACCTGCTGGCCATCGGCGCGCTGCGTGCGGCCAGCGACCTGGGGTTGCGCGTCCCCGAGGACCTGTCAATCGTCGGCTATGACGACATTTCCCTGGCCAGTTACCTGGTGCCGCGCCTGACCACCAGCTCCAAGGACGAGGTCAGGGTGGGGCGGGAAGCGGTCAAGCTGCTGTTGGAGCGCATCCGGGACCCCGAGCGGCCCCACCAGAGAATCGACGTACAGGCCCGCTTCATCATTCGTGAGTCAACGGGCCCCGCGTCGTCCTGACGACGAACGCCCCGGGCGGCGACCAGATTCTTCACGGAGAGAAGTTACCTCATGCGCAACTCAGGCATCGTCAGGTTCTTCAGGCGCTTTGGCGCCCGCAACGCTGCCGGTTATATGTTCCTCGCGCCCTGGCTCCTGGGTTTCTTCGTCCTGACGCTCTACCCGATGATCTATTCGCTGTGGCTCGGCTTCACGGACTATGACTTCACCAAGCCCGATGCGACGCAGTGGATCGGGCTCGGCAATTACCTGAAGATGTTCGGGCCATTGGCCGGGCTGTCCGGATTCACCGCGTCCACGGGCGAGGTGATGCGCGTGGACCCGTACTATCTGAAGTCGCTCTCCGTAACGTTCACCTATGTGTTCGCATCCGTGCCGCTCAAGCTGATCTTCGCGCTGGCGGTGGCGATGCTGCTGAACCAGAAACTGCGCGGGGTGCCTTTCTACCGCGCTGTGTACTACATCCCCACCCTCCTCGGCGGCTCGGTGGCCATCGCGGTGCTGTGGCGCAAGCTGTTTGAAAAGGACGGCCTGGTCAACATGTTCCTGAGGGCCATCGGCTTCACCGACCTGCCCGGCTGGATCACCAATCCCAAATATGCGCTCTGGACGCTCGTCCTGCTGACGGTATGGCAGTTCGGCTCATCGATGATCATCTTCCTTGCGGGGCTGAAGCAGATCCCGGAGGAGTATTACGATGCGGCGAGCGTGGATGGCGCGAGCAAGGTGCGGCAGTTCCTCTCCATCACCATCCCCCTGCTCTCGCCGGTGATCCTGTTCAACCTGGTCATGCAGATGATTTCCGCGTTCCAGACATTCACCCAGGCCTACATCATCGGCGGCGGCAGGGGCGGCGTGCTCAACTCCACGCTGTTCTACACACTCCACCTGTATCTCCAGGGGTGGACGTATCACGAGATGGGTTACGCATCCGCCATGGCATGGGTGCTGCTGCTGATCATCGGGTTGCTCACCGCGCTTGTCTTCCGGTCATCGAACTTGTGGGTGTCCTACGGCACGGGGGAATGACGTGAAAACCAGTACGGCTGTCCGCCATACCTTGACGCACGTGTTCATCATCGCGCTGGGGCTGTTCATGATCTACCCCGTCGTCTGGATGATCGTCAGCTCGTTCAAGCCGAACAACATGATCTTCAGCGATCCGGGGCTCATACCCAAGGCTCTGACCCTCGAAAACTACTTCACCGGGTGGAAGGGCTATGCGGGCGTGACCTTCGGGAGGTTCTTCGCCAACTCGCTCTTCATGTGTGCCGTGGCGATCGTCGGGAACCTGCTCTCGTGCACCATGGCCGCGTACGCGTTCGGGCGGCTCAAATTCGCGGGCAGGGACTTCTGGTTTGCGGTGATGATGATCACGCTCATGCTCCCGGGCCAGGTCACCATTGTGCCGCGCTACATCCTGTTCAACACCTTCGGGTGGGTGGGCTCGTACCTTCCGATATTCGTGCCGAAATTCCTCGCGACCGACGCGTTCTTCGTATTTCTGCTCGTGCAGTTCATCCGCAGCCTGCCCAAGGAGCTCGACGAAGCGGCGATCATCGACGGTTGCTCGAAGCTCGGGGTGTTCGTCCGGATCATCGTGCCGCTCGCTCTCCCCGCGCTGGTGACGACTGCGCTCTTCACGTTCCTGTGGACGTGGGACGATTTCTTCAACCACCTGTTGTACCTCACGAGGCCGCCGATCTTCAGCGTGTCGCGGGCGCTGCGCACGTTCGTCGGCGATGCGGGCGCGGTGTCCAACTGGGGCGGCGCGCTGGCGATGGCGACGCTGTCGATGATTCCTGCCTTCATTCTATTCTTCTCCCTGCAGAAGTACTTCGTACAGGGAATCGCGACGACGGGCATCAAGGGCTGATCGATCACAGGAGGCCTTGCGTATGACAAGATGACCCGGAGACCGGAAGAATATCTCGGACTTGTCCGCTGCAACCAACCAGGAATAGGAGGATTCCAAGATGAAAGGGTATCGCACGATCACGTTATTGGTACTGCTCGCCGTGATGCTCGCGGCGTGCGCCCAGCCGACACCGCAGGTTGTCGAGAAAGTCGTCGAGAAAGTCGTCGAGAAGCCCGTCGTTCAGACGGTGCAAGTCGTCCAGACCCAGGTGGTTGAGAAGGAAGTCGTGAAAGAGGTGGTGAAGGAAATCACCCCCGTCCCATCTCGCTCCGACGGACTTCCCGTTTACACGGGCGGCCCGGCCGAGATCCGCATGGGCTGGTGGGGTAACGACGACCGCGCCGCCAGGACCCTCCAGGTCATCCAACTGTTCCAGGCCGCGTACCCTGAGATCAAGGTGGTGGGCGAGCCTAACGGCGGCACGCCCGATCACTTTGCGATCATCGACACGCAGCTGGCGGCCAACAGCGCGCCCGACATCATCCAGTTCGGCGGCAACTGGCCCGACTACAAGCAGTATCTCGAGCCTCTCAATGGCTATCTCGGCAACCAGCTCCTGATCGACACGCCCGAGCGGTTCGATCAGAGTGCGCTTGTCCCCGCGACCGACGCAGACGGCAATCTCTATGCCATCAGCCTCGGCACCAACACGCTCATCCTGGCCTACAACAAGACGATGATCGAGGCGGCCGGGGTTGCGCTCCCGAAGGACAACATGACCTGGGAAGAGATGCTCGCCTATGGCAAGGAGCTGAAGGCGAAACTACCCGCGGGCGTCTGGCCGTTCGTGGACAACAGCACCAACCAGGCGAACTACCTCAGCTACTTCTACACGCAGCAGGGCACCCAGCTATGGACCCTGGACGAGGGCGGCAAGTCCTACGCGACGCTTGATTCCGCCAAGAAGTGGCTCCAGCTGTGGGCAGACATGCGCGCCGAGGGCCTGATCCCCGACGCGGACACCACCGCGACCTACGCTGAGAGCGGGGCGGACAGCTCCGCGCTCGTGGCGGGCAAGGCCGCGATCGGGCTGATCTGGAGCAACCAGTTGGCCGGTTACCAGGCAGCCATGACCGACAAGCTCGGCGCGACGACGCTCCCCGTGGGCGGTGAAGATTCGTACGTCATCCAGATGAGCCAGTACCTGGGTGTCTACAAAGAGAGCAAGAACAAAGAAGCTGCGACGCTGTTCATCAACTTCTTCGTCACCAGCCCGGCCGCGGGCGCGGTGCTCCAGACCAATCGAGGCATACCCTCCTCGCCGGTTGTGCGCCAGGCAACCGCGGTCGGGGCCTCCAAGACGGATGCGGAGGTCTACCGGATCTACGATGCGGTCGCGGACCGCACGATCCCACAAGGCCCGAACCTGCCGAACGACCAGGAGTTCGTGAACGAGCTTCAGCTGATCGGCCAGTCGGTGTCGTTCGGAAAGAGCACGGTCGACGCTGCTGCCGAGGAATTGCAGGCATTGATCGAGCGCCTGGCGGTCAAGTAACCTCCGGAGCAGGTCGGCCCATCCAGCCAGACCGCCCGGCGTCGATCGCCGGGCGGTGGTGGGCTTGTGAGATGGTCGCTGTTACACGGACAGATTCTTAGTGTTCATAGACCCCGCGCCCGGGCGGTCGCTTTTTGCTGGAGCAGAGAATATGCCATCCCCCATACCCACCATTGCCGGCCTGCGCTTCGAGCACCTCCCCGCAGGGACTGGCGGCGTGCTCGGCACCGGCGTCGCCAGTCCCCGGCTGTCCTGGATCGTCGCCACCGCGGCCGGGGACTGGCAGCAGGCCGCGTATGAGGTCGAGGCGCGCCGCGCGGACGGCAAGCTGCATGGCCGGGCCGGGCCGGTTTCGTCGGGCGAGTCGGTGCTCGTGCCCTGGCCGTTCCCACCGCTTGCCTCGCGCGAGCAGATCTCGATCCGGGTGCGCGCGTGGGGGACCGACGGCGGGGCATCCGCGTGGAGCGAGCCGGCCGTCGTCGAGGCGGGACTGCTGGACCCCGGCGACTGGACCGCGCGGTTCATCACGCCGGACTGGGATGAGGACACCGCGCGGCCCCAGCCGTGCCCGCTGCTCCGCCACGAGTTCAACGTCCGGCCGGGCGTCCGCCGCGGCCGCCTGTATGTCACCAGCCTGGGCGTCTACGAGGCGCAGATCAACGGCGAGCGCGTGGGCGATCATGTCCTGGCGCCCGGCTGGACCAGCTACGACCACCGCCTGCGCTACCAAACCTACGACGTGACCGCCCTGATCGCGGAAGGGCGCAATGCGATCGGCGCCATCTTGGGCGACGGCTGGTATCGCGGCCGGCTGGGGGTGCGCGGCGGCCGGCGCAACATCTACGGCGACCGGCTCGCGCTCCTGGCCCAGCTCGAGATCGAGTACGAAGACGGCACAGGCGAGCGCGTCGTCACCGGCCCATCCTGGCGTGCTGCGACCGGGCCCATCCTCGCGAGCGACCTCTACGACGGCGAGACCTACGACGCCCGCCTGGAACGGGAGGGCTGGTCCGCGCCCGGCTACGACGACAGCGATTGGGCCGGCGTGCGGCCGGTGGCGCGGGATCTGGCAACCCTGGTCGCGGCGTCCGGGCCTCCGGTGCGCCGCATCGAGATGCTCGCGCCCGCCGCCATTCTGACCTCGCCATCCGGCCGGACCATCGTCGACTTCGGGCAGAATCTTGTCGGCTGGGTGCGGCTAAACCTGTTCCACGCCGAAAATCACGTTCAACCCTCCGAGGTTTCGCGGACGATCACCCTGCGCCACGCCGAGGTGCTCGAGGGCGGGGAGCTGTGCACGCGACCCCTGCGGTTCGCCGCGGCCACCGACCGCTACACCCTGCGCGGGGGCGGGCCCGAAACCTGGGAGCCGCGCTTCACGTTCCACGGCTTCCGCTACGTCGAGATCGACGGCTGGCCGGGCGAGCTATCGCCCGATGCGATCAGGGCCGTCGTCTGCCACTCGGACCTGGAACGCACCGGCTGGTTCGAGTGCTCCGAGCCCCTCGTCAACCAGCTCCACGAGAACGTGGTGTGGAGCATGCGCGGCAACTTCCTGGATGTTCCCACCGACTGCCCGCAGCGCGACGAGCGGCTGGGCTGGACCGGCGACCTCCAGATCTTCGCGCCCACGGCCTGCTTCCTGTACGACGTGGCCGGCTTCCTCCAGTCGTGGCTGGCCGACCTGTCCGCCGAGCAGTCGGCTGCGGGAGGCGTGGTACCGATCGTGGTGCCCAACATCCTGCCGGAGCCGGTCTGGCCTGCCGCCGCGTGGGGCGATGCCGCGGCCATCGTGCCCTGGGTGATATACGAGCGCTGCGGCGACGGCGTCGCCGGGGGCGACGGCAGCATCCTGGCCGGCCAGTTCGACAGCATGGCGGCCTGGGTCGATACGATCGCCCGCCTCGCGGGGGAGGGCCGGCTGTGGGACGAAGGGAAGCAGTTCGGCGACTGGCTGGACCCGAAGGCGCCGCCCGATAACCCGCGGGACGCGCGCACCGCGCCCGAGATCGTGGCGACCGCGTACTTCGCCCGTTCGGCCGAGCTCGTGGCCCGGGCCGCCCAGGTCCTCGGCCGTGATGCGGAGGCAGCCCGTTACGCGGCGCTCGCTGCGGAGGTCCGGGCCGCCTTTGCGGCCGAGTATGTCACGCCCGCAGGCCGAGTGGTCAGCGATGCGACGACCGCGTATGCGCTGGCGCTCGAGTTCGCACTGCTGCCGGACATGGAGCAGCGGCAGCGGGCCGGCCGGCGGCTGGCGAAGCTGGTGGCCGCGGAGGGATATCGCATCGGCACCGGCTTCGTGGGCACCCCGTTGATCTGCGATGCCCTCTGCAGCGTGGGCGAGGTCGAGACCGCCTACCGCCTGCTGCTTCAGACCGAATGCCCATCGTGGCTCTACCCGGTGACGATGGGCGCCACCACCATCTGGGAGCGCTGGGACAGCATGCTGCCCGATGGGTCGATCAATCCCGGCCAGATGACCTCGTTCAACCACTACGCGCTGGGAGCCGTGGCCGATTGGCTGCACCGCACAGTTGCGGGCCTGGCCCCGGCCGCGCCCGGCTACCGCCGCATCATCATCCGCCCTACCCCCGGCGGCGGTGTCACCTGGGCCCGCGCCTCCCACCGCACCCCCTACGGCCTGGCCAGCTGCTCCTGGCGGGTCGAGGACGGCGCCATGACCGTGGAGGTGGAGATCCCCCCGAACACCTCCGCCGAGGTCTATCTGCCCCGACCGCACGGATCCCACCCAACCAGGGCCCCCAACCTGGTTGGATCCGGGCGACATCGCTGGTCGTATGCGTATTGACCGAGGAGAAATGATGGCCGAAACCCCCTCTGCCGCGCCTCCGGTCTACCTCGATCCAGACCGCCCGCTCGATGATCGGATCGCAGACCTGCTCGCGAGGATGACGCTGGAGGAGAAGATCGGCCAGATGACCCAGCGCGCGGCCGCGATTCCCAGGCTGGGCATCCCTGCGACCAGCTTCGCCAACGAGGCGCTTCACGGCGTGGCCCGCAACGGGCGTGCGACCGTGTTCCCCCAGGTCATCGGGCTGGCCGCGACCTGGGATCCCGACCTCATCCGCCGCACCGGCAGCGCGATCGGGGACGAGGCCCGCGCCAAACACCACGCCGCGCTGCGCCGCCACGGAGAGGCGGGCGGCTACCAGGGCCTGACCTTCTGGTCGCCCAACGTCAACATCTTCCGGGACCCGCGCTGGGGCCGCGGGCAGGAGACCTGGGGAGAGGACCCGTTCCTGACAGGGGAGCTGGCCTCCGCGTACGTGATGGGCCTGCAGGGGGATGGCGATGCGCAGGATGTCCCGCACCGCTACCTCAAGGCCGCGGCCTGCGCCAAGCACTTCGCGGTCCACAGCGGTCCCGAGGCGCTGCGCCACAGCTTCGACGCGGTCGTATCGCGCCGCGATCTCCATGCCACCTATCTGCCCGCGTTCCGCAAGCTGGTGACGGAGGCCCGGGTCGAGGCGGTGATGGCCGCGTACAACCGGACCAACGGCGAGCCGTGCTGCGCCAGCCCGCGCCTGCTCGAAGAGATCCTGCGCGGGGAGTGGGGATTTGCGGGGCATGTCGTGTCCGACTGCGGCGCGCTCGACGACCTGCACCTCCATCACCGGGTCACCGCGGACGCGGCCGAGAGCGCCGCGCTGGCGCTGCGCCACGGCTGCGACCTGGAGTGTGGCAGCACCTTCGCGCACCTGGCGGAAGCCATCGATCGCGGCCTCGTCACCGAGGCGGACGTGGACCGGGCGCTGGCGCGCACCCTGGCCACGCGCTTCAAGCTGGGGATGTTCGACCCACCGGACCGCGTGCCCTACGCGGCCATACCGCCAGAGGTCGTTGGCTGCCAGGCCCATCGCGACCTGGCGTATGAGGCAGCCGTGAAGTCGGTCGTGCTGCTGAAGAACGCCCGAGGCCGGCTGCCCCTGCCGCCAACCCTGCGCAGCCTCCAGGTGGTGGGTCCGACCGCTGCCACCGTGGATGCCCTGCTGGGCAACTACTACGGGCTCAACGAGCACATGACCACCCTGGTGGAAGGCATCGCGGGCGCCATCCCGGAGGGCGTGCGGCTCGACTACCGCCCCGGGTGCCAGCTGGCGGCTCCGAACACGAACGCTCACGATTCCGCGGTGGCCAATGCTGCCAAGTGCGATGTCACGATCGCGTGCATGGGGCTGCTGCCCCTGCTGGAGGGGGAGGAAGGGGATGCCATCCTTTCCGGCGCGGGCGGCGACCGGGTCGACATCGCGCTGCCTGCGGTGCAGCAGGCTCTCATCAGGGATCTGGCGCAGAGTGGTTCCAGCGTGGTCCTGGTGTTGGCAGGCGGCAGTCCCATCGCCCTGGGCGAGATCGCAGACCTGGTCGACGCGATCGTCTTCGCCTGGTATCCCGGCCAGGAAGGGGGGCGCGCGGTCGCGGATGTCCTGTTCGGCTGGGCCGCGCCTTCCGGCCGGCTGCCCGTGACCTTCCCGCGGTCGGTGGATCAGCTGCCGCCGTTCGAGGATTACGCGATGCGGGAGCGCACCTACCGCTATGCGACCTCCGAGCCGCTGTATCCGTTCGGCTTCGGACTCAGCTACACCCGCTTCCGCTACAGCGACCTGGCCGTCGCGCCGTCAAGGGTCCCCGCGGGCGAGAGCTGCGCGGTCCGGCTGGTCGTCACCAACGCCGGCACGGTGCAGGGCGAGGAGGTCGTGCAGCTCTATCTCCGCGCCCTGGCGGCCGGCGACCCGGAGAAACCGGCCGGCGCGCCCCAGTGGAGCCTGGTGGCCTTCCAGCGGGTGGCGCTGGCCCCCGGCGAGAGCCGCGAGGTGGCGTTCAGCGTGACGCCCGACAGGATGATGCTGGTAGACGACGACGGCCGCGCGGTGCTGGATCCCGGTCGTTTTCGACTGGTGGCCGGCGGCTGCTCGCCCGGCCCGCGCGGCCCCGCGCTCGGCGCGCCGGAGCCGGTGTCAGCCGTGTTTGAGGTGGTTTCGGCTGGACCAAGTGGTTGTGCAGGGGCCAGGCACTCCGTCCCGTGAGGCCCGCAACCGCGCGGTTCCATTCGGGCACAGGACCGGGTTAGCCGGCCAACCCGCGAGGAATGCCTCGCCCACGTGTTGCGGGCCCCTACAACCCAACAAACAGATCGTCATCCGGCGCGGCGACCGCCCGCTCGGGCCACGCCTGCGCGAATGCCTCGCGACTCATCAGCTCCTTCACGGCCGGCTCGGGCAGCCGGCGGAACAGGTTGCCAGGGCCAAACTGCGTGCGGTGGCAGTTCAGCGCGGACCACTTCGCCTCGACTGTGCTGGCCACATCGATTACCGCGGTCACCGCTTCGTCAGGCCAACCACCACCCCCGCCTTCTTCCAGCCACGCGTACTCGCTCTCGTCCCCGCCCTGCGCCTTAAGTTCCTCCAGCATCTGGCGGAAGAAGGAGCGCGGGATCGCGGTGTAGTAGAGCCGGCTGGCCTGCCACGCGGGGCCGAGCTCGGGGTAGCGCTGCCCATCGGCCGCCGCGTGAAACGCGGCCACGGTGTGCTTGTGGATCGCGATGTGGTCGGGATGGCCATAGCCGCCGTTCGGCTCGAAGGTGATAACGATCTCGGGCCGGATCCGGCGGATGATGCTGACGAGCTGCGGGACGACCACTTCGGCCGGCGCATTGATGAACGACGTCGGGTCCTGGTTCACCTCAGTGCCGGCCATCCCCGAGTCGCAGTAGTCCAGGAAGATCAGCTCCTGCACGCCCATCGTCTCGGCCGCGCAGCGCAGCTCAGCCTCGCGCACCTCGCCCAGCGTCTCCGGCGTCGCGTCGACTCCCTCCGCGATCTCGCCGGCTTCCCCGCGCGTCGCGCATACCAGCGTCGTCTCTACGCCCGCGGCCGCATAGCGCGCCAGCGTGCCGCCGGTGCCGAATGCCTCGTCATCCGGGTGTGCAAAAACCGCCAACAACGAATGTTTCATGATTCCCTCACCTCATCCTGCATTCTTCACGTACTTATCAAAGAAGGCGACCGAGCGCTGCATCGCGGTATTGAAGTTTGCCGAGATGTTGTGGTTGTCGCCCTGGTACTCGTAGTACTCCACCACGCCGCCTGCCAGCCGGATCATCTCCGCCACGTCGCGCGAGAACTGCACCGGCACCTCGACATCCCCGGTCGCGTGCTGCAGCTGCACCGGCCCCGACACGTCGGCCGCAAATTCAGCAGGCGAGATGGATGCCCAGAATGCAGGGTTTTGCTCCGGCGTGCCGTACTGCGCGATGAACTCCTCACGCCACCGCCGCGCACTCTGCGGAATGTTCAACGGCGGCGCGTTGGCGGGCCGGCGCCAGTTGCTCATCATGTCGGGGTAGGTGGCGACCACGCCCGCCCAGATCACTCCGGCCTTGATGTCCTGCGTCGTGACCATCGCGCGCAGGGTCACGTGGCCGCCCATGGAGTGGCCCCACATGCCGATGCGCTCCCCATCCGCGCTTGCATACTTTTTCAATGAGGCCACCGCATTGAGCGCGTCGACCGTGTAGTCCGGGTAGCCGTAGCCCCCGCGCGCCTCGCCCTCCGAGTTGCCGTGCCCGCGGAAGTCCGGCCGGAACACGATGTACCCGTTCCGCGCAAACCCGTCCACGTACGCGACATAACGTTCGGTCGTCCGGTACTGTTCGGGCGGAATGTAGCCGTGGTTGAACACGATGGCCGGCCAGCCCGTCTCGGGTGGGGTCCCATTCGGTACGGTGAGCAGCGCGTAGATCTTCAGCCCCTCCGACTGGTACGATGCCAGGTAGCGCGCGTAGTTGGCGCCCGCCTGCAGGGTCTGCTCGATGACGATGTCGCTGCCGGGATACTCCGCCTGGCGCATCGCTTCGATCGCCAGCGGGTTCAGCGGCGTCGCGGTAGGCGTGGGCGTCTCAGTCGGGGTCGCTGTCGCTGTGACGGTCGCCGTCGCGGTCGCTGTCGCTGTGGCAGTGGCGGTCGCTCCCGGCGTGGCCGTGGCGGTCGGGGTGGCGGTTGCCGGTGCGTTGGTAGCGGTTGCTGCCGCGCTCACGGTCGCCGGTGCGGCTGCCGCGCCAACCTGGGTGGCGGCCAACGCCTGGGCCACACCCGCGGGCGGCTGCGCGGCGCCGCTGCATGCGGAGATCGCTAGCAGCGCGATTCCCAGCACCAATGTTGTGCCTGCCGCACGCAGGCGGCTTGAAATCTGAAAGGCCCTCGGGCCATTGGTTCGTCTCATCAGTCCAGTTCCTGTTCGATTCTTTTTTCGGCGCTGCCGGGATCATATGGCCGGCAGTGCTCCGATATTGTACGGTCTTAGTCCCTTCTGGTCTGTAAGCCGGAACAGGAACGTTAAGAATTTGTCCGTGTAACGGCGAACATTTCGCTGCCCCACCACCGCCCGGCGATAAATCACTACCTGGCAACGCCCGCTGAAGCGGGCTATACACGGCAATTGACGTTTCGTAAGCCCCCTTCAGGGGGCGTTGCTTCGTAGCCTGGGCGTTCACGCCAAGGCGGTGGTGGGGCAGCGAGTAGGTTACGTTAGACGAACAAATGCTTAATGTCCCTCACGTCAAGGCAGTCACTTGCCCGCCGCGTTGCTTGCGTGTACAATCTTCCACGTTCACATCCAGTGGAGATTGCGCCGGAGCTGCCGCCCTACCCTCTGCCTTGACGGCCAGAGGGTAGGGCTTTCTGTTGCCGGGGAAAGAGGATCGATCCATGTCACCACGTGCCATTTTGAGCGTCTACGACAAGACGGGCCTGGTCGAGCTGGCCCGCGGGCTGGACGAGCTGGGGTTCGAGCTGGTTGCGTCCGGCGGCAGCGCACGGGCGCTGGTCGCGGCCGGGCTCCCGGTCACCCCGGTGGAGCAGGTCACCGGCCACCCGGAGATCCTGGGCGGCCGCGTGAAGACCCTGCACCCTGCCATCCACGGCGGCATCCTGGCCCGCCGCACGCCTGGGCACCTGGCCGAGCTGGCCGGCCATGGCATCGCACCCATCGACCTGGTGGTCTGCAACCTGTATCCCTTCGCGGCAACGGTGGCGAAGCCCGGCGCGACCGAGGGCGAGATCGTCGAGGAGATCGACATCGGCGGGGTGACGCTCCTGCGCGCGGCGGCCAAGAATTTCGAGTCGGTGGCCGCGGTCTGCGATCCCGCGGACTACGACGCGGTCCTGGCCGGGCTGCGGTCGGGCGGCCTCGCGGCGGATCAGCGCCGCAGCCTGGCGCTTAAGGCCTTCCAACACACCGCGGCTTACGACGCCGCGATCGCCGGCTGGCTGGCAACCTCCACCCGTACGGGCGAAACATCTTTCGCCCCTTCCCGTACGGGCGAAACATCTTTCGCCCCTTCCCGTACGGGCGAAACATCTTTCGCCCCTTCAACCCTGACCCTGGTCGCGGAACGCGTGCAGTCGCTGCGCTACGGCGAGAACCCGCACCAGCAGGCCGCGCTCTACCGTTGGGCGGGCGCGGAGCTCGCGTTCGAGCAGTTGCAGGGCAAGGAGCTGAGCTACAACAACCTGGTCGACCTGGAGGCCGCGTGGGCCATGCCCCAGGAGTTTGCCGCGCCAACGGTCTCGATCATCAAGCACACCAACCCCAGCGGGCTGGCGTCGGCCCCGAGCCTGGTCGAGGCGTATCGCCTGGCGTTCGACTGCGATCCCGTGTCCGCGTACGGCTCGATCGTCGCGACCAACCGCGAGGTCGACCGCGGCCTGGTGGAGGAGATCGGGGCGCTCTTCGTCGAGGTGCTCGTCGCGCCGTCGTACACGCCGGACGCGCTGGAGTGGCTGGCGGACCACAAGAAGAACTGCCGGGTCATGGTCGCGCGTGCCGGCGCCACACCGGGGGAGGCGCACGCGCGCGGCGAGGGGCCGGTGGCTCCTGCCAGTGTCGCTCAGCCAGCCGCGGCCGGCCTGGTGCTGCGCTCCGCGGCCGGCGGGTTGTTGGTGCAGACGGCGGACGCGCGCGGGGTGGACGAGACCACGTGGCGCATCGTGACGCAGCGCGCGCCCACCGAGGCAGAGCGCCGCAGCCTGGCGTTCGCCTCCCTCGCGGCCAAGCACGTCAAGTCGAACGCCATCGTGCTGGTGCAGGGCACGGCCACCGCCGGCGTGGGCGCGGGGCAGATGAACCGCGTCGATTCGGTCTACCTGGCCGCGCGCCGCGCAGGCGACCGGGCCGTGGGGTCCGTGCTGGGCTCCGATGCGTTCTTCCCGTTCCCCGATGGGATCGAGGCCGCGGCCGCCGCGGGCGTGACCGCGATCATCCAGCCGGGCGGGTCCACGCGCGACGACGAAGCGGTCGCCGCGGCCGACCGGCTCGGGCTGGCCATGGTGTTCACCGGGGAGCGGCATTTCAGGCATTGATGCGGCCGCGCCCGGCCGAACCGGCGCCGCCGGTCCACAAACTGCTCGTGCCTGCGGTGGCAACTGCACCCAACAACCCCTTCAACCAGATCGACAACCGCACATCGCGCGGCAATCTGCGCCCCGATCAGGGGCGCAGACTACCGCATTTGTAATTTATTTGTATCATATTTATCCTGTAATTGAGAAGTACCGATTGCTGAGCATCCGTTGCGGGGCCAGGGGTGGGGGTGCGCGCGGTGCTTTGCTAACGCTGCCCCGCGTGTGTCTGTTGCAGGAGCGCTGGTATGGAAAATATCGGAAGTGTGCGTCAACCACTCGTGGGTGGGACAGTCATCAGTGCAGCAATGCAGGAGGAGTTCGGCCTGCTGAGCTATGGCGACGGCAGCGGAACTTGTAGCGCGTCGCTGTTACGCAACGATTGGGCTATCACCGCGGCCCATTGCGTCGAAATCGGCGGCGGCGGCGGCAACGTTGTTCCCGATCCGGCGCGGCCGGGGCAGAATATGATCCAACCGATCCCCAACATCACGCTGACGGCGGCCTGGGATCCGCCCCAGTCACAACAGGCCATCCGCGTCTTCACCTTTCGGCCCTATGACGTGGCGCTCGTCCAACTCGCGGCGCCGTTCACCGTGAACGGTGCGACGACCGGCTACCAGCGCCTCGTTTTCCTGGACGGCCAGTTCCCGTATTTCGGCGAGCCGGTCGGCGCTCAGTTGTTGATCTTCGGCCGGGGGATCTACCAATTCGCCTTCGGCGAGGGCGCGGCCGCCGTGCCTTCCGCCAGGGATGGACTCTACCGCATGGGTTACGCCAGGGCCTCGCGCAACGAGGATCAGCTCTACTGGTATCCCAGTGAAAACGGTCAAATGATCGCGGGCGGTGACAGCGGCGGGCCTTCGTTCGCCTGGGTGCTGTCAGGGTACGCGCTGGTGGGCGTGCATTCCAAGGCGCATACCACGCGCGTGGCGGGCAAGCCAACCGCCGGCTGGGACTGGGTGACCTCCACCCCCGAAGCCGCCGACGCGCCGATCAGGCCGATCTGGGATCAGATTCACCAGATCATGGGCCCCGCGCCCGCGGGCCCGGCCATGCGTGATCCGTTCCCGCCCACCGGCAACGTCGGCACGTTCGCCAGCTCGCCGCCCGACTATCAGCCGCTCTGGGTTTACGGCATCCAGCCCAACGGCGAGTTGCTGTGGTATCGCAAGGACACCCAGGCCACGGCGTGGGAAGGGCCGCGCACGGTCGGGGTGGGCTGGAACGGTCTCAAAGACGTGATCGCCGCGGGCGGCAACCGGTTCTATGGCCTCACCCAGGACGGCAAGCTGATGTGGTATCAGCACGACGGCTTCAACACCGGCGCGTTCCAGTGGAAAGGCGGCATCGAGGTCGGCAGCGGTTGGAACTTCAAGCGCATCTTTGCCGGCGGCGAAGGCGTCATCTACGCGATCCGGCAAGATGGCAAGCTGTTCTGGTATCGGCACCTCGGGTTCCACGACGGCGCCTTTAACTGGAGCGAGCCCAAAGAAGTCGGCTCAGGCTGGGGCGGCTTCAAAGACGTGTTTTCGCTGGGCCAGGGCGCGATCTATGCCGTTCAGCCCGACGGCGCCATGCTGCTCTATCAGCACAGAGGTTTCGAGGCCGGGGCCATGGATTGGCGTCCCGCGCGCACCGTCGGCTCCGGCTGGCAGCACTTCCAGCAAATCGTCCCGGTCGGCGACGGCGTGATCCTCGCGATCCGGCCCGACGGGGCGCTTATCTGGTACAAGCACCTGGGTAGGATCGCCGCCGGCGACGTCGCCTTCGGGCGCCTGAGGGATGCCTGGGACACGCCTGTCACCATCGGTTCGGGCTGGCAGCACTTTGCCAAAGTCTTTGCGATCATGCCCACCGCGCCGGACCCTGTGCGCTAAGAGCATCAGGCTGCGGTTGAAACCCACTTGTATAACTGCCAGCGCAGGCATCCAGAGCGGAGGCCGCACGTAGTGCGGACGCAGTCGAAGGACGCCTGCGCTGGCGGCTACATTTCGAACTCGGGCTATCCCGGCGCGACTGATTGCCGCAGAGCTCCATCCTGTGGTATCCTTCCACCTGAACGTTTTCTCCCACAAAAGGAAGCCTTCCTGTGGCCGGAGTTTACGTCTACACCCCCGCCATCTGGCTGCCCCTCGCGGCTGTCGTCTTTCTGGTCGCCATCGGCCTGTACGCCTGGCAGCACCGCGACGTACCTGGCGGCAAGCCGTTCGTCGCAATGTCCGCGATTACCATCCCGATCCTGCTGAGCATCGCGTTTGAAGCAGCCGCCGTCGCGCCTGAAACCAGGCTCGCCCACCAGAAG
>Ga0123333_10002581_pt1 | contig 18295 bp, 15 predicted proteins | sample BioC12SIPDNA_3_FD_89957 | JGI IMG/M metagenome (GOLD analysis project Ga0123333, IMG submission 89957) | Anaerobic biogas reactor microbial communites from Washington, USA - Biogas_R2_B C12 SIP DNA | ecosystem: Engineered > Bioreactor > Anaerobic > Unclassified | place: Washington, USA... | reverse complement strand
GTTGAAGACACAGAGCGGAGCATAAACATGCCAAAGTACAGCCCCCAGACCAAGTACGATATCGTGCCACAGATTGTCCCATTGAGACGATTCCGATTGTATCCCGAGAACTATGTCGTGCGGCCGCCATACCAGCGCAAGTCGGTGTGGTCCAAGGCGATGCAGCAGGGACTTCTGGACAGCCTGTTTAGGCGGTACTACATCCCTAACCTGGTGATGCGCGAGGTGCGTCTGGGGGAGGACAGCACCAAGTGGGAGGTCGTGGATGGGCAGCAACGAATCGCCACGGTGCAGGCGTTCTTCGCCGGCGATGTAGTGCTGCCTGACACCCTCAAGGACGTGAATCCTGCGCTTCCTGGCAAGCGGTACTCTGACCTGCCCGCCGATATCAGGGAGTTCGTCGACGACGATCTGACCTACAACATCGATCTGATCAAAGGCATCCAGGACCCAAAGAAGCCTGAGGATCAGGAGATTGCTGCGGCAATCTTCTGGCGACTGCAGCAAGGCGAGACCCTGAACTATATGGAAAAGGCGCATGCGAGACTCTCTAGCCTGGCTCGCAACTTTGTCGTCAAGTACGCAGACGATCAGCAATTCGACTACAACGCCTATGCTCCTGTAGATGACAACCCAGACAAGCATCGGTTCTTCTCTGTTATCGCCCGAAACAATGACCGGATGCAGCATCTAGCGCTTCTGACACGGCTTCTCATTCTTGAGGAACAGGAAGGGCCGGCGGATATCAGGGACGCGAACATCATGGAGTATATAGACGACTATCTTCGCCCCGATGGCATTGGAAACGACTCCATGGAGACCATGCCGCACGCGAAGCGTGTGCTCGGTGTGATGAACGCGTTCTACAACACATTCAAAGACGACCCGATGGTTGTGGATGGAGGCGGGATGCGCGAGCTGCGCATAGAGTACTTCATCCTGTCCGTATACCTCGTGTTGCGCCACTTGACCAAGTACTACGTCTTTAGCGAGCCCGAGCGGAAGCTCTTTAGCGCGTTCGTTATTGAGTTCCACCGTCGGTGGCGCGCTGACCGCCACGACGTGGACACTGACATACTGACTTTCTCCGATAATCGCCAACAGACCACCAGTGAGATCGAGATACGTGACCAGATCATCAGGCAGGCTTTCTTCCGTTTTGCCGAGAAGCGAGGCCAAGAGCTGCGTACAAAGGATGAAAACCGGGCTTTCTCAGAATACGAGCGCATCGCCATCTACCGGCGCTTCAACGGTCTGTGTCAGCAGTGCCTCAGAGAGGGAAAGCCCGAACAGGAGGCGAGGGTGGCGTGGAGGCAGTACCAGGCTGATCATGTGATTCCACACTCACAAGGCGGGCCGATCGCTCTTGAGAATGCCGAACTTCTTTGTGCCTATCACAACCTCCACAAGGGAGCTACAGTCGCCTCATGATGTGGCCTGCAACGCACGGCGCGGTATTCCTGGCGCACGTTGGCAGGGTGGACGGCGCTTCACCGCGGCTGACTCTGGCCAATGCGAGATTCGGTCTTGAGCCGGCTACCCTGTCGGTCATTGGCAACATTACGCTGCTCGATCCGCCGGGGCTCACGGCTCTCTTTTGCTCACACCGGCTGCCCGCGGAGCTGATTCTGCCCACCTACGACCTGGCGCGAGATCTGCGCGACACGGGCGTGCCGGTGATCGGTGGCTTTCACGCGCCGATGGAGCGCGAGGCACTGCGGTTCCTCATGCGCGGCACGCAGCCGGTTATCCACGTGCCCGCGCGCGGGCTGGAGGGGATGCGCCTGAGCCGCGAGCAACGAAAGGCCATCGAGGCGGGACGTCTGCTCATCCTCTCGCCATTCACCGCGACGGAATCCCGCCTCGCGGCCGCACGCAACCTGCTGGTGGGGGCGCTCGCCGAGCGCGTGCTCGTCATCTATTCCCTGCCCGGCGGCGCACTGGAGGCATCCGTGAAGCAGTTTCTGGCCTGGGGGATGCCGGTGTGGGCCCTCCCCGGTGAGGCGAACGCGCGCCTCTTGCAGTGGGGCGCGGCGCCCTGCGATCCGGGAGCGCTCTAGGCGCGCCCTCTTCTCACCCCGTCGCCCCCTCGCCGATCCCCCAGGCGCCCCGGGGCCCGAGGTCGGCCCGCGGGCCCACGTTCTGGTTGCAGCCGGCGGCTACTCGTCCGCGCAGACGCCCAGGATGTACACCCCGCCGGGACAGTCGTCCGTGGCGCCGCCGTCGCCGCCTCCCGAACCCAGGGACGCGATCGTCTCCACCGTCGTGGCGGAGACGCGGGTGCCGTCGGGATACCGCACCGCGAACTCGACGGCATAGTCGCCGGCCGCCGAGGGTTCGTGGGTGTGGGCCACGGAGGCGCCGTTGGTCTGCCCGGCGTTGACGGCCTCGCCGTTGACCGCCCAGTAATAGTCCACCTGCAGGCCGTCGGGGTTGCTGAACTCGCCCCAGCACTGCAGGCGCTCGCCATAGTGGCAACTGACCCGGGGGCCGGGCCGGGGGACGCTCTGCTCCGCCGGTGCGGCGGCATCCTGGGCCGGCGCCGGGCCCGGGCCGGCGGGTGCCTCAGCGGGCGCCACGGCGGGAGCATCGGCGGGGGCGTCGCCAAAGAGCCACCAGAGGCCTGGGAACTCGGAGACGCAGCCGGCCAGGGAGAGGGCGAGGAGCAACGCGAGGACGAGGGCCGCGTACCGGCTCAGTTTAGGCATTTCGGGCTCCTTCCCGGGGGCACGTGCCCCACGTCACGATCGGCGATCGTCCAACTCATCCTCTGGCTAGCCACCGGTTGGGCCCTCGACGATCTCCCAGGTGCCCCACATCCAGTCCGCGCCCATGTAGGGGCCCACGGCCCAGCCGAGGCCGCGGGTCTCCAGCCGCTTGTCCAGCGCCGAGGCCGGGGTGCCGATGTGCATGGCGCTGCCGCCGCCCAGTAGCCCGCCGGCCGAGCTGTGCCACCCCTGGGCGCCGTCAAGTTCCTCCAGGCTCATGCGCCATCCGCCCCGGACCTGCATCTCGGACCACTGGTAGCCCGGCGCAAAGTTGGCCCCGGCGAGCCATCCGAGGGTGAGGCCCTTGCCGCTAAAGCGGAGGGTGCAGCGCCGCCCGGTGGAGCCATCATCCAGGATCTCCTGGACCTCATAGGTCACGCGCGTAAAGCCGTAGACGATCCCGCCGGAGACGGTGCTGACGGGGCGGATGCGAAAGCCGTGGACGCGGGGGCGCGCCTCAGAGGCGTCCTTCCACCAGCGGGGCCGGTCATGCACGCCCTGCGCGTCCTCATTCCGGTCGCCAGAGGGCCCCTCATCGCCGGGATCCGGCGGGCTGAGGCTCTCCGCGCCGGCGCCGGCGCCGGCGTGCTCATCTTCCTTCTCGACGCTGCCCTCGCTGTGCTCGGCCGTGTCGGCCTCGGCGGGCGCCTCCGGCCGCGCCTCGATCTGGCTGTCGCTGCCCGAGGGCTCGTTATCCGGCGACGGCTCGGCGATCTGCTCCGCTGCCTCGCTGGCCGTTGGCTCGGGGACCGGATCACACACGCAGTCCCAGCCCTGGAAGCCGCCGGTGGTGCCCAGGTCGGCGCACTTGGCCTGGCAGGCGTTGCGCTCACAGGCCTTGAGTGCCTCCGAGACCACATCGCGGATCGCGCGCTCGCTCTCTTTCTGCTGGTACAGGTCGATCGTGCGGGCCACAAAGTCGGACTGGATGGATGCGACCTCGCCGATGTATCCCCGGATGATGGGCATGACGCAGGCGCCGTAGGAGGGATGGAGCGCCCAGGAGGTCTCGTTAAAGGCATAGGAGACGGTCATATCAAAGCAACCGATGCAATCCACAGCGCAGCCGGAGTAGTGATCGTGCTGCTCGCAGTTCTGCCGGTTACAGCTCTCCCTGGCCTGCGCACACTGCTCAAAGGTGCGCGCTCTTTCCGTCTCCCAGTCCAGGGAATCGTCAGGGCCCTCGGCCGCGAGGATCGCGGGCCAGAGCGCGGCGATCAGAAGAAAGGCCAGGCAGATGAGGAGGGGACGGCGCGTGATCGGCGCGAGGGGCATGATCTGGCTCCTTTCGCAGGCGGCGGACGCACGCGGGGTGCACCAGGCGGCGGCCAAGTGCGCGCGGGGCTCCACGGCGCGCGCGCGAGCGCTGGTGCAGGGCACGGATAATCCCTACCAAAATACCAGATCGGACCACCTGGCGCAAGGAGTGTCCCTGTGGACGGATACGGGAGGGGGCGGGTTGCCCGCGCGCCGGCCGAGGGGCCGCCAGAGGCGACGCACTTCCCTTGACCGGCCCCCGCCCGTCCACTATCCTTCAGAGGATGACACGGTGCCGCCCTCAACGGAGAGGAGAATGGTCCTATGGCCAGGAAACAGCAGCGCGCGGCGGCCTTCGGGCCTCTGGAGACGGGCGAGGCGCTCACCGAGGAGCAGATCGAGGCCAGGGCCCGCGCCCTGGTGGACGAACTGACGCTGGACGAAAAGATCTCGATGATGTACGGCGACCTGCCGTTCTGGTCCGGGCTGGCTTCGATGGCCGGCGGCAAGCTCAAGGAGGTGTGGGCCGGCGGCGAGTTTGTCAAGAAGGGGATCCCCGGCATCCGGTTTTCCGATGGGCCGCGGGGTGTCTGCTTTGAGGGGGCGACGACCTTCCCGGTGGCGATCGCCCGGGGCGCCACTTGGGACCCCGCCCTGGAGGAGCGGGTGGGGGACGTGATCGGCCGCGAGTTGCGCGCGGTGGGCGCCAACCTGTACGGCGGGGTGTGCATCAACCTGATGCGGCACCCGGCCTGGGGGCGGGCGCAAGAGTCCTTCGGCGAGGACCCGATCCTCCTGGGAGAGATGGGCGTGGCCCTGACGCGGGGGGTGCAGCGCCATGCCATGGCCTGCGCCAAGCACTATGCGCTGAACTCGATGGAGAACGCCCGCTTTGATGTGGACGTGAGCTGCGCGCCACGCCCGCTGCACGAGATCTATCTGCGGCACTTTCGGCGTGTGGTGCAGGCGGGCGTGGCCTGCGTCATGTCCGCCTACAACAGCGTCAACGGCGAGTGGGCCGGCCAGAACAGGGCCCTGCTCACGGATATCCTCAAGGACGAATGGGGCTTTGAGGGCTTTGTGGTGACGGACTGGATCCTGGGAATGCGGAACGCCAAGAGGGCGGCGCTGGCCGGGCAGGACCTGGAGATGCCCTTCTGGATGCACTATCACAGCCATCTATACCGGCTGGTGGCCGATGGCGAGGTGCCCGAGAGCCTGATCGATGATTCGGCCTTGCGGAAGGTGCGCCAGCAGGTGCGCTACGCTCAAGGGCGCGACCCGGCGCTCTACGGCGAGGAACAGCTGTACAACCCGGCACACCGGGCGCTGGCCCGTGAGGTGGCGGCCCGAAGCCTGGTGCTCCTCAAGAACGAGGGCGGGCTCCTGCCGCTGGAGGGGGTCCGTCGCCTGGTGGTGATCGGGCGCCTGGCGGATACCGCCAACACGGGCGATCGCGGCTCGAGCAACACCCGACCTGAGTACGTGGTCACGCCGCTGGCGGGGCTGCGGGAGAGCCTCGGGGATGAGGCCGTGATCTATGAGGACGGGAGCGACCTGGTGCGGGCGGCCCGCGCGGCGCGCACGGCCGACGCGGTGCTCCTGGTGGTGGGATACACCCACGAAGACGAGGGCGAGTACATCCCCTCGGATATGATGACGCGTTACCCCGAACTTCTGCCGCTCCCGCGGGCGGAGGAGCGGGCCCTCGCGGTAGGGCTGATGCGGGTGGTGAGCGGCGCGCTGGCCGGCGGGCAGGCGCAGTTCTCCCCCGGCGGCGACCGCCAGCGGCTGACGCTGCGCCCCGAGGACGAAGCGCTCATCGCCACGGTGGCGGCGGCCAACCCGCGCACGATCGTGGCCATCGAGGCGGGCAGCGCTGTGATCATGGAGGCCTGGCGGGAGAGCGTTCCGGCGATTTTGATGCTCTGGTACCCGGGCCAGGAGGGAGGGCGGGCCCTGGCGGACGTCTTGCTGGGGCGAGCCAACCCCGGGGGCCGGCTGCCCTGCGTGTTCCCCCGGGACGCGGCGGCGCTGCCGTACTTTGATCGGGACGCCCGTACGATCACCTATGATCTCTGGCATGGCTACCGCAAGCTGATGCGGGACGGGGTGGAGCCGGCCTTTCCCTTTGGGTTTGGCCTCGGCTACACGACCTGCGCGCTCTCCGACCTGAGCCTGGCGAACGCGTCGCTCACGGCGGGCGAGGACCTGCGGGCGAGCGTTCGCGTGCGCAACACCGGCGCCCGCGAGGGCGACGAGGTGTTGCAGCTGTATTTGGAGGCCCCGGGTTCGGCGGTGGAGCGCGCGCCCCGAGAGCTCAAGGCCTTCCGGCGGGCGACCGTGCCGGCCGGGGAGAGCGTCACGGTGGAGTTGGTGGCCCGTGGGGAGGACCTGGCCATCTACGATGAGGAGCGGGGCTGGTGGGTGGAGCCTGGCCGGTATCTGGCCGTGGTGGGGCGGCACTCGCTGGATCCGGAGGCGCTGCGGGTAGAGTTCACCATCACCTGAGAAGGCCGGCGCCGTTGACATCTCCGCGGGCCTGTGGTAATCTCGCGACAATCGAGTGCAGTTCGGCATCTTCGAGCCCGTTGGCCTAAAGGCAGCCGGGCGCCCCTGTGGGGCGCGGCGTGCCCAGGGTGGCGGGCCGGCAGGGTGCGGCGGGAAACGGCCGCGCCTCCCAGTGTGGAAAGGAGATGCGCCGGGCGCGTCATCGGGTGCACGGACCCCGCGATGGGGTTGGTGTGCCCTGGATTACGTTGTCTCTGGCGGTGCGTCTCCCTGGGGAACGCACCGCTTTTCTTTGTGCGTCCGGCGGCGACGGGCCGCCCGCAGTATACAGGTTCCGGTTACGAGGAGGGTATCATGCGTCGAAGCGTCTCTATGCTACTGGCACTGGTTGCTGTGTTGGCCATGCTCCTGGTGGGCTGCGCAGGCACGGAGGAGGCTGCGGGCGAAAGCTCCGGCGAGGTGGCCCTCCAGGTCACCGGCAGCGTGGACAGCCCCGCCGACTGGACGGAGGACGAGGTCAAGGCGATGGACGCCATCACCGTCCAATCCACCAACAAGGACGGGGAGACATCTGACTACACCGGCGTGCTGATCAGCGATCTCCTGGAGGAGGCCGGCGTCTCGGCTGGCGCGACCACCCTCGTCTTTGTGGCGGGGGATGGCTATACCGCCGAGATGGCGGTAGAGGATGCGCTGAGCTGCAGCGATTGCATCTTGTCTTTCCGCAATCAGGGTGGGTTCAGCTCCGTGCTGCCCGGTCAGAGCGGCGGGCTGCAGGTTAAGGACGTGGTGGAGTTGCAGGTCAAGTAGCGGCACACTCATTGCCGGTATCGAATGCCAGGCACAAGGGTGTGCCTGGCATTTGCCGTGCACAGAGGCTGCCAAGAGAGGGTCGGAGTATGCCATGCTGATCGTCGGGCTGGACGATACGGACACGCTGGAGACGCGCGGCACGGGCCATCTGGCTCGGGAGATCGCCTCGGCGCTGGCGCAGGATTATCCGGTGCTGGGCGTGACCCGGCACCAACTGCTGCGCGACCCGCGAGTGCCCTGCACCAAGAACAACAGCGCCGCGGCGGTGCTGCTGGAGGCCGGCGGCGCGGAGGCGCTGGCGGCGGTGTACGCCCGGGTGCGCGCGCTGATGCTGGCGGCGCTGATCCCGGGGAGCGACCCGGGGCTGTGCGTGGCGGAGGCGGTGCCCGACGAGGTCCTGGCATACGGTCGACGTGTGCAGCGCGAACTGGTGGACCAGGGCTCGGCGCGGACCCTGGCGGCCGCGTGCGGCCTGCCCCTGGCGGGGCTGGGCGGCACGGAGGACGGCGTCATTGGCGCGCTGGCGGCGGTGGGCCTGGCGGCGAGCGGGGAGGACGGCCGTTATGTGCTGGTGGGCCGGGTGCGCGAGCTCTCCGGGCTGCAGCCCGTGTCCGCCCTGTTGGCGGCGGGGATCGCCGCCGTGCGGACTCTGGAGGGTGCCCCGGTTGTCGGCGGCCTGGTGGATACGGATCGCCTGCGCCCGGCGCGCCGCGGCGGCCGGCCCGTAGCGGTGGTGGCCCCGGAGGGCGATCACTGGGTTCCGCTCAAGCTCGATTGATGCAGGCACAGAGGGGGAGCGCCCGGATGGGTGTTCAGGCGGAGCGGCTCTCCTACCGCTATCCGCAGCACGGGCGCGGGCTCGTGGATCTTTCGCTTTCGGTGGCCGCCGGCGAGGCCTGGCTCGTCACGGGGCCTTCGGGTTGCGGCAAGAGCACGCTGGCGCGCTGCCTCACGGGGCTGATCCCGCACCTGTACCACGGCACCCTGGAGGGGCAGGTCCGGCTCGGCGGCCTCGATACGGCGCAGACCCCTCTCTGGCAGCTCTCGGAACAGGGGGGACTCGTCTTTCAGAACCCGGCGGCGCAGATGCTCGCGCACTCGGTTGCGGACGAGATCGTCTTTGGCCTGGAGAACCTCGGGTTGCCGCGGGCGGAGGTGAGCGAGCGGCTGGAGGAGGCGCTCGCGCGCTTTGAGCTGGAGCCGCTCCGGCGCCGGGCGCCGCAGACCCTCTCCGGCGGCGAACAGCAAAAGCTGGCCCTCGCCGCCGTGATGGCGCGCCGCCCACCCGTCCTGGTGATGGATGAGCCTCTCTCCATGCTGGACGGCCGCGCCGCGGCGGACCTGGTGGCCCATCTCTCCACGCTGGCCTCCGAGGGCACCTCGCTGGTGATGTGCGAGCACCGGGAGGCGTACCTTCGCGGGATCCCCGGCATGCGGGTGTTCAGCCTGGGGAGCGCGGACACCGCGCCGCCCGGCCGGGCCCCGACCGCGCACGCTATGGCGGCGGGGATAGCGCCGGTGGGGGCCCTGGAAGTGGCCGTGCGGGACCTCTCGGTGTCACTGGGCGGGCGCCTGGTGCTGCAGCGGCTCGACCTGGCGCTGAGCGGCGGGCAGGTGGTGGCGCTGGTGGGCCGCAACGGCGCGGGCAAGACCACCCTGCTGCGGGCCCTGGCGGGAACGCAGCCGCACAGCGGGGAGGTCCTCGCCAACGGTCGGACCGCGGATCTGGGACTGGTCTTTCAGAACGCGGATCTGCAACTCTTTAACGCGACCGTGCGTGACGAGATCCTCTTCCGGGTGCCCGATCCGGACGAGGCCCGACTGGCCTGGTTGCTGGAGGCGCTGGGCCTGCGCCGGTACGAGAGCACGCCGCCGCTGCTCCTCAGCGAGGGGGAGAAAAAGCGCGTGGCGCTGGCGACGGTGCTCATGCGGGCGCCGCGCGACGGGGTGCTGCTGGATGAGCCCTCGCTGGGGCAGGACGAGGCCCACAAGGCGATGCTCCTGGGCTTGTGCCGGGCGGTGGCCGACACCGGGCGGGTGGTGTTGATCAGTACTCATGACTTGAGCCTGGCGGCCCGCGCCGATCGCCTCCTGCTGCTGGGGCCGGAGGGCATCGTCGCCGATGGGCCGCCCGGGCGCGTGCTGGGCGATGCGGCGGCCTGGGCGCGGATCGGGCTGCCCGTACCGGGCCCGGCGGAGGAGATCCCCTCGCCGGCGCGCCGCGCCGGGGTGCCCGGCGGCGAGGGCCTGGCGGACGGGGCGCCCGTGGACGGGGCGGACGCGGACGAGGGCCTGACGGACGGGGCGCCCGTGGACGGGGCGCTTCGCTGCGAACGGCGCCACCGGGATCTCCAGGTGGCGGAGCCTCGCACGACCGGCGGCGGACGCGGGCTTGGGCGAAGGCTGGGGGCGCGGGCGCGCGAGGGCGCCCGCCGACTTCAGGTGGACCTCGTGGAGGATTCGCCCCTGAGGGCCGTCGATCCGCGGATCAAGCTGGCGATGGCCCTCGGCGCCTCGCTGGCCGTGATGCTGGACCTGGCGCCTCTGCTGGCCTTTGCCGGCCTCTACCTGGCCATGCTGTACTGGGCTCGCTTGCTTCCCCGTGCCTGGCAGCAGATCTGGCGGCTCAAGTGGGTGCTGGTGGTGCTCTTTGTTGTGGATTGGCTGGTGGTATCCCCCAACCTGGCGGTGATGGTGAGCCTGCGGATCATTCTGCTGAGCGGGGTGTACGCGCTGGTTTTCGCCACCACGCTCCCTTCCGAGCTGCGTCTGGCGCTCGAGTGGCTGAGGCTGCCCTACCGGTACGTCTTTAGCCTGACGCTGGCGTTGCAGAGCATGGGGATCCTGGAGGGCGAGTGGCGCGCGATCGGCGAGGCGCAACGGGCGCGGGGGGCCTGGGAGCCGGCCGAGGGATGGCGGCGCCTGGTCGAGAGGACGCGGGATCTCGTGGCGCTCACAGTGCCCGCCGTGGTGCTGGCCGCGCGGCTGGCCTGGTCCATGACGGAGGCGGCCTATGCCCGCGGGTTCGATGCGCCGCACCGCCGGCCGTACCATGCGCTGCGACTGGGCTCGCGGGATTGGTGGCTGCTCGGCGCGACCGTGGTCGTGGTCGCAGCCCTGCTGATCTGGCGATAGCAAGTGAGGTGAAGGGATGACACAACGTAACAGGGTGTTGGTGGCCGTGGGGATCCTGGTCCTGGTGGCGGCCGTGATACTGGGCCTGGAGGCCCTCGAGCGGCGCTCCACGGCCGGGGCCGACGTTCCGGCGGGCAGCGTGCCCCTCTATCGGGATGGCAAACTCGTGGCGGCCCTGGCGCCGGAGGACCTCGAGGGCCTCAGCCCGTTTTCCTTTATCGATGCGGAGGAGGGCAAGGAGCAGAGCGGCTGGCTTTTGCGGGACGTCATCGGCGTGCACCTCGATCCGGACGAACTGGACGGTGCCGCGGTGGTGCGCGTGTCCAGCAGCAGCCGCGAGAAGGAGGCCGTGATGACCTGGCACGAGGTGGCGGATCCGGCCAACGCCGTCATGCTGGACCTCGCCAACCGGGGGACCCTCAAGCTGGTGTCCGTGATGCCTTCGCTGGATACGCGGGACGAATGGGTTCAGGACGTGGACCGGGTGGAGGTGACGGGGCCGTGAAGACGCGATACCTGTCCACCTTTCAGCTGATCCTGCTGGCCCTGTTTGCCGCGCTCATCGTGGTGGCCAAGATCGCCCTCAAGCTGCCGCTCAAACTGCCGGGCCACTCGGGCGTGTTCTGGATGGCGATCATCGTCGTGGCGGCGGGCGTCGTGCCGCGGCGCGGGGCGGCCAGCCTGGTGGGATTGACCTCCGGCCTGCTCGCCGCGATACTGGGCTTGGGCGATTTCGGCGCGCTGGAGACCTTTGTCTCTTACCTCTCGGTGGGCCTCGGGACGGAGTTGGCCTTGATGCTGCTCGGGGGGGCGGACCGGGCCCTCTCGGGCGCGGTGGTCGGCGCGCTCGGGCACGTGGCCAAGTTCGTGGTCAAGTGGGCCACGGGAGCGCTGCTGGGGGCGCCGGCGGGGTTCGTGGCGCTGGGGCTGGCGCGGTCGCTGGCGAGCTATGTGATATTCGGAGCGCTGGGGGGGCTGCTGGGCGCGCTCACCCTGGCGGCGCTGCGGCGCGCGGGCTTTTTCGCCTATATCGCCGAAAAGCGCTGATCACGAACCGGCTGCGAAAGTTAGAATACAGAGTATAAGGAGTAGTCATGGACAAGGGCGTGCCATACACGACGACGGTGCTTACCTCCGCGGGGCTCGTGCGGGGCCTGGTGTATCGCGGTGTGGAGCTCTATCGGGGGATCCCCTACGGAGACGCCACCGAAGGAGCCCGGCGCTTTCGGCCACCGCGCGCCGTGACGCCCTGGAACGGCGCTCGGGATGCCATCTCCAACGGGCCTCGCTGCGTGCAGCCCCCTGGGAGCGTGTTCTTCCACGAGGAGATCGGGACGTACTTTACCGGGGGGCGCCCCGATGGGGCGGCCCTGGCGGAGCAGTGGGATAGCGAGAACTGCCTGAACTTGAACGTGATCACGCCGGGCCAGGATGGCCGCCGGCCGGTGATGGTGTACATCCACGGCGGTGGGTTCATGGGGGGCTCCGGGGTGCTCACGGCCTTTGGCGATGCGCTGGTCAGCCGCGAGGACGTCGTGCTGGTGGGCATCAACCACCGGCTGAACGTCTTTGGCTACCTGTACCTGGGCGGGCTCGATGCCCGTTACCGGGAGGCGAACGTGGGCCAGCTCGATCTGGTGCTGGCGCTGCGCTGGGTGCGGGAGAACATCGCGCGCTTTGGCGGCGACCCGGAGAACGTCACCATCTTTGGGGAATCGGGCGGCGGGGCCAAGATCAGCGCGTTAATGGCCATGCCCTCCGCTCAGGGGCTCTTTCGGCGGGCCATCGTGGAGAGCGGGTCCGCCCTTCAGGTGGGGAGCGCCGAGGAGGGGACGCAGATGGCGCTGGGCATTCTGGGCGCCCTGGGCCTGGGGGGCGCGGAGATCGACCGGCTGCAGGAGGTTCCGGCCACGGCACTGCATGAGGCGCTGTTCGCGGCCGGCCCCGGAGGGGGCAACATGGCCATGCGCCTCGGGCCCGTGATCGACGGGGTGACGATCCCCGGTCAGACCTGGAGCCCGCAAGCGCCCGCGCTTTCGGCGGGGATCCCGATGATCATCGGGAACTGCAAGGACGAGGGGCGCTTGTTCGCGGCGGACCCGGCGCTCTACAAGCTGGATGAGGCGGAGCTCCGCGGGCGGCTGGAGGCGGCCGGGATGCCCGCCGAGGAGGTGCCGGCGCTGCTGACCCTCTACCGCCAGGCATACCCCAGCGAATCCCCCGCCGATCTCTGGTTCCGGATCTCCACCGATCGCGGCGCGCGCTGGAACGCCACGGCGCAGGCGGAGCGGCAGCTGGCGCGGGCGCAGGCGCCCGTGTATCTGTACTGTTTCCGGTGGGACACGCCCTCGGGTGGCGGGCGCCTCAAGGCCTGGCACACCGCCGAGTTGCCCCTGGTGATGGGCCTTGTGGCGCATCCGGAGGCGCGAGAACTCTCCCGGCAACTGGGCGCCGCCTGGGCGGCCTTTGCGCGCAGCGGCGATCCCTCGCAGCCCGGGCTGCCCTGGCCGGCTTATACCCTGGAGCGCCGCGCTACGATGGTGTTCGATGCGGCGGAGAGCGGCGCGGTGGCGGACCCTGACGGTGCGATCCGGGAGGCGCTGCGTGGCCGGCCCTCCGGCGGCTTGCTCTAGCCTATTCGTGCGCCTTCGCTTGACGCTTGGCCGCGCCTCGCGTATACCTTGTGTGCGTATTAGTGTATGGTAACTACGGAGGAGTAAGCGCCTATGCCAGAGCCAGAACGTTGCGTGGAGCCGGCCGGCGGGCCCGTTTCGCCGGCAGAGAACGGAGATGTGATGATGGAAGCCGATGGAGGTGTGTTGATGGACGTTGCACGTGCAGGCGGTAAGGCCCCGCTCTTTGAGGCCAACGCTTTCTACAAGGGCGGTTTTACGCAGGTCAAGCTGGCGGATTACGCCGGCAAGTGGACGGTCCTCTGCTTTTACCCCGGTGACTTTACCTTTGTTTGACCGACCGAGTTGGCAGCGGTCGCTGCCCACAAGGCCGAGTTGGACGAGCTGGGCGTAGAGGTGCTGGCCGTGAGCACGAACAGCCAGTTCGTGCACAAGATCTGGCAGGAGACGGAGCTCTCCAAGATGGTGGAGGGTGGCTTCCCCTGGCCGATGGTCGCGGATATGACGGGTTCCATCGGGCGCGCCTACGGCGTGTACGATGAGGCCGGCGGGGTGGATATTCGCGGGCGCTTTATCATCGATCCAGATGGGATCATCCAGGCGATGGAAGTGCTCACGCCGACGGTGGGGCGTAACTTTGCAGAGCTGATTCGCCAGGTCAAGGCGTACCAGCATTCGCGCGCAACCGGCGAGGTGATGCCGGCAGGCTGGCAGCCGGGCAAGCCGACCCTCAAGCCCGGGCCCGACCTGGTGGGTAAGGTCTGGACCGTGTGGAAAGTGGACAACGCCAGCTAGCCTGCGGGCGGTAGAGCTGGCGCCGGTGGTTGTACCGGCGGGGCCACGCGTCGCGACGCGTGGCCCCGCCGGTTCGCGTTTGGGGCAGCGTGCGGCCAAGAGGCTCGGGGGAGGCTGTATAGGTGGAGATGCAAGAGGGAACCGGGGGGCGGGTTCGTTCGGCTGTGGACGGCGTCCACGGGGTGACGCTGGCTGGCACCGCGCTATTGGTGGTGGCGTGCGCCCTGGCGCTGGCGGGGCCAGCGGGGGCCGGAGTCTGGCTGGCGACGGCTCCGGTGGCCGGGCTCGCCATCTGGCTGCTGGCGGACACCTGGTACGAGCTGCGGGAGGACCACCTCTACGCACGCAGCGGCCCCTTCCGGGAGCGTATCCCCTACGAGCGGATCCGTCGGGTGCGCTTGTGCGAGAACCTCTGGTCGTCCATGGCGCTCTCCAGTCAGCGGATCGAGGTGCGCCAGCGTGGCCGTGGCTGGATCACCGGGACGACGTACATCTCACCGAGGGATCGGGAGGGCTTTATTGAGGCGCTTGTGGCGCGTTGCCCCAACCTGGAGGAGCGCGGCGCATGAGCGGCCCTGAGGGGTAGGTGCGCGAGTTTTGCCCAAATGTCCCGGGCACTTGACATGCTGGCGTTCAGGCTCTAGTATGCGGCCGTTTGCCGTGCCGACCTGACGCGAGCCCGGCCGGGGACGACAGATACGGTTGCGTTCGGATCGAGAACAGGAACAGGAGGATCTGCATCATGGCATCGGAGACTGGCAAAAGCCGAGAGGGATTCGCGACCACTCTCGGCGTACTCACCGCGACGTTGGGTTCTGCCGTGGGGCTTGGGAACATCTGGAAGTTCCCCTCCATGGCTGGCAGCAACGGTGGCGCGGCGTTCATGTTCATCTACGTTATCGCGACTTTTCTGGTGGGGTTGCCGGTGATGATCTCCGAGCACGTCATCGGGCGTACGGCGCGGGCCAACGCGATCACCTCGCTACGCAAGCTGGCACCCAAGCAGATCTGGTGGCTGATCGGTGTGGCCGGTGTGATATCGGCTTTTCTGATCATGGCGTTCTACACCGAGGTCGCCGCGTGGGTGTTCGCGTACATCCCGTCGGCCATCAGCGGAGCGCTGAACTCTACCGATCCGGCCGTCACCTCCCAGGCCTTCTCGAACCTGATCGGCAGCCCATGGAAGTCGCTGATCTGGCAGTGGGTGGTGCTGGCGTGGGTGGCCGCGATCATCCTGGCGGGCGTGTCGCGAGGCATCGAAGCGATGACCAAGCGGCTGCTTCCCATCCTGTTCTGTATTCTGATCATCATCAACATCCGCAGCCTGACTCTGGCGGGCGCTGGTGAGGGCCTGGCGTTCCTGTTCAAACCCAACTGGAGCAGCATCACCTGGCCGATCGTGCTCTCCGCCGTGGGCCTGGCCTTCTTCAAGCTCTCTGTGGGCATGGGCACGATGATCACTTACGGGAGCTACTACAAAGAGGATCAGAACATCCCGTTGAACGCTCTGCGTGTGATGGGCTCGGACCTGCTGGTCTCGATCCTCGCCGGTATGGCGATCTTCCCGACGGTGTTCACCTATGGCTTCCAGCCGGATGCGGGGCCCTCGCTGCTGTTCATCACCATGCCGGCCGTGTTCAGCTCGCTGCCGGGCGGACCGATCGTGCAGAACCTGTTCATGGTTCTGTTCTTCTTGCTCGCCGGCGTGGCCGCCACGGGCGCGATGCTCTCGCTCTTTGAGGTTCCGGTGGCCTATCTGGTGGAGCGGCTGGACTGGTCGCGCCGCAAGGCGACCCTCATCACGGCCGTGGCCCTGGCGGTGGTGGGCTCCACCGCGGCCCTTTCCAGCAGCACGCTGGCGGATTTCAAGCTTCTGGATCGGACGATGTTCGATCTCTTTGACTTTATGTCCTCCAACGTCCTGCTGCCGCTGGGCGGCCTGGCCATCACGGTGTTTGTCGGGTGGCGCTGGGGCCTGCCGGCCGTCACCAAGGGGCTCACGAACGACGGTAAGCTGAACAACCTGCCCGTCGTCAAGGCCTTTTTCTTTGTGGCCAAGTTCGTCACGCCGATCCTGGTGGCTGTGGTTCTGCTGAACGGTCTGGGGATCATAAAGTTCGGCTGATACGGCCGCGCTGCTACGGCGCCTCTTGCCCCGAATGGGGCAGGAGGCGCCGTTTTTGTTGTGCCGTTGGCGCTGAGGGCGTGCGCCCAGTCGCCGCGAGCCGAGAGAGGAGGCGCGCTTGCGGTCCCGCCAGTGAGCGGTTGTGAACGGAAACCGAAAGGGAAAGGATGCGTGGGATAGACCTGCGATAGAGATAGTATCCGTTTCTAATCGTCTGTATAGTGTTACGATATCGCCCGTATGTGTATACTGCGGTTTACTTGACTAGTGACCAACTATGGTGTATTATTCCTGTATGGTTCTGTATGCCGTGAGGCTGCCATCAAAGGCTCGAAAGCGCGTCATAGCGCTCACGCGATCCGGACGCCCCGCCCAGGGCGTCCGGATCGATGTCGCTTTCGGCCGGTCCGACAGTGCGCGGCCCGCGGCTGCGGCGCCAGTGAATTCAAGCCAGGGAGGGTGCCTATCCGTCGATAAAGTGAGCTACAGGCTAAAGAGTGATCGTCGTTCAGTCACATGAGCACAGAGGAGTGCACAACATCATGGATCTGAGAAAGCATTCGCGTCGTGATTTCCTGCGGCTGGCTGGCCTGTCGGCCGCCGGCGTTGTGGTGGCGGCCTGTGCCGGAGAGCCCGAGGTCGTCGAGAAGGTCGTCAAAGAGACGGTCGTCGTCGAGACCGAGGTCGAGAAGGAAGTGACCGTCCTCGTGGAGGGTGAGGGCGAGCCCGAGCCCGAGGGGGAGCCCGAAGGGGAAGCGCCCTCCGGCAAGTATCAAGAGTCACCCATGCTGGCCGAGCGGGTCTCGGCGGGTGCTCTGCCGCCGGTGGAGGAGCGCCTCCCGGAGGAGCCCCGGATCAGTGAGATCCTGGGCGAAATCGGCGAGTTTGGCGGCACCCTGACCGTATCGACGCTGAGCCAGAACCTCTTTGGCGATGACGCGCAGATGGCCATGGATCGTCCCACTCAGCTGCGCATCGGCCACGATGGCGGGCACGCCGTGGAGTACATCCTCAAGGATTGGGACTTTTCCGATGACTTTACCACCGTGACGTGCTACATGCGCAAGGGCATGAAGTGGTCCGATGGTCAACCGCTGACGACCGAGGATGTCCGCTACTGGTACGAGGACATGCTCCAGAACACCGAGATCACGCCGCTGGCGGCGAGTTACTTCCGTTGGGGCGGAGAGCTGATGAAGCTCGATATCGTCGATGACTATACCTTCAAGTACACCTTTGCAAAGCCGCAGCCGGCCTGGGTGCTGGTGAACATGGCGCACTGGTATGGCTACTGGGATGACCAGAGCTGGGTGCCGGCGCACTATCTCAAGCAGTACCACATCAAGTACAACGACCAGGCCAACGAACTGGCCAAGGACGATGGCTACGACTTTTGGTACCAGCTGCACGGGTACAAGAACACCCGCTCTCAGAACCTCGAGCGTCCGCGGGTGGAGAACTATATCCCCGTGAGCAACACGCCCTCCATGTGCACCATGGAGCGCAACCCCTACTACCACGCCGTCGATCCGGAGGGCAAGCAGTTGCCCTACATCGATACGATGATCGTGGACAAATGCGCGGACCTCTCCACGCTGGATGCCAAGACCGTGGGCGGCACGTACGACTTTGCCGCGTTCCAGCTGCGCATCCTGAGCTATGCCACGTATGCCGAGGGCGCCGCTGCTTCGGACGCTCAGATGTACCTGTGGGCTTCGGGCAAGGGCGGCGAGGTGGTTTACAACTGGAACAGCAACTGGACCGATCCCGAGTGGGCCGAGGTGTTCCAGGATGACCGCTGGCGTCAGGCCATGTCCCTGGCGGTGAACCGGGCGGACATCAACAACGTGATCTACTTTGGCAACGCCACCGAGACGCAGTACACGGTGATCCCGGCGTCCAAGTACTACAAGCCTGAGTACGCCGAGGCCTTTGCCGAGTATGACCCGGACCGGGCGAACGCGCTGCTGGACGAGATGGGCCTGGAGTGGAACGCTGAAAAGACGCACCGGCTCTGGCCCAGGAGCAAGAAGAACATCGTGATCCCGTGGGATCTGGTGGAAACGGAGACGCCCAAGGGCCCGATCACCGAGCTGGTGACAGAGTACTGGAAGGCCGTGGGTGTGGAGATACAGTGGAAGTCCATCACCCGTACGCTGTTGACGCAAAAGATCGCGGCCAACGAGGAGCCGATGAGCCTGTGGCACGGTGACGAGACGGCGGATACGCTGTTCCTGCGCCGGCCCAAGTTCTTCTCC
>Ga0123333_10002574_pt1 | contig 18307 bp, 20 predicted proteins | sample BioC12SIPDNA_3_FD_89957 | JGI IMG/M metagenome (GOLD analysis project Ga0123333, IMG submission 89957) | Anaerobic biogas reactor microbial communites from Washington, USA - Biogas_R2_B C12 SIP DNA | ecosystem: Engineered > Bioreactor > Anaerobic > Unclassified | place: Washington, USA... | reverse complement strand
GGAGGGCAGCATCAACTGGAACGTCGTCATGGCCGCGACGGTCTTCGTCATCGCGCCGATCATGCTGCTCTTCGTGCTGCTCCAGAAGTACTTCGTCCAGGGGGTGACGCAATCCGGCATCAAGGGCTGATCCGCCTCTTGGTTGCACGCTCAAGTCATTCAGGCATCTCGTTCAAGGAGGATGAACATGTCGGCAGTATTAGCTCGAATTTCCCGGCTCGCCGCAGTGATGCTGGTTCTCGCCATCATCGCCGGTTGTGCACCAGCTGTTACGCCCGCTGCGCCCGCGCCGCAGGCGCCAGCGCCTACCACCGCTCCCGCAGCACCGGCTGAGCCGACTGCGGCGCCCGCACCGCCCGCAGCACAGCCCGTCGAGGTCACCTTCTGGGCTGCCCTGGGCGGCAACAACGGCACGATCCTCGAAAGCTTCGTCAACGCATACAACGAGTCGCAGAACGAGGTGAAGGTCAAGTACGAGTTCCAGGGTGCATACGCTGACACCGAGCAAAAGTTCCTGGCAACGCTCGCCGGCGGCCAGGTGCCGGATCTCGTCATGCTGGAGATCTCCCGCATCCCCGGCTTTGCCAACAGCGGCGCACTGTTGCCCCTCGATGACCTCGCGGCCGGGCCGGATGGCATCGACCTGAAGGACTTTGCCGCGGGCCTGCTCGCGGAGAGCAAGATCGGCGGCAAGCTCTACAGCCTGCCCCAGGCGCGCTCGATGCCGGTCTTCTACTACAATAAGGACATGTTCAAGGCCGCGGGCATCGACGCCACCGAGGCGCCCAAGGACTGGGCGGCCATCCGCGATGCCGCAATCAAATTGACCAAGGCCGACGGCTCCGCGTACGGCTGGGGCCTCCAGATCGGCAACCCATGGTGGTACTTCCAGGAGGCGGTGGAGAACTACGGCGCCGAGGTCTCGGTGCAGGAAGGCGATAAGTGCACCGCAACCTTCAACTCGCCCGAAGCCGTCGAGGCGCTGCAGTGGTGGTATGATCTGGTCTACGTGGACAAGGCCGCCAAGATCTACCCCGGCCAGGGGCTGACGACCTGGGAGGCGCTGCAGGCCGACTTCATCAGCGGCAAGATCGGCATGATGTACATCACCACCGGTTGGATGGGCAACATCAAGAAGAACTCCCCGTTCGAGGTGGGCGTAGGGATGCTGGCGGCCGGCCCAACCGGGGTGCGCCGTGCTCCAACCGGCGGCAACGGCATCGCGATCCCGGCCAAGGCTCCGGCGGACCGGCAGGCTGCGGCGTGGAAGTTCCTTAAGTGGCTGACCGACACGCCTCAGACCGCATCGTGGGCCAAGCAGACCGGCTACATGCCGCTCCGCCTGTCCGCCATGGACGATCCTGAGTTGCAGGCGTACTTCACCGAGAACCCCACCTTCCAGGTGGCCGTCTCGCAGATGCAGTATGCCAGCCCGTTCCCGTGCATCAAGCTGCATCCGAAGACCGAATCCACCGCCGACGTGCTGTGGGAGCGCATCTTCGTGGCACAGGAGCCGGTGCAGAAGGTCGCCGATGAGGTGGCCAAGCAGATTCAGGAACTCGTCGACACGATGGAGTAAGGGCGCCCGCAGCAACCGGTTGGCGTGTCTTTCACAAAGCGATGCGCTGCGGGGAACAGTGCGCGGGGCTGCACGCAGCCCCGCGCAGCAGGACGCGGCGAGCACTCGTTCAGGAGGTCAGTGTGGCCATAGTGGCAATCGTAGGTGCAGGCCTGATGGGCACTGCAACGGCCTACCCGCTGGCCGATAACGGGCACACGGTGCGGTTGGTTGGCACACACCTGGATCGCGAGATCATCGACCGTTGTCGTCAACAACACTTCCACCCTCGGCTGCAGCGCGATCTGCCGGCAGGCCTTCGCGCGTACTACGTCGAGGAGATCGCCGAGGCCCTCGATGGCGCGGAGATCATCGTCAGCGGCGTCAACTCGCACGGCGTGCACTGGATCGGGCGCACGCTCGGCCCGCACCTGCGGCCCGGCCAACGCATCATCGCGGTGACGAAGGGGCTGGAGGCCGCGGCAAACGGCGATCTCGTCATCCTGCCAGACGTGCTGGCTGCGGAGTTGCCCCCGGCCATCCGCGGCGAGGTGTCTCTGGCCGCGATCGGCGGCCCGTGCATCGCAGGCGAGCTGGCCGGCAGGCGTCACAGCTGCGTGGTGTTCGGCTCGCGTGATGCGGAGGCGCTCCGGGTGCTGGCAGGCGCGTTCAGCACCCCGTACTATCATATCTGGACCACGACCGACCTGCTGGCGCTGGAGGTCGGCGCGGCGCTCAAGAACGCATGCACGCTGGCGGTGGGCGTGGCCGAGGGCATGCTCGACCGGGCCGGCGGCGTCGATGCCGCGGGGGCTCACATGTACAACCTCGCAGCAGCCGTGTTCGCCCAGGGCTGCAGCGAGATCGACCGCATGCTGGAGCTGCTGGGCGCGACGCGTGCGGCCGCGCTGGGCCTGCCGGGCGCGGGCGACTTCTACGTCACCGCCATGGGCGGGCGCACCGTCCGGCTCGGGCGCCTGCTCGGCCAGGGCAACACCTACACCGAAGCGCGGCGGATCATGGCCGGCGAGACACTCGAGTCCGCAGAGATCCTGCGCACGCTGGGCGCGGCATTTCCGCTTCTGACCGCCCGTGGGCTGATCGGGCCGGATGACTTCCCGCTGCTGCGCTCCCTCGGGCAGGCAGTAGTCGCAGATCGACCGATCGAGTTCCCGATCCACGAGTTCTTTCGCACGCCGGCGTACACAGGGTGGCTGAGCCCACTTGCATGAGACGTGCGGCAGGGGAGCACGAGGTGGATCGCCAGGACTATCGCTGCTTTCAGGAAGGCGCCCGGCGTCTGGCCGCAGCCATGACAGGTGTGGCCGACCAGACGCCCGTCTCCGCGCAACTCCACGAATTCGCGATGCGGCAGTTGGGCGTGCCTGCCGACCGTTTCTACACACGGCCCGATATCCTGGTGCCCGGAGAGCTGGCGATCCAGCGGGACTACGGCGTGGACGTGGCGTCGATCACGTACGACATCTACACGATCGAGGCCGAGGGCCTGGGCCAGAAGGTGGTGTACAGCGCCGATTACGTGCCGGACGTGGACCGCAGCGCCCCGCTGATCCGCAACCCTGAGGACCTACACCTGATCCGGACGCCCGACTTCGATCGAACCGGCCGCTTCAGCCAGGTCATCGAGATGTTCTCCCTCTTCAGAGAGCTGACGGGGATGGAGCCCACCCTGGGCTTCACTGCGCCGTTCACCCTGGCGGCCAGCCTGCGGGGCATCGAGCAGCTCATCTCCGACATCTACACCGACCCCCAGTGGGCGGCAAGCATGTTCGAGCGGCTGTGCCAGGAGGTGCTGGCGCCTTGGATCATCCATCAGCACCATAAGTTCCCCAACGCGTCCACGGTGCGCGGTGCGGACGCAACGGCTTCCGTCCCGATCGTCAACTTGCGCCTCCTGCGTGACTGGGCGGCGCACTACATCGTGCGCCTGCGCGAGCTGACCGGCCTCCAAGTGACCGTGGCCAATTGGGTCGGCGAATCATTTCTCAAAAAGCCGGCGGAGATGCTCGATCTCAAGCTGCAGGCCTGTCCCGACGTCCTGCAGGGCCAGGATCCCGACGTCGAGCGGCTGGGACCGGCATTCTACCGGGCCTATGCGGACAATCGCGACGTCCCCCTCACCCTGGGCATCGGCGCAAGTTTCCTCGCGCAGGCCGCCCCCGAGCAGATACGGGAGCGCGTCCGACTTTACGTTCGCGAGGGAGGGCAAGCCGGCCGCCTTTCGCTCTACCTCTGCAACGTCAGCGGCGCCACGCCGCCCGAGAATCTGCGGGCCGCGGTGGCCGCAACACGCACATAGCCGGCCGAAACAGATTGTCCCCCTTCAAGGCGATGGGACGTGGTTCCGGCGCGCTACATTGGCGGTCTCGATGAGCGCTTGGCCGGCGCGGAGAACGCCGATGTGCACCGGGTCTTCGAGAACCTCAAGTTCGGTTCCGAGAGTCACCTGCTGGCCTTTGCGACCAATATCGAAATCCAGACCGGCGAGACCTACGTCCCGCAGTACATGGTCCAGGCCGACTACGACGCGACCGTCGATGCCAGCGGCCCCGTGGGTGGTCGGATGGGCGGATGCGGCGGGCGCCTTCAAGGTGCACCGGCTCGACACTGGCTCCTCCCTGGGATTCAGGAGGAATGCGGAGGTATTCCATGACCTGGCGGCCATCGACCGGGCGCTCCATGCGCATGCCTGCCTTCTTGTATTGCATTTGACACCACCGGCGCGGCGTGCTACACTCCCCCCGGTTTGAAGAGGACTAGCGACCGGATGAACAAACTCGCTTTTCAGTTGCATCATCATCATAGACGGGGCAGGCGCCCGGCGTAGCCAGCGTCTGATTCGCGCTTGCCCCAGGACTGGTTGAAGCTCAACCAGTCTTTTTTGTTAATCAGACTGGACGACAGAATGCCCGACCGAACCTCATCCATGGATCGCCCGCTGCCCGAGGGGGTGCGGGACCTGCTCTTTGCCGATACGGCTGCCTTCCGCCGGATGGAAACTGCGCTGCAGGCGACCTGGTCCGCCTGGGGCTATCGGGAGATTCACCTCCCGACGTTCGAGTATGCGGACACGCTGGCCACCGACGTCGGCAGCGAGATGGACGCAGAGCTGTATCGCTTCTTCGACCGCCAAGGCCGCACCCTGGCCCTGCGCCCCGACATGACGATCCCGACCGCGCGCGTCGTGGGCACCCGGCTGTACGACCAGCCGATGCCTCTGCGCCTGGCGTACACGGGGAGCGTGTTCCGCTACGAGCCCCCGCGGGCGGGACGCCAGCACGAGTTCGGCCAGGCCGGCGTCGAGTTGATCGGCGCGGGGGGAACAGTCGCGGATGCCGAGGTGGTGGCGTTGGCCGCGGCTGCACTTCAGGCGGTCGGGCTGCCCGAATTCGGCATCACGCTGGGGCACGTGGGCTTCTTTCGCGGCCTGCTAGCCGGCTTGGCGCTGCCCGAACGGCTGACGGCACGGCTGCAGGAGGCGGTGGCGCGCAAGGCCGAGGCGGAGCTGGTGAGACTGCTGGCGGACGCGCCTGCTCTGCCGCCAGTCGCGCGGCAGGCTGTCCTCGCGCTTCCGCGCCTCACCGGCAGCGCCGCCGTGCTCCGGGACGCGGAGGCAGTCTGCCTGAACGCTACGATGATGAACGCCCTGGCCGATCTGCGGTCGATGGCTGCGCTGCTCGATGCGTACGGTGTGTCGGACTTCGTGACCTACGACCTGGCCGAGGTGCGCGACCTGGGCTACTACACTGGGATCACCTTCGAAGGGTTCGCACCGGGCCTCGGCTTCGGGCTGATCTCCGGCGGACGTTACGATGACCTGATCGGTCATTTCGGACCGCCCTGCCCTGCGGTGGGTTGGGCGTTGACTCTCGACCGGCTCCTGTTGGCCCGCGAGATGCAGGGGATCGTCGAGCCGGAACCCCGGGCAGATGTGCTGCTTGCCGCGGAACCCCCCGCAGGTGCAGCGGGTTATCAGGACGGCGCGGTTGGGGCGGCTTCGGGCACAGGTGGCAGGTGCCAGGCCTGCCTGGGCTGGGCCGCGGTCGCTCGCGGTCGGGGCTTGAAGGTGGAGATCGACCCATTGGGGTTGAGCCCTGAGGCGCTTTGGCAAGCGGCCAGGGCGCGGGGCATCCCCCGTGCGGCCTATTTCGCCGGTACGGATGGCAAGGCAACCATCACCGTCCGTGCACATTGCGGCGCCGTTAGTGCGGATTGGCGCAGCATTGCGGCGGATGATTGGGAGGAGATGGATCGATGGCAGAACCGCTGACCGTAGCGCTGCCCAAGGGGCGACTGACCGACGACGCGCTGGTCTTTCTTGCTCGCGCCGGGTATGCAGTGCCCACCAATGGCGATGGCGGTCGCAAGCTGGTGCTGGACGGCGCGGACGGCCGGCTGCGATACATCTTTGTCAAGCCGTCGGATGTGCCCGTCTTCGTCGAATATGGGGCGGCCGATGTCGGGGTTGCAGGGCTGGATGTGCTGCGTGAATCCGCGCGTGACGTCTACGAGCCTCTCCAGCTGCCCTTCGGATACTGCCGGCTGGTTGTTGCGGCATTGCCAAGGGGCATAAGCGGCAGTGCCGGCGGCATTGCCGGGGGTAAGGGCGATCATCCCGACCGGCCGCTGCGGCTGGAACGCAGTCCGCGTGTCGCGACCAAATTTCCACGTCTCACCGAGGCGTTCTTTCGCAAACGGGGCATCGCAGCCGAGCTCATCGTGATGTCGGGCTCCGTGGAGCTGGCGCCGCTGGTTGGCCTGGCCGACTTCATCGTGGACCTGGTGCAGACCGGCACGACCCTGCGGGAGAATGGCCTGGTCGAGCTGAGGACCATCCTGGAGAGCCAGGCCGAGCTGATCGCTAACCGGGCGAGCTACCGGCTGAAGGCAGCGGAAGTCAGGGAACTGATCGATGCGCTCGCAGGCGCAGTGGCGGTTGGCGACAAGAAATTGAGGATTGAAGATGGAGGCAATGATGTCCGTCGTTAAGATATATGAGGCTGCGGAGGCTGAGCAGAGCATCCTGCTCCGCAAGCCATGGGAAGACCAGGAGATGCCGGACCGGCTGCTCGACGGGATCGAGCGGATCTTCGGCGAACGATTGAGCCCCGAAGCGGCTGTGGCCCGCATCCTGGCCGATGTTCGCGTGCGAGGGGACGCAGCCCTGGTCGAATGGTCGGCGCGCATCGATGGGGCTGGAGGGGCTCAGGGTGCTGTGTCGAAGGGTGCAAAAACGCAGTATGATGCTGCGGAGGCGCAAGGGGTAGAGACGCAGCAGGCTGCGTCTCTAGTCGAGATTCCGCGCCAGGCCTGGGCCGAGGCCTACCGGCGCCTTCCCGAGGAACAGCGTGACGCGCTCGACCTCGCTGCGGAGCGCGTGACTTCCTTCCACCGCAAGCAGCCAGTAGATTCCTGGGTCGATTCTGGGCCGGACGGTACGCTTGGCCAGTTGATCCGGCCGCTCGATAGCACGGGGGTCTACGTGCCGGGAGGCACCGCGCCCCTGCCCTCTTCGCTGCTGATGGCCGCGATCCCGGCGCGCGTGGCTGGCGTGGGGCAGGTGATCGTGTGCACGCCGCCGAACAGCCTTCTGTCTTCAAGCATCGATCGTTATGGGGTTCCAGATCTGATCCTGGCCGCGGCTCACGTGGCGCAGGTGGACCGGTTGTTTGCGCTGGGCGGCGCGCAGGCAGTGGGTGCGATGGCCTATGGCACGGAGACCGTGCCTCGCGTGGACAAGATCGTCGGCGCAGGTGGGCTGTTCATCACCCTGGCCAAGCGACAGGTGATCGGCAGCGTCGGCATCGACGGTTTCTACGGCCCAACCGAGACGCTGGTCATCGCAGATGAGAGTGCTGACCCGGCCTGGGCGGCTGCAGACATGTTGGCGCAGGCGGAGCACGATGTGCTGGCTTCTCCCATCCTGCTGACCCCGTCCCGGACGTTTGCCGAGCGCGTCGCGGTGCATCTGGCCAACCAGCTGGAGACCCTGAGCCGCGCGGAGATCGCCGCGACATCGTTGCTGGCGCGCGGGGGCATCGTCCTGACGGCCGGTCTGGAGGAAGCTGTCAGACTGGCCAACGCGTATGCGCCAGAGCACCTGTGCCTTCTCGTCAGGGATCCCTGGTCCCTGGTCGGACAAATCCGCAATGCCGGAGGCATCTTCGTGGGCGAGCACTCCTTCGAGGTGCTCGGCGACTACGTGGCCGGGCCCAGCCATGTCATGCCGACCGAAGGCAGCGCGCGCTATAGCAGCCCGCTCAGCGTGGCGGACTTCGTCAAGCGCATCAGCCTGGTGGCATTTGGGGCAGAGGCGGGGAGGCGGCTGGCCCGGCCGGCTGCAGTACTGGCGCGCGGCGAGAGCCTGACCGCGCACGCCGCAGCCGCGGACATGCGGATCGCCTGAGGGCGATGCGGACCGGTTGAGAAGGAAGATGGAGGTTGTCCGTTGACTGAGACATATGCCGGGTTGTTGCGGCCGCATATCGCGGACATGGAGAGCTACACGCCGATTTTGCCGTTCGAGGTGCTCAGCCGGCAGTTGGGGAGATCGACCGAAGAGATCGTTAAGCTGGATGCCAACGAGAATCCATACGGGCCGGCCGCCGCAGTCCGGGAGCAACTTGCGACGCACCCCTACTACCACATCTACCCCGACCCAGAGCAGCGAGAACTGCGCGCCGCACTGGCGGAATACACCGGCGTGCCGGCCGGCAACATCCTGCCCGGACACGGCGCCGACGAGCTGATCGACCTGCTCTGCCGGCTCACCGTCGGACCCGGCGATGCCGTCGTGGATTGCCCGCCGACCTTCGGCATGTACAGCTTCGACGCAGGTATCGCGGGCGCGGCGGTGACCCGCGTCTGGCGCAGGCCGGACTTCAGCGTGGATTGCGACGAGATCGAGGCAGTTGTTGGGCAGGCACCGCGTGTACAGGTGCCCGGCACTTCCGAAGTGCCGGACACCTTGGCTGTGCCGGGCGCCTTGGCTGACACCTTGGCTGTGCCGGGCGCCTTGGCTGACACCTTGGCTGTGCCGAAGCTGCTCTTCCTGACCAGCCCCAATAACCCGGATGGCAGCCTGCTGGGAGCGGATGCACTGCGCCGGCTGCTGCGGCTGCCCGTTCTCGTCATCGTGGACGAGGCCTACATCGAGTTCGCCGGCCTGGAGCATTCGGTCGCGTCATGGGTGCTCGAGCACGACAACCTGATCGTCCTTCGGACGTTCAGTAAGTGGGCAGGCATAGCGGGTCTGCGGTTGGGCTATGGCATCTTCCCTGGTTGGCTGATGCCGGTCCTTTGGAAGGCCAAGCAGCCCTATAACGTCAACGTCGCGGCGACCGTCGCTGGATTGGCGTCGCTCCGTCACCGGGCAGAGATCCAGCCAACCGTGGATGCACTCATCCGGGAGCGGGACCGGCTGCTGCAGGAGCTGGACCGTGTGCCGTTCCTCAGGCCGTATCCGAGCCGGGCCAACTTTGTCCTCTGCCGGGTGGTGGACCCGGCGGGAGGGCGAGATGCGGTCACCCTGAAGGCGCAACTGGCGGCCCAGGGCATCCTGGTGCGATACTATGCCAAGCCGGGCCTGGAGAATTGCATCCGGGTGAGCGCGGGGAAACCCGAGCAGACGGACGCGCTGCTGGCCGCGCTGGCTGGCGTGTAGATTGTGGGTGGTCACATAGGACCGCCCGTGCGGCGAGGAGGCCTGAAATGAACACGACCTGGAAAACCGGCCTGGGGCAGCAGTTCGGAGCTGCGATGGACATGTTCGGCAACGCGGTGGCTGCCTGCCCCGAGACGCTGTGGCAAGTCCGCCTGTGGGATGATGATGAGCTGCCCGGAGCCTCAGAATTCTGGTACATTGTTTATCATACCCTTTTCTGGCTCGACCTTTATCTGACCGGCACGGTTGAGGGATTCGCGCCCCCTGCGCCGTTTACGCTCGACGAGCTGGATCCGGCGGGCCTGCTGCCCGACAGGGTGTACACCCGGGAGGAGCTGCAAGCCTATCTCGAGCACGACCGCCGGAAGTGCCGGGCGACGATCGAGGCGCTGACGGATGAGCAGGCTGACAGGCGATGTCACTTTCCATGGGGCGAGATCAGCTTCGCCGGGCTGCTCCTGGATAACATGCGTCATGTTCAGGAGCACACCGCGCAGTTGAACCTGATCCTCGGGCAGGAGACCGGCTGGTCGCCCAGGTGGGTGGCGCAGGCGAAGGACCATTCCTGATGCTGCGGCAAGCGCCCAGGGCGAGGATGTTGGACACAGATAGGAGGGTGTGTTATGCGCACTGCAACCATCGACCGCATGACCGGAGAGACTGAGGTACATCTGACGCTGGCGTTGGACGGCCGGGGGCGAGCCAAGGTGAATACCGCGGTGGGGTTTCTGGACCACATGCTGGCGTTGTTTGCCCACCATGGCCTGTTTGACCTGACGGTCGATGCCCGCGGCGACCTGCAGGTGGACGCACACCACACCGTGGAAGATGTTGCGATCTGCCTGGGCCAGGCATTGGACCGCGCCCTGGACAACCGCGCGGGCATCGTGCGAACTGCCCACAGCTACGTGCCGATGGACGAGGCGTTGGGCTTCGTGGTCGTCGACCTCAGCGGCCGGCCCTATGCGGTCGTCGATGTGGCCTGGCACGGCTCTACGCTGGGCGGCGTGGATCCGGACCTGGTCCGCCATTTCCTGGAAACGGTGGCCATACATGGACGGCTGAATTTGCACGCCCGCGTTCTTTACGGGTTGAACGACCATCACCAGGCGGAGGCCCTGTTCAAGGCGCTGGGGCGCAGCCTTGACGCGGCTACGGCAGTGGAGGGGCGGCGGGTGGGCGTCCCCTCCACCAAGGGAATGCTGGTGTGACGATAGCCGTAATCGACTATGGGGTGGGCAACCTGCGTAATGTGTACAAGGCGCTTGAGGCTGCCGGCGCGCCCGTGCGGATCGTCACATCGCCCGATGGGCTGCAGGACGCCGCAGGGATCGTGCTGCCCGGTGTCGGAGCATTCGGGGACGCAGCCGCAAACCTGCGCGGGGCTGGCTTCGTAACAAGGTCGGGCCGCTCGTCCCTGCAAGACGCGATCGACGCGGGGACGCCTCTGCTGGGCATCTGCGTCGGCATGCAGCTGCTGTTCGACGAGAGCGAGGAAATGGGGCGGCACGCGGGGCTGGGCGTGATCCCGGGACGTGTCGTGCGCTTTCCCGCGAACATGACCGGGCCGGATGGCCGCGGCCTCAAGGTGCCGCAGATAGGCTGGAATCAGCTCCACCACCCCGGCACGGACCCGCTGCTGGCCGGCGTCCCCGATGGCGCATATGCGTACTTCGTGCATTCGTACTATTGCGCGCCGCTCGATCCTGCATTCATTCTGGCGACGACCGGGTTCGGGACGGACTATGCTTCTGTCGTGCGTCGCGGCAACGTCTGGGGCATCCAGTGCCATCCGGAGAAGAGCCAGTCGGTGGGGCTGCAGATACTGCGGAACTTTGTAGCGATCGTCGAGGAGGCGGTGTGACCTTCATTATCTATCCGGCCATCGACCTGCGCGGCGGGCGGGTCGTGCGCCTGCGGCAGGGGGACCCCGAGGCGCAGACGACCTTTGGCGACGATCCCGCTGCAGCGGCGCGGCGCTGGGCGGAGGCGGGCGCGGAGTGGCTTCACGTGGTGAACCTGGATGGCGCGTTTGCCCCAGGGACGGATGATCGCGGCGACTACCGGCCGGTCGCCGGCGATGGGGGGATCACGGGCGATCCTCAGATCGCGGCGATCAACCTGAGGCGGTTGGCCGAGGTTTGCGCAGCGGTGGCGCTGCCGGTCCAGTTCGGCGGCGGAATGAGGGCCTTGGCCGATGTGGCGCTGGCGCTGGAGATCGGCGCGACGCGCGTCGTGTTGGGCACAGTGGCGGTCCGCAAGCCCGAGATCGTCCGCGAGGCCGTCAGGCAGTTCGGTAGCGAGCGGATCGTTGCCGGCATCGATGCGCGCGAGGGCCGGGTGGCGACGCACGGCTGGCGCGAGACCTCGGCGCTGGACGCGCTGACCGTGGCGCTGCGCATGCGCGACCTGGGCGTGCAGCGGGTTGTCTACACGGACATCGCCCGCGACGGCACCCTGTCCGGGGTCAACGTGCCGGCCACGGTGGCGCTGGCGCTGGAGAGCGGGCTGAAAGTCATCGCCAGCGGTGGGGTCGCGTCCCTGGCCGATATCCGTGCACTGGCGGGCTGCGCGCCCAGTCCCGCAGGGACGGTTGCCGGTGGGGTCGAGGGAGTGATCGTCGGGCAGGCCCTCTACACGGGCGCGATCGACCTGGCCGAGGCAGTCGACCTGGCCAGGGCAATAGGCTCGGCAGCTTAGCCGCTTCGCGGTGGATTCAAAGCCGGAGGACAGTCGTATGCTGGCAAAACGCATCATCCCATGCCTTGATATCAAGGACGGCCGCGTGGTCAAGGGGGTCAATTTCCTGGAATTGCGCGATGCCGGCGACCCGGTGGAGCAGGCGCAGGTGTATGACCGCGAGGGCGCGGACGAGTTGGTCTTTCTGGATATCACCGCGAGCCACGAGCACCGCAACATCGTGATCGACATGGTGCGCCGCGTGGCTGACGCCGTCTTTATCCCCTTCACCGTGGGCGGCGGCGTCCGCACGGTGGATGATATGCGCGGCCTGCTGCTGGCCGGCGCTGACAAGGTCTCGATCAATTCCCCGGCCGTCCGCACGCCCGACCTGATTACCGCGGGGGCCACCCGGTTCGGCAGCCAGTGTATCGTCGTCGCCATCGATGGGAAGTGGCAGGGCGATCACTGGGAGGTAACCATCGACGGCGGGCGAACGCCCACCGGGCTGGATGTCGTGGAGTGGGGCCGGCGAGTCGAGAAGCTGGGCGCGGGCGAGATCCTGCTGACGAGCATGGACACCGACGGAACCCGTGCCGGCTTCGACCTGCCGATGCTGGCCGCAGTCAGCGAAGCGGTAACCATCCCGGTGATTGCCTCCGGCGGGGCAGGCGAGCCTGCGCATTTTTATGATGCATTGACGAAGGGTGGCGCCGATGCCGTCCTGGCAGCTTCGCTGTTTCATTACCGGATGCTCTCCGTGGGACAGGTCAAGACGTATCTGGCAGAACGCGGCTTGCCGGTTCGGCTGTCAGGATGAGGAAAGAGGTGGGTTGTCCATGAGCGAAGTGCTTAAGAGCCTCTGGTGCACGATCGAGGACCGGCAGCGCAATCCGCCGCCAGGGTCCTATACCGCGAAGCTTTTTGCGGCCGGCCTGCCGCGCATCGCACAGAAAGTCGGCGAGGAAGGTGTTGAGACGGTCGTTGCCGGGCTCAGCCAGGGGGACGACCGGGTCATCTCGGAGATGGCTGACCTGGTGTATCACTGCATGGTGCTGTTGGCGGCCAGGAGTCTGAACTGGGACGCGGTGGAAGACGAGTTGGCTCGGCGATTCAAATAGGACGCGACACTTCACAGATCGCGCAGCACTTCTTCGCCAAATCTTCAAAACCCTCCTGTAGAGTATGGGCATAACGTTGGCGCGCGGATGCGCTGCCAACTCGGATGAGAGAAAACAGGAGGATCGAAATGTTCAAGAAGCTGTTGGCAATCAGCGCCGTGGCGCTGTTCTCACTGACTTCAACCATCTCTGCGAGCGCCGCTGGTTTCACCGCTGCTCCCGGCGTCCCGGCCAACCGGGCGCCTGCGATCGTTGCGCCGGCTTCGGTGACTCCGGCAGAAGCCGAAGCCCTGCAGTACATGCGTGAAGAGGAGAAGCTGGCCCACGACGTGTATGTGACGTTATACGAGACCTGGGGTCTGCGAGTATTCAACAACATCGCAAGGGCCGAGCAGAAGCATACCGATAGCGTGGCTTATTGGCTCGACTACTACAAGATCAGCGACCCGGCTGAAGGCAACGGGTTCGGTGAGTTCGATGACGTTGAGCTGCAGGCGCTCTACGATGACCTTACGGTACAGGGCAAGCAGTCCGTGGTGGATGCCCTCAGGGTCGGGGCAGTTGTCGAGGAGATCGATATCCTGGATCTGCAGGAGCGGCTTGCCGAGACGAACAACAGCGCGCTCGAGCGGCTCTTCGAGAACCTGATGGCCGGCTCTGAGAATCACCTGCGGGCCTTCGCCAGCAACATCAAGGTCCAGGCCGGCGAGAGTTACGAACCTCAATTCATGAGCCAGGCGGCCTACGATGAGATCGTTTCCACGACAGGCCAGGGTGCCGGTAACGGACGTCGGACCGGCGGCCGCGGCGGCCGGCGCCCCTAGGCTCAACACCAGTCATCGCATATTAGCACTACCATCGCACGTTAGATCAAAGGGGGCAGATGCAGAGTCTGCCCCCTGTTGCCATTTCGGACGCAGTGTGCCATACCCGTATCTTTGTGACCTTTATGGCATTTATCTTGTTGAGTAGCATGGCCATGCACCCACCCATCGACGACGAGCAGATCGTCGTTGTAGTGACAGCTTGCCAGCGCGGCGAAACAGGGGCGATCGAGCAATTGTACGATCTGTACGCTGACCGCCTGTATCGCTATATGCTGACGCGCGTCGTCGATCACGATCTTGCGGCGGATCTGACCACCGAATTGTTCGTGAAGGTGATCGAACATGCCGGCCGGTTCCGGCTTCCGCCATCACACCCGGCAGCCAGTTTCAGCGCCTGGCTCTATCGCATTGCAGCGAATCTGGTCGCAGGGCACTTTCGGAAGCACCGGCGCCTGTCCTGGATGAGCCTGGAAGAACAGGATACCCGGCCGGATCCCGCGACGGAGCCTGTGCGAGTGGTAGAGGGACGGGAGGAGCTGGTGGAGTTGGCACAGGCCATGCACTCCCTGAGTGAAGATCAGCGCCTGGTCATTAACGCGCGGTACGTTGAAGCAATGAGCACCGCCGAGATCGCACAGATGCTGGGGAAAAGCGAAGGCGCGATCAAGGCGCTGCAGCACAGGGCCTTGCGGTCATTGGCCCGGGTGTTGAACCGCCAGAAGGCAGGGTCATAGGAAAGCGTGATGGAAAATCATCGGGAAGCCTCCGCGCTGGAGGAGTGTCTGGATCGCGTTGCCGCAGGGGAATCTCCGGCTGAGTGCCTGGCATCGCTCGGGAGCGAGGCTGCAGCCGTGGAACCTCTCGTCTCAACAGCTGCGCGGCTTCAGCGCATTCGTGCGGAGCGCCTGAGTGACGCTCAGCGCCAGAAGGCGCATGTGACCCTGGCTGCGGCCATGCGCGAGCGCAACCGGCGCGTGGCAGGCGCTCAGCCGGAGAGGACGATCCTTTCCTGGCCATGGGGCTGGCAGCCCAGCGGAAGCGTGGCGTTGGCCGCGTTCCTGGCTGTGGTGCTTGTCGCGGCAATGGCGTTTACCGCGGTGGCGAGCGAACCTGGGGGCATCACATATCCTTTGCGGGTGGCAGTCGAACGTGCGCCCCTGATGTTCGCGAAGTCCGTGGATGCTCGTGTGACCGGCGAGCTCGACGTGGCTGGCAGGCGCCTGGCTGAACTCGAGAACTACCTGCGTAAGACAGGCAAGGTTGAGCCTACCGCGCTGACCGCCCTGCTGGCAGCCATTGAGCGAGCTGCAAGTCAGGCGGACATGGTGCGCGATCAGGAACAGGTTGCGGTGCGGGCGCGGATCACCGAGCAAGCACGCGTTCTGGCCGCCCTCGCCGCAGCCGCGATTGAGCCGCAGGCGGCAGCGCCGCTCCAGGAAGCCGCGCGGGTGACCAGCCAGATAGCGACCCGGTTGGCCGCGGGAGCGAACGGGCATACTCAGCAGAACGGACCTCAGGAGCCTGCCGGTGGCCCGGCGCACACGCCTGCCTATCCGGTCACCGCGACCTTCAGTCCCACGCCCGCACCGCTCGGACCGGCTGTCACCCCGCAGTCACCGGCCGGGACGATGCCGCACCAGACTGTCACACCCGCGCCAGCGGCGTCCCGACAACGCGCCCGAACGTCAGAGCCGGTCTGGCATGAGTCAACCCGGGAACACACACCATCTGCCGCGGGTACACCCGTGCCGGTGGGAACAGCCCAGGGCACGCCTGCGGGAGACATCGATCCGGGCAGAACGGCGACGCCGGCAGGCATTGCGCCGGCCCCCGGGCAGCAGGCGACGGCTGACGCCGGGAGGGCTCATGCTCCGACGGCGCCTGCGCCAGGATCGTATGGGCCGACGGGAGAGCCGCCGGGTTCACAGGGTCCCGGTCCGGGCGCAACATCGGCACCCGAGGCGCCCGCGCCGGGTGATCCCTCGGACGACAATGGTGGCCCGCCTCCGGACCTTGGTACACCCGGGGCAGGCGGCCAAGGATGAAGGGAGGCGCCATGCGCACGCAAGGAACGATCGGTGGGCAACGGCAAAGGTTGCTAAGCGGGGAACCGCGAGGGTTGTCTCTACTATCTGGCCTGATCGTTGGCATTGTGCTTCTCCTGGCGGGTCAGGTGGCGGCGGAGCCCGCTGGGTGGGCAACCGCAAGGGCGATCACGCAGGATAGCCCGGATGCCCCTGCAGCCTGTGTCGAGGTGATACAGAATGGAGGGTTCGAGTCCGGAGGCGGCGTTGGCTGGCAGGAGTACAGCCTTAAGGACTACGAACTCGTCAGCCAATTCAATCCGCGAACCGGCGAGTGGGGCGCCTTTCTGGGAGGCGTCAACGAGGCTGACGACCGGCTCAGTCAGGCGGTCACCCTGCCAGCGGGAGCGAACCTTACTCTGACGGCCTGGTGGTCTTTGGCCACCGAGGAAGAGCCGTCCGAACCCTACGACACGTTGACCATCTCGCTGCTGCGGCAGTCCGATGGGTCGGTGCTGGCGACACTTGCCACGCTGGATAACACCGCAGAGGAAAACATCTGGGAGCAGCTGGTGTTTGACCTGTCGAGCTACGCGGGGCAGAACGTGACGATCAGTTTTGCCGCCGAGACTGACATCAGCAACGCTAGCGATTTCTACCTGGACGATACCAGCCTCCGGGCGTGTACGTCGACGCTGGACAAGCATCTATTCTTACCCATGATTTTGCGATAGGAGAAAATTCGATGAAACGATACTTCTCAACGTCCCTCGTTACAATCTTGATGTTGGTGGCTTTGTGCCTGGCGCCCGCGATGGCCTTCGCGGAAGGCCCCGGCCCGGCCTATGAAGTCCGTTTTACGGGCGTTATCGAGAGCGTGCCCCCGGAGTCCGCGGAAGGAACCTGGGAGGGCAGCTGGGTAGTTGCCGGACAGGAAGTCACGGTGAGTGCGGAGACGCTGGTTAAGCCGTACGCCGAAGGCCGGCCTCCGACGGTAGGGTGGTGGGCCGCAGTCATTGCACGGCGGAATACCGATGGCGATCTGGTCGCCTCGCAGATTGTTTCCCAAAAGCCCGAAATCCGGCTCAAGGGTCCGGTCAACAGCATGCCGGAAGGCGATGCGGCCGATGAGCGGACCGGCACCTGGGTCATCGCAGGACAAAACATCGAGGTGGTCGAGGATACCACGTTCAATGAGCGCTACGAGACCCTGGGCGAAGACCGGTGGGCTGAGGTGTTTGCCTTGGAAGAAGAGGGTGTCCTCATCGCGCAGCGCATCCGCAGTGTGGAGTTCCAGGAAGAAGTCGAGATCTATGGTGTCATTCAGGACTTCTCTGGATCGTGGACGCTCAGCACGATCCAGCTGGCCGTCACTGCAGAGACAATAGTCACATCTGAGCCGAAGCTGGGACTGCTGGCTCATGCGGCCGCCCAGTTGCAGGAGACCGAGGCCGGCTACTCGCTGACTGCCCGGAACGTTCGGGTCATGTGGCAGGAACCCGGTGGGCGGCGCCAGCCGGTGCAGTTTCGGGGTGTGGTCGAGGTGCTGCCGTCAGGCGGCACCCTGACAGGGACATGGGTGGTCAGCGGACGCGAGGTTGTGGTGACTGATGCCACGGTCATCAAGCAGGTGAAGGGCCTTGTGGAGGTGGGCAGCGAGGTTTACGTGGTTGGCTGGGAAGACGGCGGTGTGCTTCAGGCTTCGAAGATCACAGTTATCGCTGCGAGTTGGCGCGGCTTTGCCTTCTACTTTGCCGGACCGGTCGAAGAAATGCCTCAGAACGGCGTTGTAGGATACTGGGCAGTCGCGGGCCACAGGGTGCAGGTGACCGAGCAGACGCGGGTGACGGGCGCTGAGTATGCACGGCTCGGCGCGCCGTGCGAGATCGGCGGCGTGCAGCGGCAGGACGGTGTGCGCGTGGCGACCTGGCTGCGGATCCGGAGCAGTGATGGCCCTGGACCAGGCCCTACCGAGCCCACGCCCAGCGTCGAGTAGATCCCCCAATGATTCCATCCCGCCAGTTTGGGGTCAATCTGTGAACGGTGTGCCAAGGGGCAGGTGAATCTCCACCAGGTTCACCTGCCCCGGATGGCGAAGTGGTTGAATCCTCATCCCAGCCCCACAGGTCGAGTGGCTCGGGCCCGGCATTTCTTGATCCGCCGGTTTACACGCCTGTCGGGATCAGCGGGCCATAGCGATGCTCCAGCCGATGGCCTGCCTTCACCATCGTGCGCCCCAACCGCCAGAGCGACCGGCAGACCTGGCACGAAAGCCAGGGCTTCCGAACGAGACCTGCCTCTTCGAGCAGGCGATGTTTTTCCGCGTCTGCCTTGACTTTCGGCAGCTTGTTCAGTTCGTAGTCCTTGTAGTAACAGTAGTCATTCAGCGGGAACATCTAGACCTCCCAGTTGGC
>Ga0123333_10002573_pt1 | contig 18312 bp, 18 predicted proteins | sample BioC12SIPDNA_3_FD_89957 | JGI IMG/M metagenome (GOLD analysis project Ga0123333, IMG submission 89957) | Anaerobic biogas reactor microbial communites from Washington, USA - Biogas_R2_B C12 SIP DNA | ecosystem: Engineered > Bioreactor > Anaerobic > Unclassified | place: Washington, USA... | reverse complement strand
CGGCATGGTCGCCTGAACCGATACAGACTGCGCGCCTGGGCTGTGCCAGCTTCCTGGCCGGAGTCGGCATAGACCGGTCGTGGTGGCTGGGGAGTGCGTCGTGCGGCCGCTCCACGAAGACCTATACACATCAGGATGATTGCCATGCTGCGGAATGTTGTCGTGTTTGCTTGTTTGGTGGTGGCAGCCATAGGTCTGGTCGCAGCCGCAGAGCCTGAGACTCCTGCATCGAACTGGATGCCGGCCGATCAACTGCGCGAGTCGGTGTACCGACCGGGGGAATCCACGATGGTGGCACTCGAGGCGGCTCAGACGGGCACGCCCAGCCTGGCCGACCGCCTCCGCGCAATTCGTGGGGGTGGAGCTGCCGAGAGCGACGCGATACCGCACGGCAGCAGCCCGGCGCCCGCCGACAGTGCGGGTGCGCCGGCAATGTTGCCGACCAACACCACGGCCTCCCAGCTTCCTTCGGTGCTTGTACGGCGCAGCAGTACTCCGGCGGAGGCACCGGTTGAGTTGACGCCGAGCGGGTCGTCGGCAGGTGAACCGGTCATAGCGGATAGTGCCGCGGAGGTGGACATCGAGTCGACGGATTCCATGCGTCGAACCGCGCGCCGCCAGCGCAGCGAGACCCCGACGTTTCGGGCTCCAACGGCGACCGCGAACACGTCGAGCCGGTCGGCGGCGGCGAGTACGGCGAATACTCTGGGCATGACGAGTCAGGGCCCAATGATTCTGATCGAGACGGACGGCCCGCGCGCGATCCTGGTGGGGAAGCCGGCCAACTACCGTGTCCGCCTGGCGAACCAGGGGAACGCCGAAGCGGACCAGATGATTGTGACGGTCACGGTGCCCGCCTGGGCACAGATCGCAGCGACCGAGGCGCGTTCCGGTTCGGTCAGTGCAGACGACGATCCGGACGCCGGTCGCCGGCTGATCTGGGCGATGGAGCGTGTAGCGGGCCGTTCGCAGCACGAGTTGTCTTTGTCGCTCGTACCGACTGAGAATCGCCCTGTCGATCTGACCGTCGACTGGGTCCTCCGCGGCGCTCCGGCGCAGACGAGTATCGAGGTGCAACAACCTCAGCTGGAGATGGCGGTCGACGGGCCGACCGAGATGAAATACGGTACCACAGCGGTGTTCACGATCCGGGTGAGCAATCCGGGCACGGGGCCGGCGGAGAACGTCGTCGTATCGGTCGGTGCCAGTGGCATCGCCAACCAGCCGAACACGGTGGGTACTTTGGGAGCGGGTGAAAGCCGCACGCTGGAAGTCGAGTTGTCGGCTCAACAGGCGGGCGCGATGAAGATCGAGGCAGCCGCGCAGGCCGACGGCAGTCTGCATGCGGACGCATCGCACGGGGTCCAGGTACGGCGTGCAGAGCTCGCCGTGAAGGTCACAGCTCCGGCCATGTTGTACGCAGGGGCCATGGCGACCTACGAGATCCGTGTGGCCAATACGGGTGACGCGCCGGCCGAAGGCGTGACACTCGATCTCGAACTCCCGGCCGGATTCAAAAACGGCGTGGGCGTCGACAAGAAACCGATCGACAAGGGCCCGTTCCGCTGGCGTCTGGGCGACCTGCCTGCGGGGAGCGACCGGGTCTATGCGATGCAGTGCGAACTGGTCACCGATGGACCGAACCAGTTCTCGGCCAAGGTGCAGGGGGCGGACAACCTCGTCGCGGCCGACACGGCGGTGACGACCGTCGAAGCGCTGGCCGACCTGAAGCTCATCGTCAACGATCCCACGGGACCGATACCGGTAGGTCAGGACGTCGAGTTCGAGATCCAGGTGCTCAATCGCGGCCTGAAGGAAGCCACGCACATACAGCTGGTAGCCCAGTTTTCAGAAGGCATCGAGCCTTCGTCGGCCGCGGGACACGCCGCTGACATCGTGCCCGGACAGGTGATCTTCAAGCCGGTCGCAGCGCTGCCTGCCGGTGGCCAGCTCACGGTCAAGATCATGGCAGCCGCCCAGAAAGCGGGCGACATGCGGTTCCGCGCGGAGCTATCCTGCGGCGATCCTGACACGAGGCTGGTGGCCGAGGATACCACACGCTTCTACGGAGTGGCCGCGCCCAGTCCAGCGCCGCAAGCGGCCGAGCGACCGGATATCGGACCGACCCCGGCACGGCGCTGATCGGCAACCCGCATGCGGCGGAACAGGCCCTGGAGGGGTGGCCGCGCGAACGACCTCCCTCCAGGCACTCACCCGCTCACACCCTGCCCGCCGGCTCGAACGACAACGGCTCCTGGGAATTGGGATCCCGGATGCGGACGGCCAGTTCGCCATCCAGCAGCCGGCTGACAACCTGGCCGACGACCTCGGAGCGCCAGCCCTGCGCCAGGATCGGCACCTCCTGACCGCCGTGCCCCAGATGGTATGCGATCAGGTCGCGCACGTCCTCAACCGATCCCACCAGCCCCGGCGCCATGTTCGCGGCGCGGGCCATGTTGTGGACGGCGGTGGCCAGGAACTGGCCGAGCAGCGTGTACTGTGGGCGGGCCACCTTCGGTCCGGAGTGCGGCATCTGTTCGTCCGGCAGCGCCAGCCCCCGGGACACGCACGCGGCCAGGTCCGGGATCGACCGCTGGAGTTTCCGCCAGTCCATACCGCGCACCGCCCGGATCAGACGCTCATCATCCGATGCGCGGCGGGCCACTTCCAACATGAGGTCATCGCGCAGCACACGGCGTGGCGGGACGTCCCGGCTGCGCGCCTGCGCGTCCCGCCAGCGCCACAGCTCGCGGAGAATCGCCAGCTGACGTCGCGACAGCCCCGAGATGCCCGAGACCCGGCGCCACCGCTCCGTCGTCTCTTCCCGTTCCAGATGGTCCTGCCAGACGGCCAGCTCGTCGCGCAGCCAGTGCCGGCGCCCCAGCTGGTCCAGCCGGTCTATCAGACGCTGGTATAGCGGCTCCAGATAGACGACGTCCTGTACCGCGTACTCCAGCTGCCGTTTGCTCAGCGGACGGTGCCGCCAGTTCGTACGCGTCTCCCCTTTTTTAAGCGACTGGCCCAATACCCGCTGCAGGAGCGTCCCGTAGGCCGCCGGATAGTCCAGGCCCACGAAGCCCGAGGCCACCTGCGTGTCAAACAACTCGGCCGGCCGCGCTCCAATCGCGCGGCGACAGAATCGAAACTCCTCCCGCCCCGCGTGCACGATCGTTGTGTGACCGGGCGACGCCAGCAACTGCCAGAACGGCGTGAGGTCCGGCGCCGCCAGCGGGTCCAGTACGGCCAGCTGCTCCCGCGCGGCCACCTGCACCAGGCACAGTTCGGGATAGTAACGATCCTCCGAAACGAACTCCGTGTCGAAGGCAATGAACGGAGCGCCCGCAATCTCCTGGCAGAATTCACGAACCGCCTGGTCAGTGGAGAGGTATTCGTACTTCACGCGTCAGGTACTGTAGTGTTGCTTCACGGCAGGATGGAGCATCATGCTGTTCACGCGCTTTCGCGCACACTGGCCCGCCACCCTCCGACCGGCTCGCCGGCCCGTCGCGGAGGTCCACACAGCAGCGGGGATGTCCGGGCATGATAATCCACACCCCCTCGCCTTGCCAGGACCAGTCAGCCGGGTCCGGCACACGCTCTTCTGACAGTTTGAAGCCGACAGGTGCGCCGAGCGTCCGGCCGGAGGGAGGAGCGGATACCGCGGCGCAGACGCGGGTGTGACCCCGGCCAGCTTGCTTGACTTTTGCACTGCGCGGTCTGATACTTGACCTCTTAACAAGCTGACACAAACACGACCACACCCAATCGCGAAATCACGAAAACACGAACACGCTCGGCCGACGCCCGCTATACACGGGATTCTTTCGGCAACAGGTGGAACCGTCTTCCCGCGCATGTCATTCTCATCGCTGATGGATCATAGGGAGCATTACAGTGCCTCAATCCGTTCTTGATGCAATCAAGTTAGGCCTGTGGAATTACGAGCCCGAAGAGCACGACAGCTCTGATTACGCCTCCACGCAGGCGCTGCCAGGCACGGATGAGAAGCTGGCGGTTCTGTCCGAACGCGTCAGCCGCGGATTGCCGCTCTGGCACCCGCTGGATCGCCGGTCTTACGACGAGAACGCGCGTGACTGACGCACCTGGTACTGCAACCTCCGCGAACGCAGCTCGCGGGAGTAACTGAGGATCGAACTATGCCCACGTTCAGCGCGGAAGTCCCGCATCAGCTGGGAAGCGAACAGGCCACCCAGCGGCTCAGGCAATTCATCGACCAGGCGCGGGAACAGTACCGGGACGTCGTCAGCGACGTGCAAGGAAGCTGGAGTGACAACCTGCTGACATTCTCGTTCAAGTCGTACGGATTCAAAATCGATGGGACGCTGACCGTCGGCGAGACCACGGCACGCGTGGCCGGCAACATGCCGTTTGCCGCCGTTCCGTTTCGCGGCAAGATCGAACAGTCGATCGCGGCTGAACTGCGCCGAGAACTGACGTGAACGCCCCAGACGGCTGGGAAAGTCGTCGCCCTGGAGCCGGCAGGTCGCGCGCATCCGTTTGTGCAGATTGGATCGCCTGTAGTACCCAGCCGCGCCAGCGTGCCCCCCGGCGCGTGGAATAGACGCCCCCGCGCTGACCCTCCGCGGACTCGACGTGACGTATATAAACTGGAGTGGTTAGCGGATATCCCGTGTCTGTTCCCGGGCATGTGTACGTAGCGATGAACAAGCACGTTGAAACAAGCAACCTGGAAATCGAGGCGAGGCGGATGCTGCGCTACCGCCTGCCTCTGGCACTGGCCGTGCTGATTAACGCCGCCCTGCTGGCCCGCGTCCCGCTCCTGCAGATGAGGGCGGACGGCCCGTCGGCAGCGGCCAGCATGATCGTCACCGCAGATGCCGGCCACGGGCGGCTAACAGCGCCCCCGTTGCCGCCCGCCAGGCACCGGACCGTTCAACTGATTGCAGCCGAAACGCCCGAACCTGCTTCGCCAGACCCACCGGCCGGCCCGCCGGTCGCCGACCCGCCGTCCCCGCCACCTGCCCCAGCGCCCATTGCCTCGCCCGCTCCAGAGCCTGCCGTGCCGCCAGTGCCGCAGACACTGGTCCTGCACAACGTCCCACAGAGTGGCGGGCCGGTGCGGTTCGTGGTCAATGGCCAAGTGTATGAGCTAATGCCCGGCGAATCGCGCGAGTTCACCACCGGATCTTCCTGGGACGTGCAATTCCATCGTGGCGAATCGTTCGGCGATGCGCGACGCCAGCTCGCGTGTGGCGTCTATTCGTTCGTCATAACAGAACAGGGCTGGGACCTGCAGAGTGACGCTCCGTAGACGCGGCGCGTGGCCGCCGGCCGCGGCTCACTCGCGTGTGCGGATGAAGTCGCTCAGATGCACCTTCACTGCCCGGCCGCTCGTCGCCCGGGTCGTATCGAGCACGGCCGGCGCGGCCGGCTTCGACTTAGGCAACTGATTGCGGGGAATCTCCAGTTCCGGTACGGGTGCCGGATCGTCGGGCGGCGCAGGAGCCAGTTCCATCCCGTCCGCAGCGCCGTCCCCTTCCAGCGTCTGTTGCGGCACGGGCGCCGGTTCCATGTCCGTCATGTCGGGCACCGGGGGCGCGATTGGCAGGTCCGGCTCCTCAGCCGCTTCATCCCCGAACGGCGGCAGGTCCGGCTCTTCAACCGCTTCATCCCCGAACGGCGGCAGGTCCGGCGGCAACGGAGCCGGATCGTCCAGCAGCACATCATCCCCAGGCACGCGCTCACCACGTTCGACGCAGCACCCCCGTGGGCAACTGCTGCATCGATTCCAGCCCAGCAGGCGGCAGAGCCCATCCAGTGCGGGAGTGGGTCGCGTGCGACAACTTCGGCAACAGCAACCGGGCGCTGAGCGCCATGGCCACAGCGCCGGCCGCCGGGGCGCCGTGCATGTCGGCACAGGGCACGTCACCGTCGGGCAAGCCGCTGCCCTCAGCTGTTTATCCAGGCAGTAGTCATCCCACCAGCAGCCATGGCGGAACGCCTGCCAGTCCGACCGTGCACAGGCCGACAGACCGTCACTGGGCAGCGTCCGTGCGGGAGACGGTGCCGGGAGGCAGGCCAGCTCGTACGCCGGTTCCCCCGTGGCCAGAACCGGCACCTCCGTCTGCCCGACCGCCCCGGCCGTCTGTGCGATCGAGCCTGTCAACAAGAGCACTGCCACGCCGCACATGCAGATCGCCATGGCCAACCCCTCCATGTTGGAACCAACGACTCCATTCGACAAACTCATTAGCGCAATTTGCGGATCGTCCGGATCCTGGCGCAAATGACTTTGTTGTCACTTCCCAGTCTTGGTGTCGGCCGCCTGCACAACCCGAATTCAAGGCAGTACTGGACCCTGATGCAAACGCTACGTTCTGGAAATCGGGTCTGACGCTCAGGATCCGATCCGGCGCGAAACACGTTACAACTGACAGGCTCGACGTGATTCTTGCGAGCGGCCCAGACGCGGCCGTGCCGAACGCTACAGCTTGCCCTGGCCGGACAGGTTGCCGGTGGTGGAGCAGCCGCCGAAGCCGGTACAGGCAAAACACCGACCGGCCTACCCGTCACTGCACATGTACCGCCCGGACTCGGCATACAGCCAGGCGAGTTCCCGGCCGAGCTTCAGGTATTTCATGCCGTAGGCGCAGGCGGTGATCACTGCGGCCACCGCCGTGATGTACGTGGACGATGCGACTGACGACGACAGGCTGAGCAGCGTGAGGGAGACGACCATGGCCACGCATGTCACTGTTCGTGTACCCCGCATCTCCCGCACGAGAACCTGCACGCGATGGGCGTTGAACGACGATCGCGTGCTGATGTTGGCCAGCTCCCGCAATTCAGAGAACGCGTCGCGGCACTCGGGCACGCTGGGCGCGGCGGCGCCAGTCACGGCGGAAGGCGGAGACGCGGGAGACGCTGAAGCAGGCGTCACGGTCCGGCTCGCGCACTTCACCGCCGGTCGCGCGGCGGCCGGCGTTTCCCCCCGGGGACTCGTAGAGAACTGCCGCGTCCGCTGCAGCAGCGCCGCCATATACTCTTCGATCGATGGCTCTTCCCGCTCCCTTTCCGCGTCCGGATGGGGCACAGCAGTTATTTCGCAGAGCTCGCTCGGCGGCACGGCGTCGGCAGACTGGCACTTGCACAGCGGCGGATCCGCGACGATGGTAGCGTCCGCACAGCGTCCTGAGCCCGATGCGATTCCGGCATCCGAGCCCATATCGGACGGCGTCTGAACCATGTTGAACCCCCTTCTGCTGATACGGCGGCAGGCAGCACAGCCGTTGGCGCGCCCCGTAACGGCCTGCGGCGCCATCGTGCTGCCGCTCTGCCATGTTGGACCGGACGCGCTATGGCCGGACAGACCCTTCGTAGATATCTAGCTTCTCGCGAGCCGTCAGTCAAAAACCGGGGACGGGTTGTGAGGGTGCCCCGGCAACGCGTCCGCGACGCGCGCCAGGTTTCTCGCATCGCACGGATTGTAGGGGCGCCGCACAGTCTTACGGCTGGATCGACACCACAATCACCTCCCCCTGTCGCCGATGCGCCAGGCCGGCCGGCGCCAGGGTCGCATCGAGCAGTGCCGGCAGCGGGACTTCGTGCACGTCAAAAGAGACGCGCGTGCCAAGCCGCTCCTCCACCCCCGCGTCGTAGGCGAAGGTGATGCCCAGTTGTCTGGCGAGTGTTTCCAGAACCGCTTCCACCGGCTGACCCGTGACCTTGAGCGTGAAGACGGTCTTGCCCGCCGAGCGCGGCGACGGCGGCCGGCGCGCGGCGCGCGACTGCAGCAAACGCTCGAACCGCTCGTGCTCCTCCCGGGTCCCCTCCAGCACGACGCGCTGGCCCCGGGCGTCGATCGTCGCCTGCGGGAACTGCGACTGCACGGCCGCGACCTGTGATGACGACAGGGTGGCCGGATAGTCGCGGGCGATCAGCGTCTGTTCGGGCAGCGGTACCAGCTGCACTGTGTGACCATCGTCCGCACAGGCGAACGTCAGACCAAAGCCGGCCAGGACCAGGGTCGCGCGATCGGTCCACGGCAGTGCCGGGAGGTCGAGCGCGGGCCACAGGTCGTGCGGTATACGTTCGCTCCCCTCGAACGTGATGCCGGCCTCCCGCGCCAGCTCGTCCAGCAGCGCGCGCGGTTCTGCCAGGTCATCCCATCGCCAGGCACGCACGGCGCCCAGTCGCTGTGCCACGGGACGCGGTAACTGCTGAACCTCCGCGCGCCGCGCACTGGCCACTTCAGCCAGGTGCGAGGTTTCCAGCCGCGGCCCGACATAGACCACACCGTCCAGATAGGCCGGTGCGGCATCACACTGCGCCACGAGCTGCTCCAACACGTCCCGCACAGCCACGTCATGCACTGACAACTCAATGCCACAGCCTGGATCGATGCGCCGATCGAGCATGATGGCGATCTGCTGGGCGCGGGCCAGGGACGACAGCGCATGGCGGAGCGGCGTGCCGGCCGACCAGAACGCGTCGCGGACGCGGGCGTTGAGCACCTGCTGGAAGGCCGCGCCGGTCTTCCAGCGGGGCGGCGCCCCCTGCCCTTCGCCCCCACCTGTCACAGACGCGGCCGACACAGACAGACAGAAAATGCAGCCGTACCAGGCGGCCATCGCCACCCCGCGCCAACGTAAGGGTTTACCCAACCTGCTCATAACACGGCCCCCGCGGGCCTCCAATCTCATCTTGTCCCTCTATCTTGACACCGGCGGCCGACAGGCCACACGCGGAAAGTCCCGATCATCCAAGTGCTGCTGTTGTGCATCGCGCGGTCGCCAATTACACTCGAATTCGTGGCGTGTGTGTCGGCCGGCGCGACTCACGCTCTGTCCGCGATCCATCACGATCGGTCACTGGCAAGGGACGAAACGGGAGGCGTGTTGCGTGTCCGCTGCACCAGCGAAGGCCCCGCTGCTTGATGCCTTCTATCAACGATACCTGACCGACGAGACTTCGGCGCGGTTCGTGGCCGAGGTTTCACGCCATTATACCTTGGGAACCCTGGCGCGACTGGCCGCCGGTGGCTCCCGCATCACGCGCCGCGCCGCCGTGTTGTCGATCGGGTTCCTGGGCGACTTCCGCTGCAACGAACTGCTGGGGCGCGCGCTGCACGACCACGATCGCGTCGTGCGTCTGCTGGCCGAGAACGGCATTCGAGAACTCTGGTATCGCGACGGCTCGGAACAGCAGCAGCACCAGCTGCAGTCCATCATCCGCTTTAACAATTCGTTCCGGTACGATCAGGCGGCGCGCGAGGCAACGCGGTTGATCCAGGAAGTGGATGGCTTCGCGGAAGCCTGGAACCAACGCGCCATCGCTTTGTATCAGATGGAACGGTACAGCGAATCGCTGAACGACTGCCGGGAAGCGGTCGAACGCAACCCGCATCACTTCCCGGCGGTGGTCGGCATGGGACACTGTTACCTCGAGCTGTATGACGCGGTCGCTGCCCTCGACTGCTTCCGCCTGGCGCTGACACTCAACCCGGACATGGAGAACGTCCGGGCCCAAGTGGGCTACCTGCAGCGGACACTCGAAGGACGCTAACGCCGCGCGAACTGTTGCCTTGAACTGCAACGCGGCGATCCTGACACAGCCCCGGGGTAAGCCACGCCACGCGGCGCCAGACGGAGACCTCCAGGCCTTGGCGTACCACGGTCGTCGTGGGACGCGCTACCTGCTGTCAGCAGAAACAGTGCACCTGCGAAACAGATCTCGCAACTGTGAGAACGGCAATCTCACTGGCTCTTTCACCTCCCCATGTCCCCCCCGCCGCCACACCGCCCCACGGGTACCTGATTCATCCCCGCCACATATTCTGCTACCATGACTCACGCTGATACATCTTCACAGAAAGGAGCCGATCATGAGAAAACTTAGCTGTGTGGCCCCGGAGTGGTGGGATTACACGACGTTGGACATGGACATTGTCAACGATGCGGCCCGACTCACCCCGCAAGATTTGCAGCAGTTGAGTCGACCAGGGTTCCGCGTGGTCATGTACGACACGATCGAAGAGTTCTACCTGGCCGAGGCGCTGGAGTACATCGAGGCGTGGAAACAGTCGACGCCCGACAATCCGGCCGGCATCTGTGGCCCGATTGGCCCGACCGAGCAACTGCCGCTGGTGGCGCAGCTGGTCAATGCCATGGACCTGAATCTGGGCCGGCTCGGTGCGCACTTCTGGGGCATGGACGAGTGGGTACTCGATGGCCAGGCCGTGGGGATGGACCATCCGCTGTCCTTCGCCAAGACCAACAACGAACTGTGTTTCGACCGGATCCGCGACGAATTGAAGTTGCCGGAGGCGAATATGCACTACCCGAGCGGCGACCTCGCGGAGCACAGCGCGCTCTACGACAAGATACGGTGTGTCGTGATGCAGGGTGGGCAGGGAGATGTGAAACACTGGGCCTTCAATGATCCAGTGCGCCGCACAGGGCCCTATCAGGATGCACCGCCCTCTCCGGAACAGTACCGCCAGCTCGGCACGCGCGTCGTCGACCTGCATCCCATGACCGTGATGCAGAACGCCCGCACGTCAGGCGGCGGCAATATCTCGCTGGTACCGACCCAGGCTACCACGGTCGGACCGGTCGAGACCTGGAAGTCCGAGAAAGTCTCCATCTGGCAGGCCGGCTGCCATGACAACCCGTTCGGCATGCGTTTGACGACCCTCATGATCTCCAAACGCCTGCCGGACTCCGCAGTGCCGATGAGCCTGCTGGCTGATCACCCCAACGTGCAGTTCAACTTCTTCCGGCCCGGCCTGGGCACGTGCGAAGTGGAAATGCACTGAGTAGGGGCGAGCGCAGTCTGCCGACGGCCGAAAAACGCGATGTGCTGCTGGCGCTGGGAAAGCACTGAGGTTTGAGTCGCACGGCGGCAGCGCTCCTGCGAAACATCCAGACGCGGGGCAGGAGGACCATTTGTACGGCGATCCCCGAGAGTCTCGCGATGTTCCGCGCCGCGTTCGCTGCCGCGTGACACCCCGGATCGCGACCCGGCGCCGCGCGCGGTGAAGGGTCGCGGAGGAGCTGACGAATGAACCAGCACAAGTACATTCTGGCGTTGGATCAGGGTACCACATCCAGCCGGGCCATCGTGTTCGACCATGGCGGGCGAGCGGTGGCAGCGGCGCAACAGGAGTTCCCTCAGCTGCTGCCGCGTCCCGGCGAAGTGGAACACGATCCCGAGGCAATCTGGGAGTCGCAACTGGCCGTCGCCCGGCAGGCGCTGGAGCAGGCACATCTCAATGCGGCCCAGATCGCGGCGGTGGGGGTGACGAACCAGCGCGAGACAGTGATCCTGTGGGAGCGCGATTCAGGTCGGCCGATCCACCACGCGATTGTGTGGCAGAGTCGCGTGAGTGCGGGGATCTGTGAGCGGGTGCGGGCCAGCGGCTGCGAGCCGCTGATCCGCCAGAAGACCGGTCTGGTGCTGGATCCGTACTTCTCTGCGACCAAGATCCGCCATCTGCTCGACCTGTACCCCGCGCTGCAGCAGCGCGCGGAGCGCGGTGAGATTCTGTTCGGCACGGTCGACTCGTTCCTGGTCTGGCGCCTGACCGGCGGGCGCTGCCACGTGACCGACGTGAGCAACGCCAGCCGCACGCTGCTGTTCAACCTGGCGACGCTGGATTGGGATGACGAGTTGCTGAAGATTTTCGGTGTGCCGCGCGCGATGCTGCCGGCCGTGCGTCCCTCGAGCCACCTGTTTGCCAGTTGTGACGCGGAGTTCTTCGGCCGCGAGATTCCGATCGCCGGCGTGGCGGGCGACCAGCAGGCCGCGACGTTCGGACAGGCGTGCTTCGAGCCGGGCATGGCCAAGAACACCTACGGCACCGGCTGCTTCCTGCTGCTCAATACCGGCTCGCAACCGGTGCCTTCGCAGCACAACCTGCTGACTACTGTCGGCTGGCAGATCGACGGGCAGGTCACCTACTGCCTGGAAGGCTCGATCTTCATCGGCGGCGCTGTGGTCCAATGGCTGCGCGACGGCTTGGGGCTGATCCCGAACTCTCAGGCGGTTGAAGCGTTGTGCGCGACGGTACCCGACAGCGGCGGTGTGGTGTTCGTGCCGGCGTTCGTCGGGTTAGGCGCGCCGCATTGGGATCCCTATGCCCGCGGCGCCGTGTTCGGCCTGACGCGGGGCACGACGGCCGGGCACCTGGCCCGAGCGGCGATCGAATCCATGGCGATGCAGACCAGCGACCTGCTCGACGCGATGCGTCAGGATGCCCACGTACCCCTGACGGTGCTGAATGTCGACGGCGGCGCGTCGGTCAATTCGGAACTGATGCAGTTCCAGGCCGACATCCTGCAGGCCTCGGTCCGGCGCCCGGTGGTGGCCGAGACAACCGCCTTGGGCGCCGCGTACCTGGCCGGCCTGGCCGTGGGCTACTGGGACAGCACCGCCGACGTCGCCCGCAACTGGGTGCTGGACCGGGAGTTCACGCCACGCATGCCGGCGGCGGAGCGTGAGACCCGGGTGCGGCGCTGGCAGCGTGCGGTACAGCGTGCGCGGGACTGGGAGGAACGCGAGGCATGATCCACGGGCATGAAGATCTGTTCATCGGCACGTTGGCGATCCTGTGCGGATCGCTGCTCGTCACCGCCGCCGTCACGAACTGGCCCTGGTACTACTCGCTGCGTTCGGCGCGATTCCTCGAATCGAAGCTCTCGCGCACCGGCGCGCGCATCGCGCACTGCCTGATCGGCCTGGCACTCATCGCCCTCGGCGTGGCCGTCGCCGCCGGCTTCCGCTGCCCGGTCTGGTGTTGACCCCAGCTCGGCTCTCTCCGCGTGCGCGGGCGACGAGTACGAGGTACGATCCGGCGGGCGGTGGTATTCTCAGCGCTGGATGCTCGATCGCATCGCGCTGCGGTGCTGCTCCGCACGCACGGTCGCGGCGTATCGTTCGGGAACGGTCCAGAACTGTTCGAGCGCAGCCTCGTCGGCGAACAGGAAAATCTGCCCTCGGTAGAACACGCCGTGAGCTCGTTTGCCGTCCACGAGAGTTCCGTGTTCGGTGTAGCGGACTGCGTCGTAGCCGGAGAGCGCTGGTGCGTATTTGTCGAAGTTCTCCAGGAACCTCTGCTGCGCTTCGGGGCTGATGAAGAAGTACAAACGGCCCCGGTGATTGGCGCCCCACTTCGTGTCCCCTTTGACCCACTTCTCCTGCTCGACGAGCGTCACGGGGCAGTAGCCATCCAGTCCCACCACCGGTTCGCTCTTGGCCGGCGCGGCAGGAAGCTGGGCGACGGATGCGGGCGGACCTAGCGTCGCGGCGCTCGGTCCGGGCGCGGCAGGCGGCGCAGCGGCGGCGGGCGGTGCGGCCGGCGGACTGCTGGGCGGCAGCGGAAACTGACTCGCAGCCGTCGCCGGGGGGACATTCGGCCCCGGGGCGGTCGGCAGCGGGAACTCACCGCCCGCAGGCGTCGTGGCCACATAGGACGCCGGTTGTTCGGCCGGCGCAGTGCGGGCAGTGGTGTCCGGGATGACCCACTGATTGGTGACATAGGAAGACGATAACGGGCCTTGAGCGCTCGATGGGACAGCCGGCGGCGTGGCAGCGGGCGGCATCGCCGCCTGGTACGTCGCAGGCGGCGCGCCGGCGACCGGCGCGGCTGGGTTCGACGATGGCGGACCGTAGATCGTGGTAGCCGGTGGATTGCCTGTCGGCAACGGATATGCGGATGCTGACTGCCGCGTCTCGGTCGGCGTCTGCAGCGCGGCGGGCGACGACGGTCCCCAGGGGAAGGCGGACGCGGTTTGCGGGCTGCTCTGGGCCGGCGGCAGCGTGACGTCCGGACCCGTGTTGACACCGGCCGGTAACCCCAGGCGCGCGTGGGCCACGATCTGGTCCAGGACCGCTACATAGCGATTGGCGTCGATCGGGCTCGGGCCACGGTAGACTTCGGTGCCGGCGGACGTCATGATCACGTCGGTCGGCCATCGATCGACGCGCAGATCCCGCGCCACTTTGGGCAACTCCGCCACGTTCACCTTCCAGGGCACATAATTGGTGGTCAGGGCGTGGATGAGTTCCGGTTGGTTGAAAACGGACCGCTCGAGCTTCTGGCAGGGGGCGCAGTCGGGGCTCCAGAAGTGGATCAGCACCAGGCGCTGGTGGCGCTCCGCCAGCATCTGGGCTTCGGCCCAACTGTTGACCCAGGCAATGCTCTGCTGCGACCACGCGTTGCTGGTACCGATCAACAGCACGATTGCCGTCAGTAGTGTTTGTCTTGCCCCACCCATGAGCCGACCTTCCTCTTGAACACTCACATACGGGCACGCTTACCCACCACGGGCAGTCCTTTACTCAGCGTTATCGGTATTCAGATCATGCCGATTGCAGAAAAAATGCTGGATGGGAGGATTTTCCGTCTTGTGCGGTCATCCGCAGTGAATCCGGAAGGGGCCCCGATACTCCGAAAAAACTCGCTATTTTGTCGTGATTCGCTTGAGCAATCGCTTGACACAGACGAAGACATGAGTATGATGCCGTTAGTTAGCAGACTTCTGCCATGCATTGTAGGCGCTGCTCGCCCAATGCACTGTTTAACGGGCGCCCTTTGGCTGAACGACTTTGTCTGCGACTAAGTGAAGTTTATCCAGGGGGGTGGCGCTTCTCGAAAGTGTCCTCTGTTAGTGGGTGCGACGAACCTCTGACGGCAGTGCGAGTCCACTGATTCGACGAACGCTGGGCGGTGACTTGCCACTGGGCAGCCCGCAGGGAATCGAGAAGCTATCGAGCCGCAGCGCATAGAAGGTGGCACGGGCTTGACCGTGAAGGTCCTGCCGCTCTACAGAGCGGCGCAGTCATGATCTCGCGATATCGCGATAGCAGCTTTACTCTGGTCGGTCCCTCGTGGCGTGGCTGAGCACGGGAGCGGGGGCCCTTCTGAGTCCTGACAATCACAGCGTTGAGTTTTATCGGCGGGCGGGAAGTATTTCGGGGCCAGGTAAATCGCACCGGCGCATGAGCGCCCAGCGTCAATTCAGAAGTTCTTGTTCTTGGGGAGCTACCAGTTACTCGGGCCCGTTCGAGGAATGCGGTTTGAGCAGGTACCGTCTAGGTGGAGCATGGGGAAAAAAAAGCAACGCGGGAAACCGGGTCCTGGAAATAACCCGGGGCGTTCCAACAGCAATGGCAGACCACGGCGACGGCGCCGCCCCCCCGACGCGACCCGGCGACCGGTGGACGTCGAGCCGCCGGAGAATCCGGATGCCCCGTTGGAGCCCGGTTTCGGCCTGCTCGAACTGCATCCCAACGGTTACGGCTTCCTGCGCAGCCCGGACAACAACTACTCGCGCGAGCGGACCGACCCCTTTGTCCCGGGCACGATGATCGAGAAATACCGGCTCCGCCCCGGCCTGATGATCCACGGCATGGTGCAGCAGGCGCGCAAACAGCAGGGACCGCGACTGCGCGAGATCACCGAGGTCGACGGCATCAAGCCGGAAGATTACGTCAACGTCAAGATGTTCGACGAACTCACGCCGATCAATCCCGAGGAGTGGCTGCGGCTGGAGGTCGGCCCCCAGCCACTGACCACGCGCGTGATGGATCTCCTCACGCCGCTGGGCAAAGGTCAGCGCGCGTTGATCGTGGCCCCGCCACGCACCGGCAAGACGATCATGTTGCAGCATATCAGCCTGGGGGTGTCCACCAATCACCCCAACATCAAGCTGATCGTGCTGCTGATCGACGAGCGCCCGGAAGAAGTCACCGACATGCGCCGCACCGTCAACGGCGAGGTGGTGGCCAGCAGCCTGGATCAGGACGTCGAGAGCCACGTGCGGCTCTCCCAGCTGATCGTGGAACGCTGCCGCCGACTGGCCGAAATGGGCCAGGACGTGTTCCTGCTCCTGGACTCCATCACGCGACTGGCACGCGCGTTCAACAAGTGGGTCGGCAACACCGGGCGGACGATGAGCGGCGGGGTGGATATCAAGGCGATGGACATCCCTAAGAAGCTGTTCGCCACGGCGCGAGCCTTCGAAGAAGGCGGCTCTCTCACCGTCGTCGGCACCGCGCTGATCGATACCGGCAGCCGCATGGACGAGCTGATCTTCCAGGAGTTCAAAGGGACCGGTAACATGGAACTCGTGCTCGACCGCAAACTGGCTGATCGCCGCGTATGGCCGGCCATCGATATTTCGCAGTCTGGCACGCGCCGTGAGGAACTGCTGCTCGATCCCGATACACTCCATGCCGTGACCATGCTGCGCCGCACGCTCACCTCCATGCACCACGTGGATGCCATGGAACAGCTGACCAAACAGCTCGGACGCTTCAAGACCAACGCCGAGTTCATTAAGCTGATCAGCGGTGTGAAGGTGTTGGATTAGAAAGGTGTTGGATTAGACGTACTCGGCGACAGATCTGTTCTGTCCCGCCTGATACGGGCACTCCCAGGCACGTTCCCCGCGACACCGGCACCGCCTGTGTGGCTTGAGTCGCTGACAAACTACAAACAACCAAAACACAAATACACACCGGATACTCAAATGACCGCCTGGTGAGGATCAGGCAAAACCGCTCAGCAGACGTTTGCCGGGCCGCATGGCCCGACCGGAGGGTAAGCGAATGGCTAGCGGCCTCATTGGAAATGAGGTGCCCCGTAAGGGGTTGCGGGTTCGAGTCCCGTGCCCTCCGCCTTCGTCCAAGACCCCGGGTACGCGTGCCCGTGAACATGTCGGTCGAGCCGCGGAGTACGCCGAAGGCGTTACACTCCACAGCCCACGCTCACCCCGGGTACGCGTGCCCGTACATGTCGGTCGAGCCGCGGAGTACGCCGAAGGCGTTACACTCCACAGCCCAGGGTCGCTGCGCAGCGGCGCACCCTGGGTAGGGAACCGTCCACGATGGGGCGGCCGAGCCGTGAGGTAACCAACCAACCGGCGGCCACCGAGGCCGCAACGGACCGCATGTGGCGTCGTGCGTGGCGCTGGTATCCCTTTGTGAAACGCCTCGCGGCCTGAAGAATATGCAACGTTGGAGTCAATATCCCACGCAACCCCAGAGAATCTCGCCGGCGAGGCTTGGTTCAGACCAAACGGCGGGGCGTCGCCGAGCCGAGGAAACATACGTCATCCGGCATCGGACGCTTGAACCAATACTTTGACGAATTCTTCAAAGGCTTCGCGCTCAGCCGGGCTGAGTGTCGTCGTTGGCTCGGAGCGTGCCGCGAAGCGCAATGCGGCGTTACTGATCTCCGGGCGCGTAGTCGCTAGGCCAGCGACTTCTACGAGCTTGCCCGCAGGAAGCTTCAAGGCGTTGGCCAGTTGATACACGGTTCGCAGTTGGGGAACAGCGTTCTGCTTCCGTTCAATTTCGACAATTTCGGCTAGATCTACGTCTGCCTGCTCGGCCAGTTGCTCGACGGAAAGGCCTTTAGATCGTCGGGCAAACTCGATGAGTCTGCCAAACACGCTGCGCGACTCCGCCGGCGGTGCACCCAGCATGCCAAGATCAGCGGCCATGCCGCCAACCGAAATTGATCGGCAGGAATCCTCAAAATCGGCCATTTCACGCAGCCACTCAGGCCGCGGTCCGGTATTCTTCATCATGTCGCTCATGGTTACTTGTGCTCCTTCAGAAGGCTCTCAGCCTGCTGCCTCGACAGTTCGAAGTAGAGAAGGTTTTGCTTGCCAGGATCGCGCCCGACAGAGGTCATGCGCAATCCCTTCTCGTACCACTGCTCGGCCTGAGGCAAAGCATGGAGGCCAACTCGCCCATAAAAACCCTCCTCCTGGCTTTGTTTGATTGCTCTCCAGAACAAGATGGAACCAATGGCACGAAATCGTCCTTCCCGGCCGATTTCCGGGACCGTCCAGTTCCACGGGGCGGCTTCAACATAGTCGATGTACACTAGGGGCTTGCCCCTTTCCGCTGCCAGGCGTGAGGTGTGTGAAGCCGTCTTTGTAAGCATCACGCCTTGCCATCGCTGTTCGCAGACGATTCCGAACCCACTTGATTCGAGAAGGTTGAGTTGTAGTGCTTTCTTGCTCCAATCCCAGTGTAGGCTCTGAGGCCAGTCAGCACGCGAAACGCCCTTCTGCAGAAGCTCCTGCATGATGAGCGATCGCTCGGGTCCCCACTCGCGCTCCACAACGAGCAGTTCGGGGGGGGCATTTCGTCCAGAAGCCGGGCTTCGACAGGGGCGTCATCGGGGCGGCGGATTATGGAGACGGTGGAGTAGCTCACAGGACCATGACCTCCGCTTTTTCTTTCTTCGCTTCATCCTCGAAGTACAAGTCGCACTTCGAAGAATTGGACGATTGTCGCTGGGCTGCTAGCCTGTCG
>Ga0123333_10002572_pt1 | contig 18324 bp, 14 predicted proteins | sample BioC12SIPDNA_3_FD_89957 | JGI IMG/M metagenome (GOLD analysis project Ga0123333, IMG submission 89957) | Anaerobic biogas reactor microbial communites from Washington, USA - Biogas_R2_B C12 SIP DNA | ecosystem: Engineered > Bioreactor > Anaerobic > Unclassified | place: Washington, USA... | reverse complement strand
CGAATGCGCGCGGCGGGCGGGGGCGGAAGTCATCGCGCACCCGGCGAACCGGCGCAAGGGGGCGGCCCTGAAGACGGGCTTTGCCTGGGCGATGGAAAAGGGGTACGGGGCCGTTATCACGATGGATGCCGACGGCCAGCATGACCCGGAGGACCTCGGCCGGTTTCTGGACGCGCACCGGCAGGCCCGGGCCGGTCTGGTCATCGGCGAGCGGCAGTTCGCCGAGATGCCGTGGCCGAACCGGTTCACCACGCCCCTCGGCTCGAAAATTTTGTCCCTGGCCCTGGGGATCCCCGTGACCGACAACCAGTCGGGGTTCCGGCTGCTGACGCGGGATTTTCTGGAGCGGATGCATCTTGCCAGCGACGGCTACGAGCTGGAAGTGGAAATGATCTGGGAGGCCGTCCGCCTGAAGATGCCCCCGGCCTGGGTCCCCATCCGCACCATTTATTTCCGCGATCGTCAATCCGGGTTCCATCCCGTTGTCGATACCTGGCATTTCCTCCGCATGGTCTGCACCATCTGGCGGAGCCGCGTCCAATGGGATCGTCGATGCCGTACGCTGCCGGAGGCCAAGCATCCCTAAACCCCCGGGGCGGCCTGGGGGCGATCGACCGGGTCACGCGGGCCTTCGACAGGAGGCTGCGGCGCCTGCGGGGGATTTACGAGTTTTCGCGCGACCCCGGATGCATCTACCGCCTTTCCGTGGAGAGGGCGTCGAGAGACACGGCGCTCCCGGACGGGACCGTGTTCCGCAGGGGCGACCCGGTGGGCGTTCTGCACCTCTGGGGCGAACACGTGCCGGCGATCCCGCCCGCCGGGGCGGATCTCGCCTGGGCGGCCAGGATGGCGCGGGCCCTCTACCGGTCCACCGCCCTGCTGGCGCTGCACGCATCGGAGGAGCCGTCGCTGCGGTCGATACCCGCTTTCGGCAACCATGCGTTTCTGACCTACACCCCGGCGACGCTCCGCCTGCTCGAAAGGCTGGGATTCGCCGTGCTGGAGGAGGTGCCGGAGGGCCGGGTGCATCGGCGGGCGTGGTGGAGAATCGCGCGGTTCTGGACCTGGTGCCTGAGGAGGACCTTCAACAGGCGGAGCGTCGCCGGGGTGGGGCCGGGCGACCTGCGGTCGAGGCCCGTATGGATGAGCCGGCGCACGCTCTTGGGAAAATACGCCGGCCGTGGGGCGGATTCACCGTAGCTTTTCCGCCGGGACGTCGAACCGGTACGCCCCCTGCTCCGGAAGGGGATGCCCGGCGCCGGCGTCGAGCCATTTCCGGATCGAGGTGAAGGAAAACTCCGACAGCAGCTGCCTCAGCTTGTCCTCGTTGCCGCTTCGGCCGGCGCTCAATCCCCACTGCCACAGCCGTTTTCGCAGGGTCGCGCCGGGTGCGGACCGGCCTAGGCCCTGGGCGTCCAGGTCGTGGGGATGCAGATACAGGATGCCCGGATGCCCCGCCCGGTTCCTCCGCCGGATCGCCCGCGTGAACAGTTTCGAGGGGAGGAGCCCCAGGAACGCTCCGCCCGCGAAGGGAAGGTTCTGCCCCAGGATGCGGACCGTCGTGGGCGGCAGCTCCAGAAGGCGCCGGTTCCCGAACTTGAGGGCGACCGGGTACCGCGCGGCATCCTGCGAACCCGCCCAGCCCGGGATGCGGTAATACCGCCGGTGCAGGGGGAACACGCTCGAATCGTATTCGAGCCCCAGTTCCGCCAGGATCGGCAGCGCCCACCGGGTGCCGCTCGTGATGGAGAAGTACGGCGCCCGGTATCCCCGGACCGGCCCCCCCGCGATCCTTCCCAGGCTTTCCAGGGACCTGGCGACGTCGGCTCTGAATTCATCCGGATTGAGATGGTGCACGGGAAAATGGTGGAATCCGTGGCTCGCTATCTCGTGCCCCGAGTCGAGGATCTCGGAAATTAGCGACGGATAGGCCTCGGCCAGGGAGCCCAGGATGAAGCAGGTCGCACGGGCCTTGTATTCGCGGAGGATCTCGAGCAGCCTGCGCGTGTTGGTGACCGCCCGCATGGTGGGCGCGGACCGGGGCGGAATCCCGGTCCCGTTGAACACCTCGGGCGAGGACTGGCACCAGTCCTCGATGTCGAGAGTCAGAATGTTGGTCGCGAGCGCAGTCATATCGGGTATCCGGTCGTCTCCAGTGCCTGAACGTGTTCCAACAGGGGTTCGTGCTTCCTGCCGGCGACGGGGATTGCGCCCGGCGCCCATTGGCGAATGCAGAAACCCAACCCGGGACATGTTACGGGGAACCGCCGGGGTAAATCATCATCTTTTTTTTGAGGCTGTTTGCCCGAAACAACGGCCGGGTGATCCCCCGGGGCCTTCCAGCAGGGCGGCGCCGCGGTGCGGAGCGCGGCAGGTTCCGCGCGGTGCCGGCCTTGATTCGGTCCGGGGTTGCCGAAAACCCCAAAGTTTGAGAGGATGGAGCCCTCTGGCGGCACGGGGGCAAACGCGGGCCCGGGGCGGTGACAAAGGGGGCGGCCGGCACTTTCGCCGCAGCCCCGTGAGGAAGGAAATCGGCGATGAACGTGGCCCTGGTCAACACCAACCGCATGCAGCCTCCCGTGGCCCCGATCGGGCTCGATTATGTGGCGGAGGCTCTCGCCGCCGCAGGGCATTCGGTCACGCTTCTCGATCTTTTCTGGGAGGACAAACCGGAGCCGGCCATCCGCCGTTTTTTCCGAAAGGCCGACGTCGGGCTGGTCGGGATGACGCTGCGCAACACCGACGACTGCACCTTTTCCAGCCGCGAGTCCTTCCTGCAGGGATTTGTCGGCATGGTCGGGGCCGTGCGGGAGAGCACCGGCGCCCCGGTCGTCGTCGGCGGCGTCGGGTTCTCCGTGATGCCCGAATGCATTCTCGATCGCGCCGGCACCGATTTCGGGGTGTGGGGCGACGGGGAGTTCGTTCTTCCCGCGCTGGCCCGAAGGCTGGAACAACAACAGCCCTGCCACGACCTGCCCAACCTGATCTGGCGCCGGGACGGGAAGTGGCTGCGCAACCCGCCCTACCGGGGGTCCCTCTCCGAGCTTCCCCCCATGAGCCGGACGTGGGTGGACAACCGGCGGTATGTCCGCTACGGGGGGCAGGCCGGATTCGAGACCAAACGCGGCTGTTCCGGCCGCTGCATCTATTGCGCGGACCCTGTGGCCAAGGGCGGTTCGGTGCGCGTCCGACCGCCCGGCGTGGTCGCCGATGAACTGGAGCGGCTGACCGGGCAGGGGATCGATGCGCTGCACGTGTGCGACGGCGAGTTCAACATGCCCGAGGCGCATGCCCTGGCTGTCTGCCGCGAGATCTCCCGGCGGGGCCTCGGGGACAGAATGCGCTGGCACACCTACTGCGCCCCTGCGCCGTTTTCGCAGGAGCTTGCCCGGGCCATGCGCGGGGCCGGGTGCACGGAAATCAAGTTCGGGGCCGACAACGGCAGCGACGGGATGCTGAAGCGGCTGGGGCGCGAATTCACCGCCGAAGACATCGTCCGTGCGGTGCACCGGGCGAAGGAGGCGGGGATTGCCGTGACGCTCGACCTGTTGCTGGGCGCCCCGGGGGAGACGGTTGCAAGCATCGAGCAGACCGTCGAACTCGTCAGGCGGGTGGACCCGGACCGGGTCGGCGTCTCTCTGGGGGTCCGGATCTATCCGCACACCGGAATGGCCGCAGGGGTGGCTTCCGGGGAGTATGCCCCGGGGCTCGTGGGGGGCGACGATCCTTTCGATCCCCTCTTTTTTTTGGAGCCGAAGATAGTGCGGTTCCTGTTTGACTGGATACAGGCCGTCCATGGGCAGGACGACCGGTTCTGTTTCTTCGAACCCTCCGGGCCTGCCGAGGACTGCGACTGCAGTTCCAATCCGCAGCTGATGGACGTGATCGCGCGGGGATATCACGGCGCCTTCTGGGACATCCTCCGGCTCTACGAAAAGGAGTAGCCGCGCCGCCGGGCGGCCGCGCCCGGGCGATTCCGGCAACGCAACCGGAAGAGCGCCCCGGCCGGGCCCGGCCGCCCGGCGGGCCGGGATCATTTTTCGGACGAACCGTCCGAATCGATGAAGATGTATCGGCTCCTCATGTCTTCGGGCACCAGATCCCTCCGTGCGGTCTCGGCCAGTTTGGGGCCGTAGTGCGCCTGGATGAACAGAAACGGCCGGGTCACCCTGGTGATGGTGAACGGGCAGTGCACGGTGTTTTCCGGGATATAGATCAGCGTGGACTGGTTCACGACGTGCTTTTCCATTTCCTCGCCCATGAACAGTTCAAATTCCGCCCCGAGGTCCTTCGGATTGTCCGGGTCCGACCCGAGCGCCACCAGCACTTCCGGGACCGGATGCGTGTGCGGCCCGTGCCCCAGCGTTTTGGTGGCCATTTCCCCCATCCACATGGCCGAGAAATAGTTGCATCCGTCGATGATGTCGTCATCGGCGAAAGTGACGAACATGTCGCTGGCGCCGAAGCCGATGGCCCTCTCCCCGGCCGAGAGCTCATTGAGAAAGCACCTGCGGTATTTCGATCCCGGCGCCGCCGCCCCGGGCGAGGCCGGCGGGTGCATGGAAGCCGCCATGCCCTGCCGGGCCGGCGAGAGCGCTGCGAACAACGCGCCGGCCAGCGCCATCCCGGCGCCGGCGCCGGTCAGTTCCATTACAAATCCCCGCCGCGTCGTGTTTCCTTCCGTTTTTCGATTGAGGCTCATGGCTGCTTCTCCTTTGTGTTCCATGGGGTGGGAGGCATGTCTACGCCTCGGGCGGCGTGAAATCGCTCGGCCCGACAAGCTTCATATGCATCCCGAACAGGGCATCCTCGATGGCCCGGCTGTACGTGCCGAGAATCAAAACCTGGTGGAGACCCGGGATGTTCTGAAGAAAGCGGCCGGCATCCCGGATCCCGACGTCGATGGTATTGGCGCAAACGTTGAGCATGCGGCCGCCTGCCGGGGCGGCCTTGTCGGTGTGTGTCACCTGGGACCGGATCCGTCCCGGCCACAGCAGGAAGCCCTTCAGGTCCTTGAGGAACCCGCCGGTCAGGACTTCGCCCCCCAGCGGAAATGCGACCTCCGGAACGGCCCCCCGCCCGAAGCCGTGGTAGTCGTGGATCCGGTACTTCGCCGGCGCCCGGCTCCGGCCATGGAGCCTTGTCGGCGCGACGCAGTGGCTCAGCGTGATTTTGGAGCGTTCCATGTCCAGGGACATCAGGTTGCACATGAAGGAGGGCCTGCGGCTGATTGCCTCCAAAAACATCGACGACAACATTCCGCATATATCCGCTTCGCAGGCGGCCGTGATGCCTTCGTCCCGCAGCCGTGCAAAGGCGAGGCACGGGTAGGGCAGCACCGGTTTCGGGCTGAGGGTGAACCCCAGGCAATCGATGCTCACGGCGTCCAGCCCCTCGTCGCCGGCCAGGGAACGCAGCGCCACGTAGAGCCTGCATGCGTCGAGAATCGTGTCGTCGGAGACGCCGGTGACTTCCGCGGCTTCGTTCTTCCACCTCTCCATCTCGCCTCTGGCGGCCAGGGGGTCCACCTCTTCGAACAGCGCCGCCAGCTCCTCTATCGGCCGGAACTGCATCCTCACGCCGGTCCGCCGGCGAACCTGCTCTTCGGTCAGGTTGTGGGCAGGCACCGTGGTGGAATCAAACGGCCTCCCGAAAACAACCGCCCGCCGGCCTTCGAGCATCCCGGGAGCCGCCGCATGTTTCACCAGTCCGAGCGCCTGATCCTCGGACAGGGCAAAGGAGACCTCGGCGCCGTTTGCCCGCAGGGACGCCACGAGATTCGCGTCGATGGGGATCAATTCCGGATTGGTGGAGAGAACGATCACGGGGACGTCCAGGTCGCCCATGGAGTCGTACAGGCTGCCGAAGCTGAATGTCATCGGCGCCAAACACATCAGGAGAATATCCATGCTCTCGGCGTGGATGATCCGCAGGATTTCCTCCGGATTTTGATACTGGACCCTGAACGGGGATACCCGGAGACCGTTCGGGGGCGATTCCAGCGACCCGATCAGCCCCGCGTACGCCTGCGGGTTGTCGCTCAAAAAGAGCAGCGTTTTCCCCCTTCCTTCCGGCTCCGGCCTGTTGGCGCCCGCCGCCCGCCGCCCGGCGACTCCCGCAGCCGGAAGCGCAGCCGCCAAACCGGCCAGGGCCGTTGTTTTTATGAAGTCGCGCCTTCCCTTCGGGTCTCCTCGGAGCACTCGGACCTCCTTTGGGTTCCTGTTCGCTGTCCACGGCTGTGTCGCAGTACGGTTGATGGGATTATAATCGATGACCCGGCATTGTTCAGAGAAAGATTCCGCCGCCGCACTTATTTCCCCGGCAGAGCCCCCGGGAAGGTCTCCGGCCGGGCCGGCGGCCTCCGGTTGCCGATGCCCCGGATCATCGCGGCCGCAGGCCGGCATTTTACTTCCCCCGGCCGCCGCGGCCCGGTATAATGGGGGCAAGCTCCATCAGAATGCCCTCCGACAATTCGAAGGCAAGATTTTCCGGAAGGGATGGCACGCCCATGATCGGGAAAACGCTCGACTGCCGCCGGAAGGCCCTCCAAAAGTGCTGCAGGAGGCCGGCGACAAGCATATACCCCGGCACGGCAGATTTGCGGATTTCACGGGCGGGGCGAGCAAGAGAAGCAGGCACGGTATCCCCGGGGCCTGAAACCCGGCGGCGGGCCGTCGTTCATCCGGCGATGGACGGGAATGTACCCTGTTTTCTGCCTGGAAAGGGAGGTGGATCATGAGACTGGTTTCAGGTTGTCAAAAACCGGGGCCCGGACGCGTCCTGCACCCGGTCCTGGTGCTGCTTGTGCTGGCGGCCCTGCCGCTGCCGGCTGCGTATGCGGAGTGTCCCGCCGGAACGTATCCGGTCGGGGACTACTGCCCGAAATACCTGATCCATGTGCCGGATTCCTGGAACGGGGACCTGGTCGTTTTCGCCCATGGGTACCAGAGCCCCACGGAGGAACCCGCGATCGAGGACTATGCAATACCGCCGGGGAATCAGAAAGTTTCTGAAATCATCGCCGGCATGGGATACGCCTTCGCGGCCACGAGCTACAGCTACACCGGCCTGGTCATCCAGCAGGCGGTGGAGGATGTCAGGGAATTGGTCCGCCGGTTTCCGGATCTGTCCGGCAGGGGCAGCCCGCGCAGCGTCTTCCTCGTAGGCGCATCCGAGGGGGGGCTGGTGGCGGCGCTCGCCATCGAAAAGGATCCGGGCCTGTTCGACGGGGGCCTCGCGATCTGCGGGCCGGTGGGGGATTTCAAAAAGCAGGTCCACTACTTCGGGGACTTCCTTGTCCTGTTCAATTACTTCTTCCCGAACGTGTTGAGGAACCTTTCGGGAACCGGGGAAACACCGACCCCGGAGTACGTTCCCGAAGACCTGCTGCAGAAATGGCCCCAGGTCGCCGGCGCGGTCCTCCATGCGATTGGCGCGAACCCGGCCGCGGCAAAACAGCTCCTGAAGGTTTCCGGTGCGGCTGTCGACCCGGCCGATCCGCTGTCGGAGCAGACCATCCTCGGCCTGCTCTGGTACGGCATTTTCGCGACAAACGACGCCAATGGGAAGCTGGGGGGATGCCCCTACGACAACAGCCGCATCTGGTATTCAGGCTCGAAAAACGACATCCGCCTGAACCTGAAAATAGACCGGTTCCGCGCCGACAGCGCGGCTCTCGAAAACATCGAGAACGGCTACCAGACTTCGGGGAAGCTCGCCAGCCCGCTCGTCACCCTGCATACGACGAAGGACCCGATCGTGCCTTACTGGCACGAACCCATCTATACCCTGAAGACCCTGCTCAGCGGTTCCCTGCTGCGCCACTTGAACATACCGGTAGCGCGCTACGGGCACTGCGTATTCAGCCCCGATGAGCTCGTGACGGCATTCGCCCTTGTGCGCATCATGGCGGAAATCTATTGATGGAGGCCGCCGGGGCGCGTCCTCCGGCGGCAGGCTCCATGGATTCCGGGTTTGTCGCGGGCGCTTATGGTCGGCCCGGTGTCCGGCCGACCGTTTCCACCCGGGTGTTCCACCCGCTGAGCTCGAAGACGGGCGTCTGGCCTTGGAGGCGTTCGGGGCGGAACTCCACGGTGACCTTCTTGCTCTCGCCGGGCATCAGCGCGAAGTAGTTGTCGCTGTAGAAGGCGGGCAGGATGTCTTCGCCCGTCACGCTGCCGACGGTCCGGATACGGGTCTGCACCGCCGGCGCGGGGCCGTTGTTCGTCAGCGTGATCGTGTACAGGGCGTTGCCCCTGCCGATCTCCCGGGTGACGGCGGACTGGGGCGAGACGGCGGCGTCGAGGCGCACCTCGGGCAGGCCCGTCAGCGACTCGTAGCGCATGTAGTCTTTCCAGTTGTGCCAGTAGAGGGTGTCGCCGAGCGTGTTGCCCAGGCGGTCTGTCACGGTCAGCCGGAGGAAGACAAGGTCCGTGGGCGATCGGGCGAACGCGCCGGTTGCCGTCGCCAGCCGGATGCCGTAGGCGTCCGGGCCGAGGGTCGGCCGGATCCAGGACTCCGACGCCACGACCCTGCCGTCGAGGTCGAACACCGTCATGTGCGTGGTGACGTCGGTGTAGGTTGCCGGCGTCAGGTTCGAGAGCACGATGGAATCGTCCCGGGGGTCCCAGACGGCGTGGGTCGGCTGGTTCGCCGCCTTCGCCCCGAAGTAGCCCGCGTTCGTATCCAGGTACCAGTCGTAGGTCTGCCACATGAAGCTCGGCCACGAGGATTGGCTCATCCACATCAGGAAGCCGTTGGAACGCTTCACCGCGAGCCCCTCGTAGACGCCCTTGAAGTTCTCGTAGTTGATCAGCTGCGCCGTCTTCTGGAATTCCTCCAGCGTGTACGCCCGGCCGGCGGCCTCCACCATCTCGAGAATCTCCTTCTTGTACCGGGCGAACACCGGGTCCGCCGGGTCCGGCTTCTGCCCGCGCACGGTGTCGGTCGGGACCGTGAAGGCGCCCGGCCTGTACAGCTGCAGGGCGTCCATGTAGGTGTTGGCCGGCCCGTTCATGTGGTAGGTCCAGTCGTGGAGCGCCCACGACTCGTTGATCGGCCACAGTTTTTCCTCGGGCAGGAACTTCCGCATGCTCTCGAGGCTCGGCACGTTGGGAATGCCGCACTCGCTCCGGATCGTGACATACGGCACCTCGTCGAAATACTCCTTGATCCCGGCGCCGTCGTTGCGGTTCGGCATGGCGGCGATGGCGTAGCCGCCGCCGCTGCCGACGGGATCGCCGGCGGAATTCGGGATGTAGACCCTCGTGGGGTCGTGCTTCTGCGTGCGCTCCCTCAGGCCGTCGTCGAGGGTTTTCGGCGGGCTGCTTTCATTGCGGCCGCAGTAGAGCGCCAGCGCGGCGTGGTGCCGGTTCTTCTTGATCTTGTCCGTTGCGTTGTCGAGGAACATGGCCTCGTCGTCCGGGTTCGGCCCGTCGACGGGGTTGGCCAGCCAGAAGTCGTCCCAGACGAGGATGCCGTACTTGTCCGCCGCGTCGTAGAAGGCCGAGTTGTTGGTCATGCCCACCCAGTTGCGGACCATGGTGAAGTTCTCCTCCGCATGCAGCCGCATCTTGGCGTCGTATATTTGCGGCGTGTCCGTCTTCAGGCCGTCGTCCATGCCCCAGTTGCCCCCCTTGGCCACAATCCGCGTGCCGTTGCAGTAGATGCTCAGGCGGTTGCCGTCGATCGGGTAGGTCATCTCGCGCACGCCGAAGCTCAGGCGCGTCCGGTCCTCGACCGCACCGTCGGCGGTAACGGCCACGTCGGCCGCGTACAGCGGCTGCCCGCCGTAGGTGTTCGGCCACCAGAGCGCCGGGTGTTCCAGGACGATGCCGCCGATGGTCACCTCCCGGCTGGTGCGCCCGGGAACCGGGACGGTTTTTGAAAAGACAACGTCGCCGGGGGTGATCCGGCCGCGGACGGTCACGTCGGCGGCGGCCGGCCCGTAGTTGTGCACCTCGGTCCGGAACGTGAGATCGGCCCTGGAGTCGTCGAGCGCATAGGTGCGGATCAGGCTCTGGCCGACTTCGTCCGCCGTCCCGGCGTAGATCCGTATTTCCCGGACCCGCGTCGGCACGCTGCGGTTGCCCTGCTGCTCGACGACCCTCCGCTTCGTGCTGGTGAAGCGCACATACCGTGCGGTCTGCGGGACGGGGATCCGCAGGGGGAACGCGTCGTTTCCGGCCCAGGACACCCGGACGGCCGCCGTCGGCCCGGACACTTCGTTGGCGAGGTCGAATCCCGCGTACTCCTCCGTGCCGGGCGACGGGTCCGCCGGCCGGACGCCGAACCAGCCGGTGTCGACCTGGCCGCCCGCATAGGCATCGAAGTTCCGCCAGCGCTCGCCGTCGTCGGAGACCTGGACCCGGAACTTCGCGGGATGCCGCCCCTCGGCCGCGGCCGACGCGCCTCCGGCCTCGCTCCCCCAGACGAGCTGCAGGCTGCCGACCGCCGTCATCCCCCCCAGGTCCACCGTAAAGCCGGCGCCGTCGATGTCCTGGCCGATCCACTGGGTGGTCTCGTCGTCGTCGTTGACGTATCCGAGGGAGGCCGCGCCCTGCGCCGCAGGCTGTGTGACCGCCCGGCCGGCGGCGAGGTTTTCCGCCGAAATGTTCGCCGACGTCTCCCGGACGTCCAGATCGGTTTCCATCCAGGAGTTTTCGAGCTGCACGGCACCGCCGTAGGTCACGGTCACGTCGTTGTACATGCCGATGTCGCGGCCGCGGATGGTCGGCAGCCAGTCCCAGCCCACGGCCGCGTGGATGGTCGGGTTGTCCTGCCCGAGCTCGCCGCCGTTGGGAAGAGGGCCCTCGGCCAGACCCTGGCTGGTGACCAGGCCGGGCGTTTTGTTCCGGTGGATCAGGACCGCCAGGTAGTTCCGCCCGCCGTAGGCGGCCAGGTCCGAAACGTCGAACTTGGCCCGGATGAAAGCGCCTTCGATCGAATGCGCGTAGCCGGGCAGGCTGTTGGCCAGCAAGTGTCCGTTGAACCAGACGTCGGCCTTCCAGTTGATGGCGTCGAAGTTCAGGTAGACCTTCCTGCCCCGTTGCGAGGCCGGGATCCCGAAGGAGTTGCGGTACCAGAAATCGGCGGTGAAGAATATGTCGGACGCCTGCATCTGCCAGTCGTCATAGTAGGGGTCCGGAACCGCGCCCGCGGCCAGGTAGGACACCAGCGCCGTGCCGGGCACCACGGCCGGCAGCCAGGCGGAGTCGTCGTACCCGGCCTGCGAAAGTGCCGGGCCCGCCGCGGCCACCAGCGACGCCCGCTGGATGGTCCAGTTCCCTCCCGTCAGCTTCTGGGATCCGTCCGGCAGGGGGGCGGGCCCGGCGGCAACCCTGTAATCGAGGTCGTTCACCCCCGCGGCTTCCACTTCGCGGATGATGTAGTTGGCGCCGGAGGACTCCCTGCAGAGGATCCTGGCAAACCGGCACCCGCAGGGCGGAAACTCCGATTCCACGGCCGAATCCGCCGCGCCGGCGGCCGTGGCGACCGTTCGCCAGGTCGCGGCATCTGCCGAGACCTGGATGTCGTAGGCGCGGGCGTAGTTGGCGCCCCAATGCACCGTGACGCTGCGGAGCGCCGTGGGCGCGCCGAAGTCGATATACACCCACTCCTGGGCGCCGGAGGCGCTGATCCACTCGCTCGAGACCGTCCCCGGAATCATCTGCCCGTAGGTGGGGTTGGACGCGGACGTGCCGCTCGAGTCGAGGACCTCCTCGGAAAGCACGCCGAGGACGCCGTCGGCGACGAGCTGGCCGGTATTGTCGTAATTGGCGGCGCTGGAATGCCAGACGGCTCTTCTGAAGGCGACGTTTCGGAACGCCGGGGCCGGGGTCGACAGGGTAAGATTGCCGAAACCCGCCAGAAAAACAAGCAATCCCGATACCGTTCTTTTTCTTTTCATTTTGGCGTTTCCCCGTGTTTTTCAGATCCTCCGGCCGTTGCCGGAGGGCGCTTCCAGGCCCGAGCCCGGCATTGTGCCGAGCCCGGCATTGTGCCGCGGCCGGCACGTGGACGAGCCCGCGGGAGAAGCCGGCGGCGGCCTCCCGCGTCAGTCGATGGCCTCGAGCATTGTGCGGATCTGTTCGCGGATGTCCTTGACCGTCTGTGCCAGCTCGGCCGCCGCTGCGGGATTCATCTCCCCGTAGCCCTTCAATTTATGCGGATACAGGTCTTCAAGCGCAATGTCGGCCGCGGCCATGTTGGTTCTCACTATCCAGCTCGCAGGCGCCGAAGGTTCGGGCGCGTTCAATTGGAACCGCTCCAGGAACCCGTGCATGCGCGCGCGGATCGAGTGCGCGCGGCCTTCGATCTGGAGGACTTTTTCGGGGGGGATGTCCGCGGCGCCGGGTTGCGCCAGGGCCGGCCGGGGACGGTCGAGAACGTTCAGGCTCTGGTTCAGCAGCTTTTCCACATGCCGAAACGTCGCCAGGATCCTTCTCTTGTGGAATTCGGCCAGTTCCGCCATTTTCTGCCTCTGTCGGGGGGAAACGCGCCCGGCGACGCCAGCCTCACACCGATGCATGCGCGGCGGTATTCGGGGCGAACCGTATCCCGTGGAACACGCAAGGGTATCCGAACCGTGCAGTCGCTGTCAATCCGACCTCCTCTCGACGGTCGAGCCTCGATGGAAATGTCCCTGGGTTCATGGTGGTTTCTTCCGCAATGAATTTCCACGTGCTGCCGTAACCCTTGCCCGTTTTTCAGCCTGCCGCCTGGCTCCCCGGCCCGCCGCCTGGATCCCCGGCCCGCCGCCTGGCTCCCCGGGTGATCCGCCGCCGGAACCCGGGGGGTTTTTCATTCTTTGCGGTTTCGACCGGGCAGCTGGTTCCGCTGGAGGTTCCGGATCCGCGGCCGGTGGTGCCGGGGCTGGAATTTCCTTCCACCTCAGCACGCGTCCTCCCCTAGAGCAGGATCCGCAGCAGCAGTGTGGCGATCGGGAGCAGAATGGCGTCCAGGACTCCAAGGTAGAGCAAGCCGAAGATTATGAGAAAGCCGTAACGCTCCAGGCTCAGGTAGCCCGGCACCATGCGGGACGGCAACCATCCCATCACGACGCGGGAACCATCCAGCGGCGGGATGGGAATCAGGTTGAAAATCGCCAGGATCACATTGATGAGGCAGACATGCGCCAGGAAAAGCCCGACGACACCCCCGAAGGGGAATGCCCGTAAAACCACGCCGGCCAGGACGGCGAGAACCAGGTTGCTTGCCGGGCCCGCCAGCCCGACCAGCATGACCCCTTTTTTGACGTTCCGAAAGTACCGGGGGTTGAACGGGACCGGCTTGGCCCACCCCAGCAGGACGGGGCTTTTGGCCAGGATCAGCAGCAGGGGGAGGATGATGGACCCCATGAGGTCGATATGCGCCAGGGGATTGAGCGTCAGGCGGTGGGCGTCCCTTGCGGTCGGATCCCCGAGCCGGTAGGCCACATACCCGTGCGCCACCTCGTGCAGGATGATCGAGAAGACGAGAGCGGCTATCCGGACGATCAGTTCCATGGCAGTCCCCCCTGAATGGACCTTCAACATACCACCGATTCGGGAAAGCGAACAGGACCGGAAGGGGTGCGTCGGCCGCTTTGCGGCGCGCCCCCGGGACGGCCCGCTTCAAAAAAGGTCTTTCATTCCTTCCCCGGAGTGTCCTGTAACGGGATCTCGCGCATCAATCGCACTACGGGATTCAGGGCGACCGGCAGCCTGTTCCATCCATGCGCCAATTGCCAAAGGAGGTCGCTGAAACCGATTCGCCCCACGGGGGCTGTACTTGCAGGCGCGCTCGTCTGCCCCCGTCGGCGTCCCGGGCGCAATGCCGGCGGCAACAAGATGCGGGCCGGAGCCGGCCGCGCCCCTCAGGGGCACTGGATGATGCCCTGGGCCCACAGGCAGCCGCCGCAGGCGGGGAACGGGCTGCCGATGCAGTCTTCCTCGTTCGCCTTGAAGTAATCGCAGCCGCCGCAGGAAGTGCAGGGGGAGAAATTGAACTCCTGCAGCCGGTTGCGGAACGACACGTAATCCGGCCGGCTCCAGATGCCCCCGATGCTCTGATCGAGCACATTGCCGACCGCGTGGTGCCGGAAGGACCGCCGGTAGCCGTGCAGGTAGGAGACGTGGTCGTGCAGCAGCGGGAGGCACGGGCTGACGTTGCCGTCCCAGCGTATCGACAGGGAGCCCTTGTGCTCGAACGGGCACCGGTTGTTCCTTTCCCCCAGACCTCCCCCGGAAATGCTCAGGGAGTGGTTGCCGCGCATCGCCTCGTAGATGGCCTCGCGCGTCGTCGGGTTTACGTCCATCTTCGGAAGGTCCAGGACTCTCAGCAGGGGGGAGGAGGCGTATATGGTATCGTCCAGGGCCCTGGTGTAGAGAATCTCCTTCTGCATCTCCTTTGTGTAGGGCACGACGTTGGTCACCATGAAGTGGAGCGCGCCCAGCCGGCTCGCCAGGCCGAAGACGGCGGGAAGATCCGACAGGTTGCGTTTCATGGCGACCAAGACGATGCCGAGCTGCGGCTGCAGCGTGAGGTCGACCCCGACGGGGCGGTGCTTCCTCCAGCGGATGCGGCGAAAGGCCCTGAGGTTGGAAAGAATCCCGGGCAGGGCGGCCCCCAGGCGGACATCGGCATAGCCCTCCGGGGTGGCCCCGTCGAGCGAAACCCACAGCAGGTCCAGGCCGGCGTCGATCAGCTGTTCGGCGACGCGGTTGTCGAGGAGGGTTCCGTTGGTGATCAGTTCGACGCGGGATCCAAGGGATTTCGCCTGCCGGACCATGTCCACGATGCCGGGATGCGCCAGCGGCTCTCCCATCCCGCCGAAAAACACGCCGGGCGGGGGGGAGAACGGGCGCAGGCCACGGACGACCCGGGCGAAGGTTTCGTCGGTCATTCTGCCGATCGGCTCGTTCCAGCTGTGGCGTATGCAGGTCCGGCACTCGAGGTTGCAGGCGTTCGTCGGCTCCAGGTATACCTTTGCCAGGCGGGAGACCGGGGGGCGCAGCAGCAGCCCGGACGGGGAGGGACGGATCCTGATACGGGTCCCCGGAGTGAAGCCGTATTCCCCGGCGACTGCTTCAGGCAGGACCAGCCGGCCCTGCCGGTCGAAAACCGCCTCCAGTTCGCCGTCTGTCATTGCTAGAGTATCCCCCGCGCTTCCGTTTACAATTTCAGGAGGTTTTTGGCCAGCAGGTACAGGCCCGCGCCGATGAAGACAACGGCGGTTGCCCTGCGCGCCCAATGTTCCACCCGGGTCAGATTCCGGAAGAACACGCCAAGCGATTGTACGCTGAATGCGATCACGAGGGAACACAGGATGACGGGCAGCGCGGTTCCCAATCCAAAAACCGAGGGCAGCAGCAGGGCGGATTTGCCGTCTGCCGCCAGGGGAATCAGGCTGCCGAAGAAAAGAGCGCCGGAAAGGGGACAGAACGTCAGGGCGAAAACGATCCCCAGGAGGGCCGACCCCCAGATCCCGCATCTCCCCGCCTTCTCCTGGATTTTGCCGCCGCCCGCAAGCGACACCGAAAAAGGGAGGGGGACCACGTCGAGCAGGACGATCCCCACGAGGATCAGCAGCGGGCCGATGATCCTGCCCATGTACAGCTCCAGGTACAAGGCGACTTCCGGGACAGACAAAAGGCTGGTGACGGCCAGGACGGCTATGCCGGCATACGCCAGCATTCTGCCCGCCGAATAGAGCAGGCCGTGCAGCAGCACCCTTCTGGGGGATCCCGGATCCCTCGTGATGAACGAGATGGCCGCGATGTTCGTAGCCAGCGGGCACGGGCTGATCGATGTGAGGATCCCCAGCCAGAGAGCCGAAATCACATTCAGGGGGAACGCGTCCATCGTAGGTATCTCCCGCTAGCCTTCGGGAAGGTACTTTCTTATTTCCCCGCGGACGTAATTGAGGAAGGCTTCCCTGTTTTTCGCCAGCTGCCATACCAGTTTCAGATTCGTCCATTCCGTCTGTTCCCCGTCGACCTCCTTTGCCAGGATCAGGGATTTGGTTACAAGCTGGTACTTTTTGACATAGTGACGGTTCTGCGGTTTTTCGTAATTGATCACCCGCAGCTCCAGGGTTCCGTTCCGCAGTTCTTTTTTGAAGCCCTGCTCGATGGCTTCACGGGAATAGGCTTCGATTTTTTCGCAGGTGCTGCACCGGGTGTTCGTGTGAAAATAGGTGGCAATGACCCTGTGGGGTTTCGCGGGCGCGGAAAACGCCCGGATGCCCGCGGGCGCGCCCGATATCGCCAGCAGGGTTATGGCCGCGGCGAGCACGGGAAACCGTAGGGGCCATGAAATCTTTCCATGCGCCATTGCAGTCATCCTCCTGACAAAGGTTGTGTGCGTTCTTCTCCGGCGCAATCTTGACAATATTTGCTAAACCGGATATACAATTATAATACATCCGGAGTAACTATGAAAGATGCGGCACGATTTTTCAAGGTCCTGGCCGACGAATCACGGCTCCAGATGCTCTGGCTCCTTCTGAATCAGCGGGAGCTGTGCGTGTGCGACATCATGGCCGTCCTGGAAATCACCCAGTCCAAGGCCTCCCGCCACCTCGCCACCCTGCGCAATGTCGGCATTGCGGCGGACCGGAGAGAGGGGCAGTGGTCCTACTACTCCATCGTTCCCGTCAAGGACGCCCTGGCCAGGGCGCATCTCGAGCTGCTGCAAAAAACTCTGGCCCGCCGGCCCGATGCCGGGCCGTTGCTCGGGAAGCTCCGCGAGTGGCTCGCGGTGAAGAAACAGGACGGATTCTGCGTAAACGACGGCGTCTGCGGCTCCGCGCCGGCGGCCGGTACCCTTGCGGCCGTCCTCGGGAGGGCCCGGCGGGCCGGAGCCGGCCGCAGGGATTGATTGTTCTACCGGGCCGGGCGGAAGTCCTCCGGCAGAAAGGATCCGGAATGCCCGGAGGCATCTTGTTTTTGTGTGCCGGCAACTCGGCCCGGAGCCAGATGGCCGAGGGCATTGCGCGGGCGCTGGCTCCCGCGGACGTCAGGATCGCTTCGGCCGGTTCCCGCCCGGCGGGAGTGCATCCCGAGGCGATTGCAGTCATGAAAGAGATCGGGATCGACATCTCCGGACAGTATTCCAAGGACATTTCCGGGATTCCGCCCGAGGGAATCGACACGGTCATTACCCTGTGCGGGGAAGAAGAATGCCCCCTGTTCCCGGGCAGGGTCCGGCGGATTCACTGGGGGCTGCCGGATCCGGCAGCCGCGGGGGGGGCCCGGCAGCGGCGATTGGACGGGTTCCGCGAGGTGCGCGATGAGCTGCGCCGCCGCATCGGGGATTTCCTGAAGGAGGACCCGGCCGGCGCCGGATCCAAAGGGCCTCAGGGACCGGAAACCCTCGAGGGCGGCCTTTCGGGGAAGGACGTGGGACGATGACGGCAAGGGATACCGCGGGGCCGGCGGACCGCAGGATGTCGAGTATTTTCGAGCGCTATCTGACGGTGTGGGTGGTGCTGTGCATCGCGGGCGGGATCGTTCTGGGCAAAGCGGCGCCGGGATTGGCGCACAAGCTCGACGGCATGGCCCTCCGCATCGACAACGCCCCGGTGGTTTCGATCCCCATCGCCGTCTGCCTCTTTTTCATGATGTATCCCATCATGGTGAAGATCGATTTCGGGTCGGTGGTGCGGGCCGGCAGAAGCGGCAAGCCGGTGTTTCTCACCCTTTTCATCAACTGGTGCGTGAAGCCTTTCACGATGTACGGCATCGCCCTGCTGTTTTTGGGGGTGTTGTTCCGGAGTTTCATCGGCGCCGATGCGACCGATTTCATCAAGATGCCCTTCGGCCTCGACCTGCCCGCCGGCGCGACCCACGGCGCGGGGACCGTCGTCGTAGAGGGTGGCGTACGGATGCTGGAGATCCCGCTCTGGCGCAGTTATCTTGCGGGCTGCATCCTGCTGGGCATCGCGCCCTGCACGGCGATGGTGCTGGTCTGGGGATACCTGGCCCGCGGCAACGACGGCCTGACGCTGGTCATGGTCGCGATCAACTCGCTGACCATGCTGGTGCTCTACGGCCTGCTCGGCGGATTCCTGCTCGGCGTGGGGCGGCTGCCCGTTCCCTGGCAGGCGCTGCTGCTGTCGATCGCCGTCTATGTCGCGCTCCCGCTTCTGGCCGGCTACCTGTCGCGCCGGTGGATCATCGCCGCCAAGGGGGAAGGCTGGTTCAGGGAGACGTTCCTGCACGTCCTGACGCCCATCACGATTGTCGCGCTGCTGATTACGCTCGTTCTGCTGTTCAGCTTCAAGGGGGACGTCCTCGTCGCCAACCCGCTGACGATCGTCTGGATTGCCGTCCCCCTGTTCGT
>Ga0123333_10002568_pt1 | contig 18329 bp, 15 predicted proteins | sample BioC12SIPDNA_3_FD_89957 | JGI IMG/M metagenome (GOLD analysis project Ga0123333, IMG submission 89957) | Anaerobic biogas reactor microbial communites from Washington, USA - Biogas_R2_B C12 SIP DNA | ecosystem: Engineered > Bioreactor > Anaerobic > Unclassified | place: Washington, USA... | reverse complement strand
GGCGGAAAGCGGCGTAAACATGATAAACCTCGCCCAGCTCGCCGGCGTCGATCATCTCCTTTATGAGACGAACGGCGTTGCTGAAGCGGTTGACCACGCCGATATTAAGGGTGAGACCGGTCTCGTGCTGAGCCTTTTGCATCTCGAGAGCCTCGGAGTAGTCACGGGCTGCCGGCTTCTCGCAGAGCACGTGCTTGCCCGCGTGAAGGGCGTCGATGGAGATGAACTTGTGATCCTTGTTGGGGGTGCAGACAGAAATGGCTTTTACTTCGGGGTCGGCGAGAGCCTGCTTGTAGTCGGTTATGACAATACCCGAGCCGTATTCGTCGGCGGATTTCTGAGCCTTCTCGGGGATAAGGTCGCAGAAGTACTTGATTTCCACATCGTCCAGCTTGCGGTAGGACGGGATATGGGCGGAGTTGGCGATGCGGCCGCAGCCTATAACGGCTACTTTCATTTTCTCGGACATTCTTGTTTCCTCCGGTTTATATAATTTACTTTTATGTCGGCATGTCGGTGAGGACAATACCTCATTGTTGCATTGTAATACAAATCGCGCCGTTATTTGTGAACGCGGTGTAAATAACCGCGGAAGTTATCATGCCGCCGGGCGGCAGGGCGCAAATTTACGAGTTAATCATTGACAGATATCACAAAAAATGCTATTATTGATGTAAGATTAGATGTATGATAAATGGTTTGTATTCCCCGCGGGGAATACGACTGACCGGCATATGTCGGGAGCGCGCTCCCGATGTGCTGAATCGGAAAGAACGGAGAAGGCAAAATGCTGTTCGGAAACGGAAAGTCCGCCGGGGAACCGGCATCGGGCGGGCGAAGCGGGGAGACGCCCCGGGGAAATCTGCCCTATATCGAGGCGGGGATATTCTCCCGCGCGCCGCTGGGGAAAATCAATTACTGCACCTTTCAGGCGTCGGGAAAAGATGAAGAGGGAAAGGCGCGCCGTCTGCGCATCGACACGGTGAGCGAACAGGCAGCATACGAACAGGCGATTCAGAGCGGCATAACCGACCCGGTGCTCACCCTCCGTCCGCCGAGAAAGCCCACCGGGGAGCAGCTTGACTATGCCGGGGATCTGGGGATAACCGTGCCGGCGGATGCCTGCGAGGAGGACGTGAGCTGCATGCTCGCCCGGGTCGCCGAGGGGGACGAATCGATACCCACCCACGATGCGGCGGTCTACGCCGACCACAAGGGAATGCATTTCTCGGCGTGGATCGGCGAGCGCGCCTTTTATAACCAGCTCTGGAACCGGCTGGGCGCAAGAGACAAGCTCACCTTCTTCTGCTATGCGGTGAAGTGCCACCTGACCGCCAGGCGGCCGGGCAATCCCGAGTCCGACCCGGACATCGGCTGCTTCGAGGCTTTCGCCGACCGGTATATACACGACCGATCGGTGACCGATTCGCTTGCCGGCTACGACGGCGAGGATCTGATCGAATTCGGAACATACGGCGGACGGACCAACACCGCGGCATACGCTGCCGCCGCCCGAGAATTCGTCGGCATATAATCGCGTGAATCAGTCGGCATATAACATGACACATGACGGCATGACCCGCATAAACTCAAACGCAAACACAAACTCAGAGAAAAAATCAAAAATCAAGGTTCTGGCGGTAGCCGGTCCCACAGCGTCGGGCAAAACCGCCCTTGCTATCGCCCTTGCCCTCCGGCTGGGGGGCGAGGTCATATCCTGCGACTCGATGCAGGTCTACAGGGGCATGGATATCGGCACGGCAAAGCCAACCCCCGGGGAAACCCGCGGCATACCACACCACATGATAGATATTGCCGACATAGGCGACACCCTTTCCTGCGCCGATTACGCAGCCCGGGCTTCGGAAATCGCCCGTCAGGTTTTCTCACGGGGAAAGCTGCCGGTATTCTGCGGCGGCACCGGGCTGTATCTCGACGCGGTGCTCACCGGCAACGTCTTTGCCGACATGAAGACCCCGCGGGGACTTCGGGAGGAGCTTGAAGCCCTGCCCCCGGACGAGCTTTACTCTCGGCTTGAAGCGGTCGACCCGGAGTCGGCGGCGGCTGTACACCCGAACAACGTGAGGCGCGTTATACGCGCTCTTGAAATATACCTGACCACCGGCGAGACGAAAAGCGCCCTTGACGCCCGTTCACGAACCGGCGGTTCCGACTTCGCGCCGGTCATATTCGGGCTTGATTTTCCCGACCGGGCAATGCTTTACGAGCGCATCGACCGACGGGTGGATCTGATGCTTGAAGCGGGGCTTGAAGCCGAGGTTCGCCGCCTGGCTCCGCGGCTGAGAGAAGCCCCCACAGCCGCCCAGGCCATAGGCTACAAGGAGATGCTGCGCCATATCGACTGCACCGACGGCTCATATACCCTTGAAAACGCCGCCGACGACATAAAACAAGCGACTCGGCGCTACGCAAAGCGGCAGCTCACCTGGTTCAGGCGCAATCCCGACATGGTCTGGCTGGACGCTTCGGCGTTGAACGGCGCCGCCGGCGATGAGGTCTGCGCCGACGCCGCCCGCCGCCTCGCCGAAATCGGATGAAAGCGGTTGACAGCCGACAAATCCGAGGCGGAAACAGACCGACAAATAATGTAAATATATTATGTCCGCGAGGTAAAAAATTATTTCAGTATTTGCCTTATTTGAAGGCTTGTGATATAATATCGCAGATATAGGCGGAAAACGGGCGTTAAAAGGGGCGGAAAAGCCCTCATAATTTTATGAAACGGCTCTCCGGCGCCGAGTGTCTTGCCCGGCATGGCTGTGTATTCTGCGGCGGGCGGTGTTTCCCGCGGCGGACAGCATGTACCTGCTCATCGGCGATTCGTGCGCTGCCGATGATGTGCGGCGTGACTGCGGTATGCGCCTGTCTGCCTGTTTCAAATATTCCACGGATAACTGATGGATACAAAATACTTAAAAAATGTCGCGGCTTATGTGCTCACGGCGGCGGTTTCGCTGCTTGTGATACTGCTTATAATCCGCGCTCTCTCCTCCCTGGTCACAAGCGAGGTCGAGACCATGCTCACCGAAGTCGCCACCGAGCGGGCTACCGAGAATTTCGAAGCCTATGTTATGCGCTCGGAAACGGTGCTTTACTCCGCGCGTTCGGGCGGACTGAGCTACAGCGCCGTTGACGGCGAGCATGTCGCCGCCGGCAGGGAGCTGGTCAGCGTATACAGCGAAGGCGGCGGAGAAGACGCCCGCCGGCGTATTATCGAGATCGACCGTAAGATAGGCATTCTCGAGGACAGCAACATAAGCGGCAGCATTACGGTCACCGACACCGCCGCCCTTGACAGCGATATTAACGCCCTGTTCGGATCTCTGCGCAATGGCGTGGAGAACGGCGACCTCGCCTACGCGGTGCGCAAGCGGGATGAGCTGCTCATACTGCTCAACAGGCGCAGTATAATCACCCGGACGGTACAGAACTACAACGAAGAGATCACCCGTCTTGGAAACGAAAAGCTGCTTACTGCCGCCGACATGGCGGGCGCCGCCGAAACGGTGAAAGCCCCCGGCGCCGGCTACTTCTATACCAGCCTTGACGGCTACGAGACGGCGTTTCACGCGAACGAGGTGCCCACCCTGACGGTGGAGCGCTTCGACAGGCTGAAGGAGACCCAGCCCCGCGATTATTCGGGCTACGGCGGTTACGGCGTCGGCAAGCTGGTGACGGCGTTCACATGGTACATAGTCTGCGAGAGCACCCAGGATATGCTGCGGAACTTCCGCTACAACGGCGCCTACACGGTGGTATTCCCCTATTCGAGCGACACAGAGCTGCGCATGACCCTTACGCGCATCGTCACCGAGACAAACGGCGAACGGGTGCTGCTGGTGTTCTCCACCGGCGAGATTCCCGAAAACTTCAACTTCCTGCGCCGTCAGCCGGTTCAGATAGTCAAAGCCTCATACACCGGCTACCGGGTTCCCATATCGGCGGTTCGCATCAACGACGGACGCCAGGGCGTTTATGTGCTGGACAACAGGCTTGTGCGCTTCCGCGAAATAGTTCCGCTGACCGAGGTGGGCGGCTACTTCATAGTGGCGCGGCGTGATCCTCTCAACGACGAATACTACTACAACAAGCTGAACCTGCACGATCTCATTATTACCAGAGGCAAAAATCTTTATGAAAGCAAGATCATCAGCTGAGACCGCCGGCGGCATCGAGCCCGCGCCTGATGTATGCAGCCGCGAGTCGATTGCGGGCAATCTCGAGCTGATAAGAAAGCGCATCGCCGAAGCGGAGGCCGATACCCGGTCGCGCTGGGGCGAGCGCGATATACGGATAGTCGCCGCCACCAAGAATGTTCCGCTGCCGCTTATCGAATACGCGGTCGGCGAGTGCGGACTGCGTGAAGCCGGCGAAAACCGGGTACAGGAGCTTTGCGCCAAGTACCCCGTGCCGGGCGAAGAATCATCGGCATCGAAAAATCTCCCGGCGCTCCACTTCATCGGCACCCTCCAGAGCAACAAGGTGAGGCAGATAATAAACCGGGTCTGCATGATCCAGTCGCTTGACCGGATGAGCCTGGCGAAGGAGATCGGCCGGCGCGCCGAACAGCATTCGCTTGTCATGCCCTGCCTTATTGAACTGAACGTCGGCTGCGAGCCGAATAAAGGCGGCGTGCTGCCGGGGGACGCGGAGGACTTCGCGGAAGCGGTTCACGGGATGCCGGGCATTGCGATTGCGGGCGTCATGACAATGGCTCCGCTCGTAAAGGGGGAGGAGTACAGGGAGTATTTCACCCGGGCGAGGGAGATATTCGAGTCGCTCATGGGCTATTACCGCCCGGAGGAGCCGCCGGTGCTCTCGATGGGCATGAGCGGCAGTTACGCTGTCGCGGTCGAATGCGGCGCTACAATGGTGCGTCCCGGTTCGGCGATATTCGGCGCAAGGCAGATAAGGCAGATATAAAAGCCGCCGATACCGCAGACGGACGCAGAGCGGTTCACGCATGTTCCCGAAGCGGGAAACATTTTGCGCAAGCGGCACACATATACCTGCGGTGCGGCAGATACAGGAAAATCTCAATTCAATACCAACACTTATAGGCAGTGCGGAGGTTAAAAATGGGTTTATTCGACAGAATCAAAAACGCCGTCAATCCGGACAGGGATGACCTGTATGACGACGATCTCGAATATGATGATCCCGCCGATGGCGACGGTCAGTATTACAACGACGGATATCATGACCAGCAGACACAGGCAGGCATGAATCCCGGCGGTCAGACCATGGCATACAATCAAATTAGAACGCAATATGCGCCTCATCAGGGAGGAAACCCCATGAATCAAATGCATAATGTTCCGATGTCCATCGAGTCGCACACCGAGATCAAGGTTATTCGCTCCGACAGCTTCGATATCGCCCGCCCCGTGGCCGACCATCTGCTGAACAAGCGCACCGTTGTTCTCAACCTGGATACCGCTAAGGAAGAGGTTATCCGCAACATCCTCTACTTCCTCCAGGGCGTGGTCTATTCAATAGACGGCAGCATAAAGAAGGTTGCCGCCCGCACATTTATAATAACTCCCAACACCGTGCCGATCTCCGATCAGGGCGCTGCCTCCAATCCGCAGGCTCATCAGGCCGGCGACATGGGTTTTAATACCTTCGGCAGCTGAGAGGCTTGCCTATACCGATGCCCCTTGTCAGAATTGCAGCCACTTTCACCAATACGACGCTGGCCGTTCTGCAGCTTCTGCTGTTTGCCAGGGCGATACTGTCCTGGATTCCCGATATGCGCGGCAGCCGGGTAAGCGAGTTTCTGATATCGGTAACCGAGCCGCTCATAATGCCGGTAAGGGCTGTTCTGTCAAAGTTTGAGGCTCTGAGGGGGCTTCCCATAGACATATCCTTCCTTGTGACATACCTGCTGCTTGCCGCGTTGCAGGCGGCTGTATCCGCGGCGATATAGTTTCCGATGTGGTTTCCGCCGCGGCGTGCCGCCGCATCGCGATGAGGATGTGCGCGCCGGTCTGCGCCCGCCGTGAGGGCGGGAGCCGCGGAAGGCGTACCGATGCCGTATTATGTAAATCACATGCGGTTCAGGTGATATAAGACGCCGAAGGGGAAATGTCCGCCCGGGATCCGAAAACCAGACGAATATGAAGTTTTTTACCGAAAGAATAGACGATATGCTCAGGGCGGCAGGCAACGGCGTACCCTCTGCCACCGCCTTTCTCGACCCTGCGGAGCAGTATGAGGCAAAGACGCATATCGCCTCGGTTGGCGGCGAGGGCTGTCTCTTCTGGGGCGGCTATCAGGACGCCGAGCGGGCGATGCTCTTCGTGCTCCCCGACTGGGCGATTTACCAGCCCGAGCCGCAGTACTCCGAACGGCTTTCGGCAGTGAAAATCGGGGTCAGCGGCTATGTGACCCTCAGCCACCGGGATTATCTCGGTTCGCTGCTGGGCTGCGGGATCGAGCGCTCCTGCATCGGCGATATTGTGCCGGTGGAGGGCGGTGCTGTCGTCTTCATGACCTCGGCCGCGGCCGGACTGCTCACCGGTTATGAGAACCCGCTGCTGCGCGTGGGCCGCGATGCCGTCACTGTCAGCGAATACAGCCCGCCGGAGAATTTCGACGCGGGCAGAAAGATTGAGAGGATAAACGGCGTCATAGCATCGGCACGGCTTGACTGTGTCGTGGCGCTCCTTGCCCATACCTCAAGAGAAAAAGCAAAGGCTGATATCGCCGCGGGTAATATCCGGCTCAATTATTCGGTGAATCAAAACAGTGACGCTCCGATTTCCGAAGGGGATATTATATCCGTCCGCGGGGTCGGGCGCTTTGTTATTATCGGGACCGGCGACCGCACGCGCCGGGACCGGATAAAACTTGCCGCCGGCAGGTATATATGATTTCAGCCGGCATATATGTTTGATTTATATTTTGAAAGCCAATAAAACCAATGTTATCCGGCAGACAGACGCATAAACAACAGAACCGGAGCCGGGAGAGAGATTTTGAGGTGACGAATTGATACCGCCGCATGAACTGAAAAAGAAGGATTTTACCAAGGTGGTCAGAGGCTATGCCTCTGTTGAAGTCGACGAGCATCTCGACTTCGTAATTGAGAAATATACCGAGCTCTACCGCCGGAACGACGAGCTGGAGAAACAGCTGTCCGCTGCGCTCACCGAGCTTGATAAATATCACAGGGATGAGGCTACCATCCGCAACGCCGTTGTCAGCGCGCAGCGCACCGGCGCCCGGATCATCGACGAGGCGAACGCCCGCGCCGATCTTTTGGTGCGCTCATCCAAAACCAACTGCGACAAGGTCATAGCCGATTTCCGCCAGCAGCTTGACGTGGAGCGGGACAGGCTGGCAGCCCTGCGGGGCGTGGTGAATGAGTTCAAGTCCCGGATCTACGAGCAGTACAGCGCGCATATCGAATTCCTTGAGCAGCTGTCGCCCGACGATATACTCAGCGGTCTCGAGCTCACCGACGAGGACTACACCCGGGTGGTGATCGCCGCCGTGAAGGACGATATCTCGGCATTTGTGAATCAGTATGCCGCAAACCGCGATATTGCCGCCGCCGGGGAACAGATGTATTCTCAGGGACAGGAGCAGGAGCAGGGACAGGAACAGGAGCGGGAACAGCAGCACCGGTACGCCGCTCCCGAACCCCAACCACAGCCCCAACCCCAACCACAACCCACCCAGCCCCCTCAGCCGCAGTGGCAGCCGGCGGTAAACCCCGATGAGGAGCCGATAAATCCCGACGAGGCGCCTACCAGAATGTTCACCGCCGTGAATCCCGCCGACATCCCCGCCGATGAAGAAGATGAAGCCTGCGAAGACGGCGAGGAATACGAGGACAGTGAGGCATACGAAGACGGCGAGGAATATGAGGACAGCGAGGCATACGAAGACGGCGAGGAATATGAAGACGGCGATGCCAACGAAGACGGCGAAGTCTATGAAGGCGATGACGCCTATGAGGACGACGGTCCCTATACAGAGGACGGGCAGTATACAGACGAAGCCTATGACGAGCAATACGCCGCCGACGAGCAGTATGCAGACGAGCAGTATGCCGATGAGCAGTACACGGACGATGCGGACGGCACCGACGGCGAACAGTATGCCGATGAGGAAGCCGACGCCGATGCTGCCGAAGACGAAGGCGGTATGCCCGTTTCCGCCGAGGTTCACGATGACGATCTGGAGCAGGAGCGCTCCCATCTCGCCGATGTGCTGAGACAGGGAGTGAAGCCGGCACAGAAGGGCGACATCGAGTCGATGCTGGCTAATATGGATAAAACGCTGGGCGGCACAAAGAAGAAAACAGACGGTTCGGTCAAGGCTCAGCTTGACGCCATTTCGAGCGACGACGAAAAAGAATTCGAAGCGATGATGCGTTCCTTCGGCAAGTCGTCGGCTAAGCCCGCCGCCAACACCGGCGTTAACGCCGGCGCAAACAGGCCTGCGCAGACATCCGCCGCAAACACTCCGCCTGCCGCCAATAAGCCCGCATTTCCTTTCAGACCCGGGACGAAGCAGGCTTCCGCGAAGCCGGCGCCTGCGAACGACAGCTTCGACGACGACTTCAACGCCTTCCTGAACGCCGCAAACAAGAAGAAAAAGAAATAAACAGCAGGACGGCACCCGCTGCCGCTGCCGAGCAGGCAGAGACTTTTATCAGAATCAAGCGTATTTGTCCGGACGTCAGACGTTCGGATAAATACTTTATCAGCATAAATTACGGGCAGAGCCCTGAACCGGCAAACCCGTAAATCAGAAACTCCGCGTGAGCATTACAGGAGAGTAATATGTCAACCGATTATACAAAAACGCTGAACCTTCCGCAGACCTCATTCCCCATGAGAGCCGGCTTGCCCCAGCGGGAGCCGGAGTGGCTCAAAAGCTGGTACGAGCAGGATCTTTACAAGCTGGTTCGTGAGCGCAACGCGGGCAAGCCGATTTTCGTTCTGCACGACGGCCCGCCCTACGCAAACGGCGATATACATATCGGACATGCGCTGAACAAGATTCTCAAGGACATCATTGTCCGCTATAAGAACATGAGCGGCTTTGACTCCCCCTACATACCCGGCTGGGACTGCCACGGTCTGCCCACCGAGAAGGCGGTGCTCAAGAATAAAAAGGTTGACCGCAACAAAATGCCCGTAACCGAGTACCGCGATCTCTGCCGCGACTATGCCCTTTCATTTGTGGATCGTCAGCGGGAGGGTTTCAAGCGTCTCGGCGTTATCGGCGACTGGGACAATCCCTACATCACCCTGACGCCCGATTTCGAGGCGAAGCAGATAGAGGTCTTCGGCGCAATGGCGCTGAAGGGCTACATCTACCGCGGCTTCAAGACGGTTTACTGGTGTCCCGACGACGAGACAGCTTTAGCCGAAGCCGAGATCGAGTACAAGGACGACGGCTGCGACTCGATATATGTGAAATTCAAGGTTGCCGACGACAAGGGGAAGCTCTCCTCCCTCTGCGATATCGACAGGACCTATTTCGTAATCTGGACCACCACCACCTGGACGCTCCCGGCGAACCTGGCGATATGCCTCAACGCCGATTATGAGTATGTGCTGATGAAGGTTCCCTCGGGCGAGACCTATATAGTCGCCGCCGAACTGGCGGAGCAGACCGCGAAGGTCGCCGGCATCGATGAATACGAGATCACAGCCAGGCTCATGGGCTCGGATTTCGAGCTGATGACCGCATATCATCCCTTCATCGACCGCAAGTCGGTGGTTCTCAACGGCGAGCATGTCACCCTTGACGCGGGCACCGGCTGCGTTCACACCGCTCCCGGACACGGCGCAGACGACTTCAACATCTGCAAGCATTACGACGACGCCGGACTCACCAAGATAGGCGTTGTGGTTCCGGTGGACGGAAGGGGCGTTCTCACCGAGGAGGCGGGCAAATATCAGGGGCTGCGCTTCGACAAGGCAAACGGCGCGATTCTTGCCGACCTCAGGGAGAGCGGTGCGCTGCTGGCGGCCGAGAGCATGGTTCACCAGTATCCCCACTGCTGGCGCTGCAAGAACCCCATAATCTTCCGCGCCACCAGACAGTGGTTCGCCTCGGTATCGGCTATGACCGACGCCGCCGTCGCCGCCTGCGACAATATCAGGTGGCATCCCGCCTGGGGCAAGGAACGGATGATAGCCATGATCCGCGAGAGAGACGACTGGTGCATCTCCCGACAGCGCAGGTGGGGCGTCCCGCTGCCCATATTCTACTGCCCCGACTGCGGCAAGGCGATAATCACCGCCGAGAGCATAAAGGCGGTCTCGGAACTGTTCGGAAGGGAAGGCTCCAACTCCTGGTACACATATACCCCCGACAGGATACTGCCCGCCGGCTTCAGGTGCGAGTGCGGCTGTGAAGCCGCGAAGTTCGATAAGGAAACCGACATAATGGACGTCTGGTTCGACTCGGGCTCCACCCACGCCGCAGTCCTCGATCAGCGCGAAGGCCACTCAACCCCGGCAGACATATACCTGGAGGGCGGAGACCAGTATCGCGGCTGGTTCCAGTCGTCGATGCTTACTTCGATAGCCTCCAAGGGCATCGCACCCTACCGTCAGATAATTACCCACGGCTGGACGGTTGACGCCAACGGCAAGGCGATGCACAAGTCCGAGGGCAACGCAATCTCCCCCGACGAGGTTATAAAGGATTACGGCGCCGACATACTGCGTCTCTGGGTGTCCTCGGTGGACTACACCAACGATGTCAAGATATCAAAGGATATACTGAAACAGCTCTCCGAGATCTACCGCAAGATACGCAACACGGTGCGCATACTGCTTGCCAACCTGGGCGACTTCGACCCCGGCAAAGACATGACAGCCGTCAACGAGCTGGAAGATATCGACAAGTGGGTGCTCAGCCGCTACAATAAGCTGGTCGCCGGCGTCCGCCGGGCTTACGACGACTACGAATTCCACTTTATATATCACGATATAAACAACTTCTGCACCATAGACCTGTCAAAACTCTACATAGACATCACAAAAGACAGGGTTTACTGCGAAAACGCCGGCTCCAAAGCCCGCCGCCGCGCCCAGACCGCCATGTATATAATCCTCGACGGTCTGACCCGCATGATAGCCCCCCTGCTTGCCTTCACGGGCGAGGAAATATGGGCGGCAATGCCCCACCCCGCGGGCGACGATACCCGTTCCCCGCTGTTAAACGACATGCCCTCGGCGAATCCCGAATACAATTTCCCCGAGATAGACGCAAAATGGGACGCCCTCTTCGAACTGCGCGACGACGTGATGAAGTCGCTTGAGGATGCCCGCGCCGCCGGTCTCATCGGCAAATCCCTTGAGGCGGAGCTGAAGATAACCGCTTCGGGCGACAGGCTGGCACTCCTTGAGAGCTTCGGCGTAGAGACCCTAGCTATGGTCTACATCGTGTCGGGTGTGGAGCTGGTGTCAGGCGAAAACGACGTCTTCACCGCCGAGGTATCGGTAGCCGCCGGCCGCAAGTGCGACCGCTGCTGGGTGCACTCGGTGCCGGGCGAAGAGACCGAGGACGGCGGATTCCTCTGCCCGCGCTGCGCCGCCGCGGTCAGGGCATTGCAGTGAGCAGACGCAATCGAAAAGCAATAATATAACATTATTAACATAATCGGATGTTTCTCTGGATTATCACGGCACTTGCGGTCATCGGCATCGACCAGCTGACCAAGTACCTGACTGTGACATATCTCAAGCCGCTGGGCAGTGTGCCCCTCTGGCAGGACGTACTTCATCTGACATATGTGGAGAACACCGGTGCCGCCTTCGGAATGCTCAAGGGACACCGGTGGCTCTTCATGATTGTGTCGGGCGTCGCCATAGTGGCTATGGCGGCATATATGGTATACATCTGCCGCAGGGACAAGCCCTCGCCCCTGCTGTCGGTCGCCATGGGCATGGTGATAGGCGGAGGCATAGGCAACATGATCGACCGGATAGCCGCGGGCTATGTGGTCGACTTCATCGACTTCACGCTTATCAATTTCGCGGTGTTCAACGCCGCAGATTCCTTTGTCTGCATAGGAGCCGGACTGCTCTTCCTCTGGGTGCTCTTCGGCGAGCTGAAAACCGGGAAATCGGGAAAAAACGAAACGGTGAAAGCCGAAACGGCAGCCAAAGGCAGGGTCGGGAAAGCCGCAAAAGCATCGGGGGATGAAAACGCCCACGCCCATGCCGCCCACGAACCCGGGAACAAAACTGTCGATACCCATGAAAGTGTCACTCCCGATACCGACACCCCCGACAGCGGCGCTCAAACTTCTGACACTCCCGATACTGGATCCGATACCGGACCGTCAAAATGACCGACGACATACTGCTCATCCCCTCCCCGGAGGACGAGGGCATGCGGCTTGACGTTTTCGTCGCCGCCAATACCGATCTGACCCGTTCCGCCGCGCAGAAGCTCATCGAGAGCGGCAGCGTGACGGCAGAGGGCGAGGAGGTGTCAAAGCGCCGCCCGGTAAAGCCGGGAGAGGTCATAAGGGTGAGCCTGCCCGAGCCGAAACTTACCGAAGTCCTGCCCCAGGATATACCGCTTGATATAATATACGAGGACAGTTCGCTCATAGTGGTGAACAAGCCGAAGGGCATGGTGGTGCACCCCGCCCCCGGCAACCCCGACGGCACACTGGTGAACGCCCTGCTTTATCACTGCGGCGATTCGCTGTCGGGGATAAACGGCGTCATCCGTCCCGGCATTGTGCACCGGATAGACCGGGATACAAGCGGTCTGCTTGTTGTTGCCAAGACCGACGCGGCACACCTTTCGCTTGCCGCCCGGCTCGCCGACAGACATATGGAACGGCATTACGAGGCGGTGGCGGTGGGCAGTTTCCGGGAGGAATCGGGGAGCGTGGACGCCCCCGTAGGCCGCCATCCGGTGGACCGAAAGCGCATGGCAGTTGTGCCCGGCGGCAGACACGCCGTCACACATTACAGGGTGATTCGAAGCTATGCCACAAAGTCGCTCGGCAGCTACAGCCACATAGGCTGCTCGCTTGAAACCGGCAGGACCCATCAGATACGGGTGCATTTGGCGTCTCTCGGTCATCGCCTGGTGGGCGACGAGTTGTATTCCGGCTCGCCCTGTCCGCTTGAAACAAAATACCCGGCGGTGAGGGCCGGTCAGTGCCTCCACGCCCGAACGCTTGCCTTTGAGCATCCGATCACCGGGGAATACATGCGCTTTGATTCGCCCCTGCCCGCCGAATTTGCGGCGGTGCTGGACATACTCGAAAAAAACATATAGCCAATAACCAACGACAGAATGAATATTTCGAACATACTTATAGTAACCGACATAGACAACACCTTTTTGGGCGACGAATCGGTTCTGCCCGAGGAGAACGCCGAGGCGGTGAAGCGCTTCATCGCGGCGGGAGGACATTTCACCTTCGCCACAGGGCGCTACGAACCCTCCTTCGCCGAAGGCGTGCCCTGTTACAGGGAGCTGATGAACGCCCCGGGCATTTTCTGCAACGGCGCCTACTGCCGCGATTTCTACACCAAGGAATTTATCGATACCTGCCCGCTGGAGCCGCTGCCCGCCCTTAAACTCAGCCGTGAGATGCTCGCCGCGTTTCCGGATATCGACTCGCGGCTTACCTGCGAGAAGGGACTCTTTTATCTGCGGGAAAAGGGCAGGGATATCCCCGATTCGGAACTGCCGACAGATGAGCCCTGGTACAAGATAATCTTCATGGGCGACCCCGACCGGCTTGACGAAGCGCGGGACTTCATGATCGAACGCTCGGGCAGCCGCTACGCCTTCTCAAAGTCCTATCCAGAGGTGCTGGAGATACTTGAAGCGGGAGCGACAAAGGGCAGTATGCTCCGCTCACTTAAGAAACATATGGAAAAGAAACTGGGCAGACCCCTTGAGGTCTGGGCATGCGGCGATTTCGAAAACGATCTGCCCATGCTTGAAGCCGCAGACGTTGCCTGCTGTCCCTCCAACGCCCTTGAAGAGGTGCAGGCGCTGTCTGAACATGTTCTCAGCCCCAACAATCAGGGCTTCATGGCAGAGATGATAGAGCTGATAATGAACACATACCCCGCCGCCGAATGAGACCGCTGTTTTTAAGCGGATGTGAGGTAACAAAATGGCAGAACGCAAGCAGATAGCGATAATCACCGGCGCGTCCTCGGGAATAGGACGGGAATTCGCCCGACAGTCGGACGCAAGATACAGAATAGACGAGATATGGCTCATTGCCCGCCGCGCCGAACGGCTGCGCGAGCTTGCAATGGAGCTGGACGCCCCCGCACGGATGCTGCCCTTCGACCTGACCGACCCGGCGAGCATCGATTCGCTGGCAGGGATGCTGGAGAAGGAGCGCCCGATAGTCGGCATGTTCATAAACGCCGCCGGCGTCGGAGTATTCGGCAGAACCATTGACATGACCAGAGCCGAGGTGGACAACATGATAGCCCTGAACGTGGCTGCCACCGCCGATCTGACACATGTCATCCTGCCCTACATACCGGTGGGCGGACGGATAATCTTGATGTCCTCCATAGCCGCATATATGCCGATCCCCGGCGGCAATGTCTACGCCGCCACCAAGGCGTTTGTTCAGAGTTACGCCGTGGCGCTGGGACATGAGCTTAAGGACGACGGCATAACGGTCACCGCCGTCTCGCCCTTCTGGGTGGATACCGAGTTTTTAGGTATCGCCAATCCCGACGGCTACATAAAGAATTTCATGCTCATGAAGAAGCCCGAACAGGTGGTGAAAACCGCACTCGACGACAGCGAGAGGCGGCGGGCGGTTTCGGTCTGCGGCGCGGCGGTCAAATGCCTGCGTTCGCTGATGCTCTGTCTGCCCGACAAGCTGCTGATGAGCATCTGGGATAAAATCAAATAACTTCGGAGGGGTCAGATAAAACCGACCCCTCACTTTTTGGCGGGTCGGATATTTGCCTTCCCGCCTTCAGTTATGCTCGTTTATCCTCCACCCGTGAGGCAAGAGCATGTTATCTTAACAAATCGGAGGATAAATGAGCGCAAAAACCCTGTCAAAAAACTTTACGGAGGGCAGTATACCCCGCCAGCTTATACTGTTTGCGCTGCCCTTTATGGCGTCAAACGCCCTGCAGGTACTCTACAGCACGGTGGACATGATAATAGTCGGCGAGTACGTCGGAACGGCAGGGCTGTCGGCGGTGGCACAGAGCAGCCAGATCCTCCACTTCGCCACCATGGTCTGCTTCGGCTTCTCGAACGGCGGTCAGGTGCTGATATCTCAGGCGCTGGGCGCCGGCAAGCGGCGGGAGATGAACGACATAATCGGCACCATGTTCAGTCTCATAGTCATACTGGCGGCGGCGCTGTCGGGAATTGTCCTCTCGGCGAGAGATCTTATAATGACGCTGATGAACATGCCCGCCGAGTCAAGAGATATGGCGCTGGATTATCTTATCATATGCGGCGCGGGGCTTATCTTCACCGCGGGCTACAATATGGTATCGGCGGTGCTGCGGGGCATGGGCGATTCAAAGCGCCCCTTTATCTTCATAAGCATAGCCTCGGTGATAAATCTTGTGCTCGACATTCTCTTCACCGGCATCTGGGGCTGGGGAGTGGCGGGCGCCGCCTGGGCTACCATAATCGGTCAGGCCGTCTCCTTTGTCTTCTCGCTTTTCTACCTGTACCGGAACCGGGAGGGCTTCGGTTTTCATTTAAGCCTCTCGAATCTGGGCATAAACCGCAAATATGCCGGTATGATTTTAAGCCTCGGCACACCGATGGCGATACAGTCGGGCTGCATAAATATCTCCATGCTATATGTCAACTCAATGGTGAACGACCTGGGCGTGGTGGCATCCGCCACCTTCGGCGTGGGCATCCGCATAGACGACATAGCAAACAGGGTTTCCCAGGGCATCCACCTCGCCGCCACGCCGATGATAAGCCAGAATATCGCCGCCCGGAAGGAAGAGCGGGCGCAGAGAGTGGTGCACTGCGCCTGGGTCTTCTCGGGGACGCTGACGGTTATCTTCATGGTGCTGTATGTTGTCTTCGGGAAGCAGCTCTTTATGGTCTTCTCCGACGACCCGGCGGTTCACGAGATGTCGGGGGTGTTCATCCGCGCCATACTCTGGATGTTCCCGGCTCTGGCGGTCATGCGGGGTACCAGCGCATTTATCCAGGGCATCGGGAACGCAAAGCTCAGCATGCTGCTTGCCATGCTTGACGGCGTTGTACTGCGCATAGGGCTGAGCCGGCTCTGCGGTGTAGTTCTCGGCTGGGGCTTCTACGGCTTCGTTTTAGGCTTCGGCGCGGCGGCATACGGCTGCGCCATACCCGGACTTATTTACTTCCTGTCGGGGGTATGGAAAAAACGCCGGATACTGGCGGACGATATATAAACGATATTTCATAAAACGCGATAAAGCAAGGCTTGCGTTCACGGATAAAGGCAACCCCCGTTCCGCGTACAAAAGCCTTTTTGCTCCATACGACCACAGGCGAAAAGGAGGCGGCATGCGGGCATGATCGAGCTTAAAGGCATAAACAAAACTTTCCGTGTTGCGAAGAGGAATCCCGGCTTCGGCGAGGCGGTTAAGGCTCTCTTCAAGAAGGAATACACCTGTATTAAGGCGCTGCGCGATGTGTCCTTCACCATAGGAGAGGGCGAGATGGTGGGCTACATCGGTCCCAACGGCGCGGGCAAGAGCAGCACCGTAAAGATAATGAGCGGCATACTCACCCCCGACAGCGGCGAGTGCGTCATAAACGGCAGAGTGCCCTGGAAGGAGCGGCGGCGCCACGCGGCGGAGATCGGCGTGGTCTTCGGCCAGCGCTCCCAGCTCTGGTGGGATGTGCCGGTCATCGACAGCTTTGAGCTGCTGCGCGATATATACAGAATAAAGGAAGCCGATTATAAGGCAAACCTTGACCGCCTCACCGAACTGCTGGGGCTTGGGGAGCTGCTGCGCACTCCGGCGCGTCAGCTTTCACTCGGGCAGAGAATGCGCTGCGAGTTCGCCGCCTCTCTGCTCCACGACCCGAAAATTCTGTTCCTTGACGAGCCGACGATAGGGCTTGACGCCGTGTCGAAGCTGGCGGTGCGCGACTTCATCCGCGCACTGAACCGGGAGCGGGGCACAACGGTAATACTCACCACCCACGACATGCAGGATATTGAAGCGCTGACCGAGCGGATAATCCTCATCGGCGGCGGCAGAATCCTGCTTGACGGCTCACTTGCCGGACTGCGGGAGAGACATTCCGCTGTCCGCACCCTCACCGTAACATATTCCGGCGGCGAGGATGTGGCGGGTGTAAAAGTTGACGGACTGACCCTGTCTGAAAGCGAATCGAGACCCGGGCGGGCGGTGTTCACCCTTGACACCGAGCGGCTTCCGGTGTCGGCAGCCATATCCCTCATCTCGGAGAAGTGCGAGATACGCGACATATCGGTCAGCGGCGAGAGTATCGACGAGACGGTGGTATCGCTCTATCGGGAATTCGGCATAGGGGTATGAGGGTATAAGAATTAAGACATGAAGAAATATCTATCATTCCTTCGGATACGCTTCATAGCCGGCCTGCAGTATCGGGCGGCGGCATGGGCGGGGATGGCTACCCAGTTCTTCTGGGGCGGCATGACAATACTGATGTACCGCGCCTTTTACAAAAGCGATCCGGCTTCATTCCCCATGTCGATGTCGGCGCTGTCCTCCTACATCTGGCTGCAGCAGGCGTTCTTAGCCCTGTTCATGGGCTGGTACTATGACGGCGAGATACTGGACAGCGTAACCACCGGCTCGGTGGGCTATGAGCTGTGTCGTCCCTGCGACCTCTACGCCATGTGGTTCATAAAGAACTGCGCGGTCCGGCTGTCAAGGGCGGCGCTCCGCTGTCTGCCGATCCTGGTTTTCGCCGCCCTGCTGCCAAAACCCTATTGTATTTCGCTCCCGGCGTCTCTACCGGCGGCGCCGCTCTTTCTCTTGTCCATGGCGATGGGACTGGCGGTGGTGACGGCATTTTCGATGCTGGTATACATATCGGCTTTCTACACGCTCACCACCTCGGGAGTGCGCATCCTCGCGGCTGCGGTCACCGAGTTTTTCTCGGGGGCGATAATACCCATCCCCTTCTTCCCCGAGCCGCTGCAGAGAGTGTTCTGTGCCCTGCCTTTCGCCTCCATGCAGAGCACGCCGTTTCTCATATGGACGGGGCATATTTCCGGTACCGAGGCACTCGGCGCGTTGGCGATGCAGCTTATCTGGCTGACGGCGCTGCTGGCGGCCGGAGGGCTGTTCATGCGCTCGGCT
>Ga0123333_10002561_pt1 | contig 18357 bp, 13 predicted proteins | sample BioC12SIPDNA_3_FD_89957 | JGI IMG/M metagenome (GOLD analysis project Ga0123333, IMG submission 89957) | Anaerobic biogas reactor microbial communites from Washington, USA - Biogas_R2_B C12 SIP DNA | ecosystem: Engineered > Bioreactor > Anaerobic > Unclassified | place: Washington, USA... | reverse complement strand
GGCCGAGAGCTGGGCCAGGGACTGGTTGGGGCGCATCAGGCCGAGATCGACATCGGGCACCACGCCAAAAACGTCCAGCACAGAATCCAGCATCTCGCGGTGCTGGCCGGTGACGCAGACGTGTGGCGAGAGCGCCGGATGATCACGCATCCGCAGGACAAGAGGGCAGAGCTTGATCGCCTCTGGACGCGTACCGAAGATGATCGAGACGCGCTTCATCGCGGCTCCCGTGCGGGGCCGAGGATGGGCGCTAAAGGGCCTGGCCCACTCACTTTCCCACGCTCCTCACCCTCACCCCCGCCTCTTCGCACTCCCCGTCCAGCAGGTTGCGGCCGTCCACCAGGAGCGGCGCACGCATGGTGGCGCGCAGGCGGGCGAGGTCCAGGGCGGCGTACTCGCGGTGGGCGGTGACGATGGCGGCGCAATCGGCGCCCTGCAGGGCCTCCCAGAGGTCGGCGGTGAGGGGCACGTCGCGGCCGTCGTCCAGCACGCGGGCCCAGTCGGCCGGGCGCACGTAGGGGTCATGGGCGACGACGCGGGCGCCGTAGGACATGAGCCACTGGGCCAGGGGCACCGCGGGGGTGTTGCGGGTGTCGTCGGCGTTCTCCAGGTAGGAGACGCCGAGCAGGGCCACCTTGGCGCCCTGGATGGGGCGGCCGGCCTCCTGCAGGGCGGCGCGCACGAGCTCGGCCATGTGCTGCGGCATGCCGTCGTTGATTTGGCGGGCGAGAGGGATCAGGCGCAGGTGGCCGTCGCCCTCGTTGGCGCCGGTAGCGGGCGCGCCGTAGGTCTCCAGGCCGTACTGAAGGAGCCAGGAGTCCTTGGGCAGGCAGTGGCCGCCGACGCCGGCGCCGGGGATGTGCATGTGCCGGTCCGGGCGGGCGTTGATCAGCCCGCGCACCTCGAAGACGTTGACGCCCATGCGCTCGCAGGCCAGGGCCACCTCGTTGGCAAAGGCGATGTTCACGTCGCGGTAGGCGTTCTCCACCACCTTGGCCATCTCGGCGGTGAGCAGGTCCGTCGGGGTGACCTCGGCGCGCACGATGTGGCGGTAGAGGTCGACGGCCCGGGCGGTGGACGCGGCGTCGATGCCGCCCACCACGCGGGGATAGTCGGTGATGAAGGTCAGGAGCCTGCCGGGCATGACGCGCTCGTAGGAAAAGGCCAGGAAGAAGGCGCCATCACCGGCCCCGCCCGCGTGCAGGCCGGAGGCCTCCTCCAGGATGGGGCGGGCGATGTGCTGGGTGGTGCCGGGGGCGACGGTGGACTCGATCACGACCAGGGTGCCCGGGCGCATCTGCCGGCCGGCGAGGGCGCAGACCTCGCGCAGCGACTCGTAGTGGGGCACGTGGGCGCCATCGGTGGGCGTCTGCACGTCGATGAGGATGACGTCGGCCGAGGCGCAGGCGGCGTAATCGTCGGTGACGCGGAAGGTCTTTTTGTCGAGCACGACGCGCTGGATGAGCTCGGCGAGGCCGGGCTCGTCGCCCTCGAAGGGGCTGCGGCCGGCGTTGAGGTGATCGATCTTCCACCCGGAGCGGGCGGAGCGGCGCTGGATGCCGGTGACGGTAAAGCCGGGGACGTCGGCAAGAAGCGCGGCGCAGGGGATGCCGACGTAACCCATACCTATAACGGCGATGTGCGTCATACGGACTCCTGCGTGATGGATTCGGTGCGGATGGGCCTCTGACGAAGATGGATACATAGACGACGGGCGCGACGAGGCGACACGGAGGCCACACCGAGGGCGCGAATACAGCGTACATGTTAGCGTACGTGGGGAGGTGCGTCAAGGCGCGGAAGCGATTGTCGGCGGGTGCGCCGAACCTTTTCGACGGCCTTTACGCAGGCGAACCCGGCCTCACGGGGCGGGGCGAGGAAAGTGGGGCGGTCAATTGTGCCGGTTGTACGAACGCGCGTGTGTTTCGACTTGACAGCGGAAAACGCATGGGCTATTGTTCAGATACAGGCAACGGTCAACCGTTGACAGGGCCATCCACCAGGGATGGCGGTACCCGGACAACCTGACGGCAAAGCTATGAGGCTTTGGAGCATTCACCGCCCTTTGTGGTAGAAGCGACGTTGCGGAGGCCGACACCGGTGTCAGACTTGTCTCAGCTGAATCTCTCGCCCGTTCCAGCGCGACCTGAGCTATGGGAAGCCGTGCTCAAGGCGCTCCGCATGGCCATACTCTCGGGAGAGATCGAACCGGGGACGCGGCTTGTGGAAGCGGCGATCGCGCGCAAGTTTGACGTCAGCCGGTTGCCGGTGCGGCAAGCGATCGGCAGGCTGGAGCAGGAAGGGCTGGTGATCCGCAGCCCGGGGCGCGGGGCGCACGTGGTGGAGTTCAGCGCTTCGGATGTGAGGGAGATATTCGATCTCCGGCGGATGCTGGAGATGCATGCGGTGGAGCTGGCCACGGAGCATTACTCGCCGGAGGGCGAGGCGCAGATGATCCGCTGCATCGAGGATCTGCGGGATGCCGTGGAAGCGGGGGACGGCCTGCGGGCGGTACGGCCCGATGTGGCCTTCCACAGGACGGTACTGCAGGTGGCCGGATCTCAACGGCTGCTGGGGATGTGGGAAGTGCTGGTGGCGCCGCTCAACGCGATGTTGACGATCGGCAGCTACGGTTTGGGCCCGGAGCGGCTGCGGCTGGGGCCGGCGGCCCATGAGGAATTGATGACGCTGATGCGCGCCGGCGATCGTGACGGCGCGGTCCGGGAGATCGCCAGGCAACTGGTGGTGCCAGAGGTGGGCCTGCTGGACAAGCTGGAGCGCGCGGCGGTGTACCACGGCGCTCGGGCTGGAGGAAACGGCTCGAGCAGCTCGAATGACGCAGGTGATACGATCGGCCCCAACGGTCCCCGCTAAGCGGGGCTGGGCTGCGAATAGCGTTCCCCGGGGTGGCTCGCGGCCCCGAATGGGTACGGGCGCTGGGTGTGCAGTGACCGGATCATGCCAAGGGAGGCAGTGCAATGAGCGACCTGGGACGCAAGATGCAGGAGATGGCCAGAAGAGCCCTCCCGCCGGACGCACTCTATGATGAGGCGAAGGTGCCGGCGTATGAGCTGCCGGATGCCCTGACATTGAGCGACGGCACGCCAGTGCGCGACGCCGAGACGTGGTGGGCGCGGCGGCGCCCCGAGATTCTGCGCATCTTTGAGGAGGAGATGTTCGGCCACGCGCCGGTCCCTCCCGATGATATGCGCTTTGTGGTGACGTCGGTCGAGCCAAAGGCTCTGGACGGGCGGGCCACGCGAAAAGAGATCAGCATCTACCTGACGGCCTCGGACACCCCGAGGCTCGATGTGCTTTTGTACATACCCAACGGGCAGCCGCGGCCCGTGCCGGCCTTTGTGGGGCTGAATTCGCACGGAAACCAGTCCGTGCATGCGGATCCGGGGATCACGCTGTACGGGGGCTGGGTGCCGGAGTTCCCGGCGGTCGTGGGGGATCTGGGTGTGGAGAACAACCGCGCCACGGAGCGCTCGCGCGGGGTGAGCGCGGAGATGTCCTACGTGGAAGGGATCCTGGCGCGGGGCTATGCGGTAGCCACGATGTGCACGGGCGATATCGTCCCGGATCGCGCCGAGCCGGTGCCGACGGGCATCCAGGCGGCGCTGCTCAAGCCCGGGCAAAGGCAGCTGGCCCCGAACGAGTGGGGTACGATCGCGGCATGGTCCTGGGGGATGAGCCGGATTCTGGACTATTTGGTGACCGATCCGGATATCGACGGGAGCCGGGTAGCAGTGCAGGGGACCTCGCGCCTGGGCAAGGCCGCGCTGTGGGCGGGGGCCGTGGACCAGCGGTTTGCGCTGGTGATCCCGAACGAATCGGGCTGCTGCGGCACGGCGATCTCGCGGCGCAAGTACGGGGAGACGTTCAAGAGCATCAACGAGTCGTTCCCCAGCTGGCTGTGCAAGAGTTTCCACAAGTACTCGGAGCGCGAGGATGAGTTCCCGGCGGACCAGCATATGCTGGTGGCGCTGGTGGCGCCGCGGCCGGTGTATGTGGCGAGCGCGGTGGATGATCTGTGGTGTGACCCGCGGGGCGAGTTCCTGGGGGCCAAGAACGCTGCCGGCGTGTACCGGCTGCTGGGCACCGACGGCTTTGCGGCGGAAGAGATGCCGGGTCTGCACGAGCCGATCCGGAGCACGATCTCCTACCACATTCGCGCCGGCGGGCACGGGATCATGGCCTATGACTGGGACCGGTTCCTGGACTTTGCGGATTCGCACATGGTTCGACGCACAACCGACTAGCAGGATGACCGGGGCCTGGCTGCATGCAGCCAGACCCCGGTGCCACTTGTGGGGCGGTTTGTGAACGTAACCGGTGCGAGAGCCGATACAACGGGTATGAGTGACGGGAGGAGAGAGAGAAGGAAAGGAGGTGCGTGCCCTAGTGAGGGGCAGCGATGACGCGATGTCCCCTCCAGGGCGAGCTGGGACCGCCCAGCCTATCGGGCGATCGTGCTCCAAGAGAAGTGTTACAGAGATGTGTTCTAGTGTGTTACGGAGAAGGAGTGGCCTTGATGAGTGGTCGTAACTTTACCCGACGAGATTTCCTGCGCGTATCGGTGGTGTCTCTCGCTGGCGTGGCGGCTGCCGCAGCGTGCGCCCAAGAACCAGAGATCGTAGAGAAGATCGTCAAAGAGACGGTCGTCGTGGAGAAAGAGGTCGAGAAAGAGGTCACCCGCCTGGTCGGGGCGGAACCAGAGGTTGCGGAGCCAGAGGTTGAGGCCGAGGAGCCGGTGGTCAAATCGGCTTACGGGGAGGCGCCGCAGCTGGCCGAGCTCGTGGCCAAGGGCGAACTGCCTCCTGTGGAAGAGCGGCTGCCGGAAAAGCCGCTGGTGTATGGCGTGGATCATCCGCTATCCAGCGAGTTTGTGACCGGCAAGTACGGCGGGACGATGTACGTGAACCAGCTGCCGTTCGGCCACATACGCGAAAAGTACATGATGCAGGCCAACAACGCCACGACGGATATCTTCCCGTATGTGGCGGAGTCCTGGGAAGTGGGAGAGGGGTACCGGTCGATCACCTTCAAGCTGCGGAAGGGGATGAAGTGGTCGGACGGGTCACCTTTCACCGTGGACAACTACATGTGGTACTGGGAGAACGAGTGCCTGAACCCGGACCTGCTGCCGGCGGGCCCGGCGGGATACTGGTATGTGAACGACACGTTGACCAAGTTCGTCAAGGTCGATGACTTTACGCTGCGGCTGGAGTTCGGCGGGCCTTACCGCCCGGTGCTGAACCTGGCCTCGAACTGGCAGACGCTGGTCATGTTCATCGCTCGGCCGGACTATGTCAAGAAGTGGCACATCGCCGAGAATCCGGACGCGAATGAACTGGCCAAGTCCGAGGGTTTCGACGACTGGACACAGGCCTATCTGTTCCACTCGAGCAACCAGCGCAACTGCGCCGATGTGAACATCCCGAGCGTGGGGACGGTCGTGGAGACGGAGATCGAGACCGATCACAGCACCTACACGAGGAACCCGTACTGCTTCGAGGTGGACGCGGAAGGCAACCAGCTGCCGTACTTTGACGCGGTGTACAGCTACAAGCTGGATGCCAAAGTGGCCGCGACGAAGGCGGTGGCGGGCGAGTTTGGGGTGTACCGTGCAAGCCCGGCCGACATCCCGGTATTGCAGCAAAATGCGGCCAGCGCCGGGTACCGGGTGCTGCAGTGGCAATCGGCTGACGGCGCGGACGCTCAGGTGTCGTTCAACCTGAACGACAAAGACCCGGTGCTGCGCGCGATCTTCCAGGATCTGCGGTTCCGCCAGGCGATGTCCATAGCGATCAACCGGCAGGAGATCAACGAGATCTGCTTCTTTGGCCTGGGGCAGCCGATCCAATCCACGGTATCGCCCAACGCGAGCTTTTACAAGCCAGAGTGGAGCACGGCGTTCGCCGAGTACGACCCGGAGCGCGCGAACGCGCTGCTGGACGAGATGGGACTGGAGTGGGACGCGGCGAAGAAGAACCGGCTGCGGCCGGACGGCCAGCCCCTGAAGGTGATCATCACCTGGGGTTACCCGGCACAGGGGAACGAGATCTCGGAGCTCCTGAGGGAGTACTGGGAGGCCTGTGGCGTGGGCGTGGAGATCCGCGAGGGCGGCGACTATGGCCTGTATACCACGAAGGGGAATGCGAACGAGATTCAGGTATCGATGTGGTCTTCGGACCGTATCGATGAGCTGCGTCTCTACCTTCCTGGCACCCAGACCAAGTTCAACCCGCTTGCGGAGATGTTCTACGCGATGGAGTGGGAGCGCTGGCACATCAACCCCGAGACAGGGGAAGAGCCCCCGCAGGAGTGGAAGGACTTTTACGAGGACTATGACGCCTGGTTCATGGCGGAGACCGAGGAGGAGTACAAGAGACTGGCGGAAAGGGTCTTCCAGTTCTACTCCGACCAGCTGGTGTGCATCGGACTTATCGGCTACGGGCCGGTGCCCATCGTGGCGCGGAACGAACTGAAGAACATACCGACGGTTGCCAGGATCGGCGATGCGACGAACCACTTTGGCACGTCGCTGCCGCAGCTGTGGTATCTGGACGAAGGCTAGCGGTCTGCAAGCACGCGGGCCGGGAGTGATCCTGCCCGAGGACTCGGAGACCGAGGACTCGGAACCTGAACACTCGCAGCCCGAGTGCACGGAGCCCGATCGGGCCCCCCGGTTCGAGGGGGCTCGATCGGGTCCGAATGTGATACGAACTTCTGTAGGTGCATAGGGGGTGGCGTAGATGTTGGGACGGTTCATTGCCCGTCGTCTGCTGTACATGGTGATCCTGTTGGTCGCCATGTCCGTCGTATCTTTTATCATCATTCAGCTCCCGCCCGGCGACTATATGGAGAGCTATATCGCCAGGCTTCAGGCTGAGGGGATGCAAATTGATGACTCGGCGATCGCCGCCCTCAGGAAGCGTTACGGCCTGGACCAGCCTCCGCACATTCAGTTCCTCACGTGGGCAGGCAGGCTATTGAAGGGTGACATGGGGCGGTCTTTTCAGTACAACCGGCCGGTGGCTGAGTTGGTGTTCGAGCGGGTACCCATGACGGTACTGGTCACGCTGGCCTCGCTGCTGGTGACGTATCTGATCGCGGTGCCGATAGGGATCTATTCGGCCACACATCAGTACTCGTTGGGCGATTTCGTGGCGACGGCGATTGGATTCGTGGGAATCGCCATGCCGAACTTTTTGTTTGCGCTGATCCTGATGTGGGCTTTGTACAAGTGGTTCGGGCTGGGGATCGGCGGGCTGTTCTCCCAGGGGATGGAGACGGCGCCGTGGAACTGGGCCAAGGTGGTGGACCTGGTCAAGCACCTGCCGGCGCCATTGATCGTCATCAGCGTGTCCGGGGCGGCGGGGCTGATCCGCGTGCTGCGCGGAACGCTGCTGGATGAGCTGGGCAAGCAATACGTACAAAGCGCCCGGGCGGTGGGCCTGCCGGAGAGCCGGCTGCTGTTCAAGTACCCGGTGCGCATCGCGATCACCCCATTGATCAGCTCGATCGGGTGGATGCTGCCATCGCTCGTCTCCGGCTCGACCGTCGTGTCCATCGTGTTGTCCCTGCCTACTGTGGGGCCTCTGCTGTTTAGCTCTCTGACACAACAGGACATGTATCTCGCTGGCGGTATTGTGATGTTCCTGACCTTTATGACTGTCGTCGGCGTCCTGCTTTCCGACATCCTGCTGGCGCTTGTGGACCCGCGGATTCGGTTCGAATAATGCAGCAAGATAAACAGGAGGAGGCTGTTATGACAGATCGTGAGGAGCTCAGGGAGATCGAGGCTGAGGAGGGAGTGCGGGTCGAGGACGAGCGGGTGTACTATGCGACCCAGACCCAGCTGGTGTTACGCCGGTTCAAGCGGCACAAGCTGGCGGTGCTCGGGCTGGCCATGCTGTTGGTCGGCTATACGCTGGCCGCCTTTTCGCCCTTCTGGTCGCCATATGACAAGATCGAGCGTGCGGGGAACATCTATGTGCCGCCGCAGCGGATTCATTTCCGCGATGAGAACGGCTGGACGGCGCCGTACGTGTACGGACTGCGACAGACCACCGATCCGGAGACGTGGGAGCAGGTGACGGAGCCGGATACGGACGCACGGTACAGGGTCAAGTTCTTTGTCAAGGGCAGCGAGTACAAGCTGCTGGGGCTGTTCAAGTCCAACATCCATCTATTCGGCTCGGAAGATGGACAGATGAGGGTGTTCCTGCTGGGAACGGACGATCTTGGGCGTGACGTTTTCTCGCGGATACTGCAGGCGGCGTCGATCTCGATGTCCATCGGACTGGTGGGGGTGTTCCTCAGCTTTGTGCTGGGCACGCTGCTGGGGGGTATCTCGGGGTACTATGGCGGCAAGACGGACGTGATCATTCAGCGCGTGATCGAGTTCCTGACCTCGATCCCGACGATCCCGCTCTGGATGGCGCTTAGTGCCGCCGTACCGGCGCACTGGGACCCGATCAAGGTGTACTTTGCGATCACATTGATCCTCTCTTTGCAGGGGTGGTGTGGGCTCGCGCGCGTGGTGCGAGGCAAGCTGCTGGAGCTGCGCGAGGCGGACTATGTCATCGCTGCCCGGATCGCCGGGACAAACGACTTTGCGATCATCACCCGGCACCTGTTGCCCGGTTTTACGAGCTACCTGATTGTGAACATCACGCTTGCGATCCCGGGGATGATTCTGGGCGAGACGAGCTTGAGCTTCCTCGGGCTGGGTCTGCGGCCGCCGATCGTCAGTTGGGGCGTGCTTTTGTACCAGGCTCAGAACGTGCGCACCGTGGCACTGCACCCGTGGCTGATGGTGCCGGCACTGGCTGTGATCCTGACCGTTCTGGCGTTTAACTTTGTCGGCGATGGCCTGCGAGATGCCGCTGACCCGTACGCCAACGTCGCATAAGGAGTTAATACATGGAGACAACCGGTATGGTGGATGCGCGTGACGAGGTCATCGTGCAGTGTTCTGGGCTCCAGGTGGAGTTCCACACGGCGGAGGGCGAGGTCAGGGCGGTAAACGGAGCGGACTTTGTGGTCAAGCGCGGGCGCACGCTGGGCGTCGTAGGCGAAAGCGGTTGCGGCAAGTCCGTGACGGCCCAGGCGATTCTGAGGATCATCCCGGCTCCGGGGCGCATTGTAGGGGGAGAGATCACCTACAACCTTCGCAGTACAGCAGCGGACGGGACCGACGTGACGGAGAAAGTGGTCCTTACGGATCTGGATGCTCGGGGTAAGGAGATCCGGCGGATTCGCGGGAGACATATCTCGATGATCTTCCAGGAGCCTCTGACTTCGCTCTCGCCGGTGCATACGATCGGTAACCAGATCATTGAGGCGATTCGCCTGCACCAGGATGTGGACAAGCAGCAGGCGAGGGAGCAGGCGATCGAGATGCTGCGGCTGGTGGGCATGCCCAACCCGGAACAGACGATTGACAGCTACCCGCACCAGCTGAGTGGCGGTATGCGCCAGAGGGGCATGATCGCCCGGTCGCTATGCTGCCATCCGAGCCTGTTGATCGCAGACGAGCCGACCAGCGCGCTGGACGTCACGACGCAGGCGCAGATCCTGGACCTGATGCAACGGCTCCAGAAGGAGCTGGATATGAGCATCATGATGATCACACACGACCTGGGGGTTGTGGCCGAGACGGCGGACGATGTGATCGTGATGTACCTGGGGCGCGTGGTTGAGTCGGCCGACGTGGATTCGCTGTTCTATGACCCCAAGCACCCCTACACACGAGCCCTGCTGCGGTCGATCCCGCGTGTTGACAGGGACACGGGGGAGAAGCTGGAGGCGATCAAGGGCGTTGTTCCGGACCCGTTCGCATTCCCCAGTGGGTGCTCGTTCCATCCGCGCTGCGCGTCGTTTATGAAGGGGGTCTGTGACGTCACAGAGCCGCCGGAGGTGCGCCTGGGCGATGGTCGGACGGTGCGGTGTCATCTGTACGCACAGAGCGATGGAGTGTAGGGAATGTCAAAGCCAACCGAGGGTGATTCTTTGCTATTGAGTGTTCAGAACCTGCGCAAGTACTTTCCCATTCGCGGCGGGTACTTGAGCGGGAGCCGGGGCACGGTGAAAGCCGTGGATGGCCTGAACATAAACATCAAGCGGGGCGAGGTGCTGGGGCTGGTCGGGGAGAGCGGCTGTGGAAAGACGACGGCCAGCCGGATGATCATGCGCGTGATCGACCCGACGGAGGGGGAGATCTGGTTCAATGAGCGCGAGTCGGGCTGGCACGAGATCAGCGCGATGAACGACCACCAGATGCGTCCGCTGCGGCGGCACATGCAGATGATCTTCCAGGACCCGTTTGGCTCGCTGGATCCCCGCATGACGCTGTTGCGGATCGTCGGAGAGCCGCTATGGGGCAGCAAGATCGCCTCACCGGAGGAGATCGAGGTGCGCGTGGCGGATGCGCTCAAGGCGGTGGGCCTGCGGCCGGAGTACATGCCGCGTTACCCGCATGCCTTTAGTGGTGGACAGCGGCAACGCATCGGGATCGCGCGCGCGCTGGTGACCAATCCGCAGCTAATCGTGGCGGACGAGCCGATCTCGGCGCTGGACGTCTCGATCCGGGCGCAGATCCTGAACCTGATGAAGGATCTGCAGGCGGAGTACCAGCTGACGTATCTGTTTGTGGCGCACGATCTGGCCGTGGTGCGGCACGTGAGCGACCGGGTGGCGGTGATGTACGTGGGCAAGCTGATGGAATCCGCGCCCAAGAGCGAATTGTACGGGGGGCCGCGGCACCCGTATACCGAGGCGCTGCTTTCGACGGTAGCGAGGCCCGATCCGAGGCGCAAGTCCGAGCGGATCGTGCTGACCGGCGAGGTTCCCAGCCCGGCTAACCCGCCATCGGGATGTCTGTTCCACCCGAGATGCCGGTATGCCCGAGAGATCTGCTCGGCTGAGGTGCCTGAGTTGAAGGAGATTGCTCCCAACCACTTTGTTGCGTGCCATCTGACGAATGAGCTTTCGCTGAGGGGTGTTTAGGCGGCAGGTGTATCGAGACCCAGGCACTGGGGCGGGGCCGCCGCAAGGTGGATGACCGGTAACCAGTGCCTGGTGGATGGTCCGGATTCGGGTTGAGCGGAGGTTGCGGCTCTGTGAGAAGCGTGGGTGCCTATGTGGCCTGGGCGGTGAGCGGGATTCTCTGGCTGGCGGGCGCGTTTGCGTTGCGCGGGCTGGCGATGAAGCTGTACATGGGCCTGTTCCCGAGCGTGTGGACTCTGGAAGTGGCGGATAAGGTGATCGCCATCATCCTGATCCTGACCTGGCTGGTGGCCGTGCTGATGGCCGAGTCCCTTTTCAGGAGAGCGGCTGACAGAAAGAGATTGGGGCGGGTTTCGGCTATCTCGATGGTTCCGGCGATTGTCGCTGTGGTGGCGGGTTATATTGGCGGCGTGTTCGAATAGGCCCAAGGCGGACGGGCTGTACGAGAAGAGGGCCTGGGCTGAAGAGCGGGCCAGCGGCTTGGGGTAAGAGAGGACTATGAGAACGTTGGGTGTTGAGGAATACGGGGCCGCATTGGAGCAGGCGCGGGGGCTGTATCGCGGTGGCGACACGGCCTTGTCGGTGGACGCCTACCTGCGGCTCATCGACGTTCTTGCGAGTGAGGCTGATGGCCAGAGCGACAGGGATGAAGAGCGGGCCGAGGTACTGGCTACGGCCAGCGAGGAAACCGTGGACGTGCTGCGCTGGGCGGGGGATTACCAGAAGGCGATCGCGCTCAGCGAGCGCATGGTGGCCCGGCTCCCCGATCGAGAGCGGGCGCTGCGCATCGGGCTGGCAGACCTAAAGGTCGAGGGCGGCCAGGCGAAGGAAGGGCTGCGAGAGCTGGCCGAGCTGATCCTGGAGGAGCCGGAGGACCGGTACGCGCGGAATGTAGAGGCCTCGGCCCTGCTCTGGCTGGGGGAGTACGAGGAGGCGCATCCGCGACTGCTGGCGCTGTGCCAGGATGATGCGGCGCCAGAAGAGGAGCGAGCAGAGGCCTACCGGCACTTGATCTCGCTCTATGAGGTGCGCGGGCAGGTGAACGAGGCGCTGGAGGCGTGGGGGGAGGCCTGCCGGTTTGACGAGGGCTTTCGGGCGATGCTCCCCGAGATCTGCCGGATGCTGGTGTACCGCCGGCACTGGGACAAGGCGGCGCTGTACGCGGAGCGGCATGAGAGCATGCTCCTGAAGCGGTTCTACGGGGGGCTGGCGATGGCGCGCGAGGGGCAGAGGGACGCGGCCTTTGACGTGTGGAGGCCAATTGTCACTATGGGCAGCCCAAAGCCAGGCGATGAAGGGTGCGACGAGTATGCGGAAGCGGCGTTGTGGATGACACAGGGACGGCTGGCGCTGGATGTACTGGTGCCCCTCATCGAGGCGGGCGATGTGAGCCGCAGGCGATTGGTGATCGCAGGACTTGCCTGGGGGCAGACGCGGGTGATCAACCGGGCCAAGGACTGCCTGGCGATCGCGCTGCGCATGGAGGATCTGGAGCGACCACGGCGATCCCGGCCGGTGGAAGGGGGGCGCATCCTGGATGCGGATTCGCGGATCACATACGGCTCGGTGATCATCGATTCGGACGTGCGGCCGCTACTGGATGGGTTCTTTATGCCAAAGCCCACAGGCGCATGATCGGCCGCGTTCGAGATAGGAACGCTTTACGTTGTATCGGGTTCTTTCGATATAGATAGCGGTTCGGGTGAGTGCAGTTGTGTTGGCGCGCACGGTGACGGATTGAGGGCCATGGCGTGTGTTTGGCGCTTGCGGCCTAGCGTGTTCGCTGGTATAGTAGAGATGCTTTATCCCTCAGGGCATAGGCCCTGTGATGATGGTCAGGCTTGGATGGAGGAGAGAACGGTTCGCTGAATGGGCCTGGCCGAACAGCCCACGCAGAGGAGGGAAGTGACAAGGAGCGCAGAGGACAAACAAGTGTACGTAGAGGAGAAGGTTACGAACGGTTCTGTACGATCTCTGACCGAATACCAAGAGGAGTAGTGTGCATGAAGCGCAGTGAGTTGACGCGTAGGGACTTTTTGCGGCTCTCAGTGGTTTCTCTCGCGGGCGTTGCGGCGGCGGCTGCTTGCAGCAAGACCCCCGAGGTCATCGAGAAAGAGCCCGAAGTCGTCGTCGAGCCGGAAGTGGTTGTTGAGCCAGAGACCGAGGGCGAGGGCGGGCCAGAAGTGGTTGTGGAGCCCGAGACTGAGGCCGAGGCTGTTGCCGGTGGCAAGGAATCCCCGATGATGGCCGAGAAGGTGGCCAAGGGAGAGCTCCCGCCACTTGAGGAGCGGCTTCCGGAGAACCCGCTGGTGCTGGGGCGGGACATCCCCGTGCCGGCTGAGGTGGTCCCGGGTGTGTACGGCGGGACGCTGTACAGCACGCGGCAGCACGGGCACATCGATGAGAAGTACCTGCTGCAGGTGGATAACGAGTGCGTGAACGCGTACCCGGAGTTCGCCGAGTCCTGGGAGCACTCGGATGACTATTCCGAGTGGACTTTCAAGCTCCGCAAGGGGCTCAAGTGGTCGGACGGCGCGCCCTTTACGGTGGACCACATCATGTGGTGGTGGGAGCACGAGGCCAATGACCCGGCGCTCAGCCCCGCAGGGCCTGCCAGCTACTGGAAGGCCGGAGAGAACTGGACCGAGTTCATCAAGGTGGACGATTTCACGCTGCGCCTGAACTTTGGCGCGCCGTTCCGCCCTGCGCTGAACCTCGCCACCAACTGGCAGACGATGATCGACTATCTGGCGCGGCCGGACTATGTGCACAAGTGGCACATCGCGACCAACCCGGACGCAGAGGAAGTGGCCAAGGCCGAGGGCTTTGACGACTGGACCCAGGCGTACAACTACCACAAGAACAGCTACTACGGGCAGGCGGACGTGGACATTCCGGTGGTCAAGTGCTACATCCGTTACGAGATCGCGACGGACCACGCGCTGTTCACCCGGAACCCGTACAGCTACGAGACGGACATCGAGGGACGGCAGCTGCCGTACATCGATGACGAGTACGCCTACTCCGGACTGGACACCGCGGTTGCGGTCGCCAAGGCCGTGGCAGGCGAGCTGGACATCTACTGGGGCACGGCAACGGACATTCCGGTGTTCCGTGACAACGAGGAGAGCGGCGGGTACACGCTGCTGCAGTACGTATCGCCGAACTCTTCGACGGCTCAGGTGGCCTTTAACCTGAACGATAAGGACCCGGTGCTGAAGGCGATCTTCCAGGACATCCGCTTCCGACAGGCCATGTCCCTGGCGATCAACCGGCAGGAAGTCAACGATATCATCTACTTTGGTCTGGCGCAGGTCGTTCAGTCGACGCTGGCGCCCGCCACCAGCTTCTTTAAGGAAGAGTGGGCCACGGCGTACGTCGAGTACGATCCGGAGCAGGCCAACGCGCTTCTGGACGAGATGGGATTGGAGTGGGACGCGAAAAAGCAGTGGAGACTGCGGCCGGATGGCCAGCCATTGCAAGTGGTGATGACGTGGGGTTACCCCCCCAACGGTAACGAGATCGGCGAGCTGATCCGTGAGTACTGGGCGGCTTGTGGCGTGAACCTCGAGATCCGTGAGGGCGGCGACTTTGGTCTGTATATCACCAAGGGCAATGCCAACGAGTTCAGCTGCACGATGTTCACATCGGACCGCACGGACGAGTTGCGCGCGTATCTGCCAGGTGTTCAGACCAAGTTCAACGGCTCGGCGGAGAACTACTACGCCGTAGAGTGGGAGCGCTGGAACACCAGCGATGGCGCCCAGGGCGAAGAGCCCCCGGCAGAGTGGAAAGAGCAGTACGAGCGGTTGGACAAGTGGTACAACGCGGCGAGCGACGAGGACTATTTCAAGTATGGCCAGGAGGCCTTCCAGTTCTACTCCGACCAGCTTGTCGTTATCGGCATCGTGGGTTACTGCCCTGAGCCGATCATCGTCAAGAACCGGTTGAAGAACGTCTGGAAGACCGGGTTCATGGGGTCGTCCGGCAACAACTACAAGACGATCCTTCCCGAGCTCTGGTATCTCGAGGCGTAGCTTATTGTTAGTCGTCTGGGCCTCGCGTATTCGCGGGGCCCAGACGGGCTGTCCGTTGCCGAGGCGCCACAACCGCGTGGTTATGGCGCCTGGGGAGCGGGCCCGGGCAGGTCCGGGCGTGCAGCCCGCCAGTACTGGCACGATCACTCACCGCAGACTGGGTACACCTGGCCCCTTTCGAGCTGGCGGCCTCTCTGCACCGTAACCGCAATCATTGAAGGAGTGGATGCATGGCCCCCACGATCCAGGACGTTATCGACAGAATCATGGCCGACATTCCGGCCCCACGGTTCCCCAAGACGGTGGACAAGTTCCTCTCCGGCGATCCGACGAAACCCGTGACGACGGTGGTGACGACGTTTCTGGCCACACAGAGGGTGATCGAGCAGGCCAGGGACCTGGGCGCCAACTTGATCATCAGTCACGAGGGGATCTACTGGGTGCACGCGCAGCCGGAGGAGTGGCTTCCGGGGAACCCGGTGATGGAAGCCAAACAGCGGGTGATCGACGAGAGCGAAATGACGATCTGGCGGTTCCATGATGGCTGGCACATGACCAAGCCGGATGGGATCGCGCTCGGGATGGTGAAAAAGCTCGGTTGGGACGAGTACGCCAAGCCAGGTGAGCTGATGCTGACCGAGATGGTCACGCTGCCGGAGCCCCAGAGCGTGGGGGCGCTGGCGGAAGAGATCAAGGGCAAACTGGGGCTGCCGACGGTCAAGTTGATCGGCGACCCGGAGCTATCTGTTCGCCGCGTAGGCGTGCAGGTTGGGTTCTCGGGGGCGTACCTCCATTTCCCGATCCTCACGGGGGGCGAGATCGACCTGCTCCTCTGCGGCGAGGCTCATGAGTGGGAAGCCTGTGAGTATGTGCGCGACGCGACGTATCAGGGGCGCCCGATCGCGATGCTCTCTCTGGGGCACGCCGGATCCGAGGATGCGGGGATGTGGTACCTGGCGGAGTGGCTCAAGGAGAAGATGCCCGGGCTGAACGCCGTGCACATCCCGGTGGAGCATCTGTACAGCTACCTATAGGGTTTGGTGAAATGATAGGCGCGGCGAGTCGCCAGCACGAGGCGGTGGATATTGCAGGGCATGGAACGAACGGACGATCTGAAGGGTCTGTACGAGAACGCGCACAGGTTTGTTAGCGCGGGGGAGTATGGCCTGGCGATAGAGGTGTACTCTACGCTATTCCAGGAACTCACGGCAGAGGATGCCAAGGCTGCCAGGGGTGGGCCTGAAACGATCGAGCTACTGAGTGCCACGGCAAACGAGCTGGTGGAGTTGCTTCGCTGGGAGCGACGGTACGAGCAGGCGATCGACACGCAGGAACGACTGGGGCGGCTGTTCCCGGCGAGCGCCAGCGGTATGCGGCTCAGCCTGGCCAACCTGAAGCTTGAAGCCGGCGAGAGCGCGTATGCGTTGGGCGAGCTGAAAGAGATCGCGAAGGAGAACCCAAGGAACATCTGGGGCTGGCTGGCGCTGGCTTCCGCCCACATGTGGCTTGCAGACTATGAGGACGCTGAGAAGCTGCTGAAGCGAGCGGCCGAACTGCCCGAGGTTGAGGAGGCAGATCTGGCCGAGGCGCATCGGCAGCTCTTCGCGCTCTATAGCGTCCAGGGCCGAGTGGACGATGCGATGGCTGCGTGGGAGCGGGCATGTGCACTGGACCCGAGCCTGGTGGAGATGCGGCCGGAGGTAATCCGGATGCTGGTACATTACCGGCACTGGAACAGGGCTGGAGAGCTTGTAGATCAGGAGACCTGCGAGGTTCGGAAGCTGTTCTACTCGGGGCTGATCTACATCCATGAGGGTCTGGGCGGCGCGGCGTATGGTGCATGGGACCAGCTGATGGACACGTACGATCCGGATGCGCTGACGGAAGGGCGCGATGAGTACGCCGAAGGGGCGCTGCACTCCATCCGGCCACAGCATGCGCTCAAGGCTCTGGGGCCGCTGATCGGCGTGCGGGATGCGACGCGACACCGGATGCTGCTGGCGGGTTTGGCCTGGGCGCAGCTGCGGGTGATCAACCGGGCAGAGGGCTGCCTGGATGTGGCTCTGCGCATGGCCGATCTGGAACGGCCGAGGCGGACACGCCCGAACGGCGAGTACCGGATACTCGACGCGGCCTCGCGCATTCTCTATGCGACCGTGATCATTGACCAGGACGTGCGGGCCAGGCTGGATCACTACTTTATTCCAAACAAGCGCCAAGAGGCAGGTCACACTCCCGGCGGGAGTGATTAAGGAGGTTGTTTTCGGGCGTCTCTGTGTAATGTGGGACAGTATTGCGAAAGGATGTTGAGGAGATGGCACAGTTCAGGGTAGGGATGATCGGATGCGGGCGCCCCTGGCGTATGGAAGGAGCCAAGGGAACGGGAATTGGGAACGTCCATGCGAACGGGTACACGGCCTCTCCTGACTGCGAAATCGTGGCCGCAGCAGATCTGGACCAGTCCAACCTGGACAGCTTCTGCCGGACGCACCACATCGCGAACGGCTATCAGAGCCACAAGGAGATGCTGGAGAAGGAGAACCTCGACATCGTCGGGGTGACGCTGGGGCCGTCACTGCACGCGCAGCTGGTCATCGACGCGGCGAGGGCTGGGGTCAAGGCAGTTCACTGCGAGAAGCCGATGGCCATGACCTGGGGCGATGCCCGCAAGATGGCGGCGGTGTGTGAGGAGAACGGCGTGCAGTTGACGTTCAACCACCAGCGACGCTACAGCGCGCCGTATGCCAAGGCCAAGGAGCTCCTCGACGCCGGAGCGATCGGAAAGCTCACGCGTGTGGATGCGTGCTGCCCGGACCTGCTCCACTGGGGAACCCACTGGTTCGATATCATGATGTTCTACAATCATGACGAGCCGGCGGCCTGGGTGATGGGTCAGATGGAAGCGCGTGGCGGGTACGGCGGGCGAGAGGCTGCGGAAGGGCAGGGCGTCAGCTACTTCCTGTGGAAGAACGGCGTGTACGGCCTGATGATGGGGCAGAAGCCGCCATACGAGTTCGCGAACCGCCTGATCGGGACCGAGGGCATGATCGAGGTTCCCTGGCTGTTCACCGACCAGGGCGAGATCCGCATGATGAACAAAGAGAGCAAGGGCGAGTGGCAGTCCATCGATTGCTGGTGGAACGACAAGAACTACAGCCCGGAGATCTTTGCGACGGCCGCTCTCCTGGACAAGACGATCCCAGGGCACTTTTGGACCCAGCACTATGCGTGGACGGGCTCGATCGCAGCCGGCATCTTTGATCTAGTGGATGCGCTCAAGAACGGTCGCGAGCCGGAGATG
>Ga0123333_10002560_pt1 | contig 18360 bp, 15 predicted proteins | sample BioC12SIPDNA_3_FD_89957 | JGI IMG/M metagenome (GOLD analysis project Ga0123333, IMG submission 89957) | Anaerobic biogas reactor microbial communites from Washington, USA - Biogas_R2_B C12 SIP DNA | ecosystem: Engineered > Bioreactor > Anaerobic > Unclassified | place: Washington, USA... | reverse complement strand
TGGGACCGGGTGCCCGAGCGGGACTGGACGCACGACGAGGTCCAGATGCGAGTCTTCACGTGGACCGCTCCGCGCGGGCCAGGGCCGCTCGTCGAGCAGGCGACGTGGCCGCCGGTGCACACCGAACGGGTCGACGGGTTCGTCGCGGGGTTCTCCGAGGGGCTCACTCGACGCGCGAACTGTGCGGTCCCCGAACGCCCGCACGCGAGCATGGCCGAGCTCGAGGCGGGGATCGCGCAGGTCGAGGCGGCCTACCGGCTTGCGGGGCTCGCCCCGTGCGTCCGGGTCGACGACGGCGATCTCGCCACGTTCCTCGCCGGCCGCGGCTACCGCGAGGTCACCCCGACCCTCGTGCTCGTGCGCGAGCTCGCCGAGGAGCTCGCCGAGGATCCAGTCGCCGCACCGGGGAATGACCGGCGGCACGCGGTCGGCGCGAGCCTCACGGCCACGTCCTCACCCGACGACGCATGGCTCGACCTGTGGCTCGGTGACGACCCGGCACGCACCGCACGCCGCGAGACGGCCCGCGCGATCCTCACCGGGACCCCTGCGCGCTACCTCGCCGCGCACGACGGTGACCGGCTCCTCGGCACGATCCGCGTCGCGACAGCACGCGATGCCCACGGCACGGTGTGGGCGGGCATCGCGGGGCTCGTCGTCGCCCCCGAGGCGCGTCGTCGCGGGCTCGGGCGTCGTCTCGTGGCCGGCGCGATCGACGAGGCTCGCCGGCTCGGCGCGGACCGGGCCTTCGTGCAGGTCCAGGCCGGGAACATCGCCTCGCTCGAGCTCCACGAGCGGCTCGGCTTCACGGTCTCCTCGGCCTACCGCTACGCCGAGCTCGGGTAGCGGGCACGCGCCCCGCGTCGACCCAGGCCGTGACCTGCTCCGGGCGCGCGAGCAGGCGGGCCGCGCCCACCGGCGGCCACCCACCCCGGGCCCGCCCGGCACCCGCCTGCGAGACTGGACGGATGCTGTCCCTCGACCTCGCGACCGAGCTGCACACCGCCGGGCTGCGCTGGGACCCCGCGCCCGGTGACCGCTTCACGATCCGCCAGCCCGAGCTGTTCGGCGAGGTGTTCACGGTGAGCGAGATGACGATCCAGGTCCACGAGTACCCGACCGGGACGATCCTCGGCTTCAACGGCACGACCGAGTGGGCGCTCGACTCGGTCACCAAGGAGGACACCGTCTGGCTGCCCGCCGAGCACCAGCTGCGCTCGCTGCTCGGCGCGGCGTTCGTCTCGCTCGAGGCCGCCGACGGCGTCTTCGTCGTCACGACGCGCGTCGGGGAGGAACGACCGGCCCGGTTCGAGGCGTCCCGCGCGGAGGACGCCTACGCGCAGGCCCTGCTCGCACTCGTCCGACGCGTGAACGACTGAGGTCGATTTGTTCGATCTCTGACACAATTGCCGCGTCGTGCGGACGTCCCGGGGGCAACGCCGCACGAGCCCCGTGCAACGACGCAGACCCGGAGCCGCAGTGACGCGACCCACGAGCTCGAGCTGGCCCATCGCAGCTGCCATGCTGCCCTTCCCCGACTCGCAGGACGCACCACCTGACACATGGCTCGACCAGCTCGCCGAGGTCGCGTACGAGGGCTTCACGCACGTCGACCTCACCGACGGCTGGGTCCGCGCGGGCGACCTCGATCCCGCCCGGCGCCGCGAGCTCGCCGAGGTGCTGCGCACCGTGGGTCTCGACCCGATCGCCCTCTCGGCGATCCGCCGCTCGGTCATCGACCCCGAGCGCGGCGAGGACAACCTCGCCTACTCGCACCGCACGATCGACGCCGCGGCCGAGCTCGGGTGCCGCATCGTCTCGGTCGGGCTGCACCGACCGCTCCTGCCCGCGCAGCGTGAGGCACTGTGGTTCTGGACCGAGCCCGGCCCGCGCGACGCCGACGACGACGCGACGTGGCAGCGGGCGGTCGACCGCTTGCGCGAGCTCGGGCGGCACGCGGGCGAGCTCGGTCTCGAGCTGAGCCTCGAGATGTACGAGGACACCCTCCTCGGCTCGGCGGCCTCGGCCGTGCGGCTCGTGCAGGACATCGCGCTCGACAACGTGGGCCTCAACCCCGACCTGGGGAACCTGTTCCGCCTGCACCGTCCGATCGAGGACTTCCAGGCCGCGGTGCTCGCGTGCGCGCCCGTGTCGAACTACTGGCACATCAAGAGCTACCTGCGCGACGAGGACCCGGGCACGGGTCAGGTCGTCTCGGTGCCCGCCCCGATGGAGTCGGGCTCGATCAACTACCGCGCGGCGGTCAAGGCCGCGCTCGACGCGGGCTTCTCGGGCCCCTTCTGCGTCGAGCACTACGGCGGCGACGGGCTCAGCGTGAGCGCAGCGAACGCGAGGTACCTCAGACGTCTGCTCGCGGTCGCGACCGGCGAGGCGCGCGCCGCTGTCCTCGCCCGCACGGAAGGGACGACGCGATGACGACGACGCCCGGCCAGGTCCCCGGCACAGCCCCGGACGACGTGACGGGGCCCGCGCGCTCCGCGCGCAACCGGCCCACGGTCGCGGTCCTCGGGCTCGGCGCGATGGGTCTGCCGATGGCCACGCACCTCGCGCGGTCCTTCGAGGTGCGTGGCTTCGACGTCGCCCCCGCACGCCGCGAGCTCGCCCAGGACGCAGGTGCCCACGCGGCCTCCTCGGCCGCCGAGGCGTGTGCGGGCGCCGACGTCGCGCTCGTCTCGGTCCGCGACGGGGCGCAGCTCGCGGCGGTGCTCTTCGACGACGACGGCGCCGCGCGGGCCCTCGCGCCCGGGAGCGTCGTCGTCGTGACGTCGACCGTCGGCGAGGCGGCGGTCACCTCCGCCGCGGTACGCCTCGCCGAGCGGGGGATCGCCGCGGTCGACGCGCCCGTCTCGGGCGGACCGGTGCGGGCGGGCGCGGGCGAGCTGCTCGTCATGGTCGGTGCCCCGCGCGAGGCGGTCGACGCTGCGCGCCCCGTGCTCGACGCGATCGCGGGTCGGCTGCACGTCGTCGGCGAGTTGGTCGGCCAGGGGCAACAGCTCAAGACCGTCAACCAGCTGCTGTGCGGGATCCACACGGCCGCGGCGGCCGAGGCGCTCGCGCTCGCGCACCGGCTCGGCCTCGACCTCGACCAGGTCGTCGAGGTGCTCGGGGAGGGCGCCGCGGCGTCCTTCATGCTCGCCGACCGTGGCCCGCGCATCGCCCAGCAGCTGCGCGGCGAGGAGCCCGAGCTGCGGTCGCGACTCGACGTGATCGGCAAGGACATGCGCATCGTCGCCGAGCTCGCGGGTCGCCTGCGCCTCGCGACCCCGACCGCCGCGGGCGCCGACCAGCTCTACCGCCTCGGCGAGGCCGCGGGCCTCGGCGCGCACGACGACTCGATCATCGCCACGACGCTCGCCCCGGAGGAGTGACATGGTCCGACCCCTTGCCGACGACCCGGCCCGCTTCGCCGAGGACATGCTCGCGGGCTTCGTCGCCGCCTACCCCGAGCACGTGCGCCAGGTCGACGGCGGCGTCGTGCGGGCCCGGCCCACGCGACCTGGCAAGGTCGCCGTCGTCGTGGGCGGGGGCAGCGGGCACTACCCGGCCTTCTGCGGCGTCGTCGGGCCGGGGTTCGCCGACGGCGCCGTCGTGGGCAACGTGTTCACCTCGCCGTCGAAGTCCGACGTGCTCGGCGTCGTGCGGGGCTGTGCGAGCGAGGCGGGCGCGGTCGTGCTCACGGGGAACTACGCGGGCGACGTCATGAACTTCTCGCTCGCCGAGGCAGAGCTGTGCGCGCAGGGCATCCCGACGCGGTACCTCGTCGTGACCGACGACGTCGCGAGCGCCCCGCCCGAGGAGGCCGAGCGGCGCCGCGGGATCGCGGGTGACTTCCCGGTGTTCAAGATTGCTGCGGCGCGCGCGGAGGAGGGGGCGAGCCTCGAGGAGGTCGTCGAGATCGCCGAGCGGGCGAACGCCGCGACGCGCACGCTCGGGGTCGCGTTCGACGGGTGCACGATGCCCGGCGCGAGCGAGCCGCTGTTCACGGTCGCGCCCGGGACGATGGGTCTTGGTGTGGGCATCCACGGCGAGCCGGGGATCGGCGAGGCGCCCATGCCGACCGCGAGCGAGCTTGCCGCGCTGCTCGTCGAGCGCCTGCTCGCCGAGACTCCTCAGGGGGCTTCCGAGCGGGTCGCGGTCGTGCTCAACGGCCTGGGGCGCACGAAGTACGAAGAGCTGTTCGTCCTGTGGGGCCGCGTGCTCCCGCTCCTGCGCGAGGCGGGGCTCACGGTCGTGGGGCCGCAGGTCGGCGAGCTCGTCACGAGCCTCGACATGGCCGGTTGCTCGCTCACGCTCACGTGGCTCGACGAGGACCTCGAGCGCACGTGGCTCGCCCCGTGCGACACGCCCGCCTTCCGGCTCGCGCCGCAGCGCGCCGAGCAGGGGCTCACCGACGACGGCGCCCCGGGGGAGGCAACCCGTGCCGCCGACGGCGCGTCGTGGGGCGATGGAGTGTCCGGGGCGGCGAGCGCGGGTGGTTCGGCACGGACCCGCGCAGCAAGCGAGGGCATGGGCTCGCCGACCACGTCGTCGGGCGAGGTCCTGGCCTCGAGCGGCCGTCCTCCCTCACGAGAGGACCGCGAGGCCGCACCCGTCGTCCTCGCCGCGCTTCGCGCCCTCGAGGCGGCGCTCGTCGACGCCGAGCCCGAGCTCGCGGCGCTCGACGCGGTCGCGGGCGACGGCGACCACGGTCGCGGCATGCTTCGCGGTGTGCGGGCCGCGCTCGACGCGGGCCGGGCCGCCGAGGCCAGCGGCGCGGGGGCGTGCGGGATCCTCGACGCCGCGGGCGCGGCGTGGGCCGACCGGGCGGGCGGCACCTCGGGCGTCCTGTGGGGCGCGATGCTGCGGGCGATCGCCGCGGAGGCGACGCCCCCGGTCGACCTCGCGTGCCTCGCGCGCGCGGTGCGGGCCGGCGTCGACGCGGTCGCGAGCCTCGGTGGTGCGCGGCTCGGGGACAAGACGATGCTCGACGTCGCGCTGCCCGTCGTCGAGGAGGTCGAGCGCAGCGCGGCGGCAGCCGCGGTCCACGACCCGGCCGAGCTGTGCTCGCGCGTGAGCGTGCTCGCGCGTTCTGCGGCCGAGGCGACCGCGGCGCTCACCCCGCGCATCGGGCGGGCCCGCCCGCTCGCGGCGCGCAGCGTCGGGACGCCCGACCCGGGCGCGGTGTCCTTCGCACGTGCGGTCGAGGTGGTCGGCGGGGTGCTCGCGGGCTCGCGTCCTGCGGGCAGCGCGCACGAGGCATAGGTTCGTCGAGACGGCCCCCGAGGAGGACGACATGACTGGCACGGGCACGGCGCTGCGGATCGTCGTCGGCTGCGACGACGCGGGCCTCGACCTCAAGGAGGTCCTCGCGGCCGACCTGCGCGCGGACGAGCGCGTCGCCTCGGTGACCGACGTCGGGGTCCACCGCGGCGAGGAGCGGGACTACCCGCACGTCGCGGTCGAGGCGGCCCGGATGGTCGCCGCGGGCGAGGCCGACCGCGCGCTCCTCGTGTGCGGGACGGGTCTTGGCGTCGCGATCGCGGCGAACAAGGTCCCGGGCATCCGCGCCGTGACTGCGCACGACTCGTACTCGGTCGAACGCTCGGTGCTCTCGAACGACGCCCAGGTGCTGTGCTTCGGCCAGCGGGTCGTGGGGCCCGAGCTCGCGCGGCGGCTCGCGCGCGAGTGGCTCGGGTATCACTTCGACCCCGCGTCGGCCTCGGGCCGCAAGGTCGAGGCGATCTGCGCGTACGAGGAGTGACTGCGCCCGTCGCGTGCGCGCCCGGCACACGATCGCGCTCGCGCGCCGCGGGCCGCGGGCGGTGCGGGCCGAGCCCGAGGCGGTCCGCGAGCCCCACTAGACTCGGGCGCATGCCCACCCTGGACCGCAACGAGGTTGCCCGCGTGGCCGCCCTCGCCCGGATCGACCTGACCGACGCCGAGCTCGACCGCCTCGCGGACGAGCTGCAGGTGATCGTCGCGAGCGTCGAGAAGGTCAGCGAGGTCGCGACCCCTGACGTGCCCGCGACCTCCCACCCGCTGCCCCTCGTCAACACGATGCGCGCGGACGTGCCCGAGGCGCCGCTCGCGATCGCCGACGTCCTCGCGGGCGCGCCCGAGTCCGAGGACGGCAAGTTCCTCGTGCCGCAGATCCTGGGGGAGGACGCGTGAGCGCCGAGCTGCCCCGTCGCTCGGCCGCCGAGCTCGCGGCGCTCCTCGCGAGCGGCGAGACCTCGAGCGTCGAGCTGACCCAGGCCCACCTCGACCGGATCGCCGCGGTCGACGACGCCGTCGCGGCCTTCCTGCACGTCGACGCCGAAGGTGCGCTCGCGGCCGCTGCCGAGACGGATCGCCGTCGGGCCGCGGGAGAGGAGCTTCCCGAGCTCGCGGGAGTCCCGATCGCCGTCAAGGACGTCGTCGTCACGAAGGGCCTGCCGACGACGGCGGGCTCGAAGATCCTCGAGGGCTGGGTCCCGCCCTACGACGCGACGCTCGTCGAGCGGCTCCGGGCCGCGGGACTGCCGATCCTCGGCAAGACCAACATGGACGAGTTCGCGATGGGCTCGAGCACCGAGTTCTCCGCGTACGGCCCGACCCGCAACCCGTGGGACCTCGAGCGCATCCCGGGGGGCTCGGGCGGGGGCTCGGCCGCGGCGGTCGCGGCCTTCGAAGCCCCGCTCGCGATCGGGACCGACACGGGCGGCTCGATCCGCCAGCCGGGGGCCGTCACCGGGACGGTCGGTGCGAAGCCGACCTACGGCGGCATCTCGCGCTACGGGCTCATCGCGATGGCCTCCTCGCTCGACCAGGCGGGCCCTGTGACCCGCACGGTGCTCGACGCGGCGCTCCTGCACGAGCTGATCGGCGGGCACGACCCGCGCGACGCGACGAGCCTGCCCGACCCGCTCGGGCCGCTCGCGGCCGCTGCCCGCGAGGGAGCGACGGGTGAGCTCAAGGGTGTGCGTGTGGGCGTCGTCGCCGAGCTCGGCGGCGAGGGCTACCAGTCCGGCGTGCGCGACCGCTTCGCAGAGTCGATCGAGCTGCTGCGCGGCGCGGGCGCCGAGATCGTCGAGGTGCACTGCCCGAGCTTCGAGTACGCGCTCGCGGCCTACTACCTCATCATGCCCGCGGAGGCCTCGAGCAACCTCGCGAAGTTCGACGGGATGCGGTTCGGCCTGCGCGTCGAGCCCTCCGACGGCCCCGTGACCGCTGAGCGTGTCATGGCGGCGACGCGCGGCGCGGGCTTCGGCGACGAGGTCAAGCGCCGCGTCATCCTCGGCACCTACGCGCTCTCGGCCGGGTACTACGACGCGTACTACGGCTCGGCGCAGAAGGTGCGCACGCTCATCCAGCGTGATCTTGCGACCGCGTTCACCCAGGCCGACGTGCTCGTCTCGCCGACCGCGCCCACAACGGCGTTCCGCTTCGGCGAGAAGCTCGACGACCCGCTCGCGATGTACCTCAACGACGTCGCGACGATCCCCGCGAACCTCGCGGGGATCCCCGGGATCTCGGTGCCCAACGGTCTTGCCGAGGACGGCCTGCCCACGGGCTTCCAGGTGCTCGCCCCCGCGCGCGAGGACGCCCGCGTCTACCGCGTCGCGGCGGCGCTCGAGACCTTGCTGGAGTCGACGTGGGGCGGGTCGATCCTCGATCGCGCCCCCGAGCTGGAGGTGGCCCCGTGACCGAGACGACGACGGCGCTCGTGCCCTACGAGGACGCGACCACCCGCTACGACACCGTGATCGGCATCGAGGTGCACGTCGAGCTCGGCACGCGCAGCAAGATGTTCTGCCCCGCGCCCGCAGTGTTCGGCGAGGAGGCCAACACCTCGGTCTCGCCCGTCTCGCTCGGGCTGCCCGGTGCCCTGCCCGTGGTCAACGAGGCCGCGGTCGAGTACGCGATCCGCATCGGTCTCGCGCTCAACTGCGAGATCGCCGAGACGTGCCGCTTCGCGCGGAAGAACTACTTCTACCCCGACATCCCGAAGAACTACCAGATCTCGCAGTACGACGAGCCGATCGCGCACGACGGCTGGCTCGACGTCGAGCTCGAGGACGGCACCGTCTTCCGGGTCGAGATCGAGCGCGCGCACCTCGAGGAGGACGCGGGCAAGAACACGCACGTGGGCGGGTCCGCGGGCCGGATCCACGGCGCGGAGTACTCGCTCGTCGACTACAACCGCGCGGGGATCCCGCTCGTCGAGATCGTCACGCGACCGATCACGGGCGCGGGGGAGCGAGCGCCCGAGGTCGCGCGCGCCTACGTCCAGACCTTGCGCGACATCTTCCGCGCGCTCGAGGTCTCCGAGGCGCGCATGGAGCGCGGTAACGTCCGGGCCGACGTCAACGTCTCGCTGCGGCCAGCTCCCGACGCGCCCTTCGGGACACGCACCGAGACGAAGAACGTCAACTCCTTCCGCTCGATCGAGCGTGCGGTGCGCTTCGAGGTCTCGCGCCAGGCCGCGGTCCTCGACGCAGGTGGCTCGGTGACCCAGGAGACCCGCCACTTCCACGAGGACACCGGCGAGACGACCTCGGGCCGGGTCAAGTCCGACTCGGAGGACTACCGCTACTTCCCCGAGCCCGACCTGGTCCCGCTCGCCCCGAGCCGCGAGTGGGTCGAGGAGATCCGGGCGTCCCTGCCCGAGCTGCCCGCGGCGCGTCGTCGGCGTCTGCAGTCGGAGTGGGGGTTCGCGGACAGCCAGATGCGCGACGTCGTCAACGCGGGCGCGCTCGACAACATCGTCGAGACGGTCGCCGCGGGTGCGCCGCCGGCTGCGGCTCGCAAGTGGTGGATGGGCGAGCTCGCGCGCACCGCGAACGAGCGCGGGGTCGCGCTCGCCGAGCTCCCCGTGACGCCCGCGCACGTCGCCGAGCTCCAGTCGCTCGTCGACGCGGGGCGCATCAACGACAAGCTCGCGCGCCAGGCGCTCGAGGGCGTCCTCGCGGGGGAGGGCACCCCGAGCCAGGTCGTTGAGTCGCGAGGGCTCGAGGTCGTCTCCGACGACGGCGCCCTGCTCGCCGCGGTCGACGAGGCGCTCGCAGCGCAGCCTGACGTCGTCGAGAAGATCCGCTCGGGCAACCAGGGCCCGGTCGGTGCGATCATCGGTGCCGTGATGAAGGCGACCCGCGGCCAGGCCGACGCCGCGCGCGTGCGTGAGCTCGTGCTGCAGCGGGTCGGTGAGGGGTAAGGCCATGCTCGTCGAGGCGCTCGAGGGTGAGCTCGTCCGGCTCCGGCCGATCCGGGCCGAGGACGCCGACGCGATGTGGGAGTCCGTGACGGATCCCGAGGGTCGACGCCTTACGGGCACGACCCGCGAGTTCACGCGCGCCGAGATCGACGAGTGGTGCGCGACGGTTGCGGGGGAGGTCGGCCGGGTCGATCTCGCCGTGACCGCGGGCGGCTCGGACGAGTACCTCGGGGAGATCGTGCTCAGCTCGATCGACCGGGTCGCACGGTCTGCCGAGCTGCGTCTTGCGATGCGCCCCGGCTATCGGGGGCGTGGCTACGGGACCGAGGCGATCCAGCTCATGCTCGGCCTCGCGTTCGAGACGCTCGGTCTGCATCGCGTCGGGCTCGAGGTCCTCGCGACGAACGCGCGCGCACAGTCCCTCTACGAGAACCTCGGCTTCGCCGTCGAGGGGCGGCGCCGCGACGCAGCCCACGATGGCGAGCGGTACGTCGACGTGATCGTCATGGGCATCCTCGACGAGGAGTTCCGCGCCCTCGACGCGTGAGCGTGCCGCCGTGGGCATGGCGCACTGCCGTGGGCGTGACGCACTGCCCGGGCCCGTGCGGGTTCAGCCTGGGAGGGCGCGCGTGCTCTGCCGTTCGACGAGCGTCGTGCGTAGGCGGATGTGCGTGTCGGTCTCGGCCTGGCCGCTCAGCAGCGCGAGCAGGAGACGGAAGGCGTCCGCGCCCATCTCCTGGAGGGGCTGCTCGATCGTCGTGAGCGGGGGGTTCGCGAGGGCCGACTCAGGGACGTTGTCGAAGCCGACCACGGACAGGTCCTCGGGGACCTTGAGGCCGAGGTCCGCGGCGACGTTCATCGTGCGGATCGCCGTGATGTCGTTCGCGGCGAAGACGGCGGTCGGGCGTTCGTCGAGGCTCAGCAGCTCGCGTGCGGCGCCGTCGGCGGTCTCGGTCCGGTAACCACCGACCCGCACGAGCTCGGGGTCGAACTCGATCCCCGCCTCGGCCAGCCCCGCGCGGTAGCCGCGCTCGCGCTCCTCGGCCGACTGAAGGCCGGGACGACCCGCGAGGAAGCCGACCCTGCGGTGGCCGAGCTCGACGAGGTGCCGGGTCGCGAGGAGGGCACCGTGGTAGTTGTCGGAGTCGATCGTCGGGAAGCCCGCCGAGGGTCCGGTGTGCGGGTCGACCGTGACGACGGGGATGCCCGCGTCGGCGTCGACGACGGTCGGGGTCACGACGACCGCGCCGTCGATGAGCGTTCCCGAGAGCTGGTTGAGCGAGCGGCGCTCCCAGCCCTCCTGCCCACCGTGCCCCGAGTAGCCCGACCACGCGAGCAGCTCGTAGCCCGAGCCGACCGCGGCCGCGCCGAGTCCCTTGAGGACCTCGGTCGAGAACGGCTCGAACTCGGCGACGAGGATTCCGATGACCCCGGTATGGGTCGAGCGCAGGGAACGGGCCACGAGACTCGAGGAGTAACCGAGCTCGTCGATCACGGTGCGCACGCGGTCCGCAGTCGTCGCGGCGACGCCGTACCGACCATTGACGACCTTCGACACCGTCGCGACGGAGACGCCCGCAGCGCGGGCGACGTCCGTGATGGTGACTCTCCGTCGAGCATTCATGACCGAGAGCCTATCGTGCTGAAAACGTTATTGAAATCGTTTGACGTGACGCGTGTCTCGCTGCCATAGTCCTGGTTGTCCGCAAGGTCAACGACGACGAAGGGATTCACTCCCATGGCACGGAACCGCAAGGGCGCGATCGCAGCCTCCATGGCCGCGGTCGCCCTCCTGGTCGCCGCCTGCTCCGGCAGCGGCGGATCGACCGACGACCCGACCGACCCGACCGCTGCGCCCGGCGACGGCACGAGCGAGACCTCAGACGCACCCGCCGAGCAGACGATCACGTGGTGGCACAACGCGACCGGTGAGCCGCTCGTCTCCTTCTGGGCGCAGGTCGGCCAGGAGTTCGCCGAGGCGAACCCGGGTGTCACGGTCGACGTCCAGTCCTTCCAGAACGAGGAGCTCCAGCGCACGCTCATCCCGAACGCGCTGCTCTCGGGCGACGCCCCCGACCTGTTCCAGCAGTGGGGCGCGGGCGAGCTTGCCGCGCAGGTCGCCGCGGGTCACGTCAAGGACATCACGGCTGATGTCGCGGACGAGATCGCTGCCCTCGGCGCGGTCGCGAACCCGTGGCAGCTCGACGGCAAGACCTACGGCCTGCCGTACACCTTCGGCATCTCGGGCTTCTGGTACAACACCGAGCTGTTCGCGCAGGCGGGCATCACCTCGACGCCGAAGACGCTCGACGAGCTCTACGCGGCGATCGACAAGCTCAAGACGGCCGGCATCACTCCGATCGCGGTGGGCGCTGGTGACGGCTGGCCCGCGGCGCACTACTGGTACCACTTCGCGCTCAAGTCGTGCTCGCCCGAGGTGCTCCAGCAGGCGCAGGCCGAGCTTGTCTTCGACGACCCGTGCTTCGTCAAGGCCGGTGAGCTGCTCGGTGAGTTCATCGCCTCCGAGCCTTTCAACGAGGGCTACCTCGCGACCTCGGCCCAGCAGGGTGCGGGTTCGTCGGCGGGCCTCGTCGCGACCGGCAAGGCCGCGATGGAGCTCATGGGCCACTGGAACCCCGGCGTCATGGGCGGCATCCTCACCGAGGAGGCCGGCGAGGACGTCAGCCCGCCCGAGTGGCTCGGCTGGTTCAACTTCCCGGGCATCGACGGCGCTGCCGGCGACCCGAACGCCGTCCTCGGTGGCGGTGACGGCTTCTCGGTCCACGCCGACGCCCCGCCCGCCACGGTCGACCTGCTCAAGTACATCCTGAGCGACGACGTCCAGGCGCGCTTCGCCGAGGCCGCGTCCTCGATCCCGACCGCCCCGGGTGCCGCTGACGCGGTGACCGACCCGAACCTCCAGCTCGTGCTCGAGGGTCTGCAGAACGCGACCTACGTCCAGCTGTGGCTCGACACGGCCTACGGCCCGACGGTCGGTGGCGCGATGAACGACGCGATCGTGAACTTCTTCGGTGGCTCGGGCACGCCCCAGGACATCGTCGACGCGATCAAGGCATCGGTGGAGACCCTCTAGGTCATGTCCTCTCTCACCCAGGCTGGGCCCGCGGTCTCCGCGGGCCCAGCCCCATCCCCTGCCAGGAAGCGTCGTGGCTCCGGGCGCAAGTGGGCAGAGATCGGGCTCTTCTCGGGCCCCGCGATCCTCGTCTACGTCGGCTTCGTCTTCCTGCCGGTCGCCCTTGCCGCGTACTACAGCTTCTTCAACTGGAACGGGCTCGGGCCGCTCGAGCGCTTCATCGGGTTCGACAACTACACCCGCGTGCTGACCGACCCCGTCTTCCACACCGCGCTGCGCAACAACTTCTTCGTGGTCGGCGCGTCCCTCCTCGTGCAGGGACCGCTCGCGATCGGTGTCGCGCTGCTGCTCAACCGGAAGATGAAGGGCCGCGGTCTGGTCCGCCTCCTGATCTTCATCCCGTACATCCTGTCCGAGGTCATCGCAGGTGTGGCCTTCAAGCTCATCCTGCAGGCCCCGGCGGGCGGCTCGTACGGCCCCTTCGACACGGTGCTGAACGCGGTCGGGCTCGGTGAGCTGCGTCAGCTGTGGCTCGCCGACCAGAAGGTCGTCATGTGGACGATCTTCGCGATCCTCACCTGGAAGTACCTCGGTTTCGCCATCATCATCATGCTCGCGGGGTTGCAGGGAGTTCCCGAGGAGCTCAGCGAGGCGGCCGCGATCGACGGCGCAGGCTGGTGGCAGACGCAGCGCTACATCACGATCCCGCTGCTCGGCCCGACGATCCGTGTGTGGGCCTTCCTGTCGATCATCGGCTCGCTCCAGCTGTTCGACATGGTCTGGATCATGACAGGCGGCGGACCCGCGAACTCGACCCACACGATGGCGACCTACATGGTGCTCTTCGGCCTCAACCGCCAGCAGGTCGGCTTCGGGAGCGCGGTCGCTGTGATCCTGTTCCTCATCTCCCTCGTGATCGCCCTGCTCTACCAGCGCTTCGCGCTGCGCCGGGACCTCGAGGGTTCGCTCACCGGAAGGGAGGGCTGAGCGATGACCGCAACCTCCGCAACGATCGTCGAGTCGTCCGGCCAGCGGTGGAGCCGCAGGCTCAGCCAGCCGTTCGTCTACCTCGTCGCACTCATGGTCGTCGGCATCGCCGTCGCCCCCGTGACGTACGTCATGATTGGTGGGTTCCGTTCGAACCTGCAGATCACCGAGAACCCCGCCGCACTTCCGGACCCTTGGATCTTCTCGAACTACACCGAGGTGCTCACCTCGGGCCGGTTCTGGGGACAGGCGTGGACGAGCACGGTCGTCGCGGTCGGCACGACGGCCGGCGTCGTGATCCTCGGGGTCATGGCCGCGTTCGTCATCGCGCGCTACGAGTTCCGCGGGCGCCAGGCGATGTACTCGCTGTTCACCGCGGGGCTGCTCTTCCCGCTCACGATCGCGGTGCTCCCGCTCACGATCATGCTGCGTGACCTGGGCATGTTCGGCAACGTGCTCGGCCTGATCATCCCGCAGGTCGCGTTCGCGCTGCCGATCACGGTGATCATCCTCGTGCCGTTCCTGCGGTCGGTGCCGGCCGAGCTCGAGGACGCCGCGTCGATCGACGGGGCGAGCAAGGTCGGCTTCTTCTGGCGGATCCTGCTCCCGCTCTCGGGACCGGGACTCGTCACGGTCGGTGTGCTCGCGTTCGTGGGCAGCTGGAACGCCTACCTCCTGCCGCTGTTCGTGCTGCAGGCGGGTGGCGCGAAGCCCGAGGGCTATACCCTGCCGCTCGGTGTCGCGCAGTTCTCGACCCAGTACTCGGCCAACACGGCCGGCATCCTCGCGTTCACCTCGCTCGCGATGATCCCGGCGCTCATCTTCTTCCTCGCCATGCAGAACCGGATCGTGAGCGGTCTGCAGGGCGCGGTCAAGGGCTGAGCAGTTCACCCCTCGGTGGGGGTGCGCGCGGCGCACCCCCACCGCACACCTCTTTCTTGAGACGAAGGAATCGCAGTGAGTGAAGTCCACGCGCGCCTGGGTCGCTTCGAGCCTGTGCGCGAGCCGTCCCCCCGTGTCGCCGAGATCATCGCCCGGCTGAGCCTGACCGAGAAGCTCGCGCAGATCTCGGGGCACTGGGTCGACCACGGCGGCAACGTCGTCGCGCCGATGGCCGACGTCATGGGGGGCCGCAGCGCCTACGACGAGGCGACGCAGCACGGCATCGGGCACCTCACGCGCGTGTTCGGAACGCACCCGGTCGACCCCGGGGAGCGGCGCACGTGGCTGTTCCGTGCGCAGCGCAAGCTTGTCGAGACGGTCGGCATCCCCGCGATCGCGCACGAGGAGTGCCTCAACGGGCTCGCCGCGTGGCAGGCGACCGCCTACCCCGTGCCCCCCGCGTGGGGCGCGAGCTTCGACACCGAGCTCGTCGAGGAGATGGCGGCCCAGATCGGCGCCTCGATGCGCGAGCTCGGCGTGCACCAGGGGCTCGCCCCCGTGCTCGACGTCGTGCGCGACGCCCGGTGGGGGCGGGTCGAGGAGTGCATCGCGGAGGACCCGTACGTCGTCGGTGAGATCGGCACCGCGTACGTCAAGGGCCTGCAGTCGCAGGGCATCATCGCGACGCTCAAGCACTTCGTCGGGTACTCCGCCTCGCGCGCGGGCCGCAACCTCGCTCCCGTGAGCGCAGGACCCCGCGAGGTCGCCGACGTGCTCCTGCCCCCCTTCGAGATGGCGCTGCGTGACGGCGGCGTGCGCTCGATCATGCACTCCTACGCCGAGGTCGACGGCGTGCCCGCGGCCGCGGACCGTTCGCTCCTGACCGACCTGCTGCGCGGCGAGTGGGGCTTCGACGGGACGGTCGTGGCCGACTACTTCGGCTTCGCGTTCCTGCACAACCTGCACGGCGTCGCGGACGGTCCCGCGGACGCCGCCCGGCAGGGGCTCGAGGCCGGGATCGACGTCGAGCTGCCGAGCCAGGACACCTTCGGCGCCCCGCTGCGCGAGGCGATCGAGGCGGGCGAGGTCCCCGAGGAGCTCGTCGACCTCGCGCTCGCGCGCCTGCTGACGCAGAAGGAGGACCTCGGCCTGCTCGACGAGACCTTCGACGGTCCCGAGCCGACCGGACCGGTCGACCTCGACCCGCCGCACGCACGTGACCTCGCGCGACGCCTCGCGGAAGAGTCGCTCGTCCTGCTGAGCAACGACGGGACGCTCCCGCTCGCGGCCGACGAGACGGGCACCGCGCGGCCCGGACCGGGCAAGATCGCCGTGATCGGCCCGAACGCCGACCGCTTCGAGGCGCTCTTCGGGTGCTACTCCTTCATCAACCACGTGCTCGACCACCACCCGCACGCCGAGAAGGGCATCGAGGCCCCGACGGTCCTCGAGGCGCTGCGCGCGCAGCTGCCGGACAGCGAGATCACCTATGCGCGCGGCTGCGACGTCCAGGAGCTCGACCGCTCGGGCTTCGAGGAGGCCGTCGCGCTCGCCGCGCAGTCCGAGATCGCGGTGCTCGTCATGGGCGACCACGCGGGACTATTCGGGCGGGGCACCACGGGCGAGGGCTGCGACGTCGACTCGCTCGAGCTCCCCGGTGTCCAGCGTGACCTTGTCGAGGCCGTGCTCGCGACCGGGAAGCCCGTCGTCCTCGTGCTCGTCACGGGCCGCCCGTACGCGGTCGGCTGGGCCCTCGAGCGCTGCGCGGCCGTCGTGCAGTCGTTCTTCCCGGGCGAGGAGGGCGGCACCGCGATCGCCCGCGTGCTCGCGGGGGCCGTGGCGCCCTCGGGCCGGATGCCGATCTCGATGCCACGCAACGCGGGCTCCGCACCGTACTCCTACCTGCACCCGCGACTCGGCGGTCCGACGACGGTCACGAACCTTGACACGACCCCGCCGGTCGCCTTCGGGCACGGCCTGACGTACACGAGCTTCGAGCGCACGAACCTTTCGGTCACGCCCGAGCACGGCACCCAGGGCGTCATCACCGCGAGCGTCGAGGTACGCAACACGGGCCGACGCGCAGGGACGGACGTCGTCCAGCTCTACGCGCACGACCCGGTCGCTTCCGTCACGCGCCCGGTCGCCCAGCTCGTCGCGTTCACCCGGGTCGACCTCGAGCCGGGGCAGTGCGCCCGCGTGACCTTCGAGGTGCCCACGACGCGCGTGTCCTTCTCCGACCGTGACCTCGTGCGCGTCGTCGAGCCGGGCGAGCTTCAGCTGTGGGTCGGCCCGGACTGCGCGACGCGCGAGACCGAGGCGACGACGACGCTCGTGGGCGAGGTGCACCGCGTCACGGCGCAGGACGAGCGGCTCTCGCGCGCCGTCGTCGTGCCCGTCGAGCCCGCGACCGTCTGACGTCCGCTGCGGCGGCCCCATGACCAGGACGGTCGCGGGGCCGCTCGGCCGTGCCACGATGGAGGCTCGGCACGAGGAGGCGCCATGACGAGCACGCCCGACATCAAGCCCAGGAGTCGCACCGTCACCGACGGTCTCGAGGCGACCGCCGCACGCGGGATGCTGCGCGCGGTCGGGATGGGGGACGAGGACTTCGCGAAGCCGCAGATCGGCGTCGCGAGCTCGTGGAACGAGATCACCCCGTGCAACCTCTCGCTCGACCGGCTCGCGAAGGCCGTCAAGGCAGGGGTCCATGCGGCCGGCGGCTACCCGCTCGAGTTCGGCACGATCTCGGTCTCGGACGGCATCTCGATGGGCCACGAGGGCATGCACTTCTCGCTCGTGAGCCGCGACCTCATCGCCGACTCGGTCGAGACCGTGATGCAGGCCGAACGCCTCGACGGCTCGGTCCTGCTCGCAGGCTGCGACAAGTCCCTGCCGGGCATGCTCATGGCCGCCGCGCGGCTCGACCTGGCAAGCGTGTTCCTCTACGCGGGCTCGATCATGCCGGGCTTCGTCAAGCTCTCCGACGGGACCGAGAAGGACGTCACGATCATCGACGCGTTCGAGGCGGTCGGGGCGTGCGCGCGCGGGCTCATGAGTCGCGAGGACGTCGACCGCATCGAGCGGGCCATCTGCCCGGGCGAGGGCGCGTGCGGGGGGATGTACACCGCGAACACGATGGCCTCGGTCGCCGAGGCGCTCGGCATGTCCCTGCCCGGTTCGGCCGCACCGCCCGCCGCGGACCGACGGCGCGACAAGATCGCCCAGCGCTCGGGCGAGGCCGTTGTCGGAATGCTCGAGGCAGGCATCACGGCTCGGCAGATCCTGACGAAGGAAGCCTTCGAGAACGCGATCGCGGTCGTCATGGCCTTCGGCGGCTCGACGAACGCCGTCCTGCACCTGCTCGCGATCGCCTACGAAGCCGAGGTCGAGCTCACGCTCGCCGACTTCGCCCGCGTCGCCGAACGCGTCCCGCACCTCGGCGACCTCAAGCCGTTCGGGCGGTTCGTCATGAACGACGTCGACCGCATCGGCGGGGTCCCCGTGGTCATGAAGGCGCTCCTCGACGCGGGACTGCTGCACGGGGACTGCCTCACCGTCACGGGTCGGACGATGGCCGAGAACCTCGCCGAGATCGCCCCGCCCGACCCGGACGGCAAGATCTTGCGCGCGCTCGACGACCCGATCCACCGCACGGGGGGCATCACGATCCTGCACGGCTCGCTCGCCCCCGAGGGCGCGGTCGTGAAGTCCGCGGGCTTCGACACGGACGTGTTCGAGGGCACTGCTCGCGTGTTCGACCGCGAGCGGGCCGCGATGGACGCGCTCGAGGACGGCACGATCCAGGCGGGAGACGTCGTCGTGATCCGCTACGAAGGGCCCAAGGGCGGGCCCGGGATGCGCGAGATGCTCGCGATCACCGGGGCGATCAAGGGAGCCGGGCTCGGCAAGGACGTCCTGCTGCTCACGGACGGTCGCTTCTCGGGCGGGACCACGGGGCTGTGCGTCGGGCACGTCGCCCCCGAGGCCGTCGACGCGGGCCCGATCGCCTTCGTCCGCGACGGCGACCGCATCCGGCTCGACGTCGCGCGTGCCCGTCTCGACCTGCTCGTCGACCCCGTCGAGCTCGACTCCCGCCGCGAGGGCTGGGCGCCCCTCCCGCCGCGGTACACGCGCGGGGTGCTCGCGCGCTACGCGAAGCTCGTGCAGTCCGCGAGCAAGGGCGCGGTGCTCGACTGACCGC
>Ga0123333_10002558_pt1 | contig 18368 bp, 7 predicted proteins | sample BioC12SIPDNA_3_FD_89957 | JGI IMG/M metagenome (GOLD analysis project Ga0123333, IMG submission 89957) | Anaerobic biogas reactor microbial communites from Washington, USA - Biogas_R2_B C12 SIP DNA | ecosystem: Engineered > Bioreactor > Anaerobic > Unclassified | place: Washington, USA... | reverse complement strand
AGCGTCTGATACCATCTGGGCATCTCGCCGTAGCGCAGCCAGTCGCGCACCGTCGCGTTCAGCTCATACGCATCGCCCACCAGTGCGTCATAGCGGGTGACCACATCGAACCCTTCGGGGACCGCCCATATCTGCTCCTCAGCCGTCCACGTGGTGGCCGGCAGTTGGGCCACGTCATATAGCTCGGTGAGCGGGCGCTCCGAGTCGAGATACTCCTGCTCCGCCGCCCACAGCAGAGCACGGTAGGCGCCGAACCGCTCACCATGCTCGGGCATCCCACGTAGGAGGCGCATGTAGCGGATCGTCGACTGCAGCGTGGCCTGCCTGCTGACGCTGGCCGCGGTGTCGCCATACACCTCGCCGTCTGCGATGCCCGACAGCATCATCTGCGGCGTCGCCATGATGTACCGCGCCTCTTTGCGCTGGGCGCGCTGGTCGGTCTGCTCCACTCCGGCCCCACCGGCCCCCGTGCGCTCAAAGGCTGCGTCCGGCTCTTCGGCCAGCAGCTTTTTCAGCGCCACCGCCCGCCCGTTGCTCTGTAGATAGCCGTAGCGCACGATCTTGGCCACGCCCGCCGCTCGCAGGCGCTCCTCGAGCTCGCCGCTGGCATCCTCTGGCAACAGCACGCCGGCCCACTCGTCAAAGCCGATCACCCGCTGCGGCTTGGCCTCTAGGAATGCGTCCGGCAGCCGGCGGAACTCCTCAAAGACCGGCAGTATCTCCTCGAGGAGCGCGTGCCGCACATCATCCATGTCGAGCCGACAATACGCGAACGCCTCGCGCAGGGCGGTGAGGCTGGGTCCCGTGCTGGTGCGCAGGTAGCGCCGCATCACGTTGAACGCCAGGCCCGAGCTGCCCCCGGGCATCGACCTATGCTGTCGCGCCAGGCACTTTTCCACCGCCTCGTCGAACTGGCGCAGATGCCAGCGTATGTCTCCTAGGCGGCCGTGGTCATCCGCCTGGTCCACCAGCCGGCCGGGCTCTGCCCGCATCTCCTCGAGCGACGCAAAGCGCTGGCTTAGCGCACCACGCAGTGCACTGAGCGTTTGTGCGTCGTCTAGCTCGATCTGCGGCGGCTCGGCCAGCATCACTGTGAGGATGTTCTCTAGATTCAAGTCCAGCTTCTGGTCTTTGTGCTGCAGGTATGGCTTGGGCCAGTCCTTCAGCAGCTCCTGCACCCACGCCTCGTACTCTCGAACCAAGCCCAGCGTGCGCAGCTCTTGGCTCAGCGCTGGCATGGTGCGGCCCCAGTCCACAACGCGCTCATCGTTGCCGATGGCCACCAGTTTCTCCGCGACTGACACATGCCGTAGCTGATAGGGCGGCTGCAAGCCCCTCTCGACCAGGAACGCCAGTTTGCCCAGCCCCGTCGTATCGAAATACGCCAGCGCCTCGTTCCGCGAGATGCCCCAGCTGATCGCGTTGTGCAGGTCGTTGAGCTCTTGCCCAAGCCGATCGACCCCCAGCAACCCCAGCGGGTCTAGTGCGCGCCTCAGTCGCTCGCACACACCGTCGGCGAGCTCTGGCGTTCCTCGTCCGCCTCGCTCTTGGGGCGCTGTCGGCGTCCACGCATCGGCGCTGAATACTTGATTGACCATGCTGGTCTCTGGGTCGATCACGCTGCGCCGCGCCACGAATCCTATCTCGCCGAACTGCTCAAAGACCTGGTCCTCACGGGTAACGGCCAGGCTCGGCATCGGCATACCGCCCAGAGCCAACGCCCGCGCCAGCTTCCACTGGTCTACGTTGTGCACTGCTATCATGCGGCCTGTATAAGGGGCGACGTCGCCGCCCAACCGGTCGGGCGCCTGTAGATACCCAAACACGCGCGCTCGTCGCAGGAATTTGCCGGCCACATACCGCTCGATGGTGGCCAGGTCGGTCAGGTCGTACCCGTGCGCCACGTCGATCGTGTCGTTCCATAGGTCGCCCCACGGATACTTGCGCCGCTCTTCCACCCACGCTGCGCGCTTCGCGGGATCGTCTGGCGCAAAGTCGTTCCACCAGGCCTCCGACCCGCGGGACATCAGCGCGGCATCGGCGTCGCTGTACGTGCCGCTGGCCACCCGACGGGCGGCATCGATCTGCTCGCGCAGTAACGGCGACAGCGACTCGTCGTCCACGATCTGCGACTGTAGCCCTTCGTGGTTGTCCAGCTTGATGTGCGGGCCGACCTGCGGGTGATAGTAGGCGTCTGGATGGCTGGGCAGTCCGCTCTCTGGCAACAGCAGCTGCTGGCCGTGCTTCCAGTCGCCGCTCGGCGTCTGCTCTACCGTGGTTTTGGCAAACATGGCGCCGGGCCGGCTGCTCAGGCGCTCGATCGCCCGTCTGCGTGAGGCCTCGTCGCCGGGCGTGTACTCCACCATCGGCACCCGGTTGCGGCGCAGCACGTCGCGGGCCTGCTGCCCCGTGTTGCTGGGGATCACCGCGCCGGCAAACTCCTCAATGCCCACCGCCCGCTGCGGCTTGGCCTCAAAGAGCCCCACCGGCCGGTCGCGCAACGCCTCCGCCGCGTCCAGCGCCAGGCTCAGGGCCGCCTCATCCACCCCGGCGAACCCGTGCCTCGCCAGTGCCTGGCGCATCCGCTGCGGGTTGCGTTCGCCGCGCGTGCCCTTGAGATAGTCGCCGATGGCACGCAGCGTCCCGTTCAGGCGATCGAACCCCGCGTCGATCAGCGCTGAGAGACTGCCACCGCCCGACCCGTGCGTGCTGAACGGCTCTACCGCCTTCTGATAGGCGGCCAGCGCCGGCTGGTAGCGCGTCGTGTCATAGTCCTCCACGTCCTCACGCGGCGCCAGCCGCCCCTCGGCCGCGTGCATCTCCGCGACGCTGCCCAGCGGCCGTGCTGCCACCGCCCGTGCCTGCCCCGTGCCAAACGTGCCCAGAGGGCCGCCCTTGGTCACGTCCGCGCCGTGCCTATGCAACGTCATGGCATCGACGATGTTCTCGAGCGTGTACGGCACCAGCTTGCCTCGCAGGCGCAGGCGCGGCGGCTCAAAGATGTTGACCACCTCACGCGCCCAGGCGTGCAGCGCATCGTCACCGCCATGCCGGGCCACGGCCTCGTCGATCAGCTTCCTGGTGGCGTGCCAGTCCTCGACGGTCTCGTCGCGCGCCACCCGCCCTAGCTCTTCGAGTAGCCTGTCTGCTCTGCGGAACGACAGCCAACCGGTGGCGGGGTCGCGATAGTCGCGCTCAAAGATGTCCTCGTACAGGCTCGGCCGCGTCACCCCCTCGGCCCGCATCTGGCGTTGCCAGGCTGCACGCACCTGTTCGTAGAGTGCGCCCTGCAAAGGATGCCGTAGCCCTGCCTCACTGCCGGCCTGTCGACGCAGGACAGCCAGCTCCGCCTCGTGCTCGCGGTACCACGCTAGCAGCTGCGCGTCACCGGCCACTGCTTGGCTGGGCGTATACGACACACGCACCGGCGCGATCTCGACGCCGCGCTCGTGCAAGAACGCGAGGCGCCCCAGACCCTCACCGTTCAGCAGCCGGTCCAGCGCCCGGTTGCGGTCGGGAAAGTTGTACAGCGCCTCGAATATCTGATAGACGTCGCTGCTCGTGCCGCTATGGCGCTGGCGTGGGTCGGCCGCCAGCAGCCGGGCGATCGCGGCGTTGGCACGCTTGAGGAGCGGCTTCCGCCACACCTCGGCCGGCCGCGTGGGGCTCCATATGTCCGCATCATAGACCCTGTGCCGCGGGTCGGCCTGTGGGTCGATCATCCGTCGTGTGCCGATCAGCGTGATGCCACCAAACCCCCGATGCGGCATATCCCACCGGGTGATGGCGATGCTCGGCACGGGCATGCCGCCCAGCCGGGCGGCCTCGATCAGGCTCTCCTCGCTCAGGTTGTGCAGCGCTACCAGGCTGCCTCCCGGCAGAGCCTCCGCTACCGGCCCATCGCCCCCGGTTGGTTCCCCGCCAGCTGCAGTGCCTCCTGGCGCATCCGCTCCGCTTCTTCCGGCGTCGCCAGCCCCTTCTCCACCAGCACCTGGGCGTAATGCTTCAGCAGGTGCGGAGTGCTCTGGGCGCACGCCTTCATCATCTCCCAGTAGATCTCCTTCAGTGCTTCCTCGTGCCCTCGCCAGCTCGCGCTCATCGCCCGATCCTCTCTCTCTGCCAGGCTCCGGCAGCGCCATCTCATCGACGCCGCTGGGCGCGCCCAGCTCCTGATACATCACCCGACCTGTGGGGTCAATCCAACTGGGCACCGCCTCACCCTGCGCACGACGCTTCATCAGCTCATGCCACGGCGTAGGGCGATAGGTCTCGGCGGGCAAGGTATGCCGTAGGCCCAGCCCTTCGACGTCGGCGGCCAAGGTGCGCACGTCGTCGCGCCGCCGCAGCAGTGCGTCGATGGCGGCATACATGCGCTCCAACGCCCCCGTCCAGACGTCTAGGCCGACGGCCTCGGGCAGGTCCTGCAACGCCCGCACAAGAGCCTCTTCGTCGCCCTGCGCCAGGTTGTGGGCCACCTCGTGGGCCACCGTCCCAAAAAGCGCCTTGCCCAACCTGGCCGTTGCGCTCTGCAGCAGGCCCTTGTTGACGCGTGGCGCGCTCAGATAGGCCTGCACCGTCTGCCAGACGTCTTCGCGACCCAGCAGTGCCCAGGGGTTTACCAACACGCCTCGCGGCCCGCCATCGCGCCTCGGCACGTTCATTCCATAGTAGCTGTGGCTGACCGTCAAACCGCTGAGCCGGCTCGGCGCTGCCGGCTTGGCAGCGGCATAGGCGCTAGCCAACATATCATGCACGTCGCGAATGGCCGCTGCCAGCCCCGGCAGATAGGGCCTCTGGGCCAGCGTACGCACTGGCTGCTGCCTCTCACCGTACGTCATTGCCCTGGCCAGGCGTTCGACAGCGCCCTCAGCCGGGTCCGCCCACAGATAGACCCCGCCACTGGCACCGGTGATCAGTTGCCCCCGCGCCTGCGCCCCATAGGGATGCTCCGGCGTCGGTGCGGCCCCAGGTCGCGCCTGCAGCGTCCGCGGCGCAACCCGCTCTGGCCACTGCGCCAACACCTCACGGGGCACGGCCTCGCCGCGTCTTGCCGCATCGTCGACCTGGTGCTGGTACCAGGCCCCCAGGTCGCGAATCTCTTCAGGCACATAGTAGATCGCGGGCTGTGCCGCGGGCGTCACTCGGTAGCGCCTCAAGTCGCTGGGGGCGACCACGGCCACCGCTGGCTCATTCGCCAGTGGCTCGAGCGACACCTCCTGTCCGGGCCAGAGGGCCTCGTGCGGCGCGTCGGTCCGCACCGCGTACACGGCCACACGCTCCTGCCCATCGTCGCCAGCTGGCTCCAGGCGCTCACCGCTCTCGAGCATCTGCGTCCAGCGCTGATACGCCAGCATTTGCGGCAGTGGCGCCTCTGGGTCGACCTCGGCTTGCGCCACCGCAGACACCACCTCGTCCAGGGTGAACTGCCACGGCTTGGTGCGGCGGCCAGGCTCATCCGCCAAGGGTATCTCCGCTGCTGTGGCCGCCGGCGCCGCGCTGTGGCTATAGTCGACACCAGGATCACGCAGGCCTGCCCACTGCGTGGCCAACCGCGGCCCACGCGGGCGCTCGCCCGTCACCTGCCGGTAGAGCTCCTGGGCATCGTAGGTGAACTGCTCGCTGCCCTGGCCAGCCAGCAGACCCTGGGCCAGGTCGCGCTGCCCCCCATGTGCATAGTCTCCCGCTGTGCGCGTCGTGCGGTAGGCAGCATCTGGGGCCGACGTCAACGCCTGGCCCTGGCGGTACTCCGCTGCGCTGCCCTCGCCTTTGATCGTCGCCCGCTGCGGCTGCACCTCCAGGCCCTCGGGCCACCGTTCCCACGGCGGCGGCCCATCACCGAACTGATACGCCGTGACCGCCTCGGCCTGCTCAACCGTCAGCTCCCCCTGCGTGTCCAGCATGTTGCGCAGCCACTGCGTCGCCGTCGTCTCGTCAAAACCCGCCGCTCGGCCAGCCTGGGCCTCGGGCCATCGGCCCCAGGGCGCATCCATCGACTCGCCACGGGCATAGGCCATGCCCGCCTGGGCCTGCTCGGGCGTGAGCTCGCCCTGCATCCGCTGCGTGTGCTCCGTCCAGCGCGCCAGCCGCTCCGTGTCTGGCTCGGGCGCCGACCGCGCCAGCGGCGACCATGACGCCCGTGTCGCCGCCGCCTCTTCGGCCGCTCTAGCGGCGCCCCAGGTGGCCTGCCACTGCGACCAGTCTAGCGTCTCGCCCTCGGCCCGCATCGACTCCGAGGAGCGCCGCAGATAGTCTTCGCCCCAGTCGCCGGCGCGCTTCAGCAGCGCGGCCAGCCCCATCTGCACCCGCGCCTGCGGCGTCTGCATCCCGGCCACCGCCCGCCCGGTCAGTGTCGACGGATCGGGCACAAAACCTTGCCGCATCCAGCTATGCAGCATCTTGCCGGCCTGCCGGAATGCCTTACTGGCGGGCAGCTCAGTCACCTGGCCGTCTTGCGTAGACACCTTGAGCGTCTGCGGCGGCGTCTGCCCGGCCTCTCGATAACCCAGCTCCCACTCGGCCTGCAGCGCCGTGGCCAGCGCCCGCGCCGATGGCGGGTACGTCTCACCCTTGTACCAGCGCGCCAGGCCCTGGGTCTGGTGCCACAGCAGGCCGCCAAAGCGCGCCACCGCCGCAAAGGCGATCATCGCCGGCAGCTCGTCCTCGTTGGCCGTGAGCCAGGTGCTCACGTTCTGGGCCGTGTCCACGGCCCGCATCGCCCGGCCTACGTTCTGGGCTGTCGCCGCGCGCCCCAGCCCGCGCAGGGCCGGTCCGAGGTTCAGGCCTTGCGCCGCTGCGGCCCCCGAGGGCAGCCCCATAGTCGCCCCTGCGGCGCCCGAGGGCAGTCCCATGGCACTGGCCGACCCGATCGTCCTGCCGGTGGCGTCCACCACCTGGCCGGTGTTGCTGAGCCCCCCGCCCACCCAACCCAGCCAGTTGATCGGGTCGAGCGCCATCTCTGCCGGCATCCGCCACCACCACGGCAGCTGCCGCTCGAACCGGCCCATCCCCCGCCAGACCTCGCCCAGATCGCGCCGCTCGCGCGCTGGGTTGATGCCCGCCTGCACCAGCAGCTCCTCGGGCACCTCGGGCGCCTGGACCATCGGCTGGCCGGCGAGCAGTCGGGCGGTATACGCCCCCAGCTCGGCCACCCCCGGATCGGCCTGCGCCATGGCCCCCAACACCGCCGGGTCGGTCTGCATCGCCTGGTATGCAATCGCGCCGGCCAGCGGCTGTGCCACCTTCTCGCGCGACCAGTCCACCACCGGCCGCGCCTGCTCGCGCAGCCACCTGTTCAGCTCCTCGACGCCCTGTTCGGTGCTCGTGAGGCGCCCCTGGGCCTCCGCTTGAGCGCGTACGCCCGGCAGCAGCGCCTGGTTGGCCATCACCGGCAGCACGCCGCCCAGGGGCCGTTCGCCCACCATCTGGCGTTGCAGCACGTCGATCAGTTGGCCCAGCCAGGGCCGCTCGGCCGGCGTTTGCGGGGCGGCCTGGGGCCGCACTGGGGGATAGGGGCGCACGCGGCCGTCAGGCATCAACACGTCCACCGACGGTATCCCCGCCTTGCCCCCGGCCAGCCCGTCGGGCACCTGCACGGGAGCCTGCGCCATGGGCGTCGGCGTCAGCGCCGCCACCGGCGTCAGCGCCGCCACCGGCGTCAGCGCCGCCACCGGCGTCAGCGCCGCCACCGGCGTCAGCGCCGGCCCGGCGGCCACCTGCCCGGGGACCAACACTTGCGGGCTTCCCGGCGTCGGCGTCGGCGTGGGCCGCGTCGCACCGCGCGGCTGCACGGTTGGGGCTGGTGGCGCGTTGATCAGCGCCGCCCACTGTGCCGCCAGCCCTTGGGGTGGCGCACTCGGCATAGGGGTGACCCACGCCGGCGTCGGCGACAGCGAGCGAGCCCGGACCATCGCCAGGCGCTCACGCTCTGCCTCGGCCCGGCGCTTGCGCTCTTCCTCCTCAGCTGGGCTCTCGTACGCCCACCAGGGATACACCCCCGCGTTCGGGTTCCTGGCCACCACGGCCTCCTGCTATCGGTGCACGATCACTATCTGCGCCCCCGCGCCGCCGAACGCAGGGGCGCCTATCGGTAAGAAAAGGGGCGCTAGGCGCCCCTATCGGCCTACCTGGCCCACAGCGTGTTGGTCATCGGCAGACCCTTGGGGGCTGCGGCCTGCGCGGCCAGTAGATAGTCCTGCCAGTTCCAACCTGCGGCGCTGACACTGCCCTGCAGCATCTGCTGCTCCACCGGCGTCAAGCTGGTCAGCGTCTTGGCATTCAGCCGGTGCCCCGGCGGGGGGCGCCAGTCGGACGCCTGGGTGCCCGTCGTGTTGCCGGCGCTGGCCCCGCCGCTCTGCGCCTGGCCGCCATACGCCTGGCCGCCATACGCCTGGCGCCATAGGTCTTCATAGCTCTCGGTCTGCCCCGTCTGCGCCTGAAAGCTCGGTAGCTTGGCCTGGTTGGCCACCGCCTGCATGAACGCCGGATAGGGGCTGTTGGCCAGGCCCCGCGTCACGTTAGCATACCGCACCCAGTCGGTCGGCCCGGTGAGGCTGGCCAGCAGGTTGGCGTACTGCAGCCCCGTACCCCATTGCGCCATCTCCCGTTCCAGCGTGGGCAGATAGCCCGCGCCCGGGTCGGTCAGCCCGTAGGCGTCCGTCGTGGGCTGCATCGGCGTCAGCTTGAGCTTGCCCTTGTTCAGGTAGGGCGCCACCTGCGCCCACCCTAACGCCAACTGCTGGTTGTAGGCCTGCTGCGCCTGGTCGACGTTCTTGGTCCAGTCCAACTGCTTGAGGAACTGATCATAGGCCTGCGCCAGGGCCGCCTGGTTGTACTGGTGCTGCATGGCGGCCATCGCCGCCTGCAACTCCATCTGATAGGCCTCGGTCGGCGAATAGTTGTCGGTCGTAGCCATTACATCACCTCCGCCAACGCCCTACGATAGTTGGCCCACGGGTCGGGCGCCGGCAGGTGTTGCGCCGGCGTCGGGCTATAGGCCCAGCCCATCTGCCCAAACACGCTGTCGATCATCCCGCCTGGCTGTTGCAGGCTGTAGAGCGTGCCGGCCTCAGGCAACGCCCAGCGGGTGCGCTGGTTCCAGACGTCCATCTCGGTGTTGGTTGCTGCCTGCGCCATCGCCTGGGCCAGGGCCGCCATGCGCGCGCTATAGTCGCGGTTGGCCTGCTGCCGCTCCCACTCGGGGTCATAGCCGTACACGTCGCGCGGGTTCAGGCCCCGTTGCAGCCACATGGCGTTCAGCAGCGCCTGGCCGCTCAGCTCTGGGTCGACGCCCCTGGCCACCGCCTCGGGCTGCTCCCATATGTCCCGCTCGCGCGATGACGCCGTCCGCTCCTGCAGATTGCGCTCCTGCACCGCCCGCAGCTCAGCCATGCCCATCGCTCGGTTTAGGGCCTGTGCCACCGGGTCCACTGCCTCTGGGCGTTTCATCGGCCAGCCATAGAGCAACACGTCGGCCTGCATCTCGGGCGTCAGGCTGTTCCACAGCCCGGGCTCGACATACTGGTAGTTGGGCAGGAACTGCCCACCCGATAGCGGCGCAGGGTCGGGTCCCGTCAGCACTTGGCCCACGTCGAGGCCTTCGGCCGCCAGGCCGGCCAGCCGTTCATGGCCCGGCGCCCCGCCCAGCGCTGCCGCCGCCGTCGCCTGGCGCGCCAGTCGCACGTCGTCCGGGCTCACCGCGGCCCATCGAAACAGGCTGGGCACGCCCGGGTCGAGCTGCACCGCCGTCGGAAAGGGCGTGTACGGATCGATCGCCAGTGACAGGTCCCATGGGCCTGGCATCTCACACCTCCTGGCGGCTGACACCGCCTGGCTCGCGCCGCAGATCGCGCTCGGCGCGCAGCCGTTCCATCGCCTCGACATACGCCGCCGTCTGCACCGGCCCGCGGTCGGTCAGCAGGCGCAGCCACGCCTGCGGGTCGCCGCGCATCTGCTCATACCGCTCGAGCTGCACCGCCGGCCCCACCGGCTCCTTGCCCAGCGGCTCGCGCGGTTGCGCCAGCTCCTGGCACGTCGCTAGCAGCCGCTGCGTGCAATACTCCACCGCCTCGGTCAACGGGTTGGGGAGTGGCCGTTGCGTTCTCACCGCTCGATCCCCTCTTCCAGCCCCTGCCGCCGTGCGCCCGGCGTCTGTCCGGGGCCGATGCCCTGCGGCCGCGGGTTCAGCCCGCTGCCCCTGGCCACCACCTGCTCCGGCGCCGTCGGGATCACCGGCACTCCCGGGGCCGCCATCATGCCCGCCCCAGGCGTCGGCGCCTGCAACCGTTCCAGGCCCGGCTGGCCACCCAACTGGCCGGCCATCAGCGCCTGCAGCAACGCCGGGTTCTGCTGCGCCTGCTGCATCAGCATGGCCAGCGCCTCTTCCTCGCTCGGCTGACCGCCCGCGTCGCCCTGCAGCCGCTCCCTCTCGATGCCCATGCTCTGCACGACCATGTTCTCCATCAGTTGCTGGATCGGTGGCCGGCGTCGCAGCTCATCCCAGATGATCTCCTTCTGCATCGCCTGCGTGTCCTCGACGCCGATCTGGTCCATCGCCTCGCGGTCGCTGATCAGGTTGGCGCTGCGCTCGGCGATCACGCGGCTGCTGTTGGCATAGCGGTCGGTGGGTAGCGTGGGCGTGAGGTGCACGCGCACCTGCCGCTGGCCCCTGATCTCGCTGGGACCCATCCGGTACAGGTTGCGCTCGCCGTCGGGGTACAGATACACGGGGTGCGGCATGACGTTCTCCACAATGTCCAGCAGCAGCTGCACCATCTCCTCGAGGGCGGACTCGCAGTGCCGCTGGATCGGCCCGAACTTCATGCGCGTGCTCTGAATCAGCTGGCTGATGGCATACCCGCTCTGCCCGTCGCCCACGCCCATGGCCGGCTCGCTCAGGCCCACCAGGTCGAGCAGCTTCATCAGCAGCATGATCTGGCGGTCGATGTCCGGCCCGGCCGTCGGCCACAGCAGAAATTCGATCGCCTCGCCGGGCAGCTTTTGCACCACCCCGCCCGGCTCGATCTCGATCTCGTGCACCCACTGGGCGTTCGCCTCGTCGATGCTGTACGGCCCTGGCGTGGCCATCACCGTCGGCCAGGCCCACTGTCGGATGGCGCTGTTCTTCTGCGTCAACAGCCGGTCGACCGACTTGAGCAGCTCCGCCATGTCCCACAGCAGGGGTTGCCCCAGGTACTTTTGCCGGCGCGTCGCCGGCGACAGGCCGTAGCACCAAACATAGGGCACCCGACCGTAACGGTGGCGCTGATGGCTCACCACCTCGTTGTCGATCGCGTAGGTGACCGTCTCTTCAGTCCAGTATTCGTGCACCGTGAGCGTGTGCATCCCCCCGGTCGCCTCGTCGCGACTCACCGCATCGATCCACTCCTGCGTCGGCCGCCCGTTGAACCCCTGCCAGTAGATCGTGTCAGCACTGCGCTCGCTCTGCTGCAGCATCGCCACCAGCCGGTCCTCGCGCCAGATCGGCGTCGCCTCCAACGGGCTCACCCAGCTCCAGTTGAGCGGCAAGCGCCTCTGCTGCCTGATCCAGCCGTCCACGCGCTCGTTGTAGGCCTCGTCGCCCTCGTCCCGCTCCCGTCGCGGCCTGTTGCGCCACAGCTGCGGCGCATAGACCAGCTTCATGCCCGCCTGGCCATAGTGCACCACCGCCTCGGTGAACTTGCTGTCCACGTCCTGGCCCTTCTGCCGCTTGAGCTGCCACAGCGCGGTGCGGATCAGCGTCTCCAGCCGGTCGTCGCGCCCCTGGCCCGTGTACTCTTCCTGGTTGTGGGGAATGCTGATGCGGATGCCCTGGTCCATCAGCGTGGCCACCGCCCGCGTGACGTTGGCGTTGGCCAGCGGCGTCCTGACCACGTCGGCCTCGAGCCCGCTGGGCACCTCCACCTGGTACTCGCGATAGCGCAGCTCATCCATGGCATCCCACAGGGCGCGGGCCTCAGACGTCACCTGCTGACAGTAGGCCGCCAGCGCCGCGATGTCGGGCGGCTCGCCGGCGTTCTTCGGAAACACCCGCGTCAGCTCAACCGGCAGTATCCCATCTCTGGCCATCAGCTCGATCTCCTCACTGTAAGCACGCCCAGCCGCGGCCGGCTGGCCACCGTCTCACGCGCCACCTGACAGAGCGCCGCCGCCGTCGCCAGGTCGTCATGCTGGCCATCCGGCGCCCGCAGCGTGTTGCCATCGATGCTGGCCAGCTGCTCCATCGTCTCCTGATCGTACAGTCGGACGTCGGCGCCCCGCAGCGCCTCGGCCATGCCGGTGTACATCGCCATCTTGCCCCGCCGGTTGTTGAGCCAGCCAAAGCGGCTGGTCCTCGGCAGTGTCGGCTCCGCTTGCCAGGGCACTTCCAGGTCGCGTGGGGCCTGCAACGCCTGCTGCGGCGCCACGTCCAGCAGCCGCTGCAAGACGGCGTGGCCGTGGTTGTTGCGCTCGACCATCACGCCCGCGTTGCCATAGTAGCGGGCCAGCTGCAGCGCATAGTCGGCCGTCACATCCGGCTCCAGACGCTGGTTGATCACCGCCACATACTCGCCGGTGGTGTCGTCCTGCACCATGATCGCGCTATAGTCGCTCTGCGGGTTGCCCTCGGCAGGGTCGACGCCCACCACGTACCGATGCGTCTGGTCGCGGCCGACATAGTAGCGCGCCCCGGGCAGCGCCGGGGCTCCAGGCACGTGGATCGGATCGCGCCGCTCGTACACTGGCGGCCGAAACCAGGCCGGCGCCAGGCGCTTGTTGAGGCTCTTGCCCCGCAGGGCTTCCTCGGCAGTGGCCGGGTACTGCTCCAGCACGGCATCGAGCGTGCCGTCCAGCGCCAGCGCCTCGGCCTGGACTTGGTCATACCACGCGTCGGTGCGGTCGGGCCGCCCCCACCAGGGGATGAAACAGAACGCGTAGCGGCTATCGCCCCGCATCGCGGCCTGGCACATACGGCCATACAGGCCCGGGTTGTCTTTGTCGATGCGCCCGATCAGCACCAGCTGCCCCGTGTGCTCCACCACCGGCTCCACCGACCGCAGCAGGCGATCCAGATCGGGCTGCAGGCCGGCCTCGTCCACCAGCACCAGGCGCGCCGTTTGGGCGTCGCCGCCCGAGCTCGAGTAGGCGCCCAGCCAACTGCCGTTGTCCCACTCGATGCGGCTGCTGCTGTCGTTGTTGCGTTTGGTGGGCATCAACCAACGGGGCAGCCGCTGCGCCATGCCGATCGTGCGCCGCACCAGGTCGAGGGCCTCGCGCTCTCGCCGGCTAAAGGCCATCATGGGATAGATCGGCCGGAACAGCTGGCCATGCAGCCCATAGCCCAGGGTGATCCAGGTGAATCCCACCTGCCTGGCCTTGAGCGCGATCACGAACTGGTGCTGCTGCAGGATGTCCAGAAAGGCCCGCTGCGCTGGCCAGGGGTTGAACGGCATCCAGCGCCCTTCGTCCACGCTCTCGAGCTGCACATAGCGCTCGATAAAGAACGTGGGGTCTTGGGCGCAGAGCACCGCCTCAGTCTGCTGATCCAGTGTCGCCATGGCCCTCGGCCCCTGCCTGCCTCACCCGCTCGCGCCAGTCGCAGATCGCCTCCGCGTTCTCGTCGCGATACGCCCTCAGCCGCTCCAGCGCCTGCTCCAGCGCCGCATTACTCACCGCCTGGTCGGCCCGCTCCTCGAGCACCCGCTCGACAAACAGCGCATGGCTCTTGGCCACCATCTCCAGCGCCCGCAGCCGATCCATGCCCACCAACGTCACCCCCGTCGGCGTGGGCCTGATCCCCAGCACCAGATCGCTGTCCTCGCTGTCCAGCACCGCGTCCCAGTCGATGCGCGGCCTCGCCCCAGGAGCGTCCCGGGTGTAGAACCGCGTCATCCCCGTCCGCACGATCCGCGCCATGCGCATCAGGCACTCCTCGCGGCTCATCTGCACCTCGCGCATAAAGTCGTCCAGCCGCTCCTGGAAGATACCAAGTTTTACCAAGGCCGGACCTTGCTTGTTGGGGAAGCGGTACCCGGCCCGGCGGGCGGCCTCAGTCGCGTTGAACCCGCAACTCACATAGTGCCGCAGGAACTGCTCGCGCTTGTCCGTCCAACGCTCGGCCACCCCCGCCTCCAGCCCCCACTTGCGTCGCCTGGGGCCGCGGGTCGCAACACGGCCCCAGGCTATGGAGGAGAGCAACCGCGTGGGGCTACGGCTGCTATCTCCATCATAGCCGCCGTTCGTCGTCACGTCAATACATAACTGACAGGATCGTATGTCTACACCGAACACTGCGTAGCATCCGGCCTACGGCGCAATGACGCCAACAGCAAACGACCTCGGGCATCGCCCGAGGTCTTCTACCTGCAATCTCTTGTTCGCTCTGCTCGTCACCCGTCGCTTAGCGAGATGACTCTCGCCACTACAGCGCTCTGACTACCTTCTGCAGCTCGGTTATTCCGAACGGGTCAGGTCCTGCGATGCCCCGTCGGCCATCTGTCCGCAACCTGGCCGGCCAGGTCACCACGTGTGCCGCTGACAGGCCGTTCTAGCCCCACCTTCTCCTCAACACTTCCTGCTTGGCCTTGTCATACAGCACCTGCGTGCAGCTCTCCCAGTCCACCTTGTGGACCTGCGTGTAGCGCAGCTCAAATGGGTGCTGGGTGGGCACCTCGTCGATGAGCTGCTTGGCCCGCTCCCGCTGACCCTGAGCGACCGCCACCCAGGCGTCTTCCAGCACATCCGGAAGCTGCCCAAACACTGCATAGATGTCCTCAAGCCGCTCAGACAAGAGCTCGTGAACTCGGTCCTCCACTGAGCCGCGATAGCGCAGATTGCACACGTACACGGTATCGTGGATCTGCCCGATGCGCTGAATGCGCCCCTTGCGTTGCTCCAGGCGAGTGGGGTTCCACGGCAGGTCCAGGTTGATGAGCGACCCTAGGCGTTGCAGGTTGAGCCCTTCCGCAGCTGCATCGGTCCCCAACATCAGGCGCATCTCTCCTGCCATGACCAACCGCTTGAGTTCTTCCCGCTGGCGAGGCACCCAACGTCCGCCGTGCATGATGCCCGAGGTCTGCGGCCCAGAATAGATCGCCATGGGTTCAGCTGGCAGCTCAGCCGTCAGCGCCTCGGCGAGCCACAGGATCGAGTCGCGATACTGGCTAAACACAATGCACCCGCGCTGCTCTAGCCAGCGCCGATCCAACAGGTAGTTGCGAACTTGCCCTAACTTGGGGTCGCGCTCGCGATTCGCCAATAGCGCTCGGTGTAGCCGTTCCAGTAGGTCCCGCTCACCTGAGGTGATCAGCTCGGCGAGGCGCGAGGTCGAGGAGCTGGCGACCTCCTCGGGCTCATCGTCTTCCTCGTCCACCACGTCCGGCTCTATCCCGAGAATCCGTTCGACGGTGCGTTGACCCGCATAGATCGAGCTGCCGATCCGCCGCAGGAGTAGCGTCTGCAGAAAGCCTGCCCCCCGGTGGTTGGCGCCAAACAGCTCGCAGAACTCTTCCGCCAGGCCGTAGGCATCGCCCAGGTACGCGGGCAAGGGGATGGCCTCCCCCTGCCCCTCACCGAACAACTCGACCTTGATCGGCTGCAGCAACGGTTGGTGCGTCTCGGGGTCGATATGCTGCTCGAGCTGCTCCCGTGTACGGCGCACAAGGTGACGGATCAGGGGGTTGTGTTGCTCCACCAGTCCTCGAAAGCCATTGCGGATACGTGCCTGGTCAGGCGCCCTCAAACGCGTCAACGCATCGCCCGGCACCACCGCATCTTCATCCCGTACGGCCAGGCTGCGGCGCAAGATCTCATAGTCACGCCCTTCGCCCTTGGGGGGCATCGGGTTTCGCAGCCACTCCCACATGCCCGGGACACTGCCAGGCAGCGTCGACGCACCCGTGATCAAGTCCAGTGCCCGCTCTGCATCGCGCCAGGGGCTAAAGGAGTTGCCCAACACCATCTCGTTGCCGCGCGCCAGCACGTCGAGTAGGTCCCATCCCTCTATGGGATGGAGTTGTATCGGCGTAGCCGTGGCCAGCAGTAGGCTGCGCGTGCGGGCCGCCAGTTCCCACAGATAGGCCAGTAGGTTGTTGGGGTCAGCCTTCTGATTCGGATGATGCACGTTGCGGCGCCGAGCGCGATGCGCCTCATCGACGATGACGCAGTCATAGCTCAGCCGCAGTAGCTGCTCAGCAGCCTCTGAGCGCCGCGAGATCAGGCCCGAGGAGACAATGCCCACTCGCCGAGGGCACCTGCAGATATCCTCTACGCCCCCGTTAGGATATTGCAGGTCATTCTCATCAACCCACTGCCGCCCGTCCCAAACGGCCGAGGGCATATCCAGCAGATCGCGCATCTCGCCCTGCCACTGCCATAGCAGTGTCTTGGGCGCAATCACCAGGATAGGCCCATCTCCGGTGAGGGCGATGAGCATCGCGGCTAACGCGAGCTGCAGCGTCTTGCCCAGGCCGACCTGATCGGCGAGGATAAAGCGCGCCTGCTGATTGGGGCCGTGGTGCGCCTCGTATACCAGCTTCACAAAGTACTTTTGGTGCTCCCAGAGCCCGTTCTCACGGCGGTACACCGGCGTCTCGATGATCGCCGGCGCCGGCTCGGCGACGCCGCGCTCAGGTTGCCAGGTCGGCAGGTCGTAGATCACCCGCCGCCGCGCCAGTCTCCGGATGTCCTCGACCACAAAGTCGCCCAGCCTGACCGCCAGCGGCGAGCCCCACAGCGCGTCGAACTCTTCTTGCACCCAGGTCACTGCCTCGGGCGACTCGTCCTCCCACAGCAGCTCATAGTTCAGCTCCCAGGCGGGGCGCGATTCGTTGATGCTCCCCAAAAAGCTGGTCTGGCGACCGTCGGCCAGGGTGATGACGCCCGCCTTGCCGTGGATCAACCCAAAGGCGGTGTCTGGCAGCACCCGGACCTGCAGCTTGCCCTCACTGAGCAAGTCGTAGAGCCGGGCATAGCGGGCCTGCAGCCGCTGGCCGGCCGGTCCATCCAGCTCCGCCTCGGGCAAAGAGCCCGTCCAGGCGCGCCGCACGCTCTGTTGGGCGGCCTGCGCCGTGGCCACATCGCGTCGGTCGAGCGTCGAGTTGCACACCATGCGGATGGGTCCGCTGACGGTCTCCAACTCCTCGCCCACCACCTCAAGCAGCGATGAGGTAAAGTAACCCGCGATGCGGTCATATGCGCGTGCACCACGCAGCCGCTCGGCCAGGAACGCACGCCCCAAACGCTCTCGGCGAGACGAAAAGCGGTTCACCACGGCAACAAGCCCCCTAGCTGGTCTCGTGGCGCAAGAGGCCGGCCAGCACCTCGGCGCTCTCGGCCGCACGGTGCCAATGCTTCATCTCGCCCACACGACGCAACGCTGCCATATAGTCGAGCAGGGCGATGGCCCTGACGCGCTCATCCCAGTATTCGCGGCGCTCGGAGCGGAGATAGGCGCGCCCCTGACGGGCGTCGGCTGAGGTCTCGGCCAGGTGCACGGCATAAAGCAGGTGGCGCAACAACGACCCGCCGAACCCCTCGCCGCCCAACCAGCGCCGGCCCAGCTCGCTCGGCGTCTTGAGCCGCGTCTGGTTGGCCTTGTCGTTGGCCAGCAACGTGGCATAGTCGTTGGCGCCAAAGCCGCGCGCCAGCTCGATGTAAACGCCGCCGCGATACTCGGCGTGCGACTCGATCTCGAGCCCCTTGAGGTAGAACCGCTCCATGGGCGACAGCCGCCGCCATTGCTCACGCTCGAGGCCGCGCGGCAGCAGGTGATCGCACGCCTCGCCCACCGCCATGCGAATCAGCTCCTCGACCTTGCTCTCCTCGCCCGGCGGGCGCACGCGGTTGATCTCGCGCAGCGGGTCAATGTCCTCGATGGGCTGCGCGGTGAGCACCCGCAGCGCGGCGGCATAGGCCGCCAATTGATAGTCCACATCGCCAAAGTGCGACTCGCTGCCATCGTCCAGCGCGCGCATACTGTCGAGCTGCCGTTGCACCTCCAGCCGCACCTGGGGGACCAGCTCGTCCATGAACTTTGACTCGGCGGCGACGCGCTTGCGGCAGACCAGCAGCACCGTGCCCTGCACATAGTTGCCCTCTCGCAAGGCGCTGTCCGTCTCGGTGGCGATGGTCCATGCGGCGGTGACGCGCAGCCCCGCCGCCCACAGGATCATGCTCAGGTCGGCCCACACCGCTGCATCTTGATGGGTGAACATCACCACCTGCAGGCCGTCGTCGGGCATGTGCTCGGCCAGGTTGCGATAGGCTGCCACCATGCCCTGGCGAAAGGCCACCGGGTCGCTGCCGCGGATGGCCAGCGCCCGCTTCGAGTCGGCATACCAGTCGGGGAACAGCCGCGGCAGGTGCTTTTCGTACCAGGCCAGAAAGAACTCGCT
>Ga0123333_10002556_pt1 | contig 18376 bp, 13 predicted proteins | sample BioC12SIPDNA_3_FD_89957 | JGI IMG/M metagenome (GOLD analysis project Ga0123333, IMG submission 89957) | Anaerobic biogas reactor microbial communites from Washington, USA - Biogas_R2_B C12 SIP DNA | ecosystem: Engineered > Bioreactor > Anaerobic > Unclassified | place: Washington, USA... | reverse complement strand
GACTTGGCAAGCCCTTTTGATTGCAATCGTTCAAGCCCCGGCCAGATTCCACCCATCTCGGCCGTACTTTTCCAAGACCAGCCGGGCCGTCTGTTCCGTGGGCCAATCGTCTCGCGCGTGCCGCGCGCCGAACGCCTCGATCAGCAATTGCCGCAGGACCGCCGCGTCGATGTGCAGATTGGCGAGGAAGCGTTGGTGCGAACGCCCTTGGCGATAGTCGGGCGTTCGGGGCGGCATCCGCAGACACCGCTCGATCAACGGCAACGGGAAATCGTACAGCAACGTGCCGTGATAGAGGACGTGTTCGCGGCGGCACCGGGCGCTGTTGCCCGAGATTTTTTCTCTTGCGTTCGTTAGATCGCTGGTTCCCCGGCAAGCGACCGCCGGCGCGAGCGGTTTCAGCGCCTCGGCCAACCGGCCCAGCACCCAACGATGGGCCTTGTCTATTGGTCGCAGTTCGGGCCGCAAGCGATAATCGAGCACCAGCGCATACATCAGGCAGCCCGGCCCGGCCAAGACGGCCGCCCCGCCGCTGACGCGCCGCAAGACGGGTATGTCCAACGCGCGGCATGTTTCCTGGCACACTTCCTGCTCGACGCGCGACGACCGGCCGACGACGACCGCCGGTCGCGGGGCCTCCCAAATTCGCAATGTTTCGCGCGTTTCGCCCAAGGACTCGGCCTCGTCGAGCAGCGCCTCGTCGAGAGCCAAGTTTTCGGCCGCGGTGGGCAACGTCAAATCGAGATGTTCCATCGGGTCATTGTCGCCGATGCGGCCGGGCGTGTGTAGCGGGGCCGGTTATAACGATCAAACAAGCCTTGACGGCGAACTGCGTAACATCGCGCAATTTACGCCGTTGGGGAAATATCGGCCGTCGGCGCTAAGGAACAAAAACTTGAGAAATTCTTGGATGTGCTAAATCGCGTCGCCGCTTGATCTTCCGACCAAATCGCACCGATTCCCCCCATGTGCGACATTTGCCAATTTATGAAAAATCTGTCAAACTGACATGGGAAGATATATCCTATGCTTGCTGTAGTAGCCGCTCGGTTTCCAGTCGGAACGCCGAAGGCTGACCGTTTAGACTATGCGTTCCCATGCAGGGCATCGGAACGGGGAGTAAGCGGATTACCGAAGGGGATTTTACATGAAAACGAAAATGCTTGTCAGTCTGATGTTGGTTTTTAGCGTCGCGGCTATTTTGGCCGCCGGCGCCTCGGCCCAGGTGTGTTGCCCCAGTTCGGGCAGCCCCGCTTGTATCGATAGCCAATCTTACCGAATCGTGTATCAAACCGTTTGCGAACCGCGGCAGGTCACCGCATATCGCATCGAGTACGAAACCGTCTGCGAACAACGCCAGGTGACCAGCTACAAGCCGGTTTGGGAGACGGCGGTCCGCGAACACCGATACACGGTCAATCTGCCGGTGTTCGAAACTTCAGAGCGCGAGGAATACTACACCGTGCAGCGGCCGGTTTACGAAACGGCCGAGCGGGAGGAACGCTACACGGTGATGCGGCCGGTATACGAAACCGCCTATCAAACCCAATACCGCACTGTCATGCAGCCGGTTACGACCTGCGAAACCCGCTACGTCGACCAAGGCTGTTACGCCGAGCAATTGGTGTTGAAACCCGGCTGGCCGAGGAACCAATTGAAATGGCAGTCGGCGGGTTGCACGGTCGATCCGCTCACCGGGCAAACGGTCTACCAACGGGCGGGCTTCTATTGGGTGCCGACTCAAAGCGGCCGCTACGAAGTGCAAAAAGTCTGGCAGCCGAACGTCGTCGCCCAACAGGTGCAAAAAACCTGCTACGTCCCGCAAACCGTAGCCGAGCAAGTGCCGCATCAGGTGTGCAAATATGTGCCCGAGCAGGTGGTGAAAAAAGTCCCCTATCAGGTTTGCCGCATGGTGACCGAGCAGCATGTCCGCAAGGTACCCGTCCGCACCTGCCGGATGGTCAGCGAGGAGCGCGTCGAGCAGGTGCCGTATCAGGTGTGCAGAATGGTGGCCCAGGAGCAAACGATCAGCGTGCCGCGCGTCGTCGAGAAGCGGGTGCCGGTGACGTACACCTACTATGTGAATCGTGTAATTTGCTATCGGGTTCCGCTGGACGCCTGCGGCCAGCCGATCACGGAGGCGGTTGTTCCGCCGTCCGGCGCGACGTTGCCTCCGGCCGGTCCCACGCCCGCCGCGCAGCAGCCCCGCGACCAGGCCGACGTGCCGCCCGCGCTCAACGGCCAGGGCGATTCGTCGAAGCCCTACGGCGCCGAGAAACCGGCGGACGACGAACCGGCGCCGTTAGCGCCCGTGCCGAGAGATCAAAAACCGGCCCCGCCGACCTCGGTTTACGACTCGAAGCGGGCGTAGCAACTCGTTGAAATGCACGACGACAACCAAATAGGAACGGATGCCGCCGACGGCAACGACCAACCCGCAATTTTGGCCGGTCGGCGAATCTCTTTCGTCGGCAAGCTGGCCAGCATGGCCCGGCGCGACGCCGCGCAGCTTGTCCGGAGCCGCGGGGCCGTGGTGCTGGAAAAGCCCGACGCCTCGGTCTCGACGATCGTCGTCGGCGAGGCCGATTTCCCCCTGCCCGAAGTCGGCGAACAGGACGATCTGTTCGACGAAGCCGCGCGGCGGCTGATCGAGCAAGGCGAGATCGAGATCATCACCGAAACCCAGCTTTGGCACCGGCTGGGGATGGTCGAATCGCGGCAGGACGTCCACCGGCTCTACACGCCGGCGATGTTGGCCGATCTGTTGAAGGTTCCGGTGGCGGTGATTCGCCGCTGGCGCCGCCGGGGTCTGATCGTGCCTGCCCGCGAGGTGCGGCGGCTCCCTTATTTCGATTTCCAGGAGGTGGCGACCGCGCGGCGCCTGGCCGAGTTGCTGGCGGCGGGGATGACGCCCCGGGCGATCGAGCGGAAGCTCGATGTTCTCGCCCGCTGCCTACCCGACGTGGCTCGACCCTTGGCGCAACTCTCGGTCATCGTACACGGCAAGGATATTCTGCTGCGGCAGGGAGACGGACTGATCGAGCCGGGCGGGCAGCTCCGCTTCGACTTTGACGCCTGGCCGAGCGAACCGCCGCCCCCGAAGGCCGTCCCCCTCGCGCCCGAACAAATGTGCCGGTTGGCCGCCGAACTGGAAGAAGAAGATCAACTGGCCGAGGCCGCCGAGATGTATCGCGCGGCGATGGCCGGATCGGGGCCAAGCGCCGAAATCTGCTTCCAACTCGCCGAGCTGCTCTATCGGCTGGGAGATCTCGCCGCCGCCCGCGAACGTTATTATATGGCGATTGAGTTGGACGAGGATTTCGTCGAGGCCCGGGCGAATCTCGGCTGCGTTCTGGCCGAAACCGGCCAGCACGAGCTGGCGGTGGCCGCCTTCCAGGGCGCGCTGCGATTTCACCCCGACTATGCCGACGTGCATTACCAACTCGCCCGTACGCTCGACGAAATGGATCGTCGCGCCGAGGCCGAAGATCACTGGCAGGCGTTTCTCGACAAAGCCCCGGACAGCCCCTGGGCCGACGAAGCCCGGCAGAGACTAGTGCGCTGTCAATGTTGAATTGATGGGTGCTTCCTGTTCGTAGTACCGGCTTTTGCCGGAACTTCCGTCTAAAGACGGTACTACGAACATGTCACCGTTCACAGATAAACACGGCCATGATAGGTTTGCCTGGCAAGGATAAAATCCGCGTTTGTCCGTGCTCATCTGCGGCCCCCCTTCCCGTATTGTGGCCGGCGAAATCGCTTGACTGCCCTGTAAACGCTTCACCCGCCATGTTACCATGCGGCGGCGAGCGATGACAACAGTGGCCGAGGCGGGACTCGAACCCGCACGAGCGTTATGCCCACGGGATTTTAAATCCCGAGCGTCTGCCATTCCGCCACTCGGCCTGTGGAGCGAAAAAATGCCGCTCCTTCCAGTTAGTCCAATGTAGGCAAGGAACTCGTTGCGGTCAAGTGAGAAACCGTCCCGCGTGTTGCGCGACTTCCACGGACTGGTCTTTTTTTTCGGTAATTTCTGAGTTGTCCGGCGTTGCATAGCCGGGCCACCCGCCTTCACTGTTCCATTTCGGCAATTTTTACGCTGTCCGACGCTCGGTAGCCGCGTGCCCCGCTTCCACAGTCGAGTCCGAGGATTTACAATAGCTCGCACATATTTGTCGTCGTTCGAATGACAAGCCCACGTCAGCCAAGGAGCCGTCAATGACATCCCGGGAAAGATTTCTGTCGGTATTTCGGGGCGAAATGCCCGACCGCGTGCCCGTCACGCTCTTCCTCTGCGACCAGGGGCATTTCCTCAACCAGCTCTGCCCGGAGGTCGATCCCTGGGACTTCGAAACCTTGCAGTTGAAGGTGATCGAAATTCAACGGCATTTCGGCGTGGATGTCTTCGTGCGGCTGCTTTTCGGGCTGAACGATCCGCTTTCGATCCACATGGGCGGGCTGAACGTCTCGCAACAAACCGACCGCTGGGAAGTGAAAACCGTGGAATCGCAGCGGGGCGATACGACCGTTTGGCACTCGACGATCCGCACCCCAGACGGCACGCTCGAGCAAGAGTTTTCGCGGAACCAGCAGCGGCCGGGCACTTTCGTCTACGCCTGCACAAAGAAACCGATCAAGACGCCGGTCGATCTGGAAATCGCCGTCAAACACGAGCCGCCCATGCCCGAGTCGTTCCGCGAAAACGCCCGGCGGCGCGTCGCGCGGATCAAGCAGGCGTTGGGCGACGACGGCATCGTCGGCTCCTGGGCGCCGCACGGGCCGTTCAACAACGCCTCGCTGCTGATCGACCACGACGAGTTGTACAGCCTCTTCCTGACTGATTATGATTTTTACGAGCGGCTGATGCGGTTCGCCATGAACCGGATTTTGGACTATACGCGGGCGATGGACGAGGCCGGCTTCGACGTGCATTGCGTGGGCGGGAACGTCCCCGGCGGATTCCTCGGCAAGAAGACCTACGACCGCTACATCCTCCCGTTCGAGCGTGAATACATTTCCTTCGTGCAGCAAAACGGCACGCCGGCCATGTATCACAACTGCGGCCAGATTATGAATCTGGTCGAGTCATACGTGGACCTTGGGGTGAGGGTGGTTGAGCCGTTTTCGCCGCCGCCGCTGGGCGACGCAGATCTCGTCCGGGCGAAACAGATCGTCGACGGCCGGTACGTAATGCTTAGCGGCATCGACCAGGTGAACGTCCTGCAAAAAGGAACCGTCGATCAGGTCCGCCGGGCGACCGAGCAGGCCATCCTGGCCGGCAAGCCGGGCGGCGGATTCATCCTCCAACCGGTCGATTTCCTCGAATACGGCACGCCGGTCGAAAACGTCGAGGCTTATGTGGCCGCCGCCCTGGAACACGCGACATATTAAGCGGCGGCTTCAGCCGTTCCGTGCATATCGTTTGGCAAATAAATTGTCATGCAAACATAATCTTATGAGGCTGGGTCGTATATGATGAACTCAACGTCGTCCGCCGAAAAAACAAGCTGCTCGGATGTGGTCGTCTCCCGCGCGGTGCTCGTTCCGTGGATTCTGATTACCTGCTGTTTTGCCTTGTGGGGGTTCGCCAACGACATCACCAATCCGATGGTAAAGGCGTTTTCCAAGATATTGCTGATGAGCAATTTCGAGGGGTCGTTGGTTCAATTTGCGTTTTACGGCGGCTATTTTGCGATGGCCTTCCCCGCCGCGCTGTTTATCAAGAAGTTTTCTTACAAGGCGGGCATTCTCGCCGGATTGGGCTTGTACGCCGCCGGCGCGTTGCTGTTCATTCCCGCCAGCATGGCGACGCTGTTCTGGCCGTTTCTGATCGCCTACTTTATTCTGACCTGCGGTTTGTCGTTTTTAGAGACGAGTGCGAATCCGTATATTTTGTCGATGGGCTCCGCGACGACGGCCACGCGGCGGTTGAATTTCTCGCAGGCGTTCAATCCGATCGGATCTCTTTTGGGCATGTTCACCGCGCAGCAGTTGATTCTTGCCCGGCTCAACCCCGCCTCGGCCGAACAGCGGGCGGCGATGGCGGCAGACGAGTTCAGGCGAGTCGCCGGCGATGATTTGGGAATCATCCGGGCGCCGTACGTCGGCATCGGCCTGGTGATCCTGGCGTTTTTCGTGTTGATCGCCGTTGTAAAGATGCCCCGAACCCAAGCGAAGTCGCAGGGTTTGGAGGTGGGGGCCACGCTCGGGCGATTGTTCCGAAACCCCAAATACGTCGAAGGCGTAATCGCCCAATTCTTTTACGTCGGCGCGCAGATCATGTGCTGGACCTTCATCATTCATTACGGCACGCGGATTTTCACCGCGCCGGAATTCGGCATGAGCGAACAGGATGCCGAAGTGCTTTCGCAAAAATACAACATCGCGGCAATGGCGATTTTTTGCGCGAGCCGCTTCATTTGCACTTACCTGTTGCGTTTCATCAAGCCGGGTGCATTGTTGATGTCGCTCACGCTCGGCGGCCTGGTTTTGACTTTGGCGACAATCTTCATGCAGGGGATCGTCGGCCTGTATTGTCTGGTGGGCATATCGGCCTGCATGTCGCTAATGTTTCCCACGATCTACGGCATTGCCCTGACCGGCCTCGGCGAGGACGCCAAGATCGGCGCGGCCGGGTTGATTATGGCCATTCTCGGCGGATCGGTCCTGCCGCCGGTCCAAGGAGCGATCATCGATCTGGGAACAATCTCGCTCGGCACGTTCTCGATGCCGGCGGTCAACTTCTCGTTCGTCCTGCCGTTGGTTTGCTTTATCGTCATCGCCGCCTACGGATACAGAACGCACCGGTATCATCTGGAGTAACCTACATTTCGAGGCGGCGTCAGACGGCGCTTTCGAGCCATTTATTCTCGATCTCTTCGAGAGATTTTCCTTTTGTTTCGGGGACGCACCGCCAGACGAAGACTACGCTGACGGCGCAAAAGGCGGCATAGACCCAGAAGGGAAAGCCGCGATGGAATTTCTCGACCAGAAAGGGGCTTTCGTCCATGTAGGTGAACGATTGGGTCACGAGGAAATTCGCCACCCAAAGGCAGACCGTGGCGATGGCCATCGCCCGGCCCCGTATGCCGGTGGGGAAAATTTCGGAGAGAATTACCCAAGTCACCGGCCCCACCGAAAGCGCGAAGCAGGCGATGTAGCCCAAGATGAATGCCAGCGTCCAGACCTCGGTGAGATGCCAATAGGCGAACAGCCCCATCGCCAGCAGGCACGCGCCCATCCCCGTCGAGCCGATCAACATCAACGGCTTGCGGCCGATCAGGTCCACCGTCCAGATGGCGATTATCGTGAAAGTCAGGTTGACCGCGCCGACGAGCACCGTTTGCAAGAGCGCGGCGTCGGAGCCGGAGCCGAGTTTTTTGAAAATTTCCGGCGCGAAGTAGAGAAAGACATTGATGCCCGTGATCTGCTGCAATATCGCGAGTGCGACGCCGATAAGCAGAACGATTCTCATGCCGGGTTTGAAGAGTTGGGCAATGGAGCCGGTTTCCGACGCCAGCGCGTTTCGAATATCGGCCATTTCCCGCTCGGCCCGACGCGCGCCGCCCGTTCGAACGAGGATGGCCAGCGCCCGGTTTTCGCGGCCGCGTTTGACCAGCCAGCGAGGACTCTCGGGTACGAAGAACAGCAGGAGCAGGAACAAAGCCGCCGGCAGTGTTTCGGAAGCGAACATCCAACGCCAGCCGTATAAAACGTTCCACGCCCCTTCGGCGGCGCCCTGGCTTCTGTCCAAGGCATCGCCGTACCCGGCGACGAAATAGTTGGCGAAATAGACCACCAACATGCCCGCAACGATGGCGAATTGGTTGATGGAGACCATGCGGCCTCTGATTTTGGCGGGCGCGATTTCGGCGATATACATAGGCGAAGTCATGGAGGCGGCGCCCACGCCCAACCCGCCGATGATGCGGAAAATTATGAATTCAGAGAACGAGCGAGGAATCGCGGTGCCCACGGCCGAGACGAAGAACAGCACTCCGCAAGCGATCAGCGTTTTGCGGCGTCCGAAGCGGTCGCTCAGCGTGCCGGCCAGCGCGGCGCCCAGTGCGCAGCCGAGCAATGCGCTGGCCGCCGCCCAGCCCTTCCACAACTGGGGATCAAGCTCGAAATACTCCGAAAGAAACCCGATTGCGCCGGAGATGACGGCCGTGTCGTAGCCGAACAGCAGTCCGCCGAGCGCAGCCACCAAGGTCAATAAAAAAACATAGGTCAAACTGCCTCTTTCTGAATCCTTCGGTAACGTCATGATAGCATCTCTCGCGTGTAACTCGACGTGTAAAAAAATCGCGACCGTCCGCCGATGCTTCGTCGCACATCGTATGACGGGTGCCACGGGCGGCTTGTCCACCCGTGTTTCAGCACTGCTGGTCAAGCCCAGTGTTGTCGGGGAAGTGATCCATGATTGAAAGCATTTAGCCCCCCGTGAATACACGGGGGGCAGCGCTGCGGATACGCCATGCCGTGCTCCCCGGTGTGTTCACCGTGCCCCCGGTGTGTTCACCGTGCCCCCGGTGTGTTCACCGGGGGCTAAATATAATTGAGTCAAGCCGGCAGCGGAACGGCGCTATGCGGTCATGCTACAGTTCGCGGCTCCGCTTGACAAGACGGCCTCGAATGCTTCTATTTTATCCTGTTGTTTCCGTCGTTTCGCCTTGTTTCGTTGTTTGCACTCTCGACCACCAGCCACCAAACGCCATGAATTCTCGTCAGCGAGTCGCCGCCGCCATCAATCACGAACAACCGGATAGAGTCCCGCTGGACCTTGGCGCCACGTCGGTCACGGGCATGCACGTTAGCAGCGTCTACCGGCTGCGGCAGGCGTTGAAACTCGATCCGCCGGGCACGCCGGTCAAAGTGACCGAGGTCTACCAGATGCTTGGAGAAATTGCCCCCGATCTGCTCGACGCCTTGGGTGTGGACACCGTCGGGTTGGGCAGCGCGGAGTCGTTCTTCGGCTTCAAGTTCGAGAACTGGAAACCGTGGACCACGTTCGACGGCACGCCCGTGCTGGTCCCCGGCGGATTCAACACCGAGCCGGACGAAAAAGGGGACATCCTCATGTATCCCGAGGACGACCGTAGCGTCGCGCCCAGCGGACGGATGCCCAAGGGCGGTTTCTACTTCGACTCGACCGTCCGGCAGGAACCGATCGACGACGACAATCTTAACGTCGAGGACAATCTGGAAGAATACGGCCCGATCTCCGACGAGCAGTTGCAATACTTCGCCGCCGAAGCCGACCGGCTTCATAGCGAGAGCGACCGGGCGGTGGTGGCCAACTTCGGCGGGACGGCCTTCGGCGACATCGCCCTGGTGCCCGCCCCCTGGATGAAAAACCCGAAAGGCATCCGCGACGTCGCCGAATGGTACATGAGCACCGTCTCTCGATTCGATTACGTTTACGAACTATTCACCCGGCAGTGCGATGTCGCCCTGAAGAATCTGGCGAAGATATATGACGCCGTCGGCGATCGGGTGTCGGTGACGTTTATGACGGGCACGGATTTCGGCACGCAGAATGGCCCGTTCATCAGCCCGGCAAGCTATCGAAAGCTGTTTCAACCGTTCCATCACCGGGTGAACGATTGGGTTCACGAGCATACGCCCTGGAAGACGTTCATTCACACCTGCGGATCGGTCGTCGCCTTGTTGCCCGACATTGTCGACGCCGGGTTCGACATTCTGAACCCTGTTCAGTGTTCGGCGGCAGGCATGGACCCGAAAACGCTGAAAGACCGGTTCGGCGATCGGATTACGTTCTGGGGCGGCGGCGTGGATACGCAAAAAACGCTCCCCTTCGGCGCGCCCGACGAAATCAGGCGACAAGTTCGCGAGCGGATCGAGATATTCGGCCGCGGCGGGGGATTCGTTTTCAACACGATCCACAACGTCCAGGCGGGCGTTCCCACGGAAAATCTGGCCGCGCTCTACGAGGCCGTGCGGGAATACAGGTAGCCGTGCCGCATCCAAGCTCGTTTAGCCAGTTCACGCCGAGAGACAAAATTTGGCGATGCTGAAGTAGATGACAATGCCGGTCACGTCGACGAAAGTGGCCACGAAGGGGCCGGAGGCATAGCCCGGATCGAACCCCAACCGCTTGAACGCCAGCGGCAACAGCGAACCGACCAGCGTCCCCCAGAGGCAGATGGCGGCCACGGTTTGGGCAATCACCAGGGCGAACAACCAGCGGTCGGTGTTCTCCAGCAGGCCGGCGGAGACCAACACACCGCGGAAGAAGGCGATTGCTCCCAAGGTCGCGCCCAAGGCCACGCCCATCATAATTTCATGGCGGAGGACTCGAAAAAAGTCCTTTACCCCCACGTTTCCCAGGGCCATTGCTCGGATAATGAGCGTCGCCGCCTGCGAACCGGAATTGCCGCCGACGGAAATGACCAGGGGGACGAACAGGCTGAGGACAAAAATTGTTTTTATTGTGCCTTCGTACTTGGCCAGGGCGGTGGTGGTTAGCATCGAGGCGATGAACAGCAGGGCCAGCCAACCCGCCCTGCGCCGCCATACCGTGGCGAACGGGGCCTCCAGATAATTTTCCTCCATGCCGCCAAGACCGCCCATGTGAAGGGCGTCTTCCGTCGCCTCTTCCTGCATGACGTCGAGCACGTCGTCGTGGGTAATGATCCCCACCAGCCGATTCTGATCGTCGACGACCGGAATGGCCAAGAAGTCGAATCGGGCCAACTGCAAGGCGGCCTCCTCGCGGTCCTCGTCGACGCGCACCGACACCACGTCTCGCTGCATGATGTCGCCGACCTTTTCCGACGACCGGGCGACTATCAAGTCGCGCAGCGAAAGAAATCCGATCAGATGCCGCGCTTCGTCGAGGACGTAGATGTAATAGATCGTCTCTCGCGAGGGAGCCTGTCGCCGGATCATCGACACGGCCTCCTCGGCGGTCGCCTCGGCCGGAACCGTCGCGTACTCGGTCGTCATCACCGAGCCGGCGCTGCCCTCGGGATAGGAGAGCAACAGGCGAATGTCCTGCCGCTCGGCCTTCGTCACCAAGGGCACGAGGCTCTCGACCACTTCCTGGTCGAGGCTTTTCAGCAAATCCACTCGATCGTCCGGCGGCATCACCTCCAACAACCGCGACATCCGCTCGCGGCCGATGCCGCTGACCATCTCCGCCTGCTTCGACAACGTAAAAAACGAGAACACTTCGGCCTGACGATCGATCGGGGCGTAATCCAACAACCGCCAGGTGTCCTCAATCGACAGCCCTTCGCTGAACTCGGCGATGCTGGCCGGGTGCATCTCCTCCATGATCTCCGACAGAGTGGCCTCGTCGTTTTCGAGCAATAGCTCTTTCAGTTCAGGCAGTAGCAGGGGGTTTAGCATCGCGGCACCGAGACGTTGTTAGGACCGTAAATCAGGAGGGCTAGCACAATGGTAATCTGTAACCCCTTCGTGGTAAAGCCGTCTTGCCGAACATTGATAAAATCGCGGCGCTTTATTGCGTGTCAGGCTGATGTTGCGAAACTTGCATTTTCCGAGAAGATTGCTATCCTTCAGATATGGACCTCCGATTTCCCCCAACAGCCTGAATTGCCATGAAAATGAAATGCCGCGTTCGAGTTTCGATGGCGTCTGTGTTTTTCGTGTTTTTTGCGGCTATAGCTGCCGCCGACGCCCTCGCTGCCGAGGAACCCTCGCCGCCGAAGGATAATCCCCCGGCCGAAAAAACGCTCAAGCTGGGCGATCCCCTGATCGACAACGCCGAACGGATGAAACGGCTCGATCCGGTCGCGCCCGTCTGGGTCGATCCGGTCGGCAAGCGGGTGGTTATGATCGGGCAAGTCTGCCTAAGGGAAGGCGTGTTGGAGATGTTCGCCTGTCTGGCCAACACGAAGGAACACGAATCGATCGTGGCCGTGCCGACCAAGGCGTATCTCGTCCACGCCGGGCTGCTGGTAGTCGGCGCCAAGCCTGGAAAGCCGGTCAGCTTCGATCCGGAATACGTCCCCGCCAGCGGCACGGAAATCGAAATCTCCGTCCGTTGGAAAAACGAGAAGGGCGAAGTGCAATCCGCCCGGGCGCAGGACTGGGTCCGCAACATCAAGACCGGCCAGGCCATGACCCATCCCTGGGTGTTCCCCGGCAGCCGGTTCTGGAACAATGAAGTCACCGGCCAGCGCGTGTATGAGGCCGAAAGCGGCGATTTCATCTGCGTCTCGAACTTCCCCAGCGCGATGCTCGATCTGCCCGTCAAAAGCAGCGCGGAAAACACCGAGTTGTTGTTCCGGCCGTTTACCGAACGCATCCCGCCGCTCGGCACGCCCGTGACCATCGTACTGACCCCGAAATTGGACAAGAAGCCCGAACCGGCAAAAGAGGAAACAGATAAGAAGTAACGTTTCGGCCGTCGGAACGTGTGTTGAAATTAGTTGGTGATTGTTTTCTATTGAATCTTCGCGGCGTTTGCGGGATCGGTCATCGCCACGATCACCATTCCGTACCGGTCGGCGAAGTCTACGACGGCCTGCTGGTCGAGGAAGATGGTGCGGCCGGCCTCGACGGCCAGAACCTTGCCGCCGGCGGCGCGGAGCGTTTCCAGAGTCAACATGCCGACGGTGGGTACGTCGAATCGCATGTCCTGTTGCGGCTTGGCCACCTTGACGACCGTGAAGCCGCCGGCCTTGCACAACTCGCCGGCGCGGCGAATGCACTCGTCGGTCCCTTCGACGGCCTCGACCGCCAGAACGGCCTGATCTTTCACGGCCACCGACTGGCCAATGTCGAGCCGCCCCATCTCTTTCGCCATTTTCCAACCAAACTCGATGTCTTTCTGCTGCCAGGCGTTAGGCCCCCGGCGGGTCAAGCGGCCTTCTCTCACAAGCAACTCCGGGGCGTAATCGGTGGCCGGGGCGAAACGAATTCCCTCGGCGGCGAATTCATCGACAATGGCCGTCAACAGCGTGTCGTCGCGGCAGTCCTTCTTTCGCGTCAAAAAATGCGGTAAAAACATGCGGATCGTCCGCACGTCGGGCAGATGGCGCACCCAGCCCCAGGGTTCCAACAACCGGACCTTGAATATCTTGCCCGCCATCGTCACTTCCTTGATCCCCCGGCGGCGAAAATAGCGGATGCACCAGCCGAACTTGGCCAGCCCGAGATAGCGAAACTCGTGGCACACGTCGGCCAGCGCGGCGTCGGCGTGTCCGATCACGCCCAGACAATAGACTTCGCATCCCTGCCGGCGCAGTGCCTCGGCAATCACCACGGGATACTGCCCCCAACCGGCGAGAATTCCAATGCGGCGTTTTTCGGACGGTGCGGACGGCATGGGATGAGTGGGTAGTGGATGCAAGGAAATGTCGAATGTCGAAATTCAAATGTAGAATGAATGACGAATATTCAATGACGAAAGTCGAATGGAGAATGACGATGGGGGCGTTTAATCGCGCTTCCGTGCGAAACCGCAAGCGGCTTGGATAGTCCATTCTAGCCACTAACCACTAACCATCGGCCACTAACCACTCGCCACTAGCCACTCCTCTCACGCCACCGCGCGCTGTCCGTCATCGTCCTCATCGGACTGGATAGCCAGTTTGTTGCCGGCCTCAGCTTGTGCCTGCATTGCCTCGAACGCCCGTTGCAGTTGTTTAAGTTGGCGGCGCATCTCGGGCAGTTTGCTGAAGGCGGCTTGCTTGATTTTCTGATCGCGTTCCGGCGTGGCGGGAATGCCGATCATCCGGGCGCCGTCGGGCACGTCGTTGGTCACTCCGGCCATCGCGCCCAGCACCGCCCGAGAACCGATGTGAACGTGGTCCCGGACGCCGACCTGCCCGGCCATCACGACGTAGTCGCCGGTGGTCGTGCTGCCGGCGATGCCGACCTGCGAGCAGAGCATGTTATGCCGCCCGACGCGGCAGTTGTGGGCGACCATCACCAAGTCGTCGATCTTCGTCCCCTCGCCGATGCTTGTCGGGCCGTAAGTGCCGCGGTCGATCGTCGAGCAGGCGCCGACCTCCACGTCCGCGCCCAACACAACGTTGCCCAACTGGGCCGATAGAACGTGGCGGCCCTCGACGAATCCGTAACCGAAGCCGTAAGCGCCCAGCACCGCGCCGGCGTGAATCAAGCAGCGCGGGCCGACAATCGTGTTTTCATATAGCACGGCGTTGGGGAAAATGGTCGTTCCCTCGCCGATCTGCGAGCTGGCCATAATCCGCACCCCGGAATGGATCGTCGCGCCGTCGCCGATGGTTACATCAGCGCCGATCGTTGCGAATGGATGCACGTCCACGTTTTCGCCGAGCCGAGCCGTGGGATCGATCGATGCTTGATCGCTGATTCCCACCCTGGACATGCGCCGCCGCGGCTGGAAAAATCGCACGATGGCGGCAAACGCCTGATGCACGTCGTCGACCTGGATGGCCGATAGGCCCTTGGACACGAATCCTCGCGGAGCCACGACGGCGGCGGCCGAACTGCCTTCGAGCAGGCGGGTTTTTTCGGCATGATCGACCAAGGAAATCTGCCCTGGTTCCGCGTCGCGAAGCACGGCCGCGCCGGTAATCGTCAATCGGTCGTCGCCTACAGTCTGCCCGCCAACCAGGGCGGCAAGATCGGCTAGAGTGGCTTGCATATTGCGGATTCCTTTCCGTGGGAAGAGTCCTGCCTGCCCCCCCGATCGCGCGATGGCAACCGCAGGGTGCGCTGAAATGTACCCTATTCACAATCCCGTAGCAAGAGCAAGTAGCCGCTACCCCGCGCCTGGCGGGTATGCTCCGAGCATTGTCAGTCCGAAGGGTGTTTGTTCGTGCGAAGAGCTTGTTAAAAGCCCTCTTATCGGAGAAGCCGCTCAAGCGGCATCTGGGCTGTCATATCACAAGCAATACTGGTAATAGCGACAGTTTACGCTGAAAAATGCAAAAAGCATCAATTTTTTTCCGATCACATGCCTGCAATGGCACCCGTGATATTCACTTGCTGCTATACTACAGCCGGACGACCGACGTCCCGCTCAAACGGCGGATCAAATGCCGCATCTCCAGGACGCTCAGCGTGGCCAGCACCTGCGGTGCCGTGAGGCCGGTTTCGGCGATGATCCGGTCGACCGGCGTGACCTCTCCGCCGATTGCCGCAAGGACTTGCTGCTCCGGCTCGTTCAGCAGCAATTCGGCGGGATGATGTATCTCGCGGCCGTCGTCGCGCGGGGCGGCCTCGACCAGCGGGCCAAGCTCCTCGAGCACGTCGTCGACCGATTCGACCAGTTTTGCGCCGTCGCGGATCAGCCGGTGGCAGCCGCGCGACGTGCGGCTGTCGATGTTGCCCGGTATGGCGAACACTTCGCGTCCTTGTTCCATGGCATGCCGGGCGGTAATCAGCGCGCCGCTCCGCTCGGCGGCCTCGACGACCAGCACGCCCAGCGATAGGCCGCTGATGATCCGATTGCGTTGTGGGAACATGCCGCCCAGCGGCTGGCCGTCGGGCGGCGATTCGCTGACCAGCGCGCCGTGGGCGGCGACCTCATTGGCCAGCCGGACGTGTTCCGGCGGGTAGATGTTCGACACGCCCGAGGCCAGCACGCCGATCGTCCGGCCGCCGGCGGCCAGCGCCCCGCGATGCGCGGCGGCGTCGATGCCGCGTGCCAAGCCGCTGATTATGGTCAACCCCGCCCGGGCAAGCGCGCCGGCCAGCCGCTCGGCCGTCCGCAGGCCGTATGGCGTTCCATGCCGTGTGCCGACGATGCCGATGGCCAGTGCGTCGTCCGGTTTCAACTCGCCGCGAACGAACAGCACGCCCGGCGGATCGTGGATTTCCCGCAACGATCGCGGATAGTCGGGGTCGGCCTCGACGAGGATTTTGATGTTCCGTTGCCGGCAGAGCTCGATTTCGGCCTGCACGTCGATTTCGTGGTCGGCCTCGGCGATTTTCCGCATGAGTTTCGGCCCAACGCCCTGCACTTGCTGCAATTCGCTCGGCGCGGCGGACAGCACCGCCCTGGCCGAGCCAAAGCGGTCCAGCAGCGCCTTTCTGATTCGCGGCCCGACGCCGGGAATCATCGAGAGGCGCAGGGTGTCGAGCAAGTCGTCCGATGAGGATACAGGCATGAATGCAGTACCGTATGACGATGTTGGAGTTCTGGAAAGCGTCAATACACTTCGTCGTGAGTGCCGACTGATTGCAGCAAGATGGCTTCTTCGCCTTCGTGCGTCACAAACTCAAAGACGGCGCGGGAATCGAAACCGAAGCTGCAAGCCCACGATCCGGCCAAATCGCCTGTCAGTTTATGCGTTTTTTAGACGGGAATCGAACGGGTATTCTTGCAACAGAGCCAACGAAGCCAGAAATTGTACTTGACATCGGATTTCCGCGTCAAGCAACCCCCCGGTCAGTTCTCAGGACGTCAAGAACGGCTGAAAAAGGAGCGTCTTCGACCAATTGCACAAGTCCCATGCTATGCGGGAGTATGAAACGTATCCGGCCGTCTTGGTTTTTCTTGTCGTTCATCATCACGTCGATAACCGATTGGGCATCGCACTCCGGCGGCTCCACCGGAAGGCCGAATGTTTCCAGCAGCGAGCGAAGCCGAGCGGTGTATGTGGAATCGACGCGGCCGAGACGTTCGCCCAGCCGCGCGGATTGGACCATGCCGATCGATACCGCTTCGCCGTGAAGCAAGGGATCGGGGATTAGGGATTGGGGATTGGAGAGCGAGTGTTCGAGATTCGGGGTTCGGGAGTCGGGGAGTCGGGACTCGGAAATGACATGTGAATCAACTTTCCTTGCCGCCTGCGGTTTCGCAACAACCGGCAACTGGCCGCTAATCATCTCATACGCATGGCCGAATGTGTGGCCGAAGTTCAATGATGCTCGCAGCCCTGACTCTTCGCGTTCGTCGCGCTCGACTATGTCGGCCTTCAACCGGCAGCAGCGAGTTACGACCTGAATCAATATGTCTTCGTTTCGCTGGATGATCGCGCCGGCGTTTTGTTCGAGAAAACCGAAGAACTCGGCGTCAAGGGCCGCGCCGTATTTGACGACCTCGGCCAGCCCGGCTCGATATTCCCGCTCGGGCAGCGTGGCGAGCGCGGCGACGTCGATCAACACGCCGACGGGCTGATGAAACGCTCCGACGATGTTTTTCGCCTCCGGCAGATTGATGCCCACCTTGCCGCCGACCGAGCTATCGACCTGCGCCAAAAGCGTGGTGGGAACTTGCAGCAGCCGCAGCCCTCGGGCGAACGTGGCCGCGACGAATCCGGCCAAATCGCCGACCACTCCGCCGCCGACGGCCGCGACAACGCTCCGCCGGTCGACGCCCAGATCGAGCAATCCTTGCCAGAGACTAAGCGCGGCCTCGGGCGACTTGCTTTCCTCGCCCGGCGGGACGACGATCACGTCGGTCTCGATTTCCCGCCCGCCGAGAAATTCGGCCGCGCGCATGGCGTGCAGCCGGTGGACGTTTTCGTCGGTTATCAGCACGACGTGCGCCGTTTCGGCCCGTTCGGCGAGGAACCGGCCGAGATCGGCGAGATTGCCCCGGCCGATCTCGATGTCGTAGCTCCGCTCGGCGAGGTTGACGCGAATGGTTTGCATGGGATCAAAAAATGGCGGACAATTCTCCCGGCATGGACGCCGGGGCTAAACGGTTGCTGTTTGTTACGACCATTTTACGCCCGATCAAACGGGAAGGCCATCACTTCGGCGACGGTTTTCGCCCCGGCGGCTATCATTACCAGTCGGTCGAAACCCAAGGCCACGCCGACCGCGGGCGGCAGGCCGGCCCGCATGGCCGCCAACAACCTGCTCTCCTCGGGCAGCGGCTGTTTTCCGTCGGCTATCCGCTGGGCGTTGATGCGCGAGTTCCGCCCGCGCAGCTCGTCGGCGTCGAGCAATTCGTGATAGCCGTTGGCCAGTTCGATGCCGTCGATGAACAGCTCGAACCGCTCGGCCACCGGCGGAGAGTTTTCGTCCTGCCGAATTCGGGCTAATGCCGCCTGACTAGCCGGATAATCGTAGAGCAACGTAGGCCGGTCGATTCCCAGGTGCGGCTGCACGCGCTCGACCATCAGCAGGTCGAGCCATCCGTCGCGGTCTTCGCTGGAGAGACTTTCCGGCGGCTGGATTTTCAACCGTTCGACCGCCGCGATGAGTTCCGACGTGTCGGCCGTATGCGGGTCGATTCCGACGAATTGTTGGAAAGCCCCACTATAGCTGATTCTTTCAGTATCAGGCACACTCCGTGTGCCGTTCGCTGAGGTATGCGTACAACAGTCTTTCGGGCTATTTCCCCTATCGCTGACGGCACACGGAGTGTGCCTGATACTAAGCAACGTCTCGCACAGATCGGCGGTCAGTTGCATCCCTTCGTTCATGCCATCGCCCGGCTGAT
>Ga0123333_10002545_pt1 | contig 18406 bp, 18 predicted proteins | sample BioC12SIPDNA_3_FD_89957 | JGI IMG/M metagenome (GOLD analysis project Ga0123333, IMG submission 89957) | Anaerobic biogas reactor microbial communites from Washington, USA - Biogas_R2_B C12 SIP DNA | ecosystem: Engineered > Bioreactor > Anaerobic > Unclassified | place: Washington, USA... | reverse complement strand
CGACAACCAGGGCTGGGGCTGGGTGCGGCTGGCCAAGCGGTACGGCAGGAGCGAGGTCTGGACGGCGGAGCACATTCAGCCCTATTGTCAGACCGAGACCTTCCCTGCCGGGTTGACCGAGGAAGAGGTCCGGGAGGTCTATCGCCGTTACGCCGAGAACCCCAACATCACGGCGCTGGCCGAGGAAACGGGCAAGAGCCGCCACGTCTGGCGGATGGCCTTTCTGCGGCTGGGGCTGCCCATGCTCCAGCCCGTGCGTCGCCATCGCGGCCTCTACACCGCTGTCGAAGCGCCCCGGTGCGCCCGCTGCGGCATCCTGTTGGAGGAGGTCCGGCACCGCCAAGGCTACTGCGTGGAGTGCCTGCTAGAGATGGGCGGCCGGCGCGACGTGGCGCTGGAGGTCCGCGGGTATCTGCTAACCAAGGGGGAGCTGCCCCCCATGCCCGAGGCGGACGTGGACGCCCTGCTCGCGCACGTTGGCGTCCGTTTGGACGAGATCGCCCAGGGCTCGGAGGAACGCGAGCTGGTGCTGGAAATGGCCTGAAAAGGCCCTTTTCCCGCCTACAGGCCGTTAGGAGTGGGTTAGGCGAGGGGGCCACGATGAACCGTGTATCCGAGTATGACAACCCGCTTTTCGAGGAAAAGCGGCCCGTTGAGGACATCCTGTGGCGGGTAGAGATTGCCTTGCCCACGGCGGCGGAGGTCCGGGAGGCCCGGATCGCCGCCAACCTGAACGGCGCCCAGTTCGGGCGCGAGGTGGGGCGATGCCGGGTGGGGTGGCTGCACGGCGAGCCCCTGGCCAAGCACCCGTACCGGCGCAGCACCATCCACATGATCGAGAACGGCAAGATACCGGTCAGCAAGGCGTTCGCCGTCGCGTTCCGCCGCTGGCAGGGCAAGGTGCCCACGGGCGTCACCTTCCTCTCGGGCGTGCGCTCCATCGTGGACATCCCCGAGGAACAGATCATCGTCTGGGGCAAGCTGGTCCAGTGCGAGATCTGCGGGCGGATGCTCATTGGCCACCCGTTGACCCGCTATTGCCCGGCCAGCGTCTCGCCCGAGTGCCGCGCTGAGGTAAAGCGTCGCAAGGCCGAGGCGCGGCGGGAGCGCGAGCAGGAGCGGCGGTATCAGCGCTGGCTGGCCGAGGGCGAGCGGTTCGAGCGCGAGCTGAAAGAGGCGGAGAGTGCACGTCAAGCGCCAAGACCTGTTGCGGACGATTGAGGCGGCCCGCCCGGCGGAGGGCGTTCCCCCCCCCAGCGCGGCGGTGTCCCTGGGCGATGACCGCATGATCGCGGCGGTCAGGCTGACGTTCTTCCTCTGCCTGCTGGCCCTGGGCGTGGGCCTGCTCCTCGACTACCGCGATTTCATCGTCGCTCATAGCCCCCTCCTCTATGGCACGGTCGCCATCGCCCTGGGGTGCCTGGCCGGCGTCGCCTTCCACCGCACCACTACCTTGTGCGACGGCTGGCTGGCGCGCCGGGACGCCGCCCTCGATCTGGTCATGGGCTCCACGGGGGGACCAGGTGGATGAGGCCGACCGTCTCCCTGGCATCGAGGTCCCGGCCGACCCTGACCTGGCGCAACTCCACGGCGCCGCGTGCCGCATCCTCTATCGCCATTACCACCTGCAGGCCGAGGCCCCCCGAGACGCCATGTTCGAGCTCGCCACCCGGCGACGCTGACCCCTGGCGCCCGCGGCGCCGCCCCGCTCTTGCCATGCGGACAGACAGGTTCCTGATTCTGCTTGGCAAGCCCGAATCTCTATGCTATACTTATTCACATCACCCCCCATGCACAGGTATAGCAAACGCTTTTGTCCCTGCGTGTGGCGTTTTGTGCTAGTTAGTGGGAAATGAAGGAGAGTCGAACATGGGCAAAGACAACGGCCACGCGCCCCGGGTGGAGCTCGTCGAGGTAACGCAGATCAGTAACGCCGGCAATATCCGCACCGACCTCGGCGACCTCCACGCGCTCGCTGAGACGTTCGAGAACGGGGAGCCCACCCAGCCGCCCGTGGTCGTGGAGACCGGGGACGGGGGCTACGAGCTGGTGGTAGGCCAGCGGCGACTCGCTGCCGCCGTCCTTTTGGGCAAGGCACAACTGCACGTCCTGGTGCAACCGCGCCGGCCGGCGAATCCCCGTCTCACCCAGGCCAGGGAAAACCTCGCCCGTAAGGCGCTCAACCCCCTGGAAGAGGCGCGGCTGTACGAGGAGCTGCTGCACGCGCCCGAGATCGGGGGGCATCAGGGAAGGCTCTCAGAGGCCCTGGGCATCTCCCAGGCCACGGTATCGCGCAGGCTGGCGCTCCTGAGCCTGGCAGAGCCCGTCCTGGAGTTGGTGGCTGACGGCACCTTGCCTGCCAGCCATGCCGAGGAAATCGCCGGGGCCGGGCTGGAGCAGGCCGATCAGGTGAGGATCGCCAATGACCTGCGCGGCCGTAGCAAGGTGACCATCGCGGCGGTGCAGTACGCAGTCCGGCAGCGGCAGGGCGACCGTGCGCCGACAAGGCAAAGCGAGGCGCGCCAGCGCCAGGCCGTAGCAGCCACCGAGAGGACACCGCCGGCAGCGGCCACGGCCAAGGCGCCGCCCGCCGACGCCACGGAAAAACGGGAAAGTCCCTATGATCAGCGCTTCTACGAGGCAGGAGATACCCCCGAGCACGTCCGCGCCTACCAGGTCATCAGGGAGATCCAAGCCCAGGTGCTGGAGGTCTCCCAGTCCGCCCTCGTCCGCCCCCAATCCATGAGCCGCGAGCTGCGCCGCAGCATTCGCCAATGTGCTGCCAATGCCATTGCCGAGTTGAAGCTGATCGAGGAGGCGACCCGATGATCGAGGCCGCCGACATCCTGATGTGCGTGGGGGGCGAGCACTACCTCGCCCCCCCAAGACTTTATCCTTGAGGCGGCCCGGCTGGGCGTCAGCAAGCGCCTGCCAATCAAGGCCCCGCCGCTTGATCATCGAAAACAGGTTCATCCGCAAATTCCGTGAAAGCCGGAGAATCTACACCCGAAACCTAGGAAAGCAACGCCTTTTCGGACTTTGAGCGACAGATCCACGCCCAAAAACTGGGTAACAGTGATTGTACATCACCCGATCACGAAAAGTGCGGAAGAGCCCCGTTTAGTTTATCAAAAACAGCCGGTGATCCCTCCGCGTAGCTCTTGTGGCAAGCATGGCACCAGTACCGCTGGATGCGCCATCGCTCTCGCCTCTGCAGCACCCAGGGCCTCCGCACGTAGCTCCCGTTCTTGCTGGTTCTCATACTCGCGCAATGCGGGCACCGCCGCCATGACCACGGCGGCCGTTGGCCCAGTTCTCTCAGCCATTGGACGGATTCGTGACCTCGCTCTATGATGTTCATGGGCTCTGCCATCTACCTGCTTTGTCTGTTCAACATACAGGATGGTTTCAGAGCCCCTTTTCTGCAAACCCAACCCAATCTACACGAGATACAACCGAGCCGCGATTTGTACAGCAGCCGATCCAACCCGGCGGGTGCTCCCTCTAGACCATTGACAAGAACACCCCTCGGCGTACGGCGCCTCCTGGCCTTGGTCGCTCAGGGTGGCGCCTATTCCCTGGCCGAACGGGATGCCCAACTGAGGGCGGGCAGCCTGGACGTCCGGCAGGCCTTGCCGATTTGGCAGAGCGAAGTGATCGGTTTTGTCGAACGCACCTGGGGTGACAGCCACCGTCGGTTTGCGCAGGTGGTCATGGTCGGCGGCGGCGCCCAACTCTTGCGGGAGGCGCTGCTGAGACGCTTTCGGGACAGGGCTTTTATCCCCGATGACCCCATCATCGCCACCGCCAGGGGGCTGTACAAGTACCTGCTGTCCCTGGGGCGGAGGCGGGAATAGCATGGCCAGGTGCGGGCAGCGAACGTCAAGGTGGTGCAGGTCAAGCTCTACCTCTATCCCGACAAGGATGACGATCTGATCGCGTTCTTCCGGGCCCTGCCGCGTGGCCTGGGGGCGACCCGAGTCAAGCAAGGCCTGCGACATGGCCTCGGATCGTCGTCAAGCGAGGCCGCGGCGGACCCCGGCCTGCTGGAAGACCTCGACGCTTGTGTCTGCTGATTTCGGGTAGCCAGAACCTCGGCGCAAGTTTCTGGCTACCCATATGCACTATGCTGCCCCTCCCTGCCAGGCATCCTGAGCGGGCGAGCTCGGCCACAGCCTCCTGATCTCGTCGCTCCCGTCTCGCGGCACGGCCTGATGACCTCAGGGGCTTGCCCCGTTCGGCCCGGACACGGACCGGTGCCTTCATCCCCTCGGCGAGCTACTCGCTCTCCCGCCGGGCCTCCGCACGTCCAGGCCGACAAGGGGCCGCTTGCCCATCTCTACCCCATGGTCGGGGGCAGCGCCGGGATCGTGGACGCGAGCCGAGGGACGGAGAGATGCTATGAGACGCGGCAAGCTCTGTCCGAGACCAAGGTGTTGGACATCAGCGAAGCATCGAGTCCCCCAGACGCACCAACCTCCGAGGGTCTTTGCTTGCCCCCCGTCCTCGCATTCTCTAGCGTTCGTAGCAGCGAAGCTCGAACAGCGCCGCGGGGATTAGCCCGTGGCCCTCCAACAGCTCCACGGTCAGTCGCGTCAAGTGCACCGGCGTGGCCAGCGCGATCTCCTTCCGCGTCTGGTGGTTGTCCATGCATTCGGCGATGATCTGCCCCCCATCGTCGCGTAGACGATAGTGCCGCACGCAGAAAGGCATGACCGACTCCGGGTGTGGCAGCCCTATCGTCTCCATGGGATGATCCCAGTCCGTGTCGAAGGCCAGCACGATGCGCCCGATGGACTGCGGAGCGTCCCAGGTCACCGTCAGCGCTGGCAGCGGATCGCAGAGATCAGCGGCCCAGGCGTTAGGCGCATTGGTGGGCCGCTGCCAGCCGTTGATCACGTTCTCTGGCCTCCACGCATCCAGCGCCGGCTCTACCGCCACCGCCAGGTTGTGTCCTCCAGGCCGACGCTCCGGAGGCCAGAACTCGAGCGTCTCCACCCCGATGTCCGCTCCTGGAGCTTGGGTGCGTATATGCCGTACCGAAAGCAGTCCGGTAACGCGCTGCTCTGCGCACCGCACCGAGACATCCGGGTTTTGCAGCAGACACAAGAAGACGTATCTGGCCTCCGCCACGCTTCCTCCCCAGTCCAGGTCGACGCGCTGGCAGGTCCCGGCGCCCAGAGAAATCTCACGCCGATCCAGCACCACGTCAGGCGTGTAGTTGTCCGCCCGGTCGCTGGTGCGCAGCTCAACGCACAGGGCCGTAGAGCGGGCTACGTCGACCCAGACGGCCATGCGTGGCACCCGCCCGGCCGCCAGAGGCAGCATCTGCGCCCAGGACTGGCTCAGAGGCACCACCGGCCCGTTGGGCGGCAATTCGCGCAGGCGAAAGCAGCTGCTGGCCGTGATCGCCGCGCGGCGCACCAGATCCTCGGGGTCGTGCAGCGCCACGCCGGGGATGCATTGCCCAGCGCGAATCAGTTCTCTCTGCAGCATGCGCATCCTGTTCGTCTCCACCAACTCCGCCGGCAACAGACCGTCACGGCGGCAGATGGCCGCAGCCATGCCCACTGCCTGGCCGACCGCGGCGCACGGCCCCATCACCCGCGTGGACCCAAAAGCGACATGGGTAGCACTGATAATCCGACCCGCAAGAAAAAGGTTGCGGATGTTGCGGCTGTACAAGCAGCGGTAGGGGATGCCATACACACCCCGCGCATACCAGTGAGTGCAGCCGGGCTTCGGGCTATAGATCCCTTCCGCCGGGTGCAAGTCGATGGGCCACCCACCGTGGGAGACGTCGTCAGCATGGGCGCGCTGCTCGACGATATCCTGTTGCGTGAGAAGATAGTCCCCCTCGAAGCGACGGCCCTCCCTTTTTCCGGGGACCGTCCCTACCCATTCCAACGTCAGGTTCTCCGCTTCTGGGAAACGCCCCGAGTTCTTGATGTGATCCCACACCCCGTAGACCACCTTCCACAGCTCCCACTTGATGGCCTCGGTGTCATGCACCGTGTCCAGCCGCCCGCCATACTCGATCCACCAGTATTGGCCGCCGCTGTCGCGGGCGTTGAAATCGCCGTAGCGGGGGATTGCCGCAATGTCTCGCAGGGCGTAGCTGGGCGGAATGTAGCGGACCGGATGGCCCGCGTCCTTGCTGACGAAAAAGATCGAGTGGCCGAGTAACTCGCCGTACTCGACGGGGTCGGGGGCCAAGCGCTCGCCAAACTCGGCCATGCTCTCCGCGCCCGCGCGATAAACCGCCCCCGCCAGATAGCCCACGGTCCCATCGCCGGAGGCATCACAAAAGAGAGGCGCACTGACCTCGTAGGCCGTCTCATCCTGCCTGCAATAGGCGCGCGCCGCGACAATCCGATCCTGCCCGGCTTTGACCACCGCGTCTGCCGCCGTGTTCAGCAGCAAAGTGATGTTCGGCTCTTCCCGCACCTTTTCCAGCAGGATGGTGTCAAAGATCACTGGGTTCCCGTCGGGATTGCGGTATACGTTCTCCACAAGGATCTCGTTGACCACTCCGCCTTCCCGCGCCCAGCGATTGTTGCTGCGCATGCGCGCAGCGGACCCCACCACCCACAGTCGCACCTCGCTGGAGGCATTGCCGCCCAGCACGGGCCGGTCCTGGACCAAGACCACCCTGATGCCCGCCCGCGCCGCGGTGATGGCGCAGCAGACACCCGCCAACCCACCCCCCACCACGACCAAGTCAGTGTTCAGTTCTGCACGTGCGATCTCCCTGGAGATCGCCTCCGGTTCAGTGCGCATGCTCTCTTCCTCCCGTCTAGCTTGCCGCGAGGACCTCTTCCTCGGCGAAAATGGCAGCGATGTCCAACCCAATAGGTCCGCATACTCCCCACCAACGGAACCCCTTTTCCGCTTGCCCATTACCAGAGCCGGAAAGTAGAAGGTGCCGTGGATGTCCTTACGGCTATCACATTAGCGCCTATGGGCCCCACCCGTCAGAGGGTATCACCCAGTTCAGCCCCCTGTTTTCCCAGAGATCTCTGAAGCTTCGTGACGTCCAAGATCCTTGGCGTGACACCAAGCCTTACCGAAAGGGCTGCCGCTGTGCCTGCTGCCTGGCCGATGGCCATGCAGATGGGGATCACCCGGGTCGAGGCTTGTGCCTCGTGGGTGGCCGATATGCACCGTCCCGCTACCAAGAGGTTGTCCATATTCTGCGGCAGCAAAGAGCGATAAGGGATGCCATAAGTAGGTGGTTGAACAAACTCGGCGAGTCCTTTGTGATCCGGAGAGTGGATGTCAACATGGTAGGCGCCGAGGGCGACGGTGTCTTCAAATCGTCGCCCTTGGAGAAGGTCGTCGACTGTCAGCGTATAGCCTCCCAGCACATGACGTGTCTCACGAACGCCAATCTGGTGGCCAGTTCCGATCAACCGGGCTCTGCACCCGCCGGGCATGTAGCGGCGAACAAACTCCAAGATTCCAGCAACCTGCAACTGGCCAGTCCTCTCCGATGCCGTGTAGCTCAGCACGTTGTTCGGATCAACATCCTCAACTCGACTCGCCACCAGAATCGCCTCGCCCAAGAGGGGATGGCAGACCCCATTGACTTGATCACGAGGGAACTCCAGGCCTTCTGCGACCGCTTGGGCGACCAAACTGCGGAGACCGCCTATAACGAATGGTGCGGAGTGCATCTGCTTGAGCAGCTGATCAATGACCTCCCTGGGCAGGGGCCAAGGTCGGATCTCGTCTGGATGTGCGTCATAGTACTGCAGCAGCTCAGTGAAGTCGATACTGCCGACCCGTACGCACAGGGATGCAGCTTGGACCCGACCATCTCTGGCTCGTCCTCTGATATAGTCTGCCCCTCCTAGTACGGCAATATCTGCTGTGTCAGTCGCATCAACGAAGGCTCGCGCTACCAGCCTCTGACAGCCTTCCTTGTTCGAGATGAACAAGCCGTTGAGATGGCCTGCTGTTGCATCGACGCCGGATGCCAAGCTTCGCAAGTATAAATGCACCCCGGCTTCGTCTAGCATCGTCATCGCCATGACCTTGAGCCAGTCTGGATTTATCCAAACGAGGTCCGAGGTGATCGGATCCCAGTAGTAGTCGCTGGCTGCATCGACGGACTGCAAACGCCGAATCAACTCGAGCGCGGTCCCCTTAACGACCAGCTGCTTCTGCTGGTTGTGCGATCCCAGGAACGGGAGGCCGTTGGCCGCATTCCCTCCTACGAAGCTGTTGTACTCAACCAGCGCGGTATCCGCGCCGTTTCTTGCTGATGCCAGTGCAGCAGCAAAACCTGTTGTTCCGCCACCCACGACGACTACGTCATGGGAACGGCTCCTCTGCACCTTCACCTGCACGGTGCCGCGGCTATTCATCGCTACCACCCCCTTGTCGGCACGAGGCGGAACCCCGGCCTGCGAGAAACTGCATTGAGCATGCGATATTGTGTACCGCTCGGCTTAGGCGGCAAGCGATTACCCCTTGTTCGCCTTTGGAGTATGGGTGCCCCGAGAAACGTCTGCGAAGCGTAGGTGGTTGTGTGTTGTCTCATGTTTGACTGCGCTCACTCTGGATCTACCCTCTGACTCGTGTGCTGGAACTGGAAACCATATGCGCTGGCCTGATGGAGGTGCAAGCAGAGGCGTACGGGTTTGTTCCACAGGGACCTCACGTCGGAATTGCCATGCCAACGTACGGTATGCCAGATCTGCGCCTGGCTCTCATTGAAGACTGGATCGCACTCCTCTGCCGAGAACCCAGGATACGGTCTGAAATAGGGATCCAGAGCACCAACCTGCACGTACCCACCAGAGCAGTCCGCATTGATCTCGAGAGTCGCTCCCTCGAAAACAAACTGCCTCGTGTACACTAGGCCGTGCTCGTACTTGGGGACAAGTTTCGCCCACCCGTCCTCACGGAGGCTCAGCACGCCGACCGTGCAATCCCGGCGCAGGTGTCCCCCCATCGCCCGCTGCAGATCCTCCCAGCGGCGATTCCTCCTTTTGGCCTCTTCCTCTGGCACAAGGGGGGTTGGGGGGGCGCCACGCCCGTACCAGTGCTGCTTTTCCGCACGCGCACTATAGTATATGAACGTATGTCCGCTGCGGATGATCTGCCCAGCGGCTGTAGTGGAGGCAAAGCCATAGTCGAGGCTCCCTGGATCGCCGTTGTCCAGCCACGGCTCCGCACCACCAACTCGCTGCCAACGCTTCCCATCGCGGCTAGTGTACAGACCTAGTCTTGAGTACGCGAAGTCACGCCAATTTGCGCCATCGCGGACACACCATACGGGTTCCGCCATGAACTCGCCCGTTATGCCGATGTATAGCCCTCCTACCTTGCGCACTGACATGTCGTGGAATTCCAGATCTGGTGGCAGATTTGCGTCCCATTCGACGGAGAGCATCACTTCCTTTGGCGACCAGTGTACAAAGTCGATGCTCTCCTGACGCCCAACCTGACGCTTCCGCTGTAACGGATTCCAGTGATGCGAGTACTGGCTGTATGCGACCCATTTCTGAATGGCCTCGTCCCATATGATGCGCTGGAAGTGGTGATGGCGGAGCGGCGTGTCCTCGTTCAACACCGTCCAGCCCACGCCATCTGGCGAGATCGCCATACTGGACATCGTCCGTTCGCCGCGCTCCCTGGCCTTGCCAGCGGGATTGTACACCATTAAGTATCTCCGGCTTGGATCACTCTGGTCATGGTTCAGAACCAGCCCAATATGCTGCCCGGAGTCGGCCAACACGATGTTGGTGGCTTCATGCTTCTGATACGGTATGCAAGTCGTACGTAGAGGCTTCTCCCAGTGTATAGCGTCCGTAGATTCGGCATAACAGAGCACCATATTCCGATCGTTACAGTCGCTGCTAAGGTGCTGCACGTACCATAGCTTCAGTTGGCCAGTCTCGGGATCATCGAGCACTGCACTGAGAATAGCCCCACGCTCGCGCTCCCAGGGCAGATCCCCCACCGTAAGCACTGGCTCGTCGGGCCGGTGCGGCTTGACTATCACCCGGTTCGTGTCGTCCAAGTGATCCAGGATATAGTTGTCCAGGAAAAGCTGTTTCTCAGTCCCAATATGCAGGAAGGGCACCTGGTAATCCGGCGTGATGTAGGGATAGGATGGCTCAAAAGTACGTCTTCCTGCCACGATGTCAGCAGTCTTCTGATGCAGATCCAGCATTTCCGTGCACCTTTTTCTCTCTGGCTGGTTCATCATAGCATTCCCCCCTGCACATGTTGCCGGGCTGGAGTCTAGCCTCCGCCGCTGCTAGCTGTCGGGCCTCTGGGCAACACACATTTGCTGGTGCCGCCCATCAATCTTAGGAGTGCCCCAGACACGGTGTGCCAAGCTCTTTCCATGCCCAAATGTACCGTGGCATAGAGGGAGATCCAGCGCCCACTCGGTATGCCAGAGGGCTCCTTTCGCACGGCAGTGTTCATTGGCTCGCCGAACGCCCGAATCGCTCGCTCATCCAAGGCGCCAATGCCATTGCAGCATCCAACGTCTGAGGAGGCGATGGGGTCAGGTCGGCTGGTGCCCCCTGCTGCTCAGGGGCGCGACGCCGCTACTGCCCTCTGGTCGTCGCTATCTCCCTTTTCGAACAGACTCGATCGCTTCAGGAGAAATCCCAATCCCGCCCGAAGCTATATGCCTCCTTGAAGTCGATACCTCGGCTGTGTCCGCGTTTTTCCGCGCGCCGTGATCCCGCGCCTGGCCTGCGTCAGGATTGCGCGGCAGTTCGAACGCTTCGGGCACGACCTCTACCGCCTATCGAGCGCACGTTTCAAGGCGAAACGGCACAAGCCACAATCCGTCGTGCCATCAGATGCGTGGCCGCTCGCCGCAGCACAGGCTCCAGGTCGAGACCCATGTAACTGCGTCAGTCGTGCACGGCGCACTCGGTAGAACCCGAGACAAGGATGTAAGAGTGCGTTGCGGCGAGACCCTGGGCTGCTCAGCACAAGAACCGACCACGGCCTACAGGATCCCGTGTTCGCGCAAGAGGGCTGCGATCCCCTCCTCCGCTTCTGGGCCCAAAGAATCCCAAGGGGCGGCCATCGTATTGGTCGCAATCACGCCAAGCAGCTTCAGGCAGGTCTTGTGCGCGCCTACAGCTGCGGCAGGCCTGGAGACACGATCACTGCTGAATAGGCGCACATCAAGAAGCGGCAGCACACTCTCCTGGACAGCCCGTGCCTCTTCCCACCTCTTGGCTTGTGCAGCCTCATAGAGCCGCACAAAGAGCTGGGGGGCCTCGTTGGCCAATCCTGGCACCATGCCATGCGCACCCATGAACAACTCCATGTCGATGAGGTCCTGCCGCCCCGTTAGGATGTGCAACTGATCGTTACTGCGTTGTTGCAGCAGGATCTGCCGGAAAGCGGATAGGTCTGCACTCGAGTCCTTAAGTGCCACGATAAGGCGCTCCTGTGCCAACGCATCGACTGTTTGGGGAGCTAGATGCACCTTCGTTGCAGTAGGTGCGTTATAGGCAGATATTGGGAGCTGTAGTGCCGCGCGCAGTATGCGGAAGTACCGCAGGATCTCGTTTTGGGTGTGCACGAAGTAAAAGGGAGGTACAACCACCAGCGCATCAGCTCCCGCCTCTTCGGCTGCACGACCGAACTCGATGGCGTGACGTACGCTGCAGTCCAGGATCCCGACCAAGACAGGCACCTGGCCAGCAGCGGACCGAATCGCCGTTCGCATCACCTCCAGCCGCTGTTGGTCAGAGAGAGCGGGTGATTCGCCAGTCGAGCCAAGGACGAAGATGCCATGAACGCCAGCGGCGATGACATACCTCACTAGATTGCAGAGCGAATCCCCATCCAGTTCCCCCGACACGTCCAGTGGAGTGACCAGTGGAGGAATAACCCCCCCTGGGAGAAATGAGTGCAGCGAGTGGTCAGCCATTCCTATCCGTCCTTTCATAGCTCTGATTTCGGCGAACTGCCCTGCAGGTCCAGCCGTAGGGGGTGAAAAATACCTTTCGCATCGTGTCCCTATGCCGAAATACGATGCGCGGTGCAACCGGGGATTAGGCTTCCCCCCTCTGCCCCCCAGATCTCTACCTGTTCGGCAGCATGACTGCCTTGATGATCGGCTCGCTGCCGTCGATGATGGCGCCCGGAGTCTCCTTCTCCTCGCCCCAAGGGAAGGTGTGCGTCACCAACGCCTTTGCGTCGATCAGGCCCTCGCGCAGCAGCCGGTTGGAGATGGTGAAGTTGATAGCCGGCTCGGCATAGGTGGGTCGGAATGTGATTTTGCGAAAGATCGTGTCGTTGACGTCCAGCGAGATGACGCTCTTGCCGCCAAAGTGCAGGCCGAAAAAGGTGATGGTACCGCCAAAGCGGATGATCTTGAGGCCGTCCAGCATGCTCTGCGGCGGCGAGCCGACAATGACGCGATCAACGCCCTTGGGGAATCGCGTCTTGATCTCGTCCTCGACATCCTGCTTCCCCACCTCGATGACCATGTCGCAGCCGAAGTGCCGCGCCAGATCCAGGCGCGCCTTCTCGCGCGGGTTGTCCGCGGGGAGACCGGTGATGCCGACGAAGCCGGCAGACAGATGGATCAGGCTGATCGCCGAACCCGACGGCTCGCAACGCCGCGGTCAGGGTGAGGTTGGCCGCTTGCCACCAGTGCTCGGGATCGCCTAGCTCGGGATGCGGCAGCTCCGGCGTCTGCCAGGGAAAGCCCACCTGCAAATGCGGGCGTATCTCATCCTCGCTTGGCCCGCGCTCCGGCGCGACGCGCTGTGCTACCTCGCACACGCTGCCGCTCCACATGTCGCCCTCGCGATAGCCCAGCGTCCCGTCGAAATCCCAGATCAGCAGCCTCATGGCGTTTGCTGGATGTCGTTGCCGCTCAGTGCCTCCGGGCTGTCTCCTTCCACCAGGATGCGTCGGTTCTCTCCGCGCAGCAGATTGCCCCTGACGATGATGTCTCTGGACACGCCGGCATCAATGCGGATCGCTGCGACCTGGTCCGCGGCTGTGTAGAGGATATTGTTCGCCACGAGGTAATCCTGGGTGGGAGAGTGGGTGGGATCGTGGCGCGCGTCGTCGATGGTGATGTTGGCATTCCAGATCTGGCCGGGTTGATTGCCGTTGGGCTTGCGCCCATTCCGGTCGAAGATGTTGCCAGTGATCACCAGTCCGGTGCAGTCGGGCGCCCACAGCCCCTCGCGCCCGCTGCTGGCCACCAGGTTTCCCTGTAGGATGCAGCTCTGCGAGCCGCGCTCGATGGTCACGCCGCGGGAGCCGTTGTCGCGAACGATATTGTCCGACGCCGTGACCTCGGCGCAGGTCTCCAGAAAGTAGCCGCCCATCTGCGCGCCATAGACCTTGTTATCAACGAACTCACCCCGCCGGCAGCGGTAAAAGTGCGTGGCGTCGGAGCGCGACCGCTCCAGGCGACAGCCACGAACCACGAAATCCTGAACGTGGTAAAGGGCGATCAGCCCCTGATCCTGGCGAACGCTGCCCGGCTCCGGTCCAGGTCGCTGGCTGAGATAGTCACCGTACCAATTGCAGCCATCCTCCAGCACGCAATCCGTGATCCAGATGTCGTGAGCAGGGTCGTCCGCCTTGCCAAAGACGCCCACCGCGTTGCTGGTTATAGCATGGATGTGCATGTCGCAGATCCGGACGTCTCGCGTCGAGCCGGTGAGGTAGATGCCCCGGATATTCGCGCCCAGCGGCCAGAGGTCGTTCCGGCCGACGATCTCGCCGCCAAGGAACCGGACGTCCGCTATGCCCTGGCCGAGAAAGGCCTGCCCGTCGGCGGCGCAGTCTCTTGCGAGCTGAAAGGTGGCCCCGTACATCCAGAGCGTAAGGTGCGAGTGCACGCGCAGCCCGTTCTCGTCCAGCCGGTAGCGCATCGGAGGGAACAAGACCATGCGCCCCTCCTCCGCCGCGTCGATGGCCTGCTGTAGCTCGGCCTGATAGCTCACCGAGCCATCGCGCACATACCCGTGGGCCAGGTAATCGGTTACGTTAACCGCCTCCATCTCACGCCTCCCCGGTGATTTCAGCAGGCTCATGCCGGCCCGCCGCGAGTGTCCTGTAGCGCCAGCTCGGCGATCTTGCGCACCAGCGCCGCTTTGCCGTCCATACAAGGGTACTTGTCGTTGTCGTGCTGCTCCGCCAGCGCCCACTTGGGCTGGCCCAAGCGCTCCTTATACTCGGAGGGGCGCTTCATGACCTCACGAAAGGCGATATGGCGCGCCAACTCGGGGCTGTCGTCCGCGCAGGCGTAGAGGTGGTGCTTGGGCAGGCGCACCTTCAGTTCCCTGCCCAGCAGATCGAAAGCCTCCCGAGTCGGGATGCCCTTGTCGCCTTCATGAGCGTAGCCGACCTGCACCAGCCGCTCCTTGGCCGTCTCGAAGGCCCCGACCGCGATCATCACGTAGATGTCGATGATGGGCTTGGCGATCACGCCGGGGATGGAGGTGCTGCCCACGTGCTCGATGCGCAGATAGGCGTCGCCCAGCCCCGCCTCCAGCACGCGGCGGATTCCGGAGAACCACCGGGGCCGGGCGGAGTTGTGGCACTTCATCATGGTGACGGTCACTTGGCGCCTCCCGCCCGATTCGGCATCTTCATGTGCGCATCCCCGCGCTCCAGTTCGTCCAGCATCTGCGCCAGGCGCTTGTGCTGGTCTCCTCGCGCTTGGCGCACGTGATCCGACTCAGGGGATCGTTCTGCTGGGACGCCGGCCGCTCTCGGTAGCGCTCCACCAGCCCCCGCTACGCCAGGGCCGCCCATACCCAATCGGGCATCGCCGTGGCGCGTCAGGCGAGACCGATCCTGCTCGCTCATACGGCACCTCCCGGAGCCAGATACAGCCACGTCACGTGGCGACGCGTGCCAGCTTATTCCACTTCCCGAAGGCCCGCCGCGGCGGAGCTGGGTCAATAGCCAGTGAAGCAGGCTTGGAGCCGCTCCGGGTCCAGCGCTGCAGACACCCGTCCAAAAGTGTCATGTGGAGGAGTGCCATTGTCCAGGTCCAGAAAGCGCTTTGGCCGCGATGGCTTCGCCTGGCGGAACCGATCTATCCCTACCCGAGTCCGCGCTACGGATCACGCCCCAGATCGCAATGATGATATCCATCCGCTTGTGCCGCTTCGTGCGATCCATGCGTGGGTCTTCCAACACGCCAATGTACGCTCCCAATCCCGCGGTCGAGTCCGCTGCCATGGCCTTCCTCACAAACAGAATGGCCCTCTTCTGCCTCTCTCTACTTTTGATGCGATTGCCGTGCGGTATGGCCACCCAACTTGACAGGGAGATGGCCGAGCACTAAGATACACTATCCCCCATACTGACAAGGCTTGAGATCAGCTCCACTCGAGGTGACCATGACCGATCACAGGTTTCTCCGTGTCGCTGCTGTGTCCATGAAACACACCGAGTCTGCAGTTGGGGCCAATCTTGAGCGTCACCTCAAGTGGCTGGAGCGAGCAGCATCGGCAGAGGCCCGCATCGTCTGTTTCCCGGAGTTCGCGCTTACCGGGTGGGTACACCAGAGGAAGGAGGCCCTTACACTCACCTCCGCTCCGATACAGCAACTGAAAGCTTGGGCCAGCCGCCACGACACGTTTATAGCGACCGGCTTCATAGAGAAGCGGGCTGGCAACCTTTTCAACACTGCGATACTGATCGGCCCACAAGGGCAATACGGCACGATGCGCAAAGTCAATCTGGTCAGGCAGGAGGCTGCCTATTACAGGCCCGGACGTGATTTCCCCGTGTTCGATCTAGGGTATTGCTCCGTGGGCATCGCGATCTGCGCTGATGCCACCCGCTTCGAGACCCTGCACATTCTGTCGTTGCGTGGCGCTGAGGTAATCTTGGCGCCACACGCGAACACGTTGCATCCCTACGGACACAATGCACAGGGCTGGCTAGACTGGCGCTTGGAACGGTGGCCCCTCTTCGCTCGGGATGCCTGTGTCTATATCGTTGGCGTCAACAACGCGGGCTCCTTCGAATGTGGTGACGGAGAGGACCAAGAGGCCCGCTGGTGTGGTGGAGGGGCCATTATCGACTACAAGGGTCAGGTTGTCGCCAGTCCTCCGCCTGGCGTGGCTAACCGCGAATGTATGATGCTGGCAGACTTGGATATCCAAGCGGTGCGTGAGGCAAGAGAGGGATCTGAGCTGTTGAGCGAGTTCCGGCCATGCATTGTGTACAACAGGCGCAGCGGTTGGAAACACGGCAAATGCTAGACCAGCCCTAGCTCCTGCAGTCGCTCCTGGTCCCCAAAGGGTACATGGTAACTGTCATATAACAGGCGCTGCAGCTTCCTTACCTCCAGTGACCGCGGAAGGACTCCGTCCCGAATAGCCAGTGCTGCGGCAGCGCCGGTCGCTTGTCCCATGAGAAACACCTTCCAGCGAGACCTGTTGACCGGCGGTTGTATGATTGCTGCTCGACCCGTGACGAGGAGTGCGTCAATACGCTGGGGAAGGAGCTGACGATAGGGGAAGTCGAATCCGTTCTCCATGTTCAGTCCTGTCTCCCTCTCGTAGCAAAGGAACACCACATCGTCGAATCGGCGCCCTTGTTTGGCCTCCTCCGGGGTAATAGGGTGCTCACTGATGATGCTCCGGCCCCCGCGAGAGTGGAAGTATGGTGCAATCACGTGCAGGTACGCATCTTCGAAACCGGGCACGCGGCGACGCAGGAACCGCGCGGTCTCGAAGATGTACATTCGGGCTCCGATTTCCAGTTGGGTCATGATCGACGCATCTCCGCTGAGCAGACCGGGGCCATGCACACCCACCTGTGCACCGAGGATACCATAGCTCCTCTGACCGGGTATTGGGTTGGTCGTGTTGGACGGGCCAACATAGATACCATGATCGATGAGTACAAAGCCGAGATCCCCGATGCGCTGCACGATCCGATACTCCCCCATCTCCCAAGCCGGCCTGAAGTAGCGAATGAGTGGCCGCAGTCGGCCAGATGCCCACCTTGCCACACCGAATTCCCTCGCAAAGAGATCCTCAGCCCACTCCAGATCGCCGGGTTCAGCGTCCTGTGCAGCAACCTCACCCTGGAACTTCCCGATGTCCACGTTGTCCATCGCGAAGTACATCCCAGGATGGGAATAGCCGTTACCATCGTCAATGGGCGCGCCTGCCCTGGCTGCGACATCAGCGTCACCTGTTGCATCGATCGTCAGCTTGGCGTGTATAGCCTGTGCACCTGATTTGTTCTCTACAACAAGGCCCACGACTCTATCACCATCCATGATGGGGTCGGCTGCGTATGTGTTCAGCAGGAGCTGTACCCCGTCCTCCTGCATCATGGTGAGCCAGACATAGGACACCACCTGAGAATCGCGAAAGTAGTGCGAGAGCAGGGGCGCGTTGGTTATCGCCTCACATCGCCGTACGAGTTCTCCCGGAATCCCCTCCAGCCCATTCGGCATAGACTTGGGATACTCAAGGCTTGGTGCTCCGGAGAACATGCCGGGGCCCATGTTGCCCCCAAGAGAGCCGAAGCGCTCTATGAGCATCACCTTGGCGCCGTTCCTGGCGGCGGTCACCGCAGCCGTGCAGCCCGCGATCCCTCCACCAACGACGAGCACATCGACGTCCGCAATGACCGGGATCGTGCGTGTCAGCTTTAGGCTCTTAGTCATGGTGCGCTCCTTCTAGCTGGCGGGCAGCCAGCATGCTATGCTGGCTGCTGAGGCACTCGCGGGCTGCGCCCCAGATCCATTGGCCTCGTCAGCCTCATGCGGGGGGCTCCGCAGACATCCAGCCAACCTTCTAACGGCAGCTCCTGGGGGCCCTCTTTCCGAGTTGTCTCACATGATGATGAGACAGCTCATGTTGAGAGCCCCTGCGAAAAAGACGCCGATCCATCTGATCTGGGTCCAAGCAGTTGGCGGCACGACCGAGGCCATAGAGACCGCCAGATCGCTGCAGAACTCGGAAAGCGGCATGAAGAGACAGACGGTCATGACGCCCAGCAGTATGCTAAAGAACGTTCCGAGCCATACATTGACAAGGTATTCTGCGCCGATCGCGGCCTCCGGATCGGTTCTGGCGACGTCGAGTTCGAGACGCGCCTCCCCCCAAAGAGCAACAGGTCCCGACAGGTCCGCGGTAAAGGCAAGCATCGCCCCAACCCGCGCCGGGCCCTCTCCTGACGAGTTCATGCCACTTGGCTGCCAACTGTAGGGCCGGGGCGAATGGATCGCAGAGTCAAGCGAAGTCAGGCATAGCCTTCTCCGCACCAATCTGGAAGCCATAGAGAGTAGCTCTGTGCAGATGGAAGCGCAGCTTGACCACATGCCCCACTTTGCCTCCTGCATCGCTCTCCTGTCCCGAGATGCCGGTCAGATGCTCATTTCCCCAGAAGAACTGCGTCTGGCCATCCTCTCCTT
>Ga0123333_10002544_pt1 | contig 18411 bp, 16 predicted proteins | sample BioC12SIPDNA_3_FD_89957 | JGI IMG/M metagenome (GOLD analysis project Ga0123333, IMG submission 89957) | Anaerobic biogas reactor microbial communites from Washington, USA - Biogas_R2_B C12 SIP DNA | ecosystem: Engineered > Bioreactor > Anaerobic > Unclassified | place: Washington, USA... | reverse complement strand
GGCGGCCGTGGTCGCGGCTGCCGCCACGCGGCTCGCGGGCCCGCGGGGCGCCCGGCCGCCGGCCGCCTGGCCGTTGGCCGCCCTCGCGCTCGCCGTCGGGATCGCGCGACACGAGGCCTGGGAGGCGCGCCCCGACCCCGTGGCGGCCGTCCTGGGGGAGGAGCTGGCCTGGACCGGGCGCTTCGACGGCGTCTGGTTCGAGGCGGCCTCGCCCGTGAGGGCGCGGCTGGCACTGGTGGCCCGCGACCCGCCGCCCCCTGGCGAGCTCGAGCTCGTCGGGACCGCGCAGCGCGCTCCCGGCAAGCGCAACCCGGGCGGCTTCGACTACGGCGCCTACCTGGCGCGTCGCGGCGTCGCGGCCCAGCTCTTCGTCGCCGAGGTCACGGCCGCCCGCGCCCGCGACGGCCCGCGGCAGCGCCTGGCGCGCGGCGTCGGCGCCGGCCTCGAGCCGCGGTGGGCCGGCCTGCTCGCGGCCATGACCCTTGGCGTCCGCGACGACCTGACCGACGAGGACCGCGACGCCTTCGGCCGCTCCGGGCTCGCCCACGTGCTGGCGCTCTCCGGGCTGCACGTCGGCGTGCTGCTCGCCGCCGCCGACAGGGCGCTGCGCCGCCTGGGCGCGCGCCGGCGGCCGCTGCTGGCGCTCCTGACCCTGGGGTTCGTCGCGCTCGTCGGTCCCTCGCCGAGCGTCGTGCGCGCCGCCGCTATGGCGCTTGCCGCGCTGCTCGCCCTCGGCGCCGGGGTCGGCAGGCTGCGACCGTGGCCGGTGCTGGCGCTGGCCGCGTGCGCCTCGCTGCTGCTGCAGCCGCAGATGCTCCTCGACGCGTCGTTCCAGCTCTCGTACCTGGCCCTCGTCGGCCTCCTGCTCTTCGCCGGCCCCCTGGCCGGCCTGCTGGGCGCGGCCGCGCCCGAGCGTGACCCCCTCGCCCCGGAGCTGCCGGCTGCCGCCGGTAGCGGCGGGCCTCGCGGGCGCGCCCGCGCGTTCCTGACGCAGGCGGTCGCGGCCAGCGTGGCGGCCCAGCTCCCCAGCGTGTCGCTCGTCGCCGGCTCGTTCGGCGCCGTGCCCGTCCTCTCGCCGCTGGTGAACATCGTCGGCGTGCCGCTAGCGGCGGTCCTCGTGCCGCTGGGGTTCGCGGCCGGGCTGCTCGGCCTCGTGTGGGAGCCGCTCGCCGCGGCCTCGAACGTCGTCACGGGCCCGCTCGCGACCGCGCTCGTCCGGCTGGCGCACGCGGGCGCGCGGCTGCCGAGCGTCGCCTGGTCCGAGGTCGGCTGGCTCGGGCACCTCTGCTGGGCCGTCGCCGTCGCCGCCCTCGCCCTGGCGGCCCGGCGCCGCCTCGCGCCCCGGCGCGCGCTCCTCACGCTGCTCGTGTCCGGCGCCGTGCCGTACGCGGTGGGCAGCGGCGCCGGCCCGCCCGACGTCTGGTTCCTCGACGTCGGCCAGGGCGACGCCGCGCTGGTGCGCCTGCCCGGCCGCTACGAGGTCCTGATCGACGGCGGCGGCACCCCGTTCTCCGACTACGACGTCGGTGCGCGCGTGGTGGCTCCCGCGCTGCGCGCGCTCGGCGTCGACGAGGTCGAGGTCGTCGTCGCCACCCACCCCGACGTCGACCACGTCGAAGGGCTCCTCTCGGTGCTGCGCGCGGTCCCCGTCGGGACGCTCGTCACGGGCCCGCGGCGCCCCGGCGACGCGCTCGACGCCGAGCTGCGCGCCGTGGCCGCGGCGCGCGGCGTGGCCGTCCACGTCGCCGCGCGCGGCGAGGCGCTGGTCGTGGGGCGGGGGCACGAGGCCCGGCTCGAGGTGCTGAACCCGCCAGCCGGACCGCCGGGCCCCTCGGGCAACGAGGACTCGGTGGTGCTGCTGCTCAGGCTCCGGGGCCAGGCCGCGGTCCTCTTCCTCGGCGACGTCGGCTCGGTCACCGAGCGCGAGCTCGCCGTGCCTCGCGTGCACGTGCTGAAGGTCGGCCACCACGGCTCGCGCCACAGCACGTCGGACGAGCTGCTTACGGCCGCCCGGCCGTCCCTCGCGGTGGTGTCGGTGGGGCGGAACACCTACGGCCACCCGCACCCCGACGCGCTCGCGCGCCTGGCCGCCCACGGCGTGCCGGTCCGGACGACCCAGGTCGAGGGGGCGATAAGGGTGCCTCTAGACCGCGCGGTCTGGCCGTGATGGTAGATTGTTCACAGATGCTCCTCACCGTGCGCGTCCTCTCCGAGCACGGTCCGGTGCGCGTCGAGCTCGCGAGGTGGCGCAACCGGCTGGTGGTCGTGAAGAGCCTGCGCGGCTTCCACCCGGTCTTCAGCCAGCGGCTCGAGCGCGAGGCCGCCGTGCTGGGGAAGCTGAGGCACGACAACATCGTGCCGCTCCTCGGCCACGACGGCTCCTCGCTGATCTACGAGTACTGCCCCGGCGTGACCCTGGAGGAGGCCCTTGAGCACGGGCCGCTCCGGCCCAGGCGTGCCGTCAAGATCGTCGCCGACGTCCTGCGTGCGCTCCAGTACGCCCACGACAACGGCGTGATCCACCTCGACGTGAAGCCCGCCAACATCCTGATCAAGGGCGAGCGGGCTCTCCTCACGGACTTCGGCTTCGCGAAGGACCTGGGCCTGACGGCGATCACCAGCCAGGACATGATGATGGGCACGCCCAGCTACATGGCCCCCGAGCAGTTCCAGGGGGTCCGCACGGACCAGCGCTCCGACCTCTACGCCGCCGCCGCGGTGCTCTACCACATGCTCTCGGGCCAGCCGCCGTACGGCGGCCAGGTCGTGAGGTACCTCGCCGGCGACGACCGCGTCCCCCTGGCCCCGCTCCCGGAGGAGGCCAGGTCGTACGAGGCCGTGCTGCTGCGTGCGCTATCCCGCGACCCCGAGGCCCGCCACGCGACCGCGGCCGAGCTCCTGGCCGACGTGCTGGCGGTCGTCGACGCGGCGTGATCCTCTCGTTCAGCGGCGACCCGTTCCTCGCGCGCCGCGCGGCCAAGCGCGCGCTCGCAGAGCGCGGCTTCAAGGGCCCCGACGTCACCGAGATCGGGGAAGGGCTCGAAGCCTCCCAGGTCGCGCAGCTCGCTACCCAGGGCGGGCTCTTCGGCCAGGTCGCGCTCCTGCTCGACCTCGGCGCGGCCTTCACTGGGCAGGCGGGGGTCAGGCCGCGCGAGGAGCTGATGGCGGCGCTGGCCGCGCTGCCGGACACCGCGCTGGTCGTGGCCGTCGACCCCGACGCCACGCCGGCCAGGCAGAAGCGCTGGTCCGCGCTCGGGCCCCACGTCGCCACCCCCACGCCCCGGTTCGAGGCCCTGCCGCGCTGGGTGAAGGGCGAGCTCGACGCCGCCGGCCTGCGCTACGAGCGCGACGTGCCGGCGGCGCTGGCCGAGCTGTTCGGCGAGGACCCGGCCGCGATCCTCTCGGAGGTGAACAAGCTGGCCGCCCTGGACGAGGTGCTCACCGCCGAGCGCGTCAGGCAGGTCGCGAACCGCGCCGCGGTGAGGGACGCCTTCGACCTCGTCGACGCGGTCGCGCAGGGCGACTCGGCGCGGGCGCTGGCCATCGCCAGGCAGCTCCTCCACGACGGCGAGGCCGCGCAGCGCGTCATGGCGGCGCTGGCGTGGCAGTTCACGCTGCTCGCGAAGGCCGTGGCGTTGCGGTCGCGCGCGCCGGGCGGGCGGGTAACCCCCCAGCAGGCGGCCGCCGCGCTGAAGGCGAAGCCGTTCGCCGTCCGGAAGACGCTTAAGCTCGCGGGCCGGCTGACGCCCGACGACGTCACCACGGCCCTCGCCGCGCTGCTCGAGGCCGACGTCGCCAGCAAGACCGGCCGGGACCCCGGCTGGGCGCTCGAGTCGGCGGTGTTGACGCTGGCCGGCCGGTTCAGGGCCGCGTCGTCCGGGCCGCGGTAGCCTCGGAGGATGCCGGTCGGTGCCACCCAGGACGCCGAGCTCGTCGCCCGGGCCGAGCGCGGCGAGCAGCGTGCCCTGGCCCGCATCCTCACGCTCGTCGAGGAGGGCGGCGAGCGCGGCGACGAGCTGCTGAGGCAGCTGCGGCCGCGCACGGGCAGGGCCGCCGTGGTGGGCGTCACGGGCTCGCCCGGCGCCGGCAAGTCGACGCTCACCGACGCCCTCATCGCGCACTGGCGCGAGGCGGGCCAGACCGTGGGCGTGGTCGCGATCGACCCCTCGAGCCCCTTCACCGGCGGCGCGATCCTCGGCGACAGGATCCGGATGACCCGCTGGTACGCCGACGCCGGGGTGTTCATCCGGTCCCTGGCCACGCGCGGGCACCTGGGCGGCCTCTCGGCCGCGACCCTGCGCGTCGCGGCGGTGCTCGACGCCTTCGCCTACGACGTCGTCGTGATCGAGACGGTGGGGGTGGGCCAGTCGGAGGTCGACGTCGCCGACGCCGCCGACACGACTGTCGTCGTGCTCACGCCGGGCAGCGGCGACGCCGTCCAGGCCTTCAAGGCCGGGATCATGGAGGTCGGCGACGTGTTCTGCGTGAACAAGGCCGACCTGCCCGGCGCCGACCGCGTGCGGCGCGAGGTGCGCTCCGCGCTCGACCTGGCGCCGTCCCCGCCGGGCGCGTGGCGGCCGCCCATCGTCGCGACGGTCGCCTCCACGGGCGAGGGCGTGCCCGGCTTGGCGCAGCGCATCGCCGACCACCGGGCGCACCTGGCCGCCGCCGGCCGCCTCGAGGAGGCGCGCAGGCGCCGAGTGCGGGCCGAGGTGCTGGCGCTCCTGGGCGCGCAGCTCAGGCGCGCGTGGGAGGAGCGGCAGGAGCGGGCGGTGAACGACATCCTCGCCGGCCGCAGCACGCCGGCGGCCGAGGTGCGGAGGCTCTGGGCGACCGGGGCCTGACGCCGGCCGGCGTTACACTCTCTCTCATGGTCCACGCCGTCTACCCGGGGAGCTTCGACCCCCTCCACAACGGCCACGTCGACGTGATCAGGCGCGCGGCCGGGATCTACGACGGCCTGACCGTGGCCGTCCTCCACAACCCGCTCAAGGCCGGCTCGCTGCTCACGACCGAGGAGCGCGTGGAGATCATCCGGGAGGTCGTGGCCGACATGCAGAACGTGGTCGTCGACTCGTTCGACGGCCTCCTCGCCGACTACGCCAGGAAGATCGGCGCCAGGGTCATAGTCAAGGGCCTGCGCGCGATCTCCGACTTCGAGTACGAGCTGCAGATGGCGCACCTGAACCGTCAGCTCAACCCCAACGTCGAGACGACGTTCATCATGACGGCGACCCGCTGGTCGTACGTGTCCAGCTCGCGCGTCAAGGAGATCGCCCAGTACGGTGCCGACGTCTCTAAGCTGGTACCGCGGGCCACCCTGCTCAAGCTCAAGGAGCGGTTCGCCCAGGCGGCGGTCTGATGGGCTGGCTGTACCGCGGGATGGCCGCGGACGGCGGGATCCGCGTCGTCGCGGCCGACACCACCGACGTCGTGCGCGAGGCGGTCGCGCGCCAGGGCGCCAGCGCCACGGCCGGGGCCGCGACGGGCCGCACCATGACGGCGGCGCTCCTGCTGTCGCACGTGCTGCTGAAGTCGCCTCGCGACCGCGTGACCCTGCGCCTGGACGGCGGCGGGCCGCTCGGCCGCGTCACGGCCGAGGCGGGGCTCGACCACGCCGTGCGCGGCTACGCCCAGAACCCCGAGGTCGAGCTCCCGCTCAGGCCCGACGGCAAGCTCGACGTGGGCGGTGCCATCGGCCGGGACGGGGAGATCCGGGTCGTGCGCTCTCACGCGCCGTACGGCGACCCGTACACGACGAGCCTGGCCCTGACCTCGGGCGAGGTCGGCGAGGACGTCGCGACCTACCTGGCCGTCTCGGAGCAGATCCCGTCGGCGATCCTCCTCGGCGTGCACTTCACCGACGGCCACGTCGACGCCGCGGGCGGCGTCCTGATGCAGGCGCTGCCGGGGGTTGACCCCAACGCGCTGACGCTGCTGGAGGCGAACGTGCGGGACCTCGGCCAGCTCACGGCCGCGATGCGCCGCGCGCCGCTGCTGCAGGTCGTGTCCGACGAGCTGTGCTGGGGCCTCGGCTACGAGCCGGTGACCGACCGGCCGCTCGAGGTCAGGTTCGAGTGCCGCTGCACCGACCGGCGCGCGCTCGAGGCGCTGGCCTACTTCACGCCCGAGGAGCGGGAGCAGATGATCGCGGAGGACGGCGGGGCAGAGGTCGTGTGCCACTGGTGCGGCGAGCGCCGCTGGATCGAGCCCGACCAGATCCGCTCGCTGAGCGGCGCCGAGCTGCGCTGCCCCGAGTGCGACTCGCTGTGGCATCGGGAGGGCCAGCCGGCCGTCTACCGGCACGGCGAGAGGTGCGCCTGCGGCCGGCCGGTGGAGCTGCCCGCCTGATGGCCGTCCCCGTCGGCATCGCGGTCCTGCTGCTGGTGCAGGCCGCCGTGTGGGGCTCCGCGTTCCCGGCGATCAAGCTGGGCCTCATCGACCTCAGCCCGCCGCACTTCACGCTGCTCAGGCACCTGGTCGCGTCGCTGACGTTCGTGCCGCTGCTGCTCGCCTTCCGGGCGCGGCTGGCGCCGCGCCGCGAGCACCTCCTCGCCTTCCTCGGCCTGGGCGCGTGCGGCTTCCTCGTCTACCACCTGGCGCTGAACTACGGCTCCGAGCGCGTGTCGGCCGGCGCCGCCAGCCTGATCATCGCGACGGCGCCGGCGATGACCGCGATCCTGGCCGCCGTCGTGGAGCGGGACCGCCTGCCCGCGCTCGGGTGGGTCGGGTCGGCCGTGTCGTTCGCCGGCGTGGCCCTGATCGTGATGGCGGACGGCCGCGAGGCGGCGACGCAGGGCTTCACGCTCTACGCCTGGTTCATCGTCGTCGCGGCGCTCGCGACGTCCGTCTACGCGGTCTACCAGCGCCGCATGTTCGCCCACTACCGCCCCATCGAGGTGGCCGCGTTCGCGACCTGGGCTGGCACGCTGCCGATGCTCGCGTTCGCCTCCGGCCTGGCCGGTGCGGTGGCCACCGCCGGCGGCGCTTCCCTTGGCGCCGCGCTCTACGCCGGCGTGCTGCCCTCCGCCGTCGCGTACACGATCTTCGCGTTCGCGCTCTCGAAGGCGAACGTCACGGTCGTGACGGCGTTCCTGTACCTCGTGCCGGTCTTCGCGCTGCTCACGGCGTGGCTCCTGCTCGGCGAGGTGCCGCCGCTCCTGACGATCGCCGGCGGCGCGATGGCGATACTCGGCGTCGTCCTGCTGAACCGCGCCAAGCGCGCGGCGGCCGCGCGCGCCGTCGCCGTGTCGACTACGCCGGCTTGACCTTCTCGCCCAAGCGGCGCTCGGTGCCCGCCATCAGGCGCGCGACGTTGTCGCGGTGGCGGAAGATCGTCAGGGCCGCCAGCGCGACCGCCAGGAACAGGTGAGAGGTGGGGAAGTTGCCGCCCGCGATCACGAACAGCGGCAGCGCGAACATGCCGACGAGAGAGCCGAGCGACACGTAGCGGCTCACGAGGATCGTGAAGACGCCGATCAGCACGCAGAGCGCCGCGGTGAGCGGGTCGACGACGAGGAAGACGCCGATGCTCGTGGCGATGCCCTTCCCGCCCCTGAGCCTGAGCCACACGTTGAAGCTGTTGCCGACCACGGCCGCCAGGCCCGAGAGGGCCACGGTCCAGCCGCCGGCGCCGAGGACCGTGGGCAGCAGGGCCGCGAGCGCGCCCTTGACGGGGTCGAGGACCATCACCATGGCCGCTGGGAGCACGCCCAGGGCCCTCAGGACGTTGGTGGCGCCGATGTTCCCGGAGCCGACCTGCTGGATGTCGACGCCGCGCCAGCGGGCGACGAGGTAGCCCGTCGGTATCGTCCCGAGCAGGTAACCCACCACCATGAAGACCAGGGCTATCGCGACGTCGAGCAAGTCAGGCTGCCTCCGGGGGCGCGGGCTTCCCGTGCGCGTCCAGCACGACGACGGGCACCGGCGCCGGGCGGGCAGCGCCGCGCTGCCACGATTCTACCGATGCGCCTGAACCCGCCCTGAGCGGTTAGCATCGCACGGTGACTCCGGCCGGGCTCGCACTGCTGCTCCTCGCCTTCGCCGGCGTGTCCTCGCTGCGCTGGGCGGCGCGCTTGGCGCCGGCGTTCACCGAGCTCCCCATGCGGTCGCTGATCGCCACGCTGCTGTCGGTCCTGGCCCTCGCGGGCGAGCTCGGCTGGGCCGCGCCGTCGCCGGCCCTGAGGCTCGCCGCCCTCGTCGTCGGGCCGGTGTTCGTGTTCGCTCCCCTGCTGCTGCTCGCCGTCGTGCGCGCCGGACGCGCCGGCGCGGCCGCCGGCCTCGCGCGCCTCCTGTACTGGACGCCGACGGGGCGGCGGGCCGTCGGCCGGTGGCTGGCCGTCGCCGCGCTGCAGGAGGGCGACCCCGTGGGCGCCCTGCGGCTCGCGCCCGACCCCGACGACCTCCTGCTCGCCCAAGCCAGGGCGCTGCAGGGCCGCTGGCGCGAGGCCCTCGAGCACGCCCTCGCGGTCGCGCGCGGGGACTACGTCGACGACGCGAGGGCCTTGGCGCGCGACCTCGCCGTGGCCGCCCACCTCGAGCTCGGCGAGCCCGAGGCGGCCGAGGCGGAGGCGCGGGCCCTCGCCGACGGCTTCGACGCCTCGCGCCACGGGCCGCTCGCCTACCGGGCCGTGACGCTCGCCAACGCGCGGGTGGCCGCCCACCGCGGCGAGCTCGAGCGCGTGAAGGCGCTGCTGGCGCAGCCGATCGTGGGCGCGCGGCCCGCTGTTCTCTACGCGCTGCTGGCGCGGGCGGCGGCCCGCGCCGGCGACGACGACCTCGCCGTCGCCTCGTGGCAGCGCGCCCACGCCGACGCGCGCGGCGTCCTGCGCGAGCGTTACGCCGGCGAGCTCGGCGCCTACGGGGTGAGGCCGGTCAGGCCGCGGACCGCGGCGCCGCCCTACGCCACGTACGGGCTGGTGGTCGCGATCGCGCTGGCGTTCCTCGGGCAGTCGCTCCTCGACCGTGTCGCGGGGCCCGTGGCGCTCATCGGCGTCTACCTGCGCGCCAGCGACTTCGTCGCGGCCTACTCGCAGCTGATCCCCGGCGTGCCCGGCGAGGGCGCCTGGTGGCGCTACCTCTCCTACGCCTTCGTGCACGCGAACATCGTGCACGCCGCGTTCAACGCCTGGGTGCTGCTCGACCTGGGCCGCGCCGTCGAGAGGCGACGCGGCTGGGGCGACGTCCTCGCCGCGTTCGCCGCCGGCGTGGCCGGCGGTTCGCTCCTCGCCAGCGTGGCCGCCGCCGGGCGACCGCTGCTCCTCGTCGGGGCCTCCGGCGGCGTCTTCGGCGTGGCGGCGGCCCTCACGCTCGACGCCGCGTTCCGCCGCAGCGCCGCCGACGCCGCGCTGCTGCGCACGCTGGCGATGTTCCTCGGCCTGAACCTGCTGTTCTCGCTGCTCCCCGGGGTCTCGCTCTGGGGCCACGTCGGCGGGCTCGTGGCAGGCGGCGCCTACGCCGCCCTGCGCCGCGCCCTGCCGTCGCGCGCGGTCGGGTCCGTGCTGGGCCTCGCCGGCGTCGGCGCGCTGGCGGTCGCCCTCGGCACGGCCCTGGTCGTCGTGCTGCCGACCCTCTGACGTATCATCGGCGCCAGTAGCCACAACCGGGCGCCACCGCCTGCCGCCGCGGCGGCGGCAGCGGCGCCGGCGCACCGCGGAGGTGACCGTGTCCGAAGCCGCAACCGAGCGGGACGCCGCGGCGTCCCGGCTCCCCGCCACCGCCCCGACCGTCACCGCCCCGGTGGGCGGCGCGTTCCTGGTCGAGGACCAGCGTCCCGACGAGGTGCTCGTGCCCGAGGCGATTGGCGAGGACATGCGCATGATCGCGGCGGCCGCGCGGGAGTTCGTCGCCCGCGAGGTCGAGCCCGTCGCCGCGAGGCTGGAGGCCCTCGACTACGAGCTGTCGCGTGAGCTGATGCAGCGGGCCGGCGCCCAGGGCCTGCTGGCCGTCGAGGTGCCGGAGGAGCACGGGGGCCTGGGGGCCGGCAAGGTCGCCGCCTCGGTCGTGACCGAGGCGCTGGCGGCCTCGGGCTCGTTCAACGTCACGTTCAACGCCCACGTCGGGATCGGCACGCTGCCGCTCGTGTACTTCGGCTCCGCCGAGCAGAAGGCCCGCTACCTGCCGCGGCTGGCGACGGGGGAGTGGGTCGCGGCCTACTGCTTGACCGAGCCCGGCTCGGGCTCTGACTCGCTGGCCGCCAAGACCCGCGCCGACGACGCCGGCGACCACTGGGTGCTGAACGGCACGAAGATGTGGATCTCCAACGCCGGCTTCGCCGACCTGTTCACGGTGTTCGCGCAGGTGGACGGCGAGAGGTTCAGCGCGTTCCTCGTCACGCGGGACACGCCCGGCCTCTCCCTGGGCGCCGAGGAGAGGAAGATGGGCATCAAGGGCTCCTCGACGCGGATGGTGGTCCTCGAGGACGCGCGCGTGCCGAAGGAGAACCTGCTGGGCGCGGTCGGCAAGGGCCACCACATCGCCTTCGGCATCCTGAACATCGGCCGCTTCAAGCTCGCCGTCGGGGCCGTCGGGGGGGTCAAGCGCCTGATCGGGCTGGCGCAAGCCTACGCGCAGGAGCGGCGGCAGTTCGGGGCGCCGATCGCGACGTTCGGGCTGATCAAGGAGAAGGTGGGCGGCATGTCGGCGCACGCCTACGCCCTCGAGAGCGCCGTGTACCGGCTGGCGGGCGCGCTCGACGCCGCCGTCGACCTCGCCCGCGCCCAAGCCGCCGGCGCCGAGGAGCTGGCCAGGGTCGAGATGGCCGCCCTCTCCGACTACGCCGTCGAGTTCAGCTTCATCAAGGTGTTCGGTTCCGAGGTCCTCGACGCCGTCGTGGACGAGGCACTGCAGGTCTACGGCGGCTACGGCTTCTCCGCGGACTACCCGATCGAGGCCGCCTACCGCGACAGCCGCATCAACCGGATCTTCGAGGGCACGAACGAGATCAACAGGGAGCTGACCGTCGAACAGCTCCTCAAGCGCGCGATGCGCGGGCGGCTCGACCTGCTCGGCCCCGCCCAGGCGGCGATGGCGGGCGAGGGCGCGGCGCCGGGCCAAGATCGGACCGGCGACCTGGCGCACGCCAGGCGGGCGCTGGCCGGCATGAAGAGCGCCGCGCTGCTCGTGGCCGGCACCGGCGCGATGGCCTACCGGACGGGCATCGAGTCCGAGCAGGAGCTGATGGCGCGCGTGGCCGACATGACCGGCCTCGTCTACCTGGCCGAGTCGGCGCTGCTGCGGGCCGAGCGCCTGGCGGGCGGCGGGCGGGCGGAGGCCGCGGGGCTGCTGGCGCGGCTCTACGCGTTCGAGGCCGTCGACAGGGCGCGGGCGCTCGGGCGCGAGGCGCTGCGCCGCGCGGGCGGGCAGTCGGCGGGCGGGCCCACGGCGCGGCTCGAGGCGTACCTGCCCGACCACGGGCAGGACCTGATCGCGCTCAGGCGGCAGGCGGCCGACCTGACGTACGCGGCGGGCGGCTACCCCCTGGCGTGAGGGCGGGCGGGCGCCGAGGGCGCGGAGAGCCGGAGCCCCTGCCGGGCGGCGGGGCGTCCGCGACGCGCGCGGCGCTCCGGGGCGCCCACGGCGCTCACAGCGGCTTGAAGCGCTCGAACGTCTCGCCGCAGGCGCGGCAGGTCCTGATCTCGCGGCACAGCGTGGAGCCGAAGGCGTTCCGCAGGCGCGTGTCGGGGTGGTCGCAGCGCGGGCAGCGCACCGGCGCCTCGAGCGCGATCTCCACGAGGCCGCCGTGGCGGGCGGGCGGCGCGATGCCGAAGGCCCGCAGCTTCTCCCTGGCCGCGTCGGTCATGTCGTCGGACGTCCAGGGCGGGCTGAGCGCGGTGACGACCCTGACAGCGACGCCGAGCGCCGACACGGCGTCGGCGACCGACGCCTCGATCACGTGCAGGGCCGGGCAGGCCGAGAACGTCGGCGTGATCACGACCTCGAGCGCCGTTCCGCCCGACGCGCCCTCGACGGCGCGCACGGAGCGCACCACGCCCAGCTCGACGACGTTCACGGCCGGCAGCTCCGGGTCCGCGACCCCCCGCAGCGCCTCCCAGGCTGCCGCCACGAGGGCCGATCCGTCGCGCGCCGACGCGCCCGACGCGTCCGCTCCTGGCGCGGCGCGGCGCCCAGGGACGTCCTCGCCCTGCCCGGCCGACGCGGCGCGGGCAGCGGCGCCCGGGACGTGGGAGGGCCTCACCACACCACGGCCTCGGGGTCGGCGCGCGCGACCGACTGGAGCGTCGCGAGGAGCTCGGCGCGCTGGGGCGACACCCGGTCCCGGGCGTTGACGGCCGGGACGACGGGGTCGCGGCCGGGGTCGAGGTCGGCGGCGCCCAGCGCCGCCCGGGCCCGCGCCACGACGGCGCCCGGCAGCGCCTCCCAGTCGGGCAGGTAGCCGGCCGCGACGAGGTCGGCGTCCGTCGGCAGCGGCGCGAGGAGGCCGCCGACCTCGGGCCACAGCACGCCGAGCGCCGCCAGCGCCCGCGAGCGCGACTCCTCGGTGCCCAGCCCCAGGCGCCGGACCCACAGGCCGGCGTGGCGGAGGTGGAAGAGCTCCTCCCTGTGGGCCTTCGCGGCGGCCTCGGCCAGGGGCGGGTAGGGGCTCCTGGCCAGGCGCGGCAGGGCCTCGGCCTCGTAGCAGTCGAAGAGGAACTGCCTCAGCATCGTGAACGCCCAGTCGCCGCGCGGCATCTCGACGAGGAGGCAGCTGCGGAAGCCCTCGGGGTCGCGGTGGAACGCGAGGTCGTCGGGGTCGGAGCCGTCGAGGCGGGCGCGCACCTCGTACCAGAGGACCGCGTGGCCGATCTCGTCCTGGGCGAGGTTCGAGATCGCGATGTCCTCCTCGAGGAGCGGGCCGTGGCTGGTCCACTCCGAGTCGCGGTGGCCGAGGAGCAGCTCGTCGTCGGCGAGGGCCGTGAGGCGCGCGACGAGCGCGTCGCGCAGCGTGCCGGTGGGCGGGGTCTCGAGGGCGGTCGTCACGGCGCCGCCCCCCGCTCCCGGCGCGGCGTGACCGTGCCGTACGCCGACTGCTGCTTGTACGTCTTGTCGCGAGCCGGCTCGAACCAGGACGGCGCGTCCTCGGGGTCGCTGCGGGTCACGTCGTCCGCCGCCACGACCCACCAGGCGAGGGCGGGCTCGGGGCCGTCGGCGGCGATCGCCGCGGCCAGCGCCGCCTCGTGGCTGACGGCGTCGACGTCGCCGACGTGGTCGACGAACGTCATCGAGCGGCGGTGGCTGGACTTGCGGAAGACGTGGAAGCGGCGCGCCTGCCCGGCGTCACCCCCGGCGGCTCGGGGCGGTCCCTCGGCCGCGAGCTCCTCGGCCGTGCGCGCGAGGACCCGGTCGGCGGGCACGACCCACACGCTCACCGCCGCCGGGCGCCGCCCGAAGACGTGGCGAGCGTTGAGGAGCGCGTGCTCGGGGTCGGCGCCGTGGACGCTGCCGACCGCCTGGTGCGGCTTGCCCGGCGCGTCCTGCTTGAAGACCTCCCAGCGCATCTACGCCTCCACCGCTTCGGGGCGCCTCGCGGCGTAGGCCTCCAGCGCCGCGCGCACCCAGGCGCCCTCGGCGTGGGCCTTGTTCCGCGCGGCCAGCCGCTCGACGTTGCACGGGCCGTCGCCCTTGACCACGCGCCAGAACTCGTCCCAGTCGATGGGGCCGTGCACCCAGTGCCCGGTCTCCTCGTCGTAGCGCAGGTCGGGGTCTGGGATCCTCAGCCCCGCCTCCATGAGCTCGGGCGCGTGCTCGTCGATGAACTCCTGCCTGACCTGGTCGTTCGTCTTGGTCTTGATGCCCCAGCGCACCAGCAGCGGCGTGTTCGGGGAGTCGGAGTCGTGGGGGCCGAGCATCATCACCGCCGGCCACCACCAGCGGTCGAGGGCGTCCTGCGCCATGCGCCGCTGCGCGGGCGTGCCCTGGGCGTAGGCGATGACCATCTCCTTGCCCTGCTTGTGGTGGAACGTCTCCTCGGAGCAGATGCGGACCATCGCGCGCGAGTAGGGCCCGTACGAGCACTGGGCCAGCATGAGCTGGTTCTTGATCGCGGCGCCGTCTACGAGCCAGCCGATCATGCCGACGTCGGCCCAGGTGAGGGTGGGGTAGTTGAAGACGCTCGAGTACTTGGCCCGGCCCGTGAGCAGCGCCTGCTCGAGCTCGTCGCGGTCGGCGCCGAGCGTCTCGGCGGCGTGGTAGAGGTACTGCCCGTGCCCGGCCTCGTCCTGGACCTTCGCGATCAGGACGAGCTTGCGCCTGAGGCTGGGGGCGCGCGTGATCCAGGCGCCCTCCGGCAGCATGCCGACGACCTCGGAGTGCGCGTGCTGCGAGATCATCCTGATGAGCTGGCGGCGGTACTCGTCGGGCATCCAGTCGCCGGGCTCGATCTTCTCGCCGGCGGCGATGCGCGCCTCGAAGCGCCTGAGGCGCGGGTCGCCTTCGTCGACCGAAGCTGCGGCCTGCGTCAACGCGGTCCCTCCTCCGTCGCGCCCGGCGCGGCCGCGCTGGCCGGCGGGTCTTCGGGCCGGGCCAGCAGGCCGCCGAGCAGCATGTCGGCGTAGCCGGCGGCGAGCTCCTCCTGGGAGAGGCGTCCGCCGGGGTCGTACCACTGGTAGGTGAAGTTCAGCGCCGAGAGCACGAGCAGCGTGGCGAGCTCGACGTCGGCGACGCGGAAGACGCCGGCGCGCACGCCGTCCTCGAGCGCCAGGCGGAAACGCTCCTGGTAGGCGTCGCGCCGCTCGACCATCGCCGCCCGGCGCTGTTCCGACAGGTGCACCCAGTCCTGGAAGAAGACGGCGGCGTGGTCGAGCTCGGTCGCGATCACGCGTAGGTGGGCCGCGATCAGGCGCCGCAGCCGCTCGTCGGGCGGCAGGTCGTCGGGCACGGCGTCGGCGCCGGCGATGAAGGCGTCGGCCGCGCGCTCGACGATGTCCCAGAGCAGGTCCTCCTTCGACGCGATGTGGGCGTAGAGGCTGCTGCCCCTCAGCTCCAGGGCCTGGGCCAGCTCGCGCATCGAGGTCGCGTGGTAGCCGCGCCCGCCGAAGAGCTCGCCCGCCGCCTGGAGGATCTCCTCCCGGCGGCCGGCGCGGACGGCCGGTCTGCTCATGGCCAGATGGTACACGAACGACCGTTCGTTCGTGGTGCCCATGGCTTAGGATGGCTGGCACAGGAGGCACATGACCGCAACCGTCAGGTACGTCGCCGAGGACGGGCGGGCGCTGCGGGAACTGCCGTTGGCGCGGGAGGACCTCGTCAGGGGCTACCGCGCGATGCGCCGCGCCAGGCACTTCGACGAGAGGGCCGTCACGCTGCAGCGGCAGGGCAGGCTGGGCGTCTACCCGCTGTTCCGCGGGCAGGAGGCGGCGCAGGTGGGGGCGTCCCTGGCCCTCGAGCCCCACGACTGGCTCGTCCCCACCTACCGCGAGTCGGCCGCGGCGATCACCCACGGCCTGCCGCTGGAGACGGCCCTGCTCTACTGGCGCTCCCACCCCGCCGGCTGGTCGTTCCCCGAGCACGTGAGGGTCCTGCCCTTCTACGTCCCCATCGCGACGCAGCTGCCGCACGCCGTGGGCGTGGCCCACGCCGGCAGCCTGCGCGGCGAGGGCTGGGTCGTGCTGGCGTTCGTCGGCGACGGCGGCACGTCGGAGGGGGACGCGCACGAGGCCCTGAACTTCGCCGCGGTGTTCTCGGCGCCCGTCGTGTTCCTCGTGCAGAACAACGGCTGGGCGATAAGCGTCCCCACCGAGCGCCAGATGCGTAACACGGTCATCGCCGACCGCGCCGCCGGCTACGGCATGCCCGGGGTGCGCGTCGACGGCAACGACCTCGTCGCCGTCTGGGACGTCGTGCGGCAGGCCGTGGCGCGAGCCCGCGCCGGGGAGGGGCCCACGCTGGTAGAGGCCGTCACCTACCGCCTCGCGCCCCACACGACCAGCGACGACCCCGGCCGCTACCGCGACGAGAGCGCGGCCGGCGAGCGCGAGAGGGCCGAGCCGCTCGCGCGCATGCGTGCGCTGCTCGCCGGGATGGGCGCCTGGTCGGACGAGTACGAGGAGGCGCTCCTCGCCGATCTGCGCGCCGAGTTCGACGCCGCCGTCGCGGCCGCCGACGCGGCGCCGGAGCCGGCGCCAGAGTCGATCGTCGAGCACGTCTACGCCGGGATGCAGCCCGACCAGCGGCGCGCGTGGGAGGCGCTCCGTGAGGGCTGAGGCGCCGGCGGCCGAGACCGGCGTGGCCCAGCTGACGATGGTCCAGGCCATCAACCAGGCCCTCGACCAGGCGCTCGCCGCCGACCCGCGGGTGCTCGTGTTCGGCGAGGACGTGGGCGTGATGGGCGGCGTGTTCCGCGCCACCGACGGCCTCCAGGCGAGGCACGGCGCGGAGCGCGTCTACGACACGCCGCTGGCCGAGTCCGGGATCGTCGGCTACGCGGTCGGCTTGGCGTTGGCGGGCATGCGCCCCGTCGCCGAGGTGCAGTTCGCCGGCTTCCTCTACCCGGCGCTCGATCAGGTGCTCTCGCACGTCGGGCGCTACCGGCACCGCACGCGCGGGCGCTTCACGACCCCGCTCGTGGTGCGTGCCGCCTACGGCGGCGGGGTGCACACGCCCGAGCAGCACGCCGACTCGCCCGAGGCCCTGCTGGCGCACGCGCCCGGCGTGAAGGTCGTCGTGCCGTCGTCGCCCGCCCGGGCGAAGGGCCTGCTGCTGGCCGCGATCGACGACCCCGACCCGGTGTTCTTCCTCGAGGCGATCAAGCTCTACCGCTCCACCCGCGAGGACGTGCCCGCCGAGCCGTACCGCCTCGAGCTGGGCAGGGCCCGCGTCGTGCGCGAGGGCGACGCGCTGACCCTGGTCGCCTACGGCGGCATGGTCGAGGTGTGCCTGCAGGCGGCGGCGGTGGCGGCGCGCGAGGGCGTCGAGCTCGAGGTCGTGGACGTCGAGACGCTCGTGCCGTTCGACGAGGCGACCGTGCTGGGCTCGGTGCGGAAGACGGGCCGCGCGGTCGTCGTCCACGAGGCCGCGCGCACCGCGGGGTTCGGGGCGGAGATCGCGGCCCGCATCGCCGAGGGAGCGTTCTTCGACCTGCTGGCTCCGGTGGCCCGCGTGACCGGCTGGGACGCTCCGTACCCGCCGTTCACGTCGGTCGAGCACCACTACCGCCCCGACGCCGCGCGGGTCCTGGCGGCTGTCCGCGAGGCGCTCCTGGCGTAGGCGGCCGCTGCGAAGGGCGGCCGGGCGCCGCGGTCCCGCGGTCCGGGGTGCCCGGTGCCCGGGCCGCGGGCCGCTAGCCCCCACGTAGCGCGCGGCGCCCGCCGGGAAGCCCGCGGGTCTAGGCTCGGGCCGAGCGCCTCTCGTCCGGCTGCCGTTGCGCCGCCACGCCCCCAACCCTTATTATTTAAGGTGACTTTGAGGCGGCCCGCGAGGCGCCTGAAGGGGCGGAGGTTAGTCGTGGAGAAGGACAAGGCGCAGGCACTCAACACGGCCGTCTCTCAGATCGAGAGGCAGTTCGGTAAGGGCGCGATCATGCGGTTGGGGGCGGAGCCGGCGCAGGTGCTGGGGCAGGGGGTGATCAGCACCGGTTCGTTGTCGGTGGACCTGGCGTTGGGCGTTGGTGGCGTGCCCAGGGGCCGGATCGTGGAGGTGTACGGGCCCGAGTCCGGGGGTAAGACGACGTTGGCGTTGCACGTGGTGGCCGAGGCGCAGAGGGCGGGTGGGGTGGCGGCGTTCGTGGACGCCGAGCACGCGCTCGACCCGGTGTACGCCGCGGCGTTGGGCGTTGACGTGAACGAGTTGCTGGTGTCGCAGCCGGACACGGGTGAGCAGGCGCTGGAGATCGTGGAGCTGCTGGTCAGGAGCGGCGCTGTGGACGTGGTGGTGGTGGACTCGGTGGCGGCGTTGGTGCCGCGGGCCGAGATCGAGGGGGAGATGGGGGACAGTCACGTCGGGCTGCAGGCGCGGTTGATGAGCCAGGCGTTGCGGAAGCTCACGGGGGTGCTCAGTAAGAGCGGGACGACGGCGATCTTCATCAACCAGATCAGGGAGAAGATCGGGGTGTTGTACGGCAACCCGGAGACGACGCCGGGTGGTAGGGCGTTGAAGTTCTACGCCAGCGTGAGGTTGGAGGTAAGGCGCAAGGGTGACGTGAAGCAGGGCGCGGAGCGGGTGGGGAGCCGCACGCGGGTGAAGGTGACGAAGAACAAGGTGGCGCCGCCTTTCCGCGAGGCGGAGGTGGACATCATCTTCGGGCGCGGCATCGACCGTTTGGGTGACCTGGTGCAGGTGGCGGCCGACCTTGACGTGGTGCAGAAGTCGGGCAGCTGGTTCAGTTACGGCGAGACGCGCCTGGGTCAGGGCAAGGAGAAGGCGGTGGAGCTCCTCACCGCCAGACCCGACCTGGTCGAAGACATCAGACGAGGCGTG
>Ga0123333_10002538_pt1 | contig 18448 bp, 17 predicted proteins | sample BioC12SIPDNA_3_FD_89957 | JGI IMG/M metagenome (GOLD analysis project Ga0123333, IMG submission 89957) | Anaerobic biogas reactor microbial communites from Washington, USA - Biogas_R2_B C12 SIP DNA | ecosystem: Engineered > Bioreactor > Anaerobic > Unclassified | place: Washington, USA... | reverse complement strand
TGCTTGCTCTGCCCGCTCCGGCCGGTCACACGCCGCCCTCAGCGCCCGCGTTCGCCTTCCTGCCGCCGGCTGCCTCGCCCGCCCAGACGCTGCTGCCGGCCTTTGTCTACAACCAGGTGGGCCTCTACGAGGGCGAGCCGCCGCTGCCGGTCACCGCGCGCGAGACGAACATCGGCCCGGTGCGCGCGCTGCCGCGCATGCTGGACGCCGCCGCTGCCTTTGGCGGCGAAGCCGCTCGGGAGTGGCTCGTCGCCGGCAACGACGACCGGTACCAGGGCTACGACGCCCAGCTTGCTACGGTGCAGACGGCGCTTCCGCTTATTCCGTCGGCGCGTTACGGGCCGGCCTGGCTCCAGTCGATGCAGACCCTACTCGCGCCGCCTCCCTCCGGCCGGGATTCGGCTTTCGAGCAGGTCGGTCTGAATAGCTGGCTGGGCGGCTGGCTGCTCCTTCACCACGACACCACGCTGGCGCCCCGGCCGGTCGATTGGGTGTCTGCCCAGGAGGCAGACGAGCCTGCCTTCGTGCAGGCGCCGCCGCAGTTACTAGGGGCACTGGCGGCGCTGGCCCGCCAGGTAGAACAGGGATTGCGCGAGCGCGAGCTGCTCGAGGCCGAAGTGGGACAGAAGCTCTTGCAGCTCGAAAGGCTCTATCTGGCGCTGCAGCAAGTAGCGGAGGCTGACCGTGCCGGCGAGCCGCTGGACGCCGACAGCCTGCTCCTGCTCCGGCAGCTCGCGCCCCGGCTGGAAGCGCTGCTGACGTTTGCGCCGTCCGCGGAGGGCGTCCCCCTCGCCGACGTCTCTCTGGCCCGACAGGTAACCCTATACACCGACCCGGCAAGCGGCACAAGCATGACGGCGGGGCTGGGGCCGGCCTGGTCGCTCTACGCGATTGTCGAGCGTGACGGGTCGTTCTGGCTGGCTGCCGGCGGCATCTTCGCCACCTACGAGCTGCGCCAGGCGCCCGGCGAGGCGGAGACACCCGATCCGCAGGCGGTGGAGACGGCGCCGTGGCTGCGGGCCATCCTCGCGCCGCCGCCTTGACATTTTCTCTACCCTTGTGTAACTTATCATCTATGATCTGGAAGCGCCGGACAAAGGCTTACACCCCCGCCCCTATTGGCCCTCGTTGCGCGAGCAACGGGGCGTTTCAGGTTACATGATGGGCATTGGGGGTGGAGAGCTAACGTAGTGCGCCTTCTTGTACTCTGAACGATAACGCCCCCACACGGGGCGTTTTTTTTGCCAGAAGGCCAGGTAAGCGAAACGAAGGAGGAACTAGACGATGCGGATGAGCCAACTATTTAGCGAGACCCTGCGTGAGGCGCCGTCCGAGGCTGAGGTTACCAGCCACCGGCTGCTGCTGCGCGCCGGGTTCATCCGCCAGATTGCCACAGGCATCTTCAGCTATCTACCGTTGGGCCAGCGCACGGCCCGCAAGATCGAACAGATCATGCGCGAGGAAATCGACGCCATCGGCGGGCAGGAAATGGATATGCCGGTGGTCCATCCGGCGACGCTCTGGCAGGAGACGGGCCGCTGGTACAAGATCGGCAGCGAGCTGGGCCGGTTCAAGGACAAGAACGAGCGCGATATGGTCCTGGCGCTGACCCACGAGGAGGTCGTCACCGACCTCGCACGCCGCGAGATCAAGTCGTACCGGCAGCTCCCGGCGATTGTCTACCACATCCAGACCAAGTGGCGGGACGACCCGCGCCCGCGCGCCGGCCTGATCCGCGCCCGCGAGTTTGTCATGAAGGATAGCTACACGCTGGATCGCGACGAGGCAGGGCTGGACCGGCAATATCGCCTGCACTACCAGGCCTACTTCAACATCTTCAACCGCTGCGCGCTGCCGACCATCGCCGTGGAATCGGACGTGGGCATGATGGGCGGCACGAAGGCCCACGAGTTTATGTACCTCACGCCAATTGGCGAGGATAGGCTGCTGCTCTGCGACAACTGCGGCTACAAGGCCAACCAGGAGATCGCCACCTTCCGCAAGCGGCAGGCAGCCGCCGAAGAGCCGCTGCCGGTCGAGCGCGTGGCGACGCCGGAGATGACGACGATCGCCGGGCTGGCCGAGTTTCTGGGCGTGCCCAAATCACGCACGGCCAAAGCCGTCTTCCTGGTGGCGAAATTCAGCGAAGGCGACGAGGAAACTGAGCGCTTCGTCTTTGCGGTCGTGCGCGGCGACATGGACCTGAGCGAGACGAAGCTGGCCAACGCCGTGAAAGCCAAGGAGCTGCGCCCGGCCCACGACGAGGAGATCGTGGCCGTTGGCGCTGTGCCGGGCTATGCCTCGCCGGTTGGCCTCGACGGCGTGCTCGTCGTCGTGGACGACGCTGTCGTCAACTCGCCGAACCTCGTCGCCGGGGCTAACGAAGCGGGCTACCACCTGCGCAACGTCAACTACGGGCGCGATTACGAAGCGGCTGTGGTCGCCGACATTGCCGCCGCGCAGGAGGGCGATCTCTGCCCACAGTGTGGCACGCCGATGAGGATGTCCCGTGGGGTCGAGGTCGGCAATATCTTCAAGCTGGGCACTCGCTACAGCAAAGATATGGGCGCCACCTTTGTGGACGAGGACGGCGAATCACGGCCGGTCGTCATGGGCTCCTACGGCATCGGCGTCGGGCGGCTGCTGGCCTGTATCGCCGAGGAGCACAACGACGAGCAGGGCCTCTGCTGGCCCATTGCGGTCGCCCCGTACGAGGTACATCTGGTTGCCCTGCGCGGTGGCTTCGAGGCCGCCGAACAGCTTTACGCCGATCTGAAAAAGGCAGGAATCGAGGTGCTCTTCGACGACCGGGACGAAAGCCCGGGCGTCAAGTTCAACGACGCCGACCTGATCGGCATCCCGATCCGTGTGACAGCCGGCAAGCGCAGCCTGGACGAAGGCGGCGTGGAGCTGAAGCTGCGCGAGGAGAAGGATCGCTCCCTGGTGCCGCTGGACGAGGCGCTGGACCGCATCAAGCAAGTACGTCAGGCGCTCTACGACCGGATTGCCGCCAGCGTCGTCGAAGTGACGTTTCCCGACTGAGAGGACGCGGGCTAATCAGTAGCGGGCGAGCTGCCGGGGATGGCGTTGATTTCTCCCCGGCACTCGCACGCCTCTTTGACCTCGTCGCCGCGTACAAGCTGCCCGTCGTATTCGCGGCCCAGCCCCCGGGAGACCCATCCGTTCATGATGAAGGGCAGGTCGCCATCTGCGGCGACCCAGCGGCCGTTGTAGGTTCGCGAAATGTGGACGTGCGTGCCGTTGGAGAAGCCGCCCTCGCAGGAGGGATGGCCTAAGGGGTCGCCCGTCTCGACGCGCGTGCCCACCGCCACGCGGTCGCGCGTCTCTACGTGCTGGTAGGTGATCGCCCAGCCCGTCCCGGCGTATCCATCCCCGTCGCTATCCACGACGACGGCGCCAAAGCTGCTGCGCGTCACCACGCCGGGCGCCATCGCCCGCACCCAGGCGTCGGACGGATAGCAGCCGAGCTGCTCGTCGTGGGGCACAAAGTCCATGGCTGCCCACGCCGAGCCGCTGGCCCAGCCGCCGTGTGGCCCGCCGGTCATGTACCAGGTCTCGTCTGCCGCCCAGGGCAGAGCCAGCTCTGGCGCCGTTAATCCAGCAGGCCAGAGGGGATCCACCGTATAGGCAAAGGGATTGCCAAAGAGACGGCTGTATGTGGCGAAGAAGCCGGACGGACCGGCGGCCTGCTGCCAGATGTCGTAGGTCGCGCCGTCGTGCGCCGCCAGCCAGCGCTGCACGCCGGCTGTACCGTCGTTAATCGCCGGGGCAAAGGCAATGGTCGTGTCGCCGATCGTGACGCCGGTTAGCCCGCCTTCCGAGCGCCCGTAATAACCCCAGTTCAACTGGTCGGCGGCCCAGGCGAGCTGCCGGTAAAGCCCTTCGACGCCGGCTCGCGCCCGGCCCATCGGGTAGACCAGCTCGTTGGGCTGTGGCTGGCTGACCCAGCCGGCGCGGTATTCCAGCGCTGCCAGGAGCAGCCGGGGATTCACGCTGAAGCGGTCGGCGACGAGCTGTACGATCTGCGGCCCGCTCAGGACGGTCCCCTCCACGTCCTCCTGATGGCGCGCCAGGTAGCTATCGAAATAGGCAATAAAGGCGTCGATGTCGAAATCCCGCGCCGCCGGCCCGTAGACCAGCTCGCTATCGGGGATGATCTTGAAGCTGGGGCTGACCAGGGTCGCGCCGCCGGGCACGCGGATCTCCTGCCCCACAGAAAGGAACTCGTCGGCGCTCATCCCGTTCAGCGCGAGCAACTCCTCCGGCGTGGTGCCGTAGCGCTGGGCAATATAGCCGAGCGTCTCGCCAACGCCGACGCTGTGGATGAGATAGCTGGTCCCATCGCTACTGACCTCGCCCGGATCAATGGGATCGGGGGTTGGGGTGCCGGGATAGGGCGGTAGAACGGGCGTCGGCGCGCCCGGCCGGGTGGCGGTTGGCGGCGCGCTGCTTTCTTCGTCGCTGCCGGTTGGTGGCGGCGCGTTGGGTGCGTCGCCGGGCGGGAGGCCGTCTACAGGAGAGGCCAGCGGCGCCATTGTGGCAACGCCGGCAAGCTCGGGATTCGGACGCACGCACCCGCCGAGAAACAGGAGTAGCAACAGAAAAACGGCAACAGACCTCGACCGCAACATTAGCCCCTATTGTACGCCTTCTCCAGAGCAGCGGCGAAGTCTGGGCGGCGATCTTCAGCGATTTTTAGGGCAGGAGCCGGATGAGAAATCGGCGCTTCCACTTTCCCTGCTCGCGTTCCGGGATACGATTGGGGTATGCACGCCAACTACGTCCAGCGCCTGCGTTTCCGTTTCAGTAAATTTGGCCCGGCCCGCTACATCAGCCATCTCGACCTGGCCCGCACGCTGGAGCGGGCGCTCAACCGCGCTCGCCTGCCCGTCGCCTATACCCAGGGCTTCAACCGCCGCCCGCGCCTGCAGTTCGCCGCGGCCCTGCCGCTCGGCTTCACCAGCGAGGCGGAGCTGGGCGACGTCTGGCTCCTGGAAGTCGTCGAGCCGGCGGCGGCGCACGCGCAGATGATGAGCCGTATGGCGCCCGGTATCGTCGTCCACGAGGTGTGGGAGGTGCCGCTGGAGGCTCCGGCGATGCAGGCCGTGACCATCGAGACGACCTTTGAGGTGTTCCTGCCGACGGAAGTGGACGGCGCCGGCCTGCAGGAACGAGTTGAGACGCTGCTTGCGGCGGAATCCCTGCCGCGCGAGCGCCGGGATAAACGATACGACCTGCGCCCGCTCGTCCACGACCTCTCCCTGGCGCGGGCGGCGGATGGCAACTGGAAGCTCACCCTGCGGCTGGCTCTGCGTGAGGGCGCGACCGGCCGGCCCGACGAGGTGCTGGACGCGCTTGGGCTGGACCCGCTCGACCTGCATCTGCACCGCACGAGCATCGTGCTCGACGACGATACGCCTTGAACCGCTCGCTGTTCCTGATATTGCCCCTTCTGGCTCTCCTGTTAATGGCCGGATGTATGGCCGAACAGCCGACAGCCGCTCCGCCGCCGACCATTTTCCTTCCGGCGACGCCCCTGCCCACGCCGACGCTGCCGCCTCTGGACAGCGGCTGGCAGACGCTGGAGCCGGGGCTGGAGCTGCGCATCCTCAACGTGGTGGACGAGCAGCGACTCTGGCAGGAGTCGGTGACGGTGCTGCGCCTCGATCCCGCCTATTTCCGCTTCGACGTCCATTACCGGCCTGGAAAGCCTCTGCAGCTGGAAGCGTGGCAGATGGAGACGGGCGCGCTGCTCGTCGTCAACGGCGGCTTTTACACGGAGGAATACTTCGCCACAGGGCTGGTTATCAGCGGCACGGCGCCGTTCGGCAGCAGTTACGCCGGCTTTGGCGGCATGTTCGCCGTCACCGCTGCCCAACCTTACGACCCGGCCGAGCCGCTGCAGGCGGCGCTGCAATCGTTCCCCCTGCTCGTCAGGCCGGGCGGCGAGCTGGGCTTCCCCGACGAGGACGGGCAGCAGGCGCGCCGCACCATCGTCGCGCAGGATAGAGCGGGGCGCATTCACTTCCTCATAGCCAATCGTGGAGCCTTCACGCTGCACGGGCTGAGCAGCTATCTCGTCGCTTCCGATCTGGAGCTGGACGTGGCCCTGAACCTCGACGGCGGCCCGTCCAGCGGGCTGCTGCTGGCGGGCGAGGGCGACGAGCCGCGCATCTACCTGCCGGCCTTTGCGCTGCTGCCCGTGGTGATTGCCGTCTACCCCCGTTAGCCTGCAAGTGAGCGCCTCCTGAGCAGGCGGCTGCAGTACAGAAAATACGCCGCCTTCTTTTGACTTTTCCAGAGTGATTCCATATAATATTCGGTCGTTGTATTGGTCGCCCGACACTACCAATACACCAACGTCGCTGCCGGCATCACCGCATGCCGGTTCTTTTTGGAGGTTTACTGTGTACGCAATTGTAGAAAGTGGCGGTCGGCAGTACCGCGCCGAAGTTGGGCACCTTTTCAGCGTTGAAAAGCTGCCCGGCAAAGTCGGTGAGCAAATCGTTCTGGACAATGTGCTGCTTCTGGCAGATGGCGAAAACATCCAGGTGGGCCAGCCCACCGTTTCCGGCGCCTCTGTGGTAGCGACCGTGGTCGAGCAGTACAAGGGCGACAAGATTTTTGTCTGGAAGTATCGCCCACGCAAGCGGTATCGCCGTCGTCAGGGACACCGGCAGCAGTATACACGGCTGCGGACCGATGAGATTAAGTTCAACGGACAGGAAGAGCAGGAGTAAATATCATGGCTCATAAAAAAGGTGCTGGTTCAACCCGCAACGGCCGTGACAGCAATTCGAAGCGTCTGGGCATCAAGCGCTACGGTGGCGAGCACGTCATCCCCGGCAATATCATCGTGCGCCAGCGCGGCACGAAGTACCGCCCCGGCAACAATGTTGGCGTCGGCAGGGATTACACCATTTTCTCGCTGGTCGAGGGCCAGGTGAAATTCGAGGACCGCTACGGGCGGAAGTACGTCAGCGTTTACCCGGCGGAAGGCTAACATGAAAGAAGATCTTCATCCTGAATGGTATCCTGAGGCCGAGGTCGTCGTGAACGGCGAGGTCGTCATGCGCGTCGGCGCTACGAAGCCGCGGCTCAACGTCGAAATCTGGTCGGGCACCCATCCCTTCTACACCGGGCAGCAGCGCCTTCTGGATACAGAAGGCCAGGTGGAGCGCTTCCTGCGCCGTCTCCAGCGTCGCGAGGAGATGGTCACCGAGGACGCCACCGAGGAAGAGCAGCGCTCGCCGCTGGCACTCTCCATCGACGAGATTGGCCTGCCCACGCGGGCAGCGACTGCCCTGCGCAACGAGGGACTGACCACGGTTGGTGATATCTTCGAGCGCTACCAGCAGGGTGAAGATGCCTTGCTGGCGATTACGGGCGTCGGCCAGCGTGCGCTGATCGACATTAAGAAGTTCCTCCGCGCCGAGGGGCTGATCGAGTAATCACTGGCAGATTCTCCAACTTTGGTTAGAGTAGGGGCAGGCACAGGAAATCCTTGAGCCTGCCCTTTTATTTTGCTTATTGACTGACTCCGGCACCGGCACGCCAGGCTGGTGCCGCCTTGTTGTGGAGGGAGATGAGGATGGGAAAGGATCGTCGCGGACAGATCGAGCTGATATGCGGCAGTATGTTCAGCGGCAAGACTGAGGAGCTGATCCGCCGCCTGCGCCGTGCCGTCATTGCCAAGCAGCAGGTTGAGGTCTTTAAGCCACGCGTCGACGATCGTTATCATGGGACGCGGGTCACCAGCCACAACGGCCTGGACTTCGAGGCCCACGCCGTCGATAACGCCGCGCAAATCGCTACCCTGTTGTCGCCGGAAACGACGGTAGTCGCCATCGACGAAGTTCAGTTTTTTGACGACGGCATTGTCGAGCTGTGTGAGATGCTGGCCGATAGCGGCCGGCGAGTGATCTGCGCCGGATTGGACACGGATTTCCGGGGCGTGCCCTTTGGCCCGATGCCCATTCTGCTGGCGCGGGCCGAGCACGTAGACAAGCTGCACGCCATCTGTGTCTGCTGCGGGGAGGAGGCCAGCCGCACCCAGCGGCTGATCGACGGCGTGCCCGCCGCCTACGACGATCCTGTCGTCCTCGTCGGCGCCGACGAGGTCTACGAGGCGCGCTGCCGCCAGTGCCACGAAGTCGGCGCGCCACGGCAGGCAAGTGAGGGCTAGATGACCGAAAACGAAAACGTGCTCCTGCAGGACGTTAAAGAGGTCCTGATCGACGAAGAACAGCTGAAGACGCGCATCCGCGAGCTGGCAGCCGATATTTCCAGAGAGTACAGGGGCACAGAAGACCTCCTGCTGCTGTGCGTGCTCAAAGGGGCTTACATGTTCCTGGCCGACCTCAGCCGTCTGGTGACCGTGCCGCACGAGGTTGACTTTATGGCGGTCTCCAGCTACGGGCACGGAACGACCAGCAGCGGCGCGGTGCGCATCGTCCTCGACCTTAAGGAAGATATCGCCGGCAAACACGTGCTGATTGTTGAAGATATCATCGACAGTGGCCGGACGCTCAACTATATGCGGCGCAACCTGCTCTCCCGCTCTCCCGCTTCCCTGCGCGTCTGCACCCTGCTGAACAAGCCGGAGCGGCGCGAGATCGACGTGCCCATCGACTATCTCGGCTTCGACATCCCCGACGAGTTTGTCGTCGGATACGGCCTCGATTTTGCGCAGCGCTACCGGAACCTGCCGTTCATCGCCGTGCTCAAGCCGGAAGTCTTCGCCCATCTCTTTGAGACAGACGAGCCGGCCGAAGAAGAGCTGGCTGAGTCGTAACCCTCCCGTTTGAATTGAGCCCGGAGCAGGCATTGTCTGCAACGTCCGAATCACTGACCCTCTCGCCGCTGCTTGATAGGCTGCGGCCACTATTGGCCGCTCAGAAGACGCCTGTCTATCTGGTAGGCGGCGCCGTGCGCGACGCGCTTCTGGGTCGGTCCAGCGACGACCTCGACTTTGTCGTGCCGGAGCGGGCCATCGGGCTGGCCTTTCGGGTCGGCGATGCCCTTTCGCTGCCGGCCTACGCGCTGGACCGCGATCGGGACACCGGGCGCGTGGTCGTGCCGGAGCATCTGAGCGGCGGGCGGAAGACGACGCTGGACTTCGCCCGCTACCGCGCCGCCAATCTGGAAGGGGATCTGCGCGCGCGCGACTTCACGATCAACGCCATGGCCCTGCCCGTAGCGGGCACCCGCGCCGCCGATATACTGGATCCGTTGGGCGGGCGCGCCGACCTGGAAGCAGGTCTCGTCCGGCAGACGTACGCCCGCGCCCTGCACGACGACCCTGTACGCACGCTGCGCGCCATCCGCATGGCGATTGTCTTGGGCTTCCAGCTCGTGCCGGAGACTGTAGAGGCGATCCGCGCAGCAGCGCCGCGTATTCAGGAGGTGTCCCCGGAACGGGTGCGCGACGAGCTGCTCAAGCTGCTGGACGGCCGGGAGCCGGACCGCGCGCTGCAGATGATGCACGATCTGGCCCTGCTCCCCGCCGTCCTGCCGGAAATTGCCGCCCTGGAGAAGGTGGAGCAGTCAGCGCCGCATCACGAGGATGTGCTGGCGCACACCATCTCGACCGTGCGCCGGCTCGTCGCCCTCGAAGACGCGCTCTTCAGAGCCAGCGAAACCAGTCCGCCGCTGGATGCCGCCCGGCAGCGGCTGGCTCCCTACGCCGGCAGGCTGCGGGCCCACTTTGCCCGGCGCGTTGACGGCGAGCTAACCGGGCAACTGCTGCTGCGGTTGGGCGCCCTCTTCCACGATAGCGGCAAAGCGGAGACACAGCGCCGCGACGACGAGGGCCGCATCCGCTTCTTCGGGCATGGCGAAGTGGGGGCGCGGCTGGCGACGGGACGGTTGCGCGCTCTCCGGCTGAGTAAAGAAGCGGTCCAGCATGTGCAGACGGTCGTCGCCACGCACATGCGCCCCCTGCTTCTCTCCCGGGAAGATACGGTTAGCCGGCGGGCGATCTTCCGCTTCTTCCGCGCAGCGGGCAGCGCCGGCCTTGACGTCGGCCTGCTCAGCCTGGCCGATCACCTGGCAACCTACGGCGGGGCGGGGGATGAAGGTAGCTGGGAGCACATGCTCGACGTGGTCGCCGGCCTCTACCGCCATTACTTCGAGAGCTACGAGGAGACGATTGCGCCCCGGCCCCTCGTGGATGGCAACGAGCTAATGACGGTCCTGGGCATAGAGCCTGGGCCCGAAGTGGGCCGCCTGCTTGACCTGCTGGAAGAGGCCCAGGCGGCCGGCGAAATCGCTACGGCGGAGGAGGCGCTGGCTCTGGCGCGCCGCGCCCATCACAAATAGGCCGCTGCGGGCTAAGCCCCTTCGATCCTGGGGCGCCGCAGGTGGTCCATGAACTCGTTGCGTGTCTTTGAATTATCCTTGAAATTCCCAAGCATGGCGCTGGTGACCATGCGCGCGTTTTCTTTGCGCACGCCGCGCATCATCGAGCACATGTGCGCCCCTTCCACGACCACGCCCACACCCTGCGGGTCCAGCACCTGACTGAGTAGCTCGGCAATCTGTTGCGTCATCCGCTCCTGAACCTGCAGGCGGCGCGCGAACATCTCCACGATGCGCGGGATCTTGGAGAGGCCGATGACCTTATCTCGCGGTACGTAGGCGACGTGCGCCTTGCCGAAGAACGGCAGCATGTGGTGCTCGCACATACTGTAGAACTCGATGTCCCTGACGACAATCATCTCGTCGTATTTCACGTCGAAGAGCGCTTCGTTGACCAGGGCGACGGGATCGACCCAGTAGCCGCCGAGAATCTCGTCGTACATACGCGCGATCCGTTCGGGCGTCCGCTCGAGGCCCTCACGATCCGGGTCCTCGCCCACGTTCCGCAAAATCTGCCGCACGGCCTCTTCCACCGCCAGCTTTCTCTGACGCTCTTCCTCTCCGGTCATCGAGCGCACAAACTCGGGGTCTATATTGTCGTCTTTGTCCAGGAACATCGGCTGGTCTCCATTTCCTCCGGGCTGATCGCCCCTCAGAATACTGTCTGGCAGTGCGGGCAGGCTATTTCTTCAGCGCCGACCTCCTGCCCGCATTCAGGGCAGGCCAGCTCAAACTCGGCGTCGCAGTGTGGGCAGCGCACGTCGTCTTCGGCCACGGCTCCCTGGCAGCGCGGGCAGAGGAGTTGTCCGCAGCTGGCGCAGGCGTCTTCATCCCCGGCGAGTGGCTGGCCGCATTGTGGGCAGCTCCTATTCACCTGCAGGGCGCCGCGCGCTGCATCCGGTTCCAGCCCGCAGCGCGGGCAGTATCTTTCCGTAGCAGACAGGGCAAGCTGGCAGATAGGGCAAACGCGCGCTGCACACTGGGGACAGTCCCCGGCGCGCGGATCGAAGGGCCGGCTGCAGCCGGGGCAGCTCATCAGGCGTACATTCTGGCCCTGCACGGCAATGATGTGCGCCACACTCACCGGCGGGCGGACGGCAACCTCAGGCATCTGCCCACAGCCCAGGCAGGGGGCGAAATCCTCCGCCAGGGCCATGCCACAGGCGGTGCAGTGGCGAGGGAACAACGCCTGGCAGCTCGGGCAGACCTCGGTCCCGGCGGTCAGCTCGAAGCCACAGAGGGGGCAGTCGAAATAGAGCGCCAGATGGCAGTGGAGGCAGCGATCATCTTCCTCGGCGATGGCCTCCCCGCAGCGCGGGCATAGCTCCTGACCACACTCGCGGCAGAAGCCTTCCGTCAGGTGGATCGGCTCGCCGCAGGTGGGGCAGGGGCGCATCTCCTCGCCGGCCTCCGCCGGCGCAGCCTGCACGATGGCCTCGCCGAAGGCCAGCCCGCAGCCGGGACAGAGATCGGCGTCCGGCGGCAGCACCGCCTCGCAGCGCGGGCAGAGCAGGTCGAACTCTGCACCGCAACCGGGGCAAACAGCCTCAAGGGGATCAAGCGCGGTCTGACACTCCGGGCAAAACTCCTGCCCACAGGTCGGGCAGACCACCGCACCCTCCGGCAGCGGGCTATCACAGGCCGGACAGCTTAAGGTCGTCCGCGACATGGTCAGGCCTGAACGGGCGTCAGCCCCGCGGCCTTCTGGTCGAAAGCGTCCCGGAGGGCGTTGTAGGTTGCCTCCGGCAGCGGCTCGCCCGGCCCCTGCTGCTTCAGATAGCCGCGCAGCTTGGTGTAGTGCATGGCCGGAATCGACGATTTCTCCACGTCGAGTTCGGCAATGTTCTTACTGGTGAAGACGATGATCGCCCCAATAGGGACTTCCTCTACGTCTGGCGCGTGCCGGTCGATATAGCCCGCCAGCCCCTTCACGTAGCGCTCGGCCTCCTTCGTCGGGTTGCCCAGCGACTCCTGGCTGAAGAACTTGCGGAAGATGCCGACCCCGCGCTGCTGCCAGCGGTCTCCGTCGGCGCTGATACGGCCCGTCTGGTATTTGCTGACAAAGACAATCGGGCCGGCCGGCGTGAGCAGGACGTGCGGCGCGGGCAGCAGATAGTGATACATCCGGCCCTGCCGGGCCACCTTGCGCAGCGCCTCGTCCAGTACCTCGTCGGGGCGTGGCTTGCGCAGATAGCGGTGCGCCAGATAGAGGCCAATCTGCGATAACAACCAGCCAATGGGCAGCGCGGCGACCTGCAGCCCGAGATACTGCTCAGGATTAACAAAGCCGAGGATCAGGGCGGCTACCAGGAGTAGAAAACCAAAAGCGCTGACATACTGGCTGGCCTTCTTCAGGCGTTCGATGCGGGCTTCGTCGCGAAAAACGATCATCCGGCCGGCTCTCCATCGGTTGGGCTGTGGCCGTTATCGACCCGCCCGAGCACCAGGCAGGCGTTTTGCCCGCCCAGGCCAAAGCTGTTGCTCATCGCCGTCCGGATGGGGACCCGCCGGGCCACGTTGGGCACGTAGTCCAGGTCGCACTCGGGATCGGGCGTCTCGTAGTTGATCGTCGGCGGCAGCAGCCCTTCATACAGGGCGTAGATACAGAAGATCGCCTCCAGCGCGCCGGTGCCTCCCATCGCATGGCCCATCACCGATTTGGTGCTGCTGACGGCAATCTCGTAGGCATATTCGCCCAGGAGCCGCTTGATAGCCAGGGTCTCTACCTGGTCGTTAATCGGGGTGGAGGAGCCGTGGGCATTGACATAATCAAGCTGCTCGCCTTCGAGTCCCGCGTCGCCCAGCGCCCAGCGCATGGCCCGCAGCGCCCCATCGCCGTCGGGGTCGGGCGCCGCTACGTGGAAGGCGTCGCTGCTGCTGGCGTGGCCGAGCACCTCGGCATAAATCGTCGCACCGCGCGCTACTGCCTGGTCCATGCGTTCCAGTACGACCACGCCCACGCCCTCGCTGAGGATGAACCCTTCGCGGTGCAGGTCGAAGGGGCGCGAGGCGCGTTCGGGACAGTCGTTGAAGCTCGTCGCCAGGGCACGCATAGCCGAAAAGCCAGCCAGGGCGCCCGGGTGGATCAGCCCTTCGACCCCACCGGCGATAATGACATCGGCGGTGCCCCGGCGAATGAACTCGGTCGCTTCGCCAAGCGACTGGGTGCCGGTGGCGCAGGCTGCGACGACGGTGCTGATCGGGCCCAGGGTGCCGGCGAGCAGGCTGACGTGGTGGCTGGGCATATTGGGCAGCGAGGCGCTGAGGGCGAACGGATTGACCTTGCCGATACCACGCTCCCTAAGGATCTCCATGTTCTCGTTCGCCTTTTCAAAGCCACCCATGCCGGTGCCAATGACGACGCCGGTGCGTTCCTTGTCAGGCACGCCGTTGCCGAAGCCGGCCATCTCCAGCGCCTGGACGGCAGCCGCTACGGTCAGTTGCGAAGCGCGTGACATGCGCCGCGCCTCTTTGAAGTCCATATACTGCTTCGGGTCAAAATCCTTGACCTCACCGGCAATCTGGCAGGGATAATCGCTGGCGTCGAATTGGGTAATGCGCGCAATGCCGGACACGCCGCCTACCGCGGAGCGCCAGCTATCTGGGGCGCTGTTGCCCAGCGGGCTCAATGCGCCCATCCCGGTAACGACAACCCGGGGGCGTCCTCGCTGATCCAGATACTGGGTCATTGCTGTATCTCAACTTTCTCGCTGGATGGATTGGCGGCAACACCCGCACGAATCGCGCCGACGATGTCATGGGCGACCGCCTGCCGTGCCTGCCCGACTGCCTGTTTGATGGCGTATGCGCTGGAGCGTCCGTGGGCGACGATGACTACCCCGTCAACGCCGAGCAGTGGCGCGCCGCCGACCTCGTCGGGATCCAGCCGTCGCCGCACGCGGGCGAAGGCAGGCCGGGCCAGCAGCCCGCCGAGCGTGGTCAATGGGTTGGCCTTGATTTCCTCGCGGATCGTCTCGCTCATATAGCTGGCGATGGCCTCGGCCGTCTTCATGATGATATTGCCGGTGAAGCCATCGGCCACGGCAACGTCGGCAGCCCCGAAGATGAACTCCTTGGGTTCGACGTTGCCGATGTAGTTCAGCCCACTGCCGGCAAGCAGGGGAATTGTCTCTTTGATCAGCTCGTTCCCCTTTCCTTCTTCCTCGCCGTTGGAGAGCAGGGCCACGCGGGGGTTGGGCACGCCACGCACCCGCTCGACGTAGAGGCTGCCAATCTGCGCAAACTGCAGCAGAAACTCCGGCCGGGCGTCGGCGTTGGCGCCGTTGTCGATGAGCATCGGGTTGCCTTTGATGGGGAAGAGCACGCCCAGGGCCGGGCGCTTGATGCCGCGAATACGACGCAGCGTCTGCAACATCGCCACGGCGAGCACGCCGCCCGTATTGCCGGCCGAGACAAAGGCGTCGGCCTTGCCCGCCTTCACCAGATTCATGCCCACGTGCATCGACGAGTCCTGCTTCTGGCGGGAGGCCTCGCTGGGCACGTCGGTCATGGTGATGACTTCGCCGGCATGGACCACACGCAGGGGCAGGTTGGCCGTATCTTGCCGGGCAAGCACGGCGCGGATGCGCTCCTCGTCGCCGACGAGAATGATCTCATCGCCCCATTCCCGGGCCGCAGCCACGGCGCCCATGACGTCCGGCTCGGGGTGGTTATCGCTGCCCATGGCGTCGACGACGATACGCATTGCTTCCTCGGGCACTCCTCTTGGTGCAAGACAAAGGCGGGCCGTTGCCCGCCTCGCAGTTTGCGGATTCTACAGGCCCCCCAGAGGAATGTCAAACAAGCAAAAAGCGCACGCCGGGCCTGGCCCGGCGTGCGCTTTCAAGGAGTGTACTCAGTTGTCAGGGGCAGCCTAGAAGGGGATGTCGTCCTCTTCTTCGACGGCCTGCCCACGGCCTCCATAGGACTGACCACTGTCTACGTCGGCCACCACATTGTCACTACGGCCGCCGATGAACCGGACCTGGAAAGCCCGGATCTCATAGGAGGCGCCCGCAGTTCCGTCCTGACGGGTAAAGATCCGAGGGCCACCCGTCTGTGGATCTGTTTCAAGCCTTCCTTCTACTAACACCTGGCTTCCCTTGCTCAAGTACTGATTCACTGTTTCCGCCTGCTTGCCCCAGACGGCGACACGGAACCAAGTTGTCTCTTCTCGGGCCTCGCCAGAACGAGGATCATTCCAACGACGGTTCGTGGCTACATTCAGATTCGTTACAGCAGTACCATCGGGCATGTACCGCATTTCGGGATCACGCCCCAGGTTCCCAACGATAATTATCTTCTGGTACATCGTTTCTCTCCTTAAAACTGGCAGTGGACCTACCCTACGTGATGGACGATCCTAACAGCTTCCGACGGTTTGCTCAACTGGCTGCTCGTCCATTTTGAGCTTATCTTACCACTGCCAACCGGTGAATAAGACCTCTACAGTATAGCACAAATGTTCGCGCGTGGGAAGTCCCAGTTTGTGATTCTGAACTGTGATTTGGCTGATTTTCTTGATGAGCTATGATTGTTTGCGGCCGCGAATCGAGGTTGTATGGGAGGGACAGGGCCTACCTGTCCCTCCCGCCTGTTACCCTAATATGGACCTAGACCCAGCCGCGCAGGCGGACGGCCTGCGCCACGCGATCGACGGCGACGAGATAGGCCGCCACGCGGTTGGGTACGTTCTTGCGCTGCGCCATGTTGTGGACGGCGTGGAAAGCGGTCGTCATGCTGGCGTCTAGCCGCTGCTGTACGAGATCCGCGTCCCAGTAGAACTGGTAGGCATTCTGGACCATTTCGAAGTAGGAGACGGTCACACCACCGGCGTTGCAGAGGAAGTCCGGGATGATGTAGATGTCCTTATCGTTAAAGATTTCGTCGGCTTCCGGCGTGGTGGGGCCGTTAGCCAGCTCGGCGATAACCCGCGCCTTGATGTTGGCGGCATTCTGCCCCGTCAGCTGATTCTCAATCGCCGCTGGAATCAATACGTCCACGTCCAGCTCCAGTAGCTCGGAATTGCTGATCGCGTCCCCATCCTTGAACCCCGGAATGCGTCCCGCCTCACGCATGTGCGCCGCAACCTCGTCGGGATCGAACCCATTGGGATTGTACAGAGCGCCAAACTCGTCGCCGATGCCGACGACCTTCAGGCCGAGCACCTTGGTCGCAAGCTGGTGGGCGTGCGAGCCGACGTTGCCATAGCCCTGGATGGCGCAGGTTGCCCCCTCCATATTCATGCCCAGCACCTTGCCCGTTTCGCGAATCGTCACGATGCCGCCCATTGCCGTTGCCGGCGGACGCCCGGCCGAGCCGCCCAGCTCCAGCGGTTTGCCCGTGATCGTGCCCGGCTCCTTGTGGCCGACCAGCGTCTCGTACTCATCGAGCATCCACGACATGATCTGGGCGTTGGTGTTAACGTCCGGCGCTGGCGAATCCTTGAACAGGCCCACCTCCTGGTAGATGGCGCGAATGTAGCCCCGGCTTAGCCGTTCCAGCTCGTTGCGGGACAGCTCGCGCGGGTTGCAGGGCACGCCGCCCTTGCCGCCGCCCAGCGGCAGGTTGGCGACTGCGGTCTTCCAGGTCATCCACGCTGCCAGAGCACGGACTGTGTCGATTGTCTCGTCGGGATGGAAGCGGACGCCGCCTTTGGCCGGGCCGCGCGCATCGTTATACTGCACGCGATAACCCTGGAAAACACGAGTCCGGCCGTCGTCCATGCGAACCGGAATCGTGAAATGATACTCGCGCATCGGCTGGCGCAGGAAAGCGTGCATGTCCGGATCGAGCTGGAGTACGGCTGCGGCCTCATCCAGTTGCGCCTGGGCAATAGCAAATGGGTTCAGGTTTTCAGTCATTGTCACGAAATCTCCATTGTAGACCGCTGAAGTAAACAGCCTTTTCCCGGGTTGGCCGGGCAAGCGTTGCCAGCCGGCGTTAAGGGAGGCTGCTCCATATGGTCATTGTATACAAGGTACGTGGCTCCCGCGTATGACATTCTGCACGAGATTCTATCACCTTTGTCACATCTTGCGAGCCCCTGTGAGCGAATCGCATATAGCGGTCCGCAAGGGGCTCCAACCTCCTGAGAGCGGCGCTAACGTTGTTGCCGGTGATCAGCCGCTGTGTTAAGATCCATCCGCTGGTGGGGTGTCGCCAAGTGGTTAAGGCGCCGGACTTTGAATCCGGTATTCGGAAGTTCGAATCTTCCCACCCCAGCTACCACGAGGGGCGTTCGGCGAGCGCCCCTTTTTGATGGACAGGCCCGTCGCCGGCAGCGGGCGACCGCAAACACTTCAGGATTCGCGATGACTGTTGCCGCCATACTTCTGGCAGCGGGCCACGGCACCCGCATGAATTCGAAGACGCAGAAGGTGCTGCATGGCGTGGGCGGGAAGCCGATGATTCTGCACGTCTTCGAGGCGGCGGAGTCGGTCGCCGACCTGCCCCCGGTTGTCGTTGTGGGCGCCGGGGAGGAAGGGGTGCGCGCGCTGCTTGGCGAGCGGGCTACCTACGTGGTCCAGGAGCAGCGGTTGGGCACGGGCCACGCTACGTTAATGGCCGAGGACGTACTGCGCGGCCGCGCCGACCAGGTGCTGGTCACCTACGGCGACATGCCGTTGCTGCGGGCCGGCTCGCTGGCGAAGCTTGTGGCCGAACAGCGGCAGAGCAGCGCTGTGATTGCCCTGCTGAGCGTGTTGGGCGACGCCGGCTCCAGTTTCGGCCGGGTCGTGCGCGCCGCTGATGGCGCCGTATCTGAGATTGTCGAGGTTGCCGAGGCCCGGCAGCGGGCGAACACGGCCGAATTGCTGGCCATTCGCGAACTCAACGCCGGCGTCTACTGCTTCGAGGCCGGCTGGCTCTGGGATAACCTGCCTCGACTGCCCTTGCGGCAGGCCCGGGATGGCCAGGAGTATTACCTGACCGATATGGTCGGGCTGGCAGTGGCGCAGGGGGAGCGAGTGGTGGCTATTGTGGGCGAGGACCCGGATGAGTTTCTGGGCGCCGGTACGCGCGCGGAGCTGGTCGCTGTGGAGAAGGCGTTCCGGCGCCGGGCGAATAG
>Ga0123333_10002532_pt1 | contig 18477 bp, 17 predicted proteins | sample BioC12SIPDNA_3_FD_89957 | JGI IMG/M metagenome (GOLD analysis project Ga0123333, IMG submission 89957) | Anaerobic biogas reactor microbial communites from Washington, USA - Biogas_R2_B C12 SIP DNA | ecosystem: Engineered > Bioreactor > Anaerobic > Unclassified | place: Washington, USA... | reverse complement strand
GGGCCACCGTCGCCCTGTACATGTCACAGCACCAGGCCGAAGGGGCGAGGGCGGTGAGGGACCGGACCCATGTCAGGGGACGCATCGCTTACATAGGTGAGTCCGGCTCCCCCCGGCTCCTTCATTCCGAGGAGCACGGCCTATCAGGGCGTCCCGATTACATCCTGGACATAGGTGGGGACCTGGTCCCGGTGGAGGTCAAGACCGGCAGGGTGCCCCGCGGTCCCCTCTTCTCCCACGTGATCCAGCTGGCGGCCTACTGCCTTCTCCTGGAAAAGGAAGGAAAGGTCAGCTACGGGATACTGAAGTACGGCGATATGGAGCACATCATCGCCTTCGACGATCGCCTGCGGTCCACCCTGATGTCGAAGATGGCGGAGATGCGAGAGGTCATGGCCTCGGGCGAGGCGCACCGTAACCACGACCGACCGGGTAAGTGCCGTTCCTGCTCCCGCAGGGAGATGTGCCCAGAGCGCTTGGACTAGTCGACGGTCACACTCTTGGCGAGGTTCCGGGGCTTGTCTATGGGGCAGCCACGCTTCTTGGCAGTGTAGTATGATATGAGCTGGACCATAACTGTGAGAGGCACCGGGGACAGAATGGGACTTATGGGGGGTATGTAGACGATGGCGTCCGACACCGCCGCAAGGTCACTATCGCCCTCCACGCCGATCGCCAAGATGGGGCTGTTGCGCGCGGCCACCTCGGAGATGTTGGAGATCATCTTCTCATAGGTGTGGTCCTTGACGCAGGCGGCCACCACAGGCGTGGACTTCGTCAGCAGCGCCAGGGGGCCGTGCTTCAGCTCACCTGCGGCATATCCCTCCGCATGGATGTAAGAGATCTCCTTGAGCTTCAATGCCCCCTCGAGCATCGTGGGATAGTTGATGTTGCGCCCTAGGAAGAACACGTCCTGGGCGGGCACCAGCATATCGATGGCCTCGTTCACCTGCTGTGACCTGTCGAGGACACTTCCGACGTACCGGGGCATTCCCCGGAGGTCTGACATAAGTTCCCGCACCTCATCCCTGCCCATCGTATGACGTATCTGTGCCAGACGGATCCCCAGAAGATACATGGCCATGAGCTGGGCGGTGTAGGTCTTGGTAGCGGCCACGCCGATCTCCGGACCGGCGTTGGTATAGAACACGCTGTCGACCTCTCGAGCGATGGTGCTGCCTACGACGTTGGTGACGGCCAAGGTGCGGCATCCCCTCCGGCGGGCCTCACGGGCCGCGGCCAGGGTGTCCGCTGTCTCTCCTGACTGGGTCAGCATCACGGTGAGGGGGTTCTCCCCCGTACCCGGGGAGTAGCGGTATTCGGAGGCCAGTTCCACGGTGGTGGGTATCTTGGCCAGGGCCTCGATGATGTACTTCCCCACCATGGAGGCATGGTAGGACGTGCCGCATGCCACCAGCTTCACCGAGGGGACGTCCTGGTCCACCATCAGGCTTCCGTTCTCCAGCTCCTCCAGGCTGCCGAGGAGGGAATTGTGGATGGCTGTGGGCTGCTCGAATATCTCCTTGAGCATGTAATGCTCGTAACCGCCCTTCTGGGCATCCTCCACCGTCCACGTGACCACATGCGGCTCCCGCTGCACGATCCTGCCCTCATTATCATAGATGGTCACGTTCTGAGGATCGAGGACCACGGTCTCGCCGTCCATGATGTAAAGCGCTTTATTGGTGTAGTTGAGGATGGCGGTGACGTCGGAGGCGAAGAGGTTCTCCCCGTGTCCCAGGCCCACCACCAGAGGGTTCTCCTTGCGGCCGGCGACCAGCTGGTTGCTGTCCACATGCAGGGCTACGGTAGCGTAGGTACCCTTCACTTCCTTCAGGGTCTCCCTGAGCGCTGCGTGGAGGTCCCCCTTATAGTGCTTCTCCAGCAGGTGCACCAACACCTCGGTGTCGGTCTCGGAGGTGAACACGTGGCCTTCATCTATGAGCTGTTTCTTTAGAGCCTGGTAGTTCTCGATGATCCCGTTGTGCACCACCGCGATGCGACCCTCGCAGTCCAGGAAGGGGTGGGCGTTCTCCTTCGACGGCTTTCCACAGGTGGCCCAGCGGGTGTGCCCTACACCCAGGTGACCTTCTATGGAAGGCATGGTGGAGGCCAGCTTCGATATCTCCCCCTTCTCCTTGAATATCTCCAGGGAGCTGCCCACGATGGCCACGCCCGCGGAGTCGTAGCCTCGGTACTCCAATCTCTTCAAACCGTCAAGAATGACCTCTTGGGCGTTCCGGGGGCCGGCATATCCGATGATACCGCACATTTTAGACCACAACGCTCCTGTTTTCGAGATTACCGCTTACCTTCACTCCGTCCTCGATCCGGCATGCTGCGCCTATGACCGATCCTGAGGAGATGACCACTCTGGACCCTATCAATGTGTCCTGCCCCACGAGGGCTCCCACATCGGTGAGCTTGAACAGCTCCCGGTCCACCCGGGAGTAGGAGACCCCGACCGGGGCCATAAGGCCTGCTTTGGCCCTGACGCCATCGTCCAGGACCGCATGCGAGAGGTGAGAATGAGAGCCCACGCGGACGCTGCTCATTATCAAGCAATTATTGAGGTAGCTCATCGGCTCGATGATGGTTCCGTTGCCGATGCTGGTAGAGGGCATGATGACCACGTTGGGCCCGATATCGCATCCTTCCCCGATGGCCACCGGTCCCTCGATGTAGCAACCGGAACGGATCCTGGTCCCAGTGCCTATGGAGACCGGTCCCTTTATGGTCACCCCGTTCTCGATGGTCCCGTTTATCCCTTGGCCGTGGAACTCCAGGGCCACGGAATTGACCCTGAGAAGGTCCCAGGGGTATACGGCATCGATCCACTTGCCCGCGGTCTTGATAGGAGTGATCCCCAGCTCCTGGGCGATAGGAGATAGTGTCTGAGTGATCCCCAGCTCCACCGAAGGCTCCCTGTCCTGGAAATATCGGAGGACTTTGCTCTCGAAGTAGTAGACGCCGGTGTTGATGATGTTCCCCACACGGGACTCCGGCTTCTCCACGATACTGGCGACCTTTCCCTTGTCGAGCATCACCACCCCATACTTGGATGGGATCTCGCTCTGGGTGACCACCATGGAAGTCCCCTCCCTCTTCTCCAAGAGGTCGCCGATCAGGCGGGAGTCGATGAGGTTGTCCCCCGCGACCACGAGGAAACCTTCGTTGCTCAGTAACTTGGACGCCAGTGCCAGGGCGTGGGAGGTTCCCAGTTGCTTCTCCTGCTCGACATACTCGATCCTGGCACCGAAGCGGCGACCGTTCTCGAAATGCGAGAGGATGGTGTCCTCGCGGTAGCCAACGACCATGATTATGTCCTTGACCCCGTTCTGGACCAAGGCCTCCACGATGTATTCCAGGATAGGACGGTTCCCCACCGGTATCATGCCTTTCGGCCTCGATGTGGTGAAAGGTCGCAACCGTGTCCCTTCTCCCGCAGCCAACACTACCGCCTTCAAAGCCTCTGCCTCCCCTGGTCGATTCGGCTCTCCCTTCTTATAACTTTTTGGTCGCATAGTCCAGATGAGAATCATGCCCGTCGAGGTCGCACATTATCAGCGATAGTAATCGGCAGCAAACATTTAAACAAAATCTTAATTATTTTATTTTAATCTCTTATAGTATTCGACAGAGGTCAGTTGAATGGGGAAGGAACCCAAGATCAAGATACCGATAGAGGTTTACCAGTTCTTCACCAATCCAGGTGGTCACTCCCTCATCGTCAGGGGCAATGCCGGTACCGGTAAGACCACATTTGCACTGCAGACCATAGAGGAGCTGTCGGCGATAGAGAAGAGCTTCTATCACTCCACCCGGGTCTCGGACATGAGCCTGCTGACCCAGTTCGGTTGGCTCAAGGACAAGATGGAAGGTATCGAGCGCAGCGACAGCTTCTCCAACGTTCAACAGAGCACTCCGCCCGCGGCGAGGCGGCTCGGCCTCAGCAACCTCAAGGGCATCAAGAGCGTTCCCTTGGAGGTAGCGAAGGGAGGGGGGTTGTCCATCTCCATCGGCAAGGACCTGGGAGAGCTCGAAGGCCTTTACCAGGGCATCGAGAGACACCTGCCAGAGAAGAGCCTGGTGGTCATCGACTCCATAGACGCCCTGGCCGAGAAGTACAATATCTCCTGCTCCAAGCTCCTGTCCACCATCCAATGTGATATCGTGGAAGGCTATGGATCCAACGTCCTCTTCGTCCTGGAGAGCAGCAATATGGACCTGGACTACCTCGGCGACGGGGTTGTGAACTTCTCCCGCAACGAGTTCAATCGCCGGCGCATCCGGGAACTGGAGATCCTAAAGCTCAGAGGTTGCGAGATACAGCAACCCAAATACATATTCACCCTTGACAAGGGCCGCATACAGACCTTCGGCTACCAGAGGCTCCTGGAATCACAGATACCCAAGACGCCATGGAGGTCCATACCGGATATCAATGATCGTGTCTCCTGTGGCATCAAGGATCTTGACGCCACACTGACCGGGGGGCTGGAGCGCGGGTCCATCACCCTCATAGAGCTGGGACAGGGGGTCCCGACGACGGTGAGCAACGCCCTGGAGTCCTCACTGGTGACGAACTTCATCGCCTTGGGCCGGGGAGTATTGTGGGTACCCATGCGCAAGGCCTCTGCGGACATCGTGCGGGCCAGGATCGCTCAGTCGATACAGGCGGAGGAGTTCGATCATCTCGTGCGCATACCCGAGAAGGCCGACCAGATCACCTCGGTCGGTGCCTCCTACGTGCTGCCCATAGAGGGTGCCAGCGCCTCTTTCGATTTCAAGTGGCAGAACATCGAGTTCTCTCTCGCCACATCGAAGAAACCTCTGCTTACGGTCATGGGCTTCGACACCATGCACTCTCTCTACGGAAACGACATCTGCGACCAGCTCATGGACTTCCTGGCCTTGGTCCGCAGGAACCAGGGCATCTTCGTGGCCTTGGCGCCCACCTCAAGCGCCTCCACCTCCAGATTGGAGGACCTGGCCACCACCCGCTTGAAGATAGACCGCATAGGCGGGACGGTCCTGCTATACGGGGAGGAACCGTTCACTGAGTGCTATGCTCTGAATTTCGACCAGAAGGAGGTGGGAGGCAGTGTATCCCTTACTCCTATCCTCTGAGGTGAGAGCATGCTAAAGGCCACCTTCCCCGACCACTCCTCCATGCTGATGATCGGCAGCCCCGGCATCGGGATGCTGGAGTTCGCGGTGAGCATCGCCAAGGACTGGATGGAGGCGAACAACATGGTGCTGTTCGTGACCGTGGACCTCCTGCCCTCGGACCTCCTGGACATAATGAACTCGTTCGGGGTGGACAAGGAGGTCCTGGGCAAGAACCTGTTCATCATAGACTATCACTCCTCCCTGCTGGGGTCCTTCGACAACTCCACGAAATGCCAGGGTACCGAAATCAGGAAGGTCTCGGACCTGGAAGGGATAATGTTCAACATCTCCACCATTGCCGACAGCACCGATCGACCAGTGAAGATCATTATCCATTCCCTGTCCACGCTCTTCCTGTATAACCAGGCGAACGTGGTCCTGAAGTTCTTCCAAATATCATCGTCCCGCATACGGAACGGGCTGGGGACGGCGTTCTTCACCATACATGAGGGTGTTCATGACGAGAAGACGGTGAACCACCTCATGGCCATTGCCGACGGGGTCCTGGAGCTTCGGTTCGACGAGGAGCTGAACCGGCGCATGCGCATTAGGAACATGAGGGGATGCATCACATCATCTCAGTGGATACCTTACGAGATAAGGCAGGTCCAGCAGTCCAGGGAAGGCCTGTCGTTGCTGGAATGGAGATAGACCCTCTGCCCTTTTTCTTAAATCCTCGAAGAAAATATCGAGGTGGGAGGTGCTCCCATGAAGCGCGTGGGACCTCACTCTCGGTGCACTTTAATAAAAACCTTTTTTACTCGTATTCCTCAGCGGCCATGGTACCATATATGGAAGCTTTGTAGCTCTCCATGTTCTGGGCGGTGGCGCGGACGTAGAGGTCGCACTGGACCTTCGGTCGGACCACCAGCTTTTTCTTCTGGCAGTAGACCATGCCTTCGTTCACACCGGCCTCGGGTCGCTTGTCAGAGAACAAGCAGGAAAAGCAAACACTGTGGTCGTTTGACACTATGGCTACTCAAGGTATCGGGCTATATATTCCTTATGCCGTGAGTAGCCTGCTAGCTAAGAACTCGGTGAGGTCCTGGACCTTCAGCCGGCCGCTCCTGCCGAGGTTCAGGACGCAGAACGGACAGGGTGCCAGGAGAAGCTCCGCCCCCTCTTGGAGCGCTGCCTGCACCTTCTGTCGGGCCATTCGCCCGGCGACATCGGGCCGGGCCGAGGCCACACCGCCGCCACCTCCGCAGCACCCGTCCTCGAGGCCGGTGCTCACCACCTCGACCCCCGGAAGCATGTCCAACAGGTCCCGGGCCATCTCCATAGTGTGGGGGCCCACCACCCGTACGAGGTGACAGGGGCTGTGAAGCGCTACCCTTATCGGCGGGGAACGGGGATCGAAGCTGCTACGACCCAGGCGACCGCTGCCATGGATGTGCTCGATGATATGCTGGGGGTCCATCCCGTAACGCTTTCGGAGCTGGACGGTGCAGCCAGGACAGGAGGTCACCACGGCATCGAAGCCCCGGAAGATGGCCTTGTTGTGGGCCTCCACCCTAGCCAGCCGGCCCTCATCTCCGATCTTCTCCAGCGGTGAGCCGCAGCAGGCCCACCCCGCGGGAGCGAAGGGCCTTCCCCCCGCCGCCCTTATCAGCGACAGAGAGCTGGATATTCCCTCGGGATAGCGTCCGTGGCCTATACATCCGGGGAAGAACAGCACGTCCCCCGTTGACAAAACCTCGGTCACAGGGCCACAGGGCAGGACCGTCCTCATTGTCCCATCGATGTTTGCCAACATGCGCTCCTGGCCCTCCGGGCGAGGGTGCTCACGGAACAGCAGGCGCCTCACCTCGACCAATGCCTCGGGGAGAGGGAGAGACGAGGGGCAGACCGTGGTGCAACGGGCGCAGGTGGTGCACAGCTCGAGCGGCGATCGCAGGGCCGACAGCTCCTTGTTGAAATGGGGACCCTCAACGGCCAGGCGGCGAGGGCCAGGGAACCTGTCCCGTCCCTCCTGCAGGAGCACAGGGCATTCTCTAACACAGGCTCCGCACTTTATGCACCCGTCCATGGCCCGGGAGGTCATAGGTGACCCTCCACCAGCTCGGATATCGTCAGCGCGGACGAGGCCACATGCCCCAGCCCCCTACCTAATGGATATGACAGGCCGGGGCAGGCGGAGCCTGCGACCCAGACGTTTTGCATAATGGTGCCGTCCCTACGAACGGCCCTTCCTTCGTGGTTGCGGATGCCCGCGGACAGCGCTGTGGTCAGGGCGGTAGACCTCAGCGATCCGGTCACTGCCATGTCTGTGGCAAGATCGAAGACGGGATCGTACGGTCCATCGCAGCCCACCTGAAGGCCGCCTGAGACGATGTTACCCGTGGCCAGGACCAGGGTTCCGAACCTGATGGTGCCTTCACGCATACCCGATCTCATCCTGACCTCCAGCATGTTATCTCCCTGGGCCTTCGATCCACATATCTGCCGGTCTCTCAAAGGAAGGCAGCCGGAGTCCAGGGCCGCCTGCTCCAGGCACGACTGCAGCCTTCTACCGGGGTTGGACAGAGGAGTGGCCGCCTCCCTGACGATACGTCCCGAGGACCTCTCCAGGATGGAAAGGGCCAGGTCGTAGCGGGGTCCCAGGAACAATGGTGGGATTATCACCATCTCCTCGTCCAGCTCCGAGATGGCCTCTGCCAGTCCCTCCACCGCAACCCTCGACTCCCTGGTTAGGGTATGTCCTCCGCCTGCATCGATGGAGATGGGCAGGCCCAGGTCAGCCCAGTACGGACGGCATTCCCCCAGCGAGCCGGTTCTTTCCACCATGCGGCACAGGAGGTCGGGGTCCAGGTCCGCGTTCCCCTTGAGGCCCAGGACCGCTGTCCTCTCGGGGTCGGAGCGAAGCCAATCGTGCGGGGACGACAGGTCCTGCCGCATGGTGGAACCTAGGCATGTGATTCCTTCCTCCATCCCGGGAGGAGACCCAAAAAGGCCGTGGGCCGCTCCCAGCCCCTTCAGGAGCTGGACAACGTCATCACGACGGGACACCCCGGACAGGGAGGTCCGGGAGGTGGACAGGGAGGTGCTGGTGGTGCCTCGGGAGATCATGCACACATCGTACCCGCGCCTCGCCAGGAGGATGGAGGCAAGACAGCCCGCGGCCCCGTTGCCCACCACCAACACGTCGCAGCGAGTCTCCGGTAGTTCCACCCTATCCCTCCCTGGTATGGTCCATGCCGTGGACCTTGAACAGGTGAGCCTTGAATGCCTCCTGGCGCAGCTGCTCACCACGGAGCACTGGAGATATGCCTTTCCACCTCTCCGCAAGGTAGCGTTCGATCTCTGCCCTCGGTTCACCGACGTCTAGGGCGGACGCCATGCGGAAGACGCACAGGCCGGCCTGGCAGTATCCCATGCCCGCTCGCGTGCGGCGCATGAGGTCCGACAGAGTTCTTACATCGGGAGAGGCAGCGAAGTGATCCAGCTCGCCAACTGAGACCGACTCGCAGGAGCATGCCTCCTCCTGGCCCAGGGGCGACGTTATGCACTCGGCCATGATCCCGTCCGCGTGCGCGCTGTACTTCCGCCTCATGATCGCCTCCTGGAAACCTCTCCCTCCGGACGCTGGGGGTGCTATCTCTTCCACCATGGTCCTGCAGGCACCGGACCGGCCCAGCCTGCCCATCACTGCGTCCGATGCCTTCTCGGCCATCAGGCGGCAGGTGGTGAGCTTACCCCCGGCCACGCTGAGGAGGTTCTCCACTCCTCCATCCAGGTGATCGATCACGCTGAAGCCCCGGGAGGTCTGACGACCACATCCGTTCCCGCTGAGCAGGGGACGCACTCCTGCGTATGCGCGTATCGTCCGCGCCGTGGACAGGCCCGGCAGGACCTCGGATGCCGTTCGCAGCAAGGCCTCCACCTCCGTGACCGTCGCCCGCACGTCCTCCAGGTTTCCGGGTCCACACGTCGTCCCCAGGATCGTGGAGGACCGGTGGGGGACGAGTATATCGCCGTCCGCGGGCGGCCGCAGGCGGTTCACCAGGCCATTGACCACGCGTCCGTTGAAGACCACCATGCTTCCCTTGTCCAGCTGCATATCGATCCTCTGCCCCGCCATGGCCGCGATCGTACCGCACCATGCCCCCGAGGCGTTGACGACGACCTCCGGCCGCACCGTCGTCCTGCCCCCGCCCCTGCCCAGTATAGCTCTGATGATGCGGCCGTCCTCTACCTGCAGGGATGTCACCGGAGCGTGGGTGAGCACCGTGGCCCCGGCGTCGCGGGCGCTCTCCGCCATTCCCCAGACCAGGAAGAAAGGGTCCACGGATGCATCGGGAACCCTGAACGCAGCGCAGATCTCCCGTGATAGGTTCGGCTCCGAGCGTAAGGCCTCATTTACGCCCGTCTCCTCCGCTCTCACACCTGAAAGGCAGCACGCGTTCCGGAAACGGTCCGGATAGGCATTGTCGTCCCCGGGAAGGGAGACGAACATCCCTCCTGTGTCCTCGATGCAAAAGCTGGCGATGCGCTTGAGCACCTCGCCCTCGGTGGCGCACTCCCTGGCCGCCTCGGGGTCGGTGGCAGCATAGCGGGCCCCGGAGTGCAGCATCCCGTGGTTCCCTCCCGAGGCCCCCGTGGAGAGGTCCCCTGCCTCCGCCAGCAGAACGTCCGCGCCTCGCATGGCCAGGTCCCTGGCGATCCCTGTCCCGGTAGCTCCCCCACCTATCACCAGAACCTCAGGCCTTGGCCGATCCAAGCTCTTCATCCCTCACTGTGAGCGGGTACGTGATTTATATCGTTTTCAGCCGGACCGCTCCCTGGCAGCTAACCAACGGGCGCCATCTCCTCTTTCCGTAGCTCTGCTGTCTCCTTGGACAGCAGGAAGGTCAGTACCGAACGGATCAATACTATTCCACCAAGCCTCAGGACCTCATCGAGGGTGGGGACGGAGAGGGTGGTGATGATGTCGGACGCTATGAAGAAGTCCAGGCCCAGAACGATCAGTTGAGCGAACTCCCCCCGGACCCTGGCGTAGGTCATGCCCTTGCCCCGGGGAAACAATCTCGAGAGCAGCTGCCAGACGGCCTTGGTACCGCCATAGGCGATGATGATTACTCCGAAGTAGGAAAGGACCGTAGCGGTGGCACTTATAACGTCGGAAACGTCCACTCACCTGGAACTGAAGGAGGGAGAGATAATGGTATCTAAAAATTGAGTAGCGGGGGGTCGATTTGAACGACCGGTCTCCGGGTTATGAGCCCGACGGGATGTCCTGGCTACCCCACCCCGCTATGTAGCCCCCACTATTGCGATGCCCCTTATAAACCTTTGTGAGGAGCTTCTCAATGAGGGCGTCTCAGGTCTCAGAACAGCTTGCGGAGGCGGAGGATGTCCTCGATGTTCCCCTTCACGCGTACCTTGCGCAGGGCGAAGGCCTTCATGGGTTTGATCTTTCCCTCGATTATGCCCGCAATGGTCTCAGGGTCGGAGATCAGGGTGATGTCAGGGTTCTCAATGACCCCTTCTCTGAAGTCGTTGATCTTCTGATGGTGCATGTGGAAGCTGTACTTCTCGCTCTCCAGGTCGACCAGCACCCGTTTGTCCATACCCTCGATCTCCTTGCGGAGCTTCTCATCATTGTCCACCTTATCGTTGAACTTGCTTACGAGGTCCTGCAGCAGTGGCTCTACCGTCATCACTATCCATCCAATCCGTCAGTTTGCTTACCTTGCTTATCGATATCAGGTCCTTGGCCGTCTTCCAAGAGGACCTCACGTGGGGCGGCAAGGAGCCCGTCTCCTTGAGCCACGTGCGTATGAACTCTATGGTCACCTCATCATGGGCATAACCGGATCCGATGGGCCGGCCGATGCTCTCCTGGATCTGGTCCATGATGTTATCGCGGGCGACCTTGGCGATTATGGAGGCTGCCGAGACCACCGGGTAAGTGAGGTCCGCCTTATGCTCACAGACCATATCGGGCCTGCAGGTAAGGAGTTCCTGGACCCTCCTGCCGAACCGCTCCTCGACCACGTCCGCAGCGTCGATGAACACTTTGCCGGGGCGAAGCCTCTCGATGAGCACGGCGAAGTGCTTCACCTCCAGAAGGTTCAGGTTGTTGTTTCTCATGAACTCATCTATCTCTGCGGCGTTCACCACCACCATCTCCACCTTGGCCAGTTCCCTGATGTGGCCGTCCAGCTCCTCCCGGCGTCGACGAGTCAGGAGCTTGGAGTCAGCGACCCCCAGCTCTCTTAGGGACTGATCGTCCCTGACCATGACCGCTGCTACCACCAGCGGCCCCATGACCGGACCGCGGCCAGCCTCGTCCACGCCGCAGATCATCGGCGAACCTATTTTCTATCCCTATTTAGAAATATCGACATATTGGGGCGGAGAAAAGGCTGGGTAAACTTTTCATCGTCCACAGCCCATTGACCGTCGTGGTCGCATGTCAGAGGTCTTTTTCGCCGATCTGAGGGCCGGTCAGGCCAGCCAGAGCGTTCTCACCAAGGTTCAAAGGCTGTACCGGAAGGCCAAGCTGGGGGAGACCTTCCGACCCGGGGACCTTGTCGCTGTAAAGACCCACTTCGGGGAGGAAGGGAACACCGCCTACCTCCGCCCGGAGCTGGTGTCCAAGGTGGTGGATATGGTCATCAAGGGCGGAGGAAAACCTTTCCTGACCGACAGCAGCACCCTCTACAAGGGCATGCGAACCAACGCCGTGGACCATCTTCGGCTGGCGGCACGGCACGGTTACACCTATCCTGTAGTCAACGCCCCCGTAATCATCGCCGACGGTCTGAAGGGAACCGACTATGTGGAGGTTCCCGTGAACCTGAAGCACTGCACCACGGTCAAAGTGGGATCGGTCGTCCAGGACGCCGATGCAATCATCACGGTATCCCATTTCAAGGGCCATGGGCTAACCGGATTCGGAGGGGCCCTCAAGAACGTGGGCATGGGGTTGGGGTCGAGACGGGGGAAGATGGAGATGCATGCGCTAGTCCGGGCCCAGGTCGTGAAGGAGCGCTGCAAGGGATGCGGGCAGTGCCTGCTCCGCTGCCCTCCCGGGGCCATAAGGCTAAAGGGGAGGAAGGCCACGGTGGACCCTGAGAAGTGCATAGGCTGTGGCGAGTGCAACGTGGCCTGCCGCTACGGGGCCATCGACCTGGGAGACTGGAACAACTATATCGCCCTTCAGGAGAGGATCGTCGAGTACTGTTACGGGATCCTCAAGGGAAAGGAAGGGAAGAATGGTTTCATCACCTTCGTGATCGACGTGTCCCCCCTGTGCGACTGCTATGAGTTCAATGATGTACCCATAGTGCCAGACATTGGCATTCTGGCATCGAAGGATATCGTGGCCATCGATCAGGCGGCGGCGGACCTGGTGAAGGCCGCTCCAGGTATGCAGGGGAGCATGCTTAAGGGTGATCTTTCACCAGGTTCCGACAAGCTACGGGAGATAGTGGATGCGGATTGGAGCGCGCAGCTACGGTATGCCGAGGAGCTGGGGCTAGGCGAGAGGAGCTACGACCTGATCAAGGTTAGATGATGCACCTACGCACAGCAGTTGTACCTACAAAAAATATATTGACTATGAACCAATAGTCGCGCAATTCCAATCGAAGGTGATGAAATACCAAGCGACGTACAGAACCGCAAGATGGAGAACGGGTTCATGCTCACTAGAGTGGGCGTCACTGGCGTGAAGAAGCCTGTGGTGGTCACCCGAGGCGGCCGAACGACCACGCTCTTCTGCACCCTGGATGTGTTCGTAGACCTCCCCTCGACCCAGAAGGGATCCCACCTGTCCCGAAACCTGGAAGCTATCAATGAGGCCGTGAGCGCGAGCATCAAGGAGCCCATATCCGGGATCGAGGTCATAGCCGCTAACATCTGCCGAGCATTGCGGGAGAAGCATGAGTATTCCACCTTTGCTGAGGTCCATCTGGTAGCCGACTACTTCTTGGAGAGGCCGGGCCCCAGTGGGAAGCGGAACCTGGAAGCGTTCAAGATCATGGCCGATGCCATCAGCCGGAACGACGATGGCCTTAAGAAGATGGTGGGCGTGGAAGTTGTGGGCATGACCGCCTGTCCCTGCGCGATGGAGACCGTGAGGGAGCAGTACTGCAACAACGTCATCATGGAAGGGGACCTACCAGTGATCAGTCATAACCAGAGGAACGTGGCCACCTTGATGGTGGAGGTACCCGAGGACTGTGATGTGGAGGCCAACGACCTGATCGATGTTGTCGAGCTGTCCTTCTCCTCCGCGACCTACGAGGTCCTCAAGCGTTCCGACGAGGCCAAGGTGGTCCTGCAGGCGCATCAGCGGCCCAAGTTCGTGGAGGACGTGGTGCGGACCATGCTGTCCTTCGTCCTCGAACGGTATCCCCAACTTCCGGACACCGTGCAGGTTACTGTGCGCAGCGAGAGCGAGGAGTCCATCCACAAGCACAACGCCTTCGCGGAGCGTGTGGCCACCCTCGGCGACCTGCGCAACCTTCGTTAGGCCATAGGTTTGGCGTCGCTGGTGACGGCGGGCAGGAGGACCACGAACCTCGTCCCCTTGGTATGGTCCCCGGGCACGCGGTCCTCCAACCATACCCGGCCGTTGATATCCTCGACCACCTTCTTCACAAGGTAAAGGCCTAGGCCTGCGCCCTTGGTCTTGCTGCGGCCCTTGCGGGCCCTCTGGAACAGCTTGCTCTTCTGCTCGTCAGGTATCCCCGGTCCATTGTCCTCGACTGCCGTCTTATAGTATTCGCGGCCGTCCTCGAACACCTTGCTGAGGGTGATGTCTATCTCCACCTGACCATCGGAATGCTTTACGGCGTTCATGATGAGGTTGGAGAAGACGTCCTTGAGCAGTCCGCTCGCCAGGACGAACTTCTTGATCGAGGTCTGATACGTTATCTTGACCCCCGCCTCGGCAAATTTCTCGTACTCCACCCGGACGTCCTCCAGCAGCCAGCCGAGGTCCACCAGGGAGTGCTTGACCTCATGGCTGTCGATCTGCTGAATCTTGCGAACGTTCTCAATAAGGTGGTTGCTGTCCCTCAGGATCTCCTGAGGTTCGGTCAACAGGTGAGCGTGCTTGCCCTCCAGGGCCAGTTTGTTCATCGCCGTCTCCAGGTAGCTGGAGATAGCCATATTCATATTGCTGATATCGTGCGACAGGAGGTCGATGTACAGCTCGGCCTGCTCCTTGGCCTCTATGGCATCATGCTCCAATATTCTCTGCCGCGTTATGTCCTGAAGAACGGTGACCCCGCCGATTATCTTACCCTGGCCGTCCCGGAGGGGGGATGCGGAATTTAGTATCGTGCCTCTGGAACCGTCAAGGCGGATGATGTCGAGCGCCGCTCCCACGGTGGTCTTCCCCTTCTTCACAGACTGGATGAGCGGCCAGTCCTCGTTCCGAACCACCAGGCCGTTGTCCGACCACCAGGCCTTGAACTCCGCGTGCCCGTTGCCCAGCGGAAGCTTCAACAGCTTATCTCCCAAGATGGAGTCCACCATCACGTTCCTCTCGATGACCTTCCCGCTTTGGTCCGCCACCATGACCCCCACCGGAAGGCTGTCGAGGATGGTCTGGACGCGCCTTTTTTCCAGCTCCGCGCGTGCTGCCATGTCCTCGATTCTCTTACGGGCGTTCACCCGCTCAGAGATATCGGTGATGATTGCCAGGGCCCCGCCTTCGCCCTTCAGCGGAAAAGGGACCGCTGAAAAGTGGATATGGCGAACGGTCCCGTTTTGGGCGCACATTTCCAGGTCCCTTTCGATGGGGATATTCTCCTTGATGATCTCCCTGATCTCGGCATTCATCTCGGGCAGGGGAAAAGATATCTCATCCAGCCTCTTGTCCTGGATGTCGTCGACCAGTTGCTGATCAAATATATCCACGAAGGCCTGGTTGACCCACTTGATCCTCATCTCCGGACCGGACAATACCAGTATCCCCACGGGAGCGTTCTCGATGACGTTCTGCAGCAACCACTTCTGCTCCCTTACCTCATCGGACAGGCGCTCTCTCTCCTCCTCGGCGCGTGTACGGTCGGTGACATCGTGCACGATGGAGCAGAGGTACATCTGACCGTTGAGGTGAATGGGCGCGACCATCTCCTCGATGTCCCGCACCTGGCCATCGGCCAGACGATGCTTCGCAAAGGTTCCCCCGGTAGAGGGGGGAAGGGCCATGCCCTCCTCCCTCGTATCCCCCTGCATCTCCAGAGGGGCTATCTCTCCCAGGTCCATGCCTATGAATGACCCCGAGGGGAAGCCATAGTAGTCGATGGCGGCCTGGTTGACATCGACCACCTTATGGGTCTGGGGATCTACCAGGAACATTACAGCATGGTTCTTCTTGAAGAGACTGACATACCGCTCGTTGCTCTCCCTCAGTTCCTCTAAGGTCTTCATTCTCTGAATAGCATAACGGAGGGAGCGTTCCAGGGCGAAGATGTCCACCTCCCCCTTAACCAGGTAGTCTTGGGCCCCCAGGGAAACGGCCAGGTCTCCCAGCTCCTCGTCGCTGGTCCCGGTGAGGACTATCACCGGAACGTTCGATGTGTGGCCAAGCATCTGCTCGAGGGTGTTCAGACCGAAAGAGTCGGGCAGTCCTAGGTCCAGCAGTATCACGTCAGGGCGGCCTTCCTCGAGTGAAGCGATGGCATCCCGGAGTCGACCCACTACCTGTGTCTCGAACTGGGCTGAACGGGTCCCTTCGAACATGGCCTGCATCAGACCTACATCTCCGGGATTATCCTCCACAAGAAGGACCTTGATGGCCTTCGATGGAGGATCCTTCCTCCTTTCCCTGTTTATAGTCATACCTGTCATGCACTCTGCCGTCCTCGGGCAGGCCAACGCTAGGGACGTCGTTAGCGGTCCCCCGGCGCACGTTAAGGGTCATCCGGATCGCCCTTTGACCTGACCCACTGCTCGACCGATGATCATCTGGCGCTTGCTCATGACAGTCGGTGGGACCATACTGGCTGGCCTGTCGGACCGTCTGGGCCTTTTAGGAAAGATGGTTGCCTCAATCATAGGCCTCTTCTATATATTAATAATATCACGGCAGCTGCCTGACCTGCAGCATCGGCCCCGCATCAGGTTAAAAATTTTTAAAAATGCTATGGAGAAAACGCTAATAGCAAGCCTGACGTTCGATCGCCGATTTGGTGTTCTTATGACAATCAAGGCCGTGGTGGTCGACGTCGATGGCACGCTCACGGATATGGAAAAGGTGATGTTCACATCAGGGATCGAAGCTCTGCGGGAGGTCCAGAGTAGGGGCGTCCCGGTCAGCATCGCTTCCGGGAACGTGCTTCCCGTCACCTATGGGCTCTCAACATACCTGGGGCTCAGAGGACCGATGGTGGCGGAGAACGGGGGAGTGGTCTGTTATAAGGAGAGGATCTATCAGCTCTCCGAGGGGGTCCTGCCCGAGCAGGCCTACGAGCACCTGCGCACCAGGATGCCTGTGGAACGCCTGTTCACAGATAACTGGAGGAGGACCGAGGTGGCCCTCCGCCGCACCATGGACGTGGAGAAGGTGAAGGCCGCGCTGGAAGGTTGGAACATAACCATCGAGGTCACTGGATTTGCGATACATCTAATGGACCCAGGCCACGGCAAGGTGGCGGGGGTGCGTAAGGTGGCTGAGATCCTGGGTATAGAGCTGTCGGAGATCGCTTCCTTCGGAGACTCCGATAATGACGCGGGGATGCTCAGGGAGTGCGGAGAGAGCGTTGCTGTAGCCAACGCCTCTCCGGCGGCAAAGAGTGCGGCACGGTATGTGAGCCCTTTTCCTCATGCCGCGGGGGTCATTGATGGCCTAAGAAGATTGGGGCTGTTGTAGCGGCCAATATCACTTCCTCTGCAGAAGCTCCAGCGCGTCGCTCTCCGTCAGTCCGATGGAGAGCAGGAGATACTTCAGGGACTTCTTCATGACCATCTCCTCGGTCTTGTCGTCCATGTAAGCCTCCATGACCACAGGTGCGCGCTTGAAGTACTCCACCCCGAACTCCGAGTAGTAATAGGCCGCATTTTCGGGGTCCAGCTCGGCGGCCTTCTTGTACGCGGCCTCGGCATCGTTGAACAGTCCGGCCTCCACGCAGAACGAGCCCATGGAGCTATGGTACAGGGGGTTCTTGGGGTCCAGCTCGGCGGCCTTCTTGTACGCGGCCAGTATGTCCTCGGTCTTGACCTTGGGCACCAGGGCCGCGGCCTCGGCCTTTCCGAACCAGGCCTCGGCGTTGCCGGCATCGACCTTGGTCGCCTTATCGAACTTGGAATAAGCCTTCTGATAATCGCCCTCGTTGAGCAATTGATAAGCCTGTTTCATGAGCTTGTCAGCCGTCTCTTCAGCCATCTCTTTTCCTCCGTTATCTGCCGTGATGTAAACCCCAATATGAGATAAACCTTATTGCTTGAGACGTGGCTGGTGCGACCCACAAGGAACATGGGTTGTAACAAAATGTTATATAGCCTCCGTTTAATGCCCAAAATCGTACCAAGGCCAGGTCAGTGCTGTTATGGACAAGGAGACCGTTCTTAAGGTGGCCAGGGTGGCCAGGTTGAAGCTCACCGATGAAGAGCTGGAGCGTTTTGCTGCCGACCTCGAGGACATCCTGACGGCCTTCTCCGTACTGGACGAGGCGCCCGGCGCTGAGGACTTTGACCTCGGGCCCATCAAGGTGGAGGATGTCCTCCGCGATGATGAGGTTACCACGAACGCCGATGCTTCAGAGCTGCGCGAGGTCATGGGCACCAAGGATGATTGGGTCAGGGGGCCGCGCCTCTCATGAGCTTCTTCCCCAGCGCCGCCTGGCTGAAGGATCTGGATGAGAGGCATTTGTTGTTCACCGAACGTCTGGAGGACCCTTTGGCGTTCGAAGGTGGGCAGTTCCATTTTTCGGCGAAGGACAATCTCTGTGCCCGGGACTTCCAGGCACGGGCTGGGAGCCTTGTCCTCAAGGGCTATCGCCCACCGTTCGATGCTACCCCCATCAAGAGGCTGCGAGAGAACGGCGGGTTGTTGCTGGGAAAGACCAACATGGACGAGTTTGGATTCGGCAGCTTCTCCACGAACTCCGCCTACGGTATCCCTCGCAATCCATTCGACATCGAGAGGTGCTGTGGGGGCTCCTCGGGAGGCGCCGCTGCCGCGGCCTGTCTGATACCTGACCATTTGGCGTTGGGAGTGAGCACCGGAGGTTCCATATCCTGCCCCTCCTCCTTCTGCGGGGTGGTCGGCCTTACCCCGACCTATGGCAGGGTCTCGCGTTGGGGCCTCATCGACTACGGCAATTCCCTGGACAAGGTGGGGCT
>Ga0123333_10002526_pt1 | contig 18493 bp, 11 predicted proteins | sample BioC12SIPDNA_3_FD_89957 | JGI IMG/M metagenome (GOLD analysis project Ga0123333, IMG submission 89957) | Anaerobic biogas reactor microbial communites from Washington, USA - Biogas_R2_B C12 SIP DNA | ecosystem: Engineered > Bioreactor > Anaerobic > Unclassified | place: Washington, USA... | reverse complement strand
AGCCGCGTTGGTGGACAATGCTGCGAAGTGCTTGGCAATCGCGGCTTCGGCTTCGGCAGGTGCCAGACCTGCCCCGGCGGCAGCCTCGAGGAACCACGCCCGCGCGGTCTGCGCGTTGGTCATGGTCTCCTGGGTGGTGAACGTCTTGGATGCCACCAGGAAGAGCACCGTCTCGGAGTTGACCAGCTTCAGTGCCTCCACGATGTCGGTGCTGTCAACATTGGAAACGAAGTGGACCCGAAGGCCGGGCTTGCCGTATGGCTTCAGCGCCTCGCAGACCATTTTTGGACCCAGGTCCGATCCGCCAATGCCGATGTTGACCACGTCGGTGATCGCCTTGCCTGTGTAACCGGTCCATGCGCCTGACCGCATCGCTTCCGTGAACTCCCGCATGTGGGCCAGCACGCGATTGACCTCGGGCATGACGTCCACCCCGTCCACGAGAACCGGCCGGTTCGAGCGGTTGCGCAGGGCAACGTGCAGCACCGCACGATTCTCCGTGTTGTTGTACTTCTCACCGGTGAACATGGCTTCGATCTTCTGCTGCACATTGGCCTGGCGGGCCAGATCGAACAGCAGCGCCATGGTCTCTTCGGTGATGCGATTCTTGGAATAGTCGAACAGGATCGCGTTTTCGCCCACCCACAGCGAGAAGCGCTCGAAGCGCTTGGGATCGCCGGCAAAGAGGTCGCGCATATGCACGCCGGCGATTGCCTCCTGGTGCTCCTGCAGCGCCTGCCACGCCGGTAACTCAACAAGTCGAGGCATATTCCCCCCTCCTACAGAAAGTAATCGAAGTCGTGCTCAGTGCGCACCTTCCGCCGGATCACGAAGATGTGCGCCGGTATCCTCTGTGGGTCGAGTTCCACGTAATTCCGCGAGCCGTGCCAGAGATAGCGTGCATCGGTCAGCAGATCGTGCGCCTGGTAGGGCTGCCTCGGATCCAGGCCCAGGTCTTCCAGCGGCAGCGAGATGAAACCGGATTGCCGGTAATGCGGATCAAGATTGACTACGACAAGGACTTCGTTCGAGCGGTCCTCGTTGCTCTTGGAGTACGCGATGATCTGATCGTTGTCTACATCATGAAAACGCAGGTTGTGATTGGCATGGAAGGCCGGGTTCTCGCGGCGGATCTGATTGACCCTGCCGATCAGCCCCCGCAGGCTGCCCGGCCTTTCGAGATCCCATGTCTTGATTTCGTACTTCTCCGAATCCAGGTACTCCTCCCGTCCCGGTGCGACGGGGCGGTTCTCACACAGCTCGAAGACCGGACCATAGATGCCGTACGCGGGTCCCAACGTGGCTGCCAGGACGAAGCGCGTGATGTGGGCCGGACGTCCGCCGTACTGAAGGTACTCGGTCAGGATATCCGGGGTGTTGGGCCAGAGGTTGGCGCCGAAGTATTCCTTCACTTGCGTCTGGGTGATTTCAGTCAGGTACTGGGTCAGCTCCCACTTGGTGTTGCGCCAGGGGAAGTAGTTGTATGACTGGGTGAAGCCTCGCTTGGCCAGGCCGTAGAGGGCCGCCGGACGCGTGAACGCTTCGGCCAGGAAGATGGCCTCGGGGCAATCGCGTTTGATCTCCGCGATGAGCCATTCCCACATCGGGAACGGCTTCGTGTGCGGGTTGTCCACTCGGAAGATGCGCACACCCTGATCCACCCAGTACTGCACGACGCTCTTCAGCTCTTCCCACAGCTCAGGCCACTGTTCGGTCTCAAAATCGAATGGATAGATGTCCTGGTACTTCTTGGGTGGGTTTTCCGCATATTGGATCGTTCCGTCGGGGCGCCGGCGGAACCACTCGGGGTGTTCGGTCACATAGGGATGATCCGGCGCGCACTGGAAAGCGATGTCGAGTGCGAGCTCAATACCGTGCTGCGCCGCAGCCGCGACCAGGTGATGGAAATCTTCGATCGTGCCGAGCTCGGGGTGGATCGCCTTGTGTCCCCCCTCCTGTGCGCCGATGGCCCATGGACTTCCCGGATCATCCGGGCCTGCCGAGGTCGAGTTATTGCGTCCCTTACGGAAGTTGCGGCCGATGGGATGGATGGGCGGCAAATAGAGCACGTCGAAGCCCATCGAGGCGATGTAGGGCAACCGCTGCTCGACATCCCGGAATGTGCCGTGGCGTCCCGGTTCGTTGGAGGTCGACCGCGGGAAGAGCTCATACCATGCCGCGAATCGAGCCCGCTCACGGTCGACGATTACCGCAAGTTCCCGTTCGTAAGTGGCGGCAAAGCTTCGTTCCGCGTACAAGGACATCAGGCGGGCCAATTCAGGCGAGAGGGCCTGCTGGGCTGCGTCGGGTCCGCCGGAGCGAATGCCCTCGGCGAATGACGCCAGTTCGCTGGCGTGCGCCAGCCAACTCGCGGTGGCGGCGGCTGCGGTGCAGCCGGAGGGTGCGCGGCGGCTGGCAGCTTCGACCAGTTGGGCGCCGATCAGGAGCTCAACGGCAACATCTTGGCCGGCCTGAACGCGCTTTCCCAGGTCGCGCGCCCAGCCCTTGAAATGATCGACCCAGGCCTGTACGGTGTAGTGGTAGCGCCCCAGTTCCGTCACCCTGAAAGAAGCGCGCCAGCGATCGTTGCCCAGCGATTCCATGGGGACATCGCTCCACCCTGCGGCGCCTTCCTTGCGATAGAGCAGCGCACAAGACAGCGCGTCGTGGCCGTCGGTGAGGCAGTTGGCTTCGACTGTTGTCTCGTCGCTCAATATGCGTTTGATCGGGAACCTGCCACCATCGATCTCAGGTGTCACGTCCTCGATGATGACTCGACTTCTGCCTTCTAAGGGAAAATGGAAAAAGGAAGAAGGAAGATATTCCGTTTTCTTTCTCCCCGGTTCTTGAGCCGCATCTTCCTTCTTCCTTCTTTCTTCTTCCTTCATACTTCTTCCCTCCTTTTTCCCACCTGCAACCCGTCAGGCCACCAGCGAGCGGTAGAGATCCAGCGTCCGGTGTGCGACTGCCGTCCAGCTGAAGTGATCTTCAACACGCTTGCGCCCGTTGCGTTCATACTTCTCGCGCAGCGCGGGATCCAGGGCCACGGCGTTGATGCCTTCGGCCAGCTCGCGGGAGAACCTCGCCGGATCCACTGGATCGAAGGTGCCGGGCTTCAGCTCGAGCGGGATCAGCTCTCCCGTCTCCTTGGGCACGACGACCTCGGGGATGCCGCCGATGGCCGATGCGACCACCGCGGTCTCGCAGGCCATGGCCTCCAGGTTGATGATGCCGAATGGCTCGTAGACCGATGGGCAGCAGAACACGGTCGCGTTCGAGTAGTATTGGATCACCTGGTCCTTGGGCAGCATCTCCTGGATCCAGATGACGCCGGGGCGGTTGGCGCTGACTTGGTCCACGCGAGCTGCCATTTCCGCGGCAATGGCAGGTGTGTCGGGTGCACCTGCGCATAAGACTACCTGGATCGACGGGTCGATGTGGGGGATTGCGTTTACCAGATGAATGATACCTTTTTGGCGCGTGATGCGGCCGACGAACAGCACGTAGGGCCGGTCGGGATCGACGCCGTGCTTTACGAGCGCATCAACGGCGGGGTTATGGCGATACTGATTCAGGTCGATGCCGTTGTGGATCACTTTGACCTTTGCGGGGTCGACATCGAAGTGATTCAACACGTCGTTGCGGGTCTCCTGCGAGACCGCAATCACCGCATCGGCCTGCGTGATGCCGTTGTTCTCGATCCAGGCGCTCAAGTGGTAGGCGTTGCCGAGCTGCTCCACCTTCCAGGGCCGCAGCGGCTCCAGCGAGTGGGTGGTCAACACCAGCGGGACGCCCCACAGTTTTTTGGCCAGGAAGCCACCGAACTGTACGTACCACGTGTGCACATGCACGACGCTGGCATCCAGGTTGTCCTTGGCCATCGCCAGGCTGCGATACATGGCGTCCAGCGCCCCACCGAAGCGCGGGTCGGTGTCCTTCTTGGCCTCAGACCACGGGCCATATCCCTTTACACGCAGATTAGGTTGCTGCACATCCTGGTCGCCGAAGCAGCGAACTTCCATCGGCACCAGTTGCGCCAATTCCTTGCTGAGGTACTCCACGACGACACCAGCGCCGCCGTAGACGTAAGGAGGATACTCGTTGGTAAAGAAGGCAACTTTTTCGATACCTGCCATCGTGTCTCTCCTGTTCCCGTTGGCGAATCGAAGATGAATCAAAGATCAAGGTCCCCGTGTGGGGTCCGGATTGCAGGCTGGCAGCCCCGAGGCCTCCAACCTGCAATCGCGGATTCCGCCATTCAACCGTTACACCGTTCTCACTCCTGCCTCAATCCACAATGCCTGTTTCCTACGCTTCCGCCTGCCACTCACATCTCAGCCATTACACACCATCCCGGCTATCATGCAAGCTCCATGTTGGCCTGCAGCGCGGTATCGGTCCTCCTGGCGCGTGCGCGCAGGTAGATCTTGAACAACTCGGCCGCGATCGAGTCCAGCATGGCGAATGGGATGATCCACAACCATTCGGAGAGGGACAGGGGCACCGTGTCGAAGATCGGGTTCAGGAAGGGCACGTAGATGGTCAACATGACCAGGACGAAGGAGAAGGCCACCGCGTACACCATCCACTTGTTGGTAAACAGACCGATCTTGAACACCGAGATGCGTTCCGAGCGGACCACGAACGCACGCAAGAGTTCGGATGTCACCAGGGTGGCGAACGCCACCGTCTCCCACTTGGGCAGATTCGGGTCGTTGGGGTCTGCGTTCGGATGTGCGCCTGCGAACAGGAAGGCCCCCAGGACCGCAATCGTCATCACCACTGCCTGCACCGCGATGCTGATTGCCATATCCCGGTTGATGATCGGTTCCCCGACAGGCCGCGGCGGCCGGTCCATGATGTCGGGCTCGCCCCGCTCCAGGCCCAGCGCCAGGGCGGGTGCGCCGTCGGACACCAGGTTCAGGAACAGCAACTGGATCGGTGAGAGCGGTGGCGGCAGGCCGGCCAGCATGGCCAGGAAGATGATCAGGATCTCGCCGACGTTGCACGAGATCAGGAAGAAGACGAACTTGCGGATGTTGGAGTAGATGATGCGGCCTTCTTCGATGGCCGAGACGATGCTGGCGAAGTTGTCGTCGGTCAGCACCATGTCCGCGGTTTGCTTGGTCACATCGGTGCCGGTGATGCCCATGGCCACGCCGATGTTGGCGCGCTTGAGCGCGGGCGCGTCGTTCACCCCATCGCCGGTCATGGCCACCACCTGGTGGCGGCGCTTGAGCGCGTCCACGATGCGCATCTTGTGCTCCGGCGAGCTGCGTGCGCAGGTGTTCAGGTGGAGCACCATGCTATCCAGCTCATCGTCGCTCATCTCGTTGATGTCCGCGCCGGAGACGACATGGCCGCCCTCGGTCAGCATGCCGATCTGGCCGGCAATGGCTGCTGCGGTGTCCTTGTAGTCGCCCGTGATCATGATGGTTCGCAGGCCTGCGTGCTTGGCTCTTTCAACGGCGATCTTGACCTCGGGCCGGGCGGGATCGATCATGCCCTGCAGGCCCATGAAGGTCATATGGCGCTCCAGCTCCTCGGGCTTCGGCTCTTCAGGCACGTCATTCAGGGTCTTGAACGCGCCGCCCAAAACGCGCAGTGCAGAGGTGGCCATGCCCTTGTTGGCGGCGAGAATCTCTTCGCGAATCTCGGGGGTGAGCGGGACGATCTTGTCGTCCCACACGACGTCATCGCAGTAGCTGAGCACGAGGTCGGGACCGCCCTTGACGAACGCCACGTAGGGGTCCGGCTCCGGGGCCCCGGCGCCGTTCTTCAAGTCGTTGATCTTTGCGCCGAGTTCTCCCGCCTCATGGATGGTGGTCATCATTTTGCGATCAGAGTCGAAGGGAATTTCGGCAACGCGCGGGTAGGCTTTCTTGGCAGCTTCCAGGGTCAGGCCTGCCTTAGCCGCGGCCACCACCATCGCACCTTCGGTAGGATCGCCGATCATCTTCCAGACCGTCTTGTCACCCTCGCCGGGCGCCGGTTCCAGCTTTGCGTCATTGCAGAGCATCATGCCGTGCAGCAGGAGGCTCGTGCCTGGGTCGGCAGTTGCAGTCAGCGGTGCACCGTTCTGGGAGAACTGGCCCTCAGGCGAGTACCCTTCGCCGGTGACATCGAACGTATTGCCGCCGGCCCAGCCGCGCGTCACGGTCATCTGGTTCTGGGTCAGGGTGCCGGTCTTGTCGGAGCAGATCGTGGTGCAGGAGCCAAGGGTTTCCACCGCGGGCAGCTTGCGGATCAATGCGTTCCGGGCGACCATACGCTGCATGCCTAGCGCGAGACAGACGGTGACAACTGCTGAGAGGCCTTCGGGCACGGCAGCAATGGCCAGGCTGACGGCGGTCATCAGGAGCGCGATGACTTCCTCGCCGTGCGCTGCCCAGTAGGGGCCGAGCCCCTGGGTGAACGCCATGCCGGGATCCGTATCCCGGATCACGCCGAACAGAAAGATGAAAGCACAAACGCTGAGCGCAACGATACCCAACGTCTTGCCGAGTTCCTCCAGCTTGATCTGGAGCGGAGTCTGTTCGTCTTCGTACGCCTGAAGCATCTCGGCGATCTGCCCAAGCTGCGTATCCATGCCCGTCTGGGTGACGATGCCGGAGCCGCGGCCGTAGGTGACGAGCATGGACATGAACGCCATGTTGTCGCGATCGCCGACCGGGGCGTCGGGCTCCAGGGTGATTTTGGCGTTCTTGTCCACGGGCACCGATTCGCCGGTGAGCGAGGCCTCCTCCGACTTCATGTTGACGGCTTCGATCAGGCGCACGTCAGCCGGCAGGTAGTTGCCGGCTTCGACCAGCACCAGGTCGCCCACCACCAGCTCGCGGGCGGGGACCGTCATGTCCTGGCCATCCCGGATCACGCGCGCGTTGGGCGCGGACATCTTTTTCAGCGCGGCCAGGGATGCTTCTGCCTTGGACTCCTGCACCATGCCGAGCGCCGTGTTGAGTATGATGATCGCGAGGATCGCTATGACGTCGATCAACTCGGTAGCGTCGCCGGTGTGCAGGAACTCGGGTATGCCGATCGCGAGCGAGATGCCCATCGCAGCGATCAGGATCCAGATCAGGAAGTTGTTGATCTGGTCCCACAATCTGCTCAGGAAGCCGGGTCGCGGTTTCTCTTTGAGTTCATTGGCCCCATACTTTTCGAGCCGTGCTCGAGCCTCAGCACCAGTCAAGCCTTTCTTGAGATCCGTGCCTAGCTCCTCCGCGGTCTGCTCGATCGTCCAGGCATGGGCATTGAATTTCTCAGCCATGACTCCTCCCTCATCCAGCTTTCTTCACAGCGTGCCCGCCGAACTGAGCGCGCATGGCAGCGAGGAGCTTGTGCTGATATGCTTCCTCGGTCCGGGATTCGAAGCGCTGCTGCAGCGACAGGGTGATGACGGGCGCGGACACGTCGAGGTCGACGGCTTCGAAGACGGTCCACCGGCCCTCGCCAGAGTCCGGCACCCACGCCTTGATGCCGGCCAGCTCCACATCCTCAGACAATGCGCTTGCAATCAGGTCCAACAACCACGAGCGCACCACGCTGCCAAAACGCCAGATTTCCGAGATCTGTTTCAGGTCGAGGTCGAATTGCTTCTTGGCCTTCATGATCTCGAAGCCTTCGGCGTAGGCCTGCATCATGCCGTACTCGATACCGTTGTGGATCATTTTGACGAAGTGGCCTGCGCCGGCAGGCCCGGTGCGCCCCCAGCCCAGGTCAGATCCGGGCGCCAACGTCTCGAAGATCGGGCGCAGGCTTTCGACGGCTGCTTCATCGCCGCCGATCATCATGGCGTAGCCCTCGGTGATGCCCCAGATGCCACCGCTGGTGCCCACATCGACGAAGTTGAGCCCCCGCTCCTTGAGTTCGGCTGCGTGACGGACTGAATCCTTGTAGTTGCTGTTGCCGCCGTCGATGATGATGTCACCGGGCGAGAACCGGTCGGCCAGGGCGTTGATGGTGCTTTCGGTTGCCTTGCCCGATGGCACCATCACCCAGGCTACACGCGGCGACTCCAGCTTGGCGGCGACCTCATCGAGGGTACGCGCGCCCAATGCGCCGTTTGCCTCGGCGGCTTGAATGGCCGCTTCGTTAAGATCATAGGCCACCACCTGGTGGCCGCCGCCGATCAGGCGCTGCGCCATGTTGGCGCCCATTTTACCAAGACCAATCATAGCGATTTTCATGGTTGTCGATCCTTTCTCCTCAAAGCCTGTAATTATGCCGTCCTCTTCAAACATCTGATGCCCAAAGCCCCGGCTACGATCACTTCATCAGCTATTCCGAGAAACAACCCGTGACACACGATGCCTGTGCGGGCATCCAGTTGTGCGCCGAGGCCGGCCGGATCTGCGATCGGCCCGAAAGCGCTGTCCAGGATATAGTTGCCATGATCTGTGATGAAAGGTGCCCCGCCTGCGCCTGGCCGCAGGCGGGGCTGCGCGCCCAAAGATTCCAGGTAGCGCGCCTGGGTGCGCCAGCCGAACGGAATGACCTCGACAGGCACGGCCCAATGCGTGCCGAGGGCCGGCGACAGCTTCGACTCGTCGACGATAATGATCTCGCGGCGGCTGGCCTGAGCGACTAGCTTCTCGCGCAACAAAGCCCCGCCCCCGCCCTTGATCAGGTTCAGCGCCGGATCCACTTCGTCCGCGCCGTCGAAGGTGAAGTCGATCTCGAGGTGATCTTCCAGCGTGGTCAGAGGAATGCCCAGGCGCCTGGCTTCAGCCTCAATCACGGTCGAACAGGGAATTCCCACGATATCAGTCAGCTCACCGCGGGAGAGCTTCCCGGCGAGACCGCGCACAGCCAGGAGCGCCGTGCTGCCGGCCCCGAGACCCACAACCATGCCCGACTGGATATAGTTGAGAACCTGGTCCGCAGCTTGTTGCTTCAAGGATTGGGCTGAAGCCATGTTTACCCCTCCGACGAAAGGAAGAAGGAAGAAGAAAGGCGGCGGCCCAGCCGCCGAAGGAAAACGGACTATCTTCCTTCTTCCTTTTTCGATTTTCCTTTCTATTCTCCGACTACGGCCTTGCGGCTGGTCTCCATCGCGTCCATGAGCGCTTTCCAGGCGCCCGCGAAGGATTTGACGCCCTCGGCCTCGAGCTCGCGTGTCACGTCGGCCATCGAGATGCCCAATGCCTCGAGCCTGGCCATAGACTGATAGGCCCCTGCCAGGTCCTCCTGGAGGCTGCCAGCGCGCACGACGCCATGGTCCAGGAACGCGGCCAGGGTCGCGGGTGGCACGGTGTTGACCGTATCCTTGCCGACCAACTCCTCGATGTATACCACGTCGCGATACGCCGGGTTCTTCGTGCCGGTGGAGGCCCACAGCGGGCGCTGCACGCGGGCGCCTTTGGCCTTGAGTGCGGCAAATCTCTCCGAGCCGAAGATGAGCTCGAAATCGTGGTAGGCAAGCCGGGCATTGGCAATCGCGGCCTGGCCCAGGAACTGCGCTGCCTTCTCGGCCCGGGCGCCCCCTCGGTCGACCATGCAGTTCAGGGTGCCATCGACCTTGGTGTCGACGCGCGACACGAAGAACGAAGCAACTGAGGCGATGGAGTCGACCGGCAGCCCTGCTGCGACGCGCCGTGCAAGGCCGCTGATGTACATCTCCATCACCGCCCAGTAGCGCTCGCGCGAGAAGATCAGCGTGACATTGACGTTGATGCCCGCCTCGATCGCGTGCAGGATCGCCGGGAGACCCTCCACGGTCGCGGGAATCTTGACCATCAGGTTCGGCCGGTTTACCCGCTTCCAGAGTTGCTTGGCCTCCGATAACGTGGCCGCGGTGTCATTGGCCAGGTACGGGTTGACCTCCAGGCTGACGTAGCCGTCGCCCTTGTCGCTCTCCTCATAGAGGGGCCTCAGCAGGTCCGCGGCTGCCTGGATGTCTTCGATCGCCAGCTCCCAGAAGATCTCCTCGCCGGTTTTGCCGGCCTTGGCCAGCGGGGCCAGTCCTGCATCGTAATCGTTCGACTTGGTGACTGCATTCATGAAGATCGTCGGGTTGGAGGTGACGCCGCGAATCTCCCCGCGCGCAATCATCCCGGCCAGCTCGCCGTTGTTCAGCAAGCGACGCTCGACGTTGTCGTACCAGACCGACTGGCCTGCGGCATGTAGCTGTTGAGATGTATTCATGTGTTTCTCCTGATGCGTGAGGCAACCTCACCGTGAGGCAACCTCAGCGTGAGGCAACCTCAACGTGAGGCAACCTCAGCGTGAGGCAACGCCTACAGAAGTTCTTCGGCAGTCTTCACGACGTTGTCGACCGTGAGACCGTACTTCTCGAAGACCGTTGCGGCAGGCGCAGAGGCGCCGTAGCGATCGATGCCGAGGACACGGCCCTGCGTGCCGGTGAACTTGTGCCACCCGAGCGTGACGCCTGCTTCCACGGCGACCCGTGCCGTGACCTGGGGGGGCAACACCGAATCCTTGTACGTCTGATCCTGCTCATCGAACAGCCGCCAGCTCGGAACCGACACCAGGCGAACGGCAACGCCCTTTTCAGCCAGCTGCCTCCCAGCCTCCACGATCAAGTTCACTTCCGAGCCGCTTGCCATCAGGATGATCCGGGGTTTGCCCGAGTCACCGTAATCCTTGAGCACATACGCGCCCTTCTTCAGGCCCGCTGCCGGTGCGTACGCGCCACCGGTGCGGTCCAGCGTGGGCAGGGCCTGTCTCGTCAAGACCAGGGCAGTGGGACGATGGGCATTTTCGATCGCCAATACCCATGCCTCGCGTACTTCGTTAGCATCCGCCGGCCGCAGGTCAACCAGGTTCGGGATCGCGCGCACCGCGGCCAGGTGCTCGACCGGCTGGTGGGTGGGACCATCTTCGCCGACACCGATGCTGTCATGGGTGAAGACAGAGATCCTCCTCAGGTGCGACAGCGCAGCCACGCGCAGGACCGGGCGCATGTAGTCGGAGAACACGAAGAAGGTCGAGTCAAAGGGGATGATGCCGCCGTGATAGGCGATGCCGTTTGTGACCGCACCCATCCCGTGCTCGCGCACGCCGAAGTGGATATTGCGTCCTTCACGGCAGTCGGGCGCGAAAGCCGGGCTGCAGTTCATCCAGGTGAGGGTCGACGGCGCCAGGTCTGCAGAGCCGCCCATCAGGTCGGGAAGCTTCTCGGCGATGGCGTTGAGCACCTTGCCGGACGACGCGCGCGAGGCGAGGCCCTTCGGGTCGGCGGGGAACTCGATTAAGCCATCCGACCAACCATCCGGCAGCTTGCCAGCCAGCCGGCGCTCCAGCTCTGCGGCCAGCTCGGGATATTCGGCCCGGTAGGCCTCGAACTTAGCCTGCCAGGCGGTCTCCAGCTCCGCGCCGCGCGCCAGAGCCTGGCGGAAGAACGCCAGGGCCTCATCCGGGATGTAGAAGCGCGGCTCGAGCGGCCAACCCAGGTTTTCCTTGGCCCCATTCAGCTCCTTGTCGCCTGGCGGCTCGCCGTGCGCCTTTGACGTACCCTGGCGGGTGGGCAGGCCGTAGCCGATGATGTTGCGCACCACGATGATCGAGGGCCGCGGGTCCAGCTTGGCCGCCTGGATTGCCCGATCGATCGCTTCGACGTCCAGCCCGTCTGCGACATACTGGACGTGCCAACCGTAAGCCTCGAAGCGCTTGCCCCGGTCTTCGGTGAAGGCGAGCTCTGTGGAGCCCTCGATGGAGATGCGGTTGTCATCATACAGATAGATGAGCTTGCCAAGCTGCAGGTGGCCGGCCAGCGAGGCCGCCTCGGACGCCACGCCCTCCATCAGATCGCCGTCGGTGATGATGCCATAGGTGTAGTGGTCGATGATGTCGTGTCCCGGCCGGTTGTAGACCGCGGCCAGGTGCGCCTCCGCGATGGCCATGCCCACGCCGTTGCTCAGGCCCGCGCCCAGCGGGCCGGTCGTAGCCTCGACGCCGGGTGTCAGGCCGAACTCCGGGTGGCCCGGCGTAAGGCTGCCCCATTGGCGGAAGCGCTTCAGCTCATCCAGCGGCAGGTCGTACCCCGTCAGGTGCAATAGGGTGTAGACTAGCATGGAGCCATGACCGCCCGACAGGACAAAGCGGTCGCGGTTGGCCCACTTCGGATTGGCCGGGTTGTGTTGCAGGTGCCTGGTCCAGATCGTGTAGGCCGAGGGGGCCGTGCCCATGGGCAGGCCGGGATGCCCGGAATTGGCCTGTTGAACGCCGTCAGCGGACAGAAACCGGATCGTGTTGATGTACAATTGCTCGAGTGACTGTTCGGGCATAAGGAACTCCTTCATGATAGGAGGGCAACCGCCCAGAGAGGGCGGCCGCCCCTACAAAGTTAACGTTGGATGCGCGCGGAGCCGCCCTTGGCGAACGCCCGCACCTGTTCAACTGTTGCCATCGTCGTGTCGCCAGGGAACGTGGTCAGCAGCGCGCCGTGAGCCCAGCCCAGGTTGACCGCTTCCTGCTCGGAGGCGCCGGACAAAAGCCCATAGAAGAATCCCGCAGCATAGCCATCGCCGCCGCCCACGCGGTCCACCACATCCAGCTCACAGGTGGGGGACTGATAGGTCTTGCCGTCGATCCAGGCCACCGCGCCCCAACTGTGACGGTTGGTCGAGTGGACCTCACGCAGGGTGGTCGCCACCACCTTGACGTTCGGATACATCGCGGTCACCTTGTCGATCATCCCGAAGAAGACGCTCGGATCGAGCTTGGACTTTGCCGCCACTTCAGGCCCGGGGATGCCGAGGCCCATCTGCAGGTCCTCTTCGTTGCCGACGATTACATCGACGTTTTCCACGATCCCGCGGAGGACCTTCAGCGCAACCTCGTGCCCGCCCCACAGGTTCCAGAGCTTGGCGCGGTAGTTCAGGTCGATGGAGGTGACGGCGCCGTGGGCCTTGGCAGCCTTCATGCCTTCGACGATGACCTGGCCGGTGGTCTCGGAGAGCGCGGCGAAGATGCCGCCGCTGTGGAACCAGCGCACGCCCCCGGCAAACATCTTGTCCCAATCGAAGTCACCCGGCTTGAGCTGCGCGGCCGCTTCGTTGCTGCGGTTATAGAACACGACCGGCGCACGGACGCCCTGGCCACGATCGCTGTAGACGGTTGCCATGTTCGGGCCGTTCACGCCGTTATGCTCGAAGTGCTTGTAGAACGGGATGACTCCCATGGCCCGCACGCGCTCTGCGATCAGGTCGCCGATCGGGTAATCCACCATGGCGGTGGCGATACCCGTCTTCAGCCTGAAGCAGTCTGCCAGATTCGCGGCCACGTTGAACTCGCCGCCGCTCACGTGGATGTCGCAGTGGGTGGCCTTCCGGAAGGGGATGATCCCCGGGTCCAGACGGTGGATCAGCGCGCCCAGCGACACCAGGTCCAGCGCGCCCTCGGATTTCAGGTTCATGCCGTATTTCATTTTCCTCTCACCTTGTAAAGTAGTTCGCCGGCCTTGGCCACGTAGAGGATGCCTTCGTCTTCGCGATCCTTCCATTCGGCCGGGTCGATCGACGCGGCATCCAGGTAGCCCAGGTTGAGCCTGGCACACTCTTCGGGCGGAACCTTGCTCGCCAGCGTCAGCCGGACGTTGGGTTTTTCCACTCCGTTTTCCATCACGCCCGAACCGCGCACGTGGGTGCAGTGCGCCAGCGCGCCGAGCGGCAGGTGCTTGTATTTGTCCCAGTCCTGCAGGAAGTAGGGGAGGATGTGATAGCCCGCCTCGTAGATGTACTTGCCGTGCTCGTGGCTCACCACGTCCAGGTGCGGCGCGAAGATGATGAGTTCGCCGCCCACCTCGACGACGGACTCCATCTTGTACATGCACTTGCCCGCGGTCCACAGCTCATCGTACATCGGGGGGCAGGTCGAGAGGACGCGCTTGTACGGGTGATCGCACCACTTGATGTGCCGCTCCGACGAGATATCGGCCGCTGCGCTCCACGTCTCGTACACATCGCCGACGAGCACGCCGGAGAGGTCGTGGCCCTGCACGATCAGCGCTGCAAGTGTCAGGGGCGTCGGCACGCGCCGGGTGGCTGCATGGATCATCGCTCGCACCGGCGTGTCCTTGATACCGATGGTGCCCAGGACCGTGGCCAACGCGCCGAGCCAGTGGGTTGCGTTGATGACATCCGGCCCGGAGATGCCGGGGAAGAGATACTTGGCGCCGCCCGAGAAGCCAACCACCTCGTGGGGGAAGGTCGGGCCGACGATGAGGATGTGGTCGTGCTCCAGCACGGCCTTGTTGATGCGAATATTGACCTCGGTCGGCAGCGACGAATGGTAGTTGGGGCCCGCGAGCTGCTTGATCTCATCGAGATCGATCACGCCCAGCGAGGTCAGCGCCGAGGGATCGCTCCAGGCATGGTTCAGCAGACCGACATGCTTGAAGGTCGTGGCGCGTTCCTCCGCGGTGATGCCGACCAGGCTGTTCAGCCCGTCTTCGGGATACCCGGGATGCGTCCCCAGTGCGATCATGAAATTCAGCTCGCGCACGTCGTGCAGAACCTCGACCAGCATGCGGAAGAGCTCCGGCAGCGGCAGCGAACGGGTGTGGTCGGGGATCAGCACCAGCACCTTCTGCCCTGCGAATTTGCCGCTCAGCCCCCTGGTCAGGGTCTCCATGACGTCATCGTGCGACAGAAGACCTTCCGCGATTTTTTTGGCATCTACCATATTACGCTCCTATGTCATTTGAGGGGGCGATGCCGCACGCTTTCAGCGTGTTTAACAGGATCGCCCCTGCACGCCGGATCGATCGACCGGGTGGGCGACCGCAAGGGTCGCTCCGACAGGCGTTACACGCCGGCGTATGCCGAGAAGCCTCCATCCACCGGGACCGTGATGCCCGTGACGAAAGCAGCAGCATCCGAAAGCAGCCAGAGCACGCAGCCCATGGTGTCGTCATCGGTGCCCAAGCGGCCCATCGGGGTGTGGTCAAAGATCTTCTGGCCGCGGGCGGTCCACGCACCGGTCTCCTTATCGGTCAGGAGGAAGCGGTTCTGATCGGTCAGGAAGAAGCCGGGTGCGATCGCGTTGACGCGGATCTTGCCGGAGTAGTTCTGCGCCAAGTGCACGGCCAGCCACGAGGTGAAGTTGGTGATCGCGGCCTTTGCCGCGGAATAAGCAGCAATGTTGGTCAGCGGGCGATAGGCATTCATGGATGAGTAGTTCAGGATGACGCCTTCGCCGGCCTCGACCATCTGCTTGGCAAGGATCTGGCAGGGCATGACCGTGCCGAGGATATTGAGATCGAGGACGAAGCGCATCCCATCCTCGGGGATATCGAAGAAGTTCAGGGTCGGGCTGACCGTGGCCTTGGGGCTGTTCCCGCCTGCTGCATTGACCAGGCCGTAGAGGGTGCCGAAGCGCGCCTTGATGGCTGCGCTTGCGGCCTCCAGGCTGTCCCGGCTCATCACGTCGACCTGAACGCCGTCGATGCGGCTGCCGTCTGCGCCCGCCGCCTCCTGGATCTCCGGGAGCCTGGCCAGGTTGCGGTCGAGGATCATCACGTTGGCGCCACAGCTCGCGAGCAGGGTTACCACACCGCTGGCAAGTACGCCCGCGCCACCTGTCACTGCGAAGGTCTTGCCGGTGAAGTCGTACATCTTGAGCAGGTCATCACGGTTCATAGGAAGCTCTCCTTCAGGTTGTTGAGGGTTTCGCCCATGGCCGCCATACCGCGACGCAGGGCCCGGTATTCACGATGGTGTTGCTTGTAAAATTGGTGCCGCTTTGGGTCTGGCGCATAGACCGGGCCGGGTTCGGCGGGGAACATGCTGTCCGCGGGGATCAGCCCCAGCGCGTGCATGCCCAGCAAGGCTGCGCCGGTCGCGGAGGTGTCGGCGACCTCAAGCGCCATGAGCGGGACTCCCAACATATCGGCCAGGGTCTGGGCCCATAATGGCGTGCGGGTGATCCCGCCTGTCAGGCGCACCATCTCGCCTTTGGCCGTCTCTGACCCATACATGGCGTCCCACACGTCGGCCAGGCAGTTGGCGACGCCTTCCATTGCTGCCCGCGCGATGTGCTTGCGGGTGTGCTGCATGCCCAGTCCGTAGAGCATGCCCTTGTCCTTGGGCGCCCAATGAGGGCTGCGCTCGCCGGCAAAATAGGGCAGCAGGAAGACGCCTTCGGCGCCGGGCGAGACGGATTCCGCATCGGCCGCGAGCTGTTCGAAGGCTGCGGAGCCTTCCAGCTCGGGGTACATTTTCTCAGCCACCCATTGCAGGGCCAGCCCACCGTTGTTGATGGCTCCGCCGATGAACCAGAGTGGTTCGTCGACCGTATAGGGGCGATCATGTGGGATCGCCCCTACGTCCCTATGCGGCGGTGTGTCGGTCAGCAGGTAACAGAAGGTGCGCTCTCCCGGATCGAACCAGGGCTCGCCGACGATCTTGCGCACCGCACCGCTGGTGCCTACCGTGATGACGGTTTGGCCGGGCCGCGCGATGCCGGTGCCGAAGCTGGCCATGGCGCCGTCGCTGCCGCCCGCAATCACCGGAAGCCCGGCCGGGAGGCCGGTTGCAGCCGCTGCCTCGCTGGTTAATTGGCCGACCACAGCCGACGGGGAAACCAACCGCGGCAGTTGTTCGGGCTGCACCTCGGCCAACCGCAGGACGCCTGTATCCCACGCCAGAGTCTGGAGGTTGAGCAGGCCGGTGGTGGATGCCAGGCTCAGATCGCTGGCCCACACGCCGGTGAGCGCGTGCAGGATCCAGTCCTTGAGGCCTACCCAGAGGTAGGCGGCCTCCGCAGTTTCCGGCTCGACGCGGTTCCACCAGCGCAGGCGCTGGAGGTGGTAGGTTGAATGCACCGGGCAACCGGTGCGCCGGTAAAGGGCGTGGGTGTCCGTGTCCGCGATCAAGCTGCGGTAGATGGCGGTCGCGCGGGCATCGGCCCAGGTCATGGCGTTGGACATGGGTGTGCCGGCATCATCCGCGACCGGAAAGAGGCTGTGCATCGCGCCGCTGAAGCAAATGCCCCTGGGCGGCGTTGGGGATCCGGCCACTGCGCGGAGCACCTTCTTCACAGCTTCCCACACATGTCTCACGTCCTGCTCGGCCCAGCCGGGGTGCGGGACCTGCAGCCGGTAGCCGTCGGAGGCAGCGGCTTTGACGCGGCCGTCCTCATCCAGAAGCACCGCTTTGCAGTTCGTTGTGCCGAGATCCAGCCCAATCATCAGACCCCTCATGCAAATTGCAGGTTGTAGACTGTAGAGGCGTAGCATGCTACGCCTCTACAGCAAAAAACGTCTACAGCTTAAACGTTCGGCGGCCCAGCCCGTTCGCCAGGTCTGGCGCCATCTCGGCCGCGTCGCTCATCTCGATCAGCCCGCGCACGACCAGGCTGGCGAGCCAGTTGGCCGACGCGCGACGCCAGACATCGTGCCGCGCGGGGATGGAGACGAAGGCCCGAGTATCATCGATGAATCCGATGGTATTGTACAACCCTGCGGTCTCCATCACCTGGTCGAAATAGCGCGCCATGCCGTTCAGGCTGTCCTGGAACCACCACGGCGGTCCCAGCTTGAGCGCAGGATAGTGGCCGGCCAGCGGCGCCAACTCGCGTGAATAGCTGGTCTCGTCCATGGTGAAGAGGAGCATAGTGAGCCGCGGATCATTGCCGAAGGCATCGGTGACCGGCTTCAAATTGCGCACCCATTCGGTTTCGACCGGAATGTCGCTGCCCTTGTCCGCGCCGAATCGCTCGAACACGAGCGGGTTGTGGTTGCGGTAGCAGCCCGAATGGAATTGCATGACCAGCCCGTCCTCGACGCTCATGCGCGCCATCTCAAAGGCGATGTAGCCCGTAAAGCGCCGCGCGTCCTCGGCCGTTGCCTTCCCGGCCAACGCGCGGGCGAAAATTACCTCGGCGTCTGCAGAAGACATGTTTTCAGTATACGGGGTCTCCACGCCGCTGTCAGTAGAGGTGCAACCCATTGTCTTGAAGAAGGCGCGGCGCTCTTCAAGCGCGGTGATGAGCGCCCTGGCGGTGCCGATCTCGCGTCCCACGACGGCGCTGAGCTGGTCGAGGTTGGCCTTCCAGGCAGGAAGCGCCAGGTTCGTTACCGCATCAGGACGGAAGGTCGGCCGGACGACCCCTTTCCAGCCTGATTCCTTGATGGCCTTGTGATCGGCGAGCGAATCCGCCGCGCCATCCGTGGTGCACAGTACCTCGATGTTGAACCGCTCGAACAGCGCGCGGGGGCGGTACGCCGGGGTTGCCAGCTTAGCGGCCAGCTCATCGTAGGCCGCCTGTGCGGTGGCGCCGGTCAGCTTCTGCTTGATCCCGAAGATCTCGTAGAGCTCGTGCGCCAGCCACACGCCGCTGGGGGTGCCGCGGAAGAGGTAGAAGTTCTCGGCAAACGTCTGCCAGATCTTCCGGTGATCGGTCTCCACCTGACCACCATCCCGACGCGGTATGCCCAACGATTCCAGGGGGATGCCCTGGGAGTAGAGCATGCGGAAGACATAATGGTCGGGGATGATGAGCAGATCCGCGGGCGTGCCGAACGTTGCGT
>Ga0123333_10002525_pt1 | contig 18504 bp, 23 predicted proteins | sample BioC12SIPDNA_3_FD_89957 | JGI IMG/M metagenome (GOLD analysis project Ga0123333, IMG submission 89957) | Anaerobic biogas reactor microbial communites from Washington, USA - Biogas_R2_B C12 SIP DNA | ecosystem: Engineered > Bioreactor > Anaerobic > Unclassified | place: Washington, USA... | reverse complement strand
GGTCGGCTGCACATCCTCGAGGTGCAGCGGCTCATGCGCACGATGCCCAAGGTCGTGATCGCCGTCGTCGACGGGTGGGCCGCGGGCGGGGGACACTCGCTGCACGTCGTGGCAGACCTGTCGATCGCGTGCCGCGAGCACGGGCGTTTCAAGCAGACCGACGCCGACGTCGGCTCGTTCGACGGGGGGTACGGCAGCGCGTACCTCGCACGCCAGGTGGGCCAGAAGCGCGCGCGGGAGATCTTCTTCCTCGCCCGAGAGTACTCCGCCGACGACGCCGAGCGGTGGGGCGCAGTCAACGAGGTCGCCGAGCACGACGAGCTCGAGGACCTCGCGCTCGAGTACGCGCGGACCATCGCCGGGAAGTCCCCGCAGGCGATCCGCATGCTCAAGCTCGCGTTCAACCTCGCCGACGACGGCCTCGCGGGCCAGCAGGTGTTCGCGGGCGAGGCGACGCGCCTGGCCTACATGACCGACGAGGCGGTCGAGGGCCGCGACGCGTTCCTCGACAAGCGCGAGCCGGACTGGTCGCGGTTCCCGTACTACTTCTAGGGGCCCGCGCCAGGCCCCGGCCAGTCACTCGACCGAGTACGAGCCCTCGTTGCTCGGCATCATCTCGACCCACGTGTTGCCGGGCGCGAGCAGCAGCGGTTCGCCCTTGACCGTGAGCACGAACGGCGCATCCTCGGCCTCCTTGGCCCAGCGCCCCTCGACGATCTTGCCGCCCGTCGCGACGTAGGCCCGGCCACGCTCGCCCGCGAGACGCAGCGTCGGGACGCTCGCACCGCCCTGGGCGCGGAAGCCCGAGCTTCTCGCCTCGACCGAGAGGATCACGACGTTGACGGCCGAGAGCCGCGTGCCGTCCATACTGACCGCGTCGGCGCCGCTCTCCGAGCGCAGCCACGTGCCTGAGCCGTCGTCCCACGTCCACGCGGGGCGACCGTTGCCCATCCGCAGCGAGATCGTCGCGGCGTCCTCACCCGCGGTCGCGGCGCTCGCACCGGCGACGTCCTCGGCGTACTCGAACTGCGCGGGGGGCGGGGACGTGCGCGAGTCGTCCGCCTGGGCCCACAGGTCCGCCGCGGAGGAGTACACGTTGTGCGGTGCGCGCCGGTCGGACGAGCGGTAGAAGCCGCCCGCACCGCCGTCGTGCGTGAGCAGCTGGGACCCTGCGTCGCGGACCATGCGCAGGATGCCGCCCTGGCCTCCCGAGGCGGCGAGCAGCCCGCCCGTCGGCGCGATGATCGCGGCGTCCATCGGGCGCACCGAACGGATCGGGCCGATGCGCTCGGGCGACTTCGAGTGGAACACCGCGATGAACCGCGGGACCGAGAACTCCACGACGGTCTCCCACACGATGTCGGCGTCCTCGAGGCCCGACTGGGGGCGCGCCGCGGAGGTGTTCTCGACCTTGACCGCGAGCGCGGGGCGCTCGGCAACCTCGCCGGTCGGCTCACCCGTGAGCGGCCAGACGATCGCGGGCTCCTCGGGCTCGGGCGGCGTCGTGCGGGACTCGGTGACCTCGGGCGTGACCGTCACGGGCGGCGGCGCCTCGGGCTCGGTCGGGGCCGAGCACGCGACGAGCGCGAGGAGGGCCGCGGCGGGCAGCGCGAGCGCACGAGTGCGGCGGGCGGTTCGGGTCACTGAACTTCTCCCTACGAGGTGCGTGCAGTCCCGTCGGCGCGCGACGGTCCGCCGCACAGCCTACGTCGCCTCCTACCCTGGTGGTGTGCGCCGCCGACCCAGGATCCTGCCCGTCCGCCCGGGCGAGGAGCACGCTGTCGCAACCGCGCTGGCCAGGGCGCTGGACGGCTCGGGACCGCCGCTCGCACCGGTCGCGGCCGACACCCCGGCGCGCGACCTGGGAGCCGTCGACGACGACGTCGCGCTCGTCGTGACGACCTCGGGCTCGACCGGCGAACCGCGTGCGGTCGCGCTCACCGCGGGTGCCCTGCGGGCCTCGGCGGACGCGACGGCCGAGCGCCTCGGCGGGCCAGGGCAGTGGCTCCTCGCCCTTCCTGTCCAGCACGTCGCGGGGCTGCAGGTGCTGACCCGCTCGGTCCTCGCGGGGACCGCACCGGTCGTGCTCGACCTCGCAGCACCCTTCACGCCCGAGGCGTTCGCTGCCGCGACCGAGCGGCTCGACGGCGCGCGCCGACTCACCTCGCTCGTGCCGACCCAGCTGCACCGGCTGCTCGCGGTCCCGCACGGGCGCGCGGCGCTCGCGAGCTTCGACGCGGTGCTCGTGGGCGGCGCCGCGACCGACCCCCGACTCGTGCGCGAGGCCCGCGCGGCGGGCGCTCGCCTCGTGCTCACCTACGGCATGACGGAGACCGCGGGCGGGTGCGTCTACGACGGGGTCCCGCTCGACGGCGTCCGGGTGCGGCTCGACGGCGACGCACGCATCCACCTCGCGGGCCCGGTGCTCGCCTCGGGGTACGTCGGGGAGCCAGGGCTCACCGCGCGCACCTTCGCGGTCGACGACGACGGCGTGCGGTGGTTACGCACGAACGACCTCGGCAGGCTCGCCGGCGGCGTGCTCGACGTGCTCGGGCGCGCGGACGACGTCATCGTGACGGGCGGGGTCAAGGTCGCCCCGGCCGCGGTCGAGGCGGCGATCACCGAGCTGCCCGAGGTCGCCCACGCGTGCGTCGTGGGCGTGCCCGACCCCGAGTGGGGCGCCGTCGTCGTCGGCGTGCTCGTCCTGGCCCCTGGGGCCGAGGCTCCCTCGCTCGAGGAGGTGCGTGCCCGCGTGACGCCTACGCTGGGAGCACGGTCGGCGCCGCGCCGTCTCGTGGTCGTCGAAGAGCTCCCTGCACGGGGGCCAGGGAAGGTCGACCGGCGTGCGGTCGCGCGGATCGCGGCGCAGGCACAGGACGAACGAGCACCGGGGCGACCCCGGACCGGAGGTGCGTGATGGCGACAGCGAGCGAGTGGGTCTCGGGGGCCCGACCCCGGACCCTGCCCGCGGCACTCGCGCCCGTGCTCGTCGGGACCGGCGCAGCGGCCTTCGCCGGTGGTGCGCACCTCGGGCGCGCGCTCCTCGCGGCGGGGCTCGCGCTCGCGCTCCAGGTCGGGGTCAACTACGCGAACGACTACTCCGACGGGGTGCGCGGGACCGACCTCGACCGGGTGGGCCCGATGCGGCTCACGGCCTCAGGTGCCGCGCGGCCCCAGCACGTGCTCGTGGCAGCGATCGGCGCGCTCGGCCTCGCGGGCGTGCTGGGTCTCGTGCTCGTCGCGCTCGTCGGGCAGTGGTGGCTGCTCGCGGTCGGCGCTGCGGCGATCGCCGCTGCGTGGTTCTACACCGGAGGTCGGCGCCCGTACGGGTACCTCGGGCTCGGCGAGCTCGGGGTGCTCGTGTTCTTCGGCTTCGTCGCGACGGTCGGCACGACCTACACCCAGGCGCTCGTCGTGCCGTGGCCCGCGTGGGTCGGGGCGACGGGCGTGGGGCTCAACGCGTGCGCCCTGCTCATGGCCAACAACCTGCGCGACGCGCCCAAGGACTCCCTCGCGGGCAAGCGCACCCTCGCGGTGCGCCTCGGCGAGCGGCACGCACGGCGGCTGTTCGCGCTCGAGCTGCTCGGCGCGCTCACACTCGGTGCGGTGTGCGCGGTCGCGGCACCGTGGGCGCTCCTCGTTCTTCTGCTGACGCTGCCCGTGACGCTGCTGTCGCTCACTGTGCTCGCGGGGGCACGCGGACGCCTCCTGCTGCCCGTGCTCGCGGGGACCGGGCTCGTCGCGCTCGGGTACGGCGTGCTGCTCGGGATCGGGCTCGCGCTCTAGTCGGTGTCCGGGGGCGTGGGCTCGTCCTGCGTGCCGACCCCCTCGACGAGCGCGTCCTCGACCTCTTCGTCCTCGCCCGCGACCTTGCGGCGCTGCGCACGCTCGGCGAGGTAGGCGACCGCGGCGTCACGCTGGCGCGCGAGCAGCAGGTAGGCGAGGGCCGCGCCGATCACGACGCCGAAGCCCGCGAGCGCGAGCCAGTGGCGCACGCCCACGAGCCACAGCACGGCGATCGTCGCCGCGACGAGGCCGAGGCGCAGCACGGAGTAGGTCACGAAGGGCACCCATCCAGGGTACGTTCCCCCGCGCCTGCCCCGGACGCCTAGGCTGGAGGCATGCTGAGGTACCTGCCGATCCTGGCCGTCATCGCGCTCGTGGTCTACACCGTGGTCGACGTCGTCAACTCCGAGGACGACGACCGTCTGGGCGTGCACCCCGCGCTGTGGATCCTCGGCATCGTGCTCTTCCCGCCGCTCGGCTCGATCGCGTGGCTCGCGGTGCGCTTCGCGCGCAAGAACCGCACCGCACCGCGCCCCTCGGCCGGGCCTGCCGGTCCTGCGGCACCGGCCTCGCGTCCCGGCCCGCTCGCGCCCGACGACGACCCCGAGTTCCTCTGGCGGCTCGAGCAGGAGCGCCGCCGTGCGGAGCAGGAGCGCAAGCGCCGCGAGACCGACGACGACGCCCCGCGCGCCTGACCGCCCCGCACCTGACCACCGCGCACCTGACCACGAGGCCGTGGTCCGCGCCCTTGTTGCGGCCGGCGCTGCGGGCGACTACGTCGCGTAGGTGTGCAGGCCCGGGAACAGCAGGTTGACGAGCGTGAAGTTGATGATCACGCACACGTAGGCGACCACGACGAGCCACGCGGCGCGCGCGCCGGCCCAGCCACGGGTCGTCCGGGCGTGCAGGTAGCCCGCGTAGACGACCCAGATGACGAAGGTCCAGACCTCCTTGGGGTCCCAGCCCCAGTAGCGGCCCCACGCGTGCTCGGCCCAGATCGCGCCCGCGACGAGCGTGAAGCTCCACAGCACGAATCCGACCGCGTTGAGGCGGAACGCGAGGCTCTCGAGAGCGCCGACGCCCGGGGTCGTGGCGAGCCAGCCCCAGCGCGGGCTCGCAAGCGCACCGCCGCGGGCTCGTCCCGCGCGCAGCAGCTGGAGCACCGAGGTCACGAAGCCGACCGTGAACACCCCGGTCGCGATGACCGCGACGCCCACGTGGATCACGAGCCAGTAGGACTGCAACGCAGGCTGGACGCCGTCGGCCGGGACGAAGAAGTTGACCTGCGCGACCGCGAGGAACAGCACGACGATGCCCATGACGGCCGTGCCGAGGAAGGGGATCGTGCGACGCCGCTCGAGCGCGACGAGCACGAGGACCGCGACGAGCGCCCCGACGAGCACGAACTCGTAGAGGTTGGCCCACGGGGCCCGGCCCGCCGCGATGCCGCGCGTCACGACGGCGCCCGCGTGCAGCGCGAGACCGACGAGCACGGTCGAGCGCGCGATGCCCTCGGCCTTCGCGCGGCCCGGGGTGGGCGAGGCAGGGTCGAGGTCCACGGCACCAGGAGCCGGGGCACCTGCGCCGACGACGGCGGCCTGGCGCGCCGCGACGCCCGCGTCCGCCTTGCGTGCGAGGAGCATCGTGAACGACACGAGGGCGATCGCGTACGCGGTCGCCGCTCCCCACACGAGCATCGTGCTCATCTCGGCGATGTTCAACGCTCCTCCTCCTGACCCGCGATCGCGAGCCGCACACGGTCGACCTCGGCCTCGAGGCCCGGGTCGTCGCCGCGGGCCAGCGCGGCCACCTCGACCACGGTAGTCCCCTCGGACGTGTGCCTCGCACGCACCCAGACGCGCCTGCGCGGGGTGAACAGCGACAGCCCGAGACCGAGGATCGCGGCGAGCGCGAACACGAGGATCACCGTGAGCGTCGGGTCGTGGCGCAGGTCGAGCGCGACGAAGCGCGGCAGCTCCTCCCCGAGCGTCACGGTGCCCAGACCCTCGGGCAGGTCGACGGTCTGACCGGGCCGCACGACGACCGTGCGGGGCCGCTCACCGGCCGCGGTCTGCTCGGTGACCTGGGTCATGCCTTCCTCGTCGAGCTCGTAGACGTTCTGCGGCAGGCCCGCGTCGAGCCCGAGGTCCCCCGTCCACACCGAGAGCACGAGCGCGGGGTCGAGCGGCAGGGGGTGCACCGAACGCCAGAAGCCTGCGGGTTCCTCGACCGCGGTCGGCAGGAGGTACCCCACGAGGCCGATCTGGGGGCCCGAGGTGACGTCGGGGACCTTCACGACGCCCTGCGAGGAGTAGACGGTGTCCTGCGGGAGGAACGGCACGGGACCGGAGAACGCGAGCTCGCCGGCCGCGTCGTGCACCTCGATCTGGGGGGCGTAGCCGTTGCCCATGAGGTAGATCTTGGCCCCGCCCACGCTCAGCGGGTGGTTGACCTTGATCGTCCCCGCGCGCTCGTCGCGGCCCGGCTCGTCGACCGTCACCTCGGCCGTGAAGTCGCGCGCGAGGAGGGTCGCGGGGTCGAAGGTCGACTCGAAGCGGTCGAGCGTGATGCGGAAGGGCACGAGCGACTCGGGGCGGAACCCACGGCCCGCCTCGAAGGAGTCGTAGGCGAGCCTGGAGTTCGCGAAGCCTCGGCCCTCGACGACGACGGCCTGGCCCCGGTAGTGCGTGAAGTCACCGACGACGAGGCACACCAGGACGCCCACGAGCGCGGTGTGGAACAGCAGGTTGCCCGTCTCGCGCAGGTAGCCGCGCTCGGCCGAGACGGACGCTGCGACGCCGTCGTCGTCGAGCCGTGTCACGCGGTAGCTGGGCCACGGGCCGCTCCCGCGCAGGTGCCGCTCGGCCCGGTCGAGGACCGTCGCGACGTCGAGCTCGGTCTCCTCGCGCGAGTGCGCGGGGAAGCGTTCGAGGCGGCGCGGGGTGCGCGGGGGCGGGGTGCGCAGCGCGCGGGCGTGCTTGCGCATGCGCGGCAGGATGCAGCCCACGAGCGAGGTGAACAGCAGCAGGTACACCGCGGCGAACCACGGTGAGGCGTACACGTCGAAGAAGCCGAGCCGCTCGAGCCACGGCGCGAGCGTCGGGTTGTCGCGCACGTACTCGGCGACCGCGACCGGGTCCTGCGGCTGCTGCGGGAAGATCGACCCGGGAACCGCGGCGACCGCGAGCGCGAGCAGGAGCAGCAGTGCCACCCGCATCGAGGTGAGCTGGCGCCAGGCCCACCGGGCCCAGCCCGCTGCGCCGATCTCGGGCGTCTTGACGTCGCTCATCACACCACCGGGACGAAGGGTTCGTCGGCCGTGAGCAGGCCCTGGAGCCACTGGGCCCAGGAGTCCCACACGCCCGTGACGAGCGCGAGGCCGAGCAGGACGAGGAGCGCCCCGCCGAGGCGCATGACGGTGCGGCGGTGGCGGCGCAGGAACGCGAGGGCACGTTCGGAACGACCGATCCCGAAGGCGGCGAGCACGAACGGCAGGCCCAGGCCGAGGCAGAACGCGACCGCGAGCACGCCCCCGCGCAGCGCCGAGCCGGACTCGAGGCCGAGCGCGAGGATCGCGGCGAGCGTCGGACCGATGCACGGGGTCCACCCGATCGCGAAGACGATCCCGAGCAGGGGCGCCCCCCACAGCCCCGCGCGCGGCGAGACGTGGCGGCGCGTGTCGGCCTGGAGGAACGGCACGAAGCCCATGAAGACCAGGCCCATGACCACGACCACGACGCCGAGCACGCGGCTCACGGTCCCCGAGTGCTCGCGCAACGCCCCGCCGAGCGATCCCGCGAGCACGCCGTAGGCGACGAACACGGCCGTGAAGCCCGCGACGAACAGCGCGACCCCGCCCGCGAGGCGTGCCGCCGAGGCCTTGCGGGCGCCGGGTCCGCCGTCGGCGCCCGAGGCGCTCATCGAGCCGACGTAGCCGAGGTAGCCCGGCACGAGCGGCAGGACGCATGGCGACAGGAACGACACGAGGCCCGCGAGGAGCGCGACCGGGAGCGCGAGGACCATCGCGCCGGAGAACGCGGTCTCGGCGAAGCTCTGCCCGAGGTCGCTCACGGGGCCTCGGCGAGGAGCGCGTCGACGAGCGGGCGCACGACGCCCGGGTCGACCATGCCCACGACCCGCACCGCGACCCGGCCCTTCCGGTCGAGCAGGACGGTCGTGGGCGTCGCGCTGATCGGGACGACCCCTTCGAGGGCCGCAAGGGCCGCGCCGTCGGCGTCGTCGATCGAGGGGTAGGTGACCTCAAAGCGGCGCTCGAAGGCCTCCGCGGTGCCCGCGTCGTCCGTGCCGTTGATGCCGAACAGGGTGAGCTCGGGGTAGTCGGCGTCGAGCGCGACGAGGTCGGCGGCCTCGGCGCGGCACGGGGGGCACGCGGCGTACCACGTGTTGAGCAGGACGAGCTCGCCGCGGTGCTCGGCGAGGTCGACCGGCGCGCCGTCGAAGTCGGTGCCCGTGAGCTCGAGGGGCTCGCTGCGCTCCTCGACGTCCCACGCACGCACCGTGCCGTCGGGGGAGGTGAAGCCGAAGCCCGTGGCCTGGCTCGTGGGCGGTGCGCTCGGGTCCTCGGAGGGTGCTGAGCAACCCGCGAGCACGAGCACGGCGAGGAGGGCCGCGGTGAGCGCCGCGCGCAGCCGTCGGGCGGGTCCTCTCATGCGCCGGGCACCTGCCTTGCCCCGGGCAGGAGGTCGCGCGCGGGCTCGGCGTAGCTCACCCGGGCGAGGGTCTCGCCCTCGAAGTGCAGCGAGGTGACCGAGGCGAGCGAGCACTGTCGGCGCCGCGGGTCGTGGATGAAGGGGCGCTTCTCGGCGGCGAGACGGGTGACCCAGATCGGCAGCTGGTGCGACACGAGGACCGCCTCGTGCCCCGCGGCCTTCTCGCGCGCGGCGTGCACCGCGCCCATCATGCGTGCGACCTGCTCGCGGTACGGCTCGCCCCACGAGGGCCGCCACGGGTTCCACAGCCGAAGCCAGTGGCGTGGGTAGCGCAGCGAGCCGTCGCCGACGCCGAAGGTCATGCCCTGGAAGTAGTTCGCGGCCTCGATGAGTCGCTCGTCGGTGGCGAGCTCGAGCCCGAGCGCCTCGGCGATCGGGGCCGCCGTCTGCTGCGCACGCTCGAGCGGGGAGGCGACGACGAGCGTGACGGAGGGCGGGACGTCGTCGGCGGGGCCGAAGTGCTCCGCGAGGCGGCGGGCCATCGCCTCGCCGCGTTCGGACAGGCGGTAGCCCGGGAGTCGCCCGTAGAGGATGCCCTCAGGGTTGTGGACCTCGCCGTGGCGCACGAGGTGCACCGTGGTGGAAGACATGGCGCTCAGTGTCCCTCATCGCTCGGGCCGCGACGAAACCGGTCAGTCCCGGAAACGTTCGGTCACGATCGCCATCGCCTCGCCGAGCGCGGCGAACTGCTCCTCGGACAGCACGTCGACCAGGACGCGGCGCACGGCCATGACGTGCCCGGGCGCCGCCTCGACAAGAGCCTGGAAGCCCTTGTCGGTCATGTGGCAGTTGACGCCGCGCCCGTCCCCCTCGCACGCCTGGCGCTCGACGAGACCGCGGCGCTCCATGCGTGAGACGGTGTGGGTCAGGCGCGAGCGGGAGTGCACGAGGCCGTCGGCGAGCTGGGACATGCGCAGCGTGTGGTCGGAGGTCTCCGAGAGGCGCACGAGCACCTCGTACTCGCTCAGGGAGAGGCCCGAGTCGGCCTCGAGCTGGGCCGAGAGGGCGGCGGTCACGATCGCCGAGCCGGTGAGGAACGCGCGCCAGTGGACCTGCTGGTCGGCGTCGAGCCACCGGACCTCGTCACGGGCGAGGACGTCCTGCGTCGTGCTCATGGTCGGAACCTACCAATCGGAGAACTTGGGGCGAAGGGGTTGCGCGCCGGTCCCCAATATAGTACAACTATCAACTACCTGATAGTTGACGTCTCAATCATATGGAGCGACCCGCATGAGCACGACCACCACCACGACCGCGCTGACCGCCGGCACCTGGACGATCGACCCCTCGCACTCCGAGGCCTCCTTCACCGTCCGCCACGCGGGCATCGCGAAGGTCCGCGGCACCGTCGCGATCACCGAGGGCGCCGTCGTCGTGTCCGAGGACGGGACCGCGACCGTGCGGGCCACGCTCGACCCCGCGACCGTCAGCACGGGCGACGAGACCCGCGACGGCCACCTCAAGACCGCCGACTTCTTCGAGGTCAAGACCTACCCGACCTGGACCTTCGAGTCCCAGGCGATCAAGGTCGAGGGCGAGGAGGCCGAGGTGCCCGGTGACCTCACGATCCACGGCGTGACCCAGCCCGTGACGCTCGAGACCGAGTTCAACGGCACCGCGACCGACGCCTACGGCAACCTTCGCGCGGGCTTCTCCGCGACGACGACGATCTCGCGCAAGGACTTCGGCCTCACCTGGAACGCCGCGCTCGAGGCCGGCGGCGTGCTCGTGAGCGACAAGGTGCAGGTCTCGCTCGAGATCTCCGCCATCAAGCAGGCCTGACACCGGCGAGGCCTTGGCGCGAAGGCCGTCGCGGCACACCTGAGTCCGCGGCGGCCTTCGCCGTCCCCGGGCAAGCTCTCAGCCCTGCGGCGGGGGCGCCGCGAGCGCGCGCGACAGGCGCACCGGGTCGATCTTGAAGATCCCCCGCCGCACGCCGTCGACGAGCACGACCGGGACGTAGTCGCCGTGCTCGGCCTCGAGCGCGGGGTCGCTCGCGACGTCGACCTCGACCCACGACGCGCCGACCTTGGCCGTCTCCTCGGCGACGAGCCGACGGGCTGCCTCGCACAGGTGGCACCCCTCACGGGTGAACAGCACGACACGGGGCTCGGTGGTCTGCATGCGCACCAGGGTAGGTCGCGTCGTTAGAGTGGACGGTGTGGCCCCGAACACACGACCGTCCTCGACGGATGCAGCGGACGGGCGCGTGGCCGCCTTCTTCGACGTCGACAACACGATCATCCGCGGGGCGAGCGCCTTCCACCTCGCGCGTGGCCTGCACCGACGCAAGTTCTTCTCGCTGTGGGACCTGTTCACCTTCGGGATCCACCAGGCGCGGTACCTGCTGTTCGGGGAGAACGCGAAGCAGATCGCCGAGGTGCGCTCGCGTGCGCTGAGCATCGTCGCGGGACACTCGGTCGCCGAGATTGCCGCGATCGGCGAGGAGGTCTACGACGAGGTCCTCTCGCTGCGCATCTTCCCCGGGACCCAGCGCGTGCTCGACAAGCACCTCGCGGCGGGCCACGAGGTGTGGCTCGTGACGGCCTCGCCACTCGAGATCGGCGAGCTCATCGCGCGCCGCCTCGGGGCCACCGGCGCCCTGGGCACCGTGGCCGAGCACCGCGACGGCTTCTACACGGGCCGGCTCGTGGGCGACCTGCTGCACGGTAAGGCCAAGGCGACCGCGGTGCGCAAGCTCGCGGCCGAGCGCGGGATCGACCTCGCGGCGAGCTACGCCTACGGGGACTCCGCGAACGACATCCCGATCCTGTCCGAGGTCGGCAACCCGTGCCCGATCAACCCCGACCGCCGGCTGCGCAGGCACGCGCAGAAGGTCGGCTGGCCCGTGCGAGAGTTCCGCGGCACGCGGCGCACCGTGCGGCGCGGCGCGGACGCCGCGAGCCTCGCCGGGGCGGCCTGGGTCGTGGGCCTCGCGCTGCGGTCCCTGCGCCGCGCCCTGACCGGCCGCCGCTGAGCTGCGCTCCCGGCGACCCCGGCCCGGGTCACGTCCGAGAAGCACGAGAGCCCGGCACGGGGCCGGGCTCTCGGGGAGTCACTTCTTGTTGCGACGCTGGTGGCGCGTCTTGCGAAGCAGCTTGCGGTGCTTCTTCTTCGACATACGCTTGCGGCGCTTCTTGACAACAGAGCCCATGGGTCCTCGCAGTGAGTTCGTCGTGATGGCTGGAACGGCGCACCGCTCGAACGAGGGCCCGGCCGCAAAAGTCCGGTCGCTATCCTACCCGGTCCTCGCCCTCGCGCCCGACGACGTTCGTCGCGAGGTACTTCTCGAGGGCCTCCGCGGGGACGCGGAAGGAGCGGCCGACCCGGATCGCCGGGAGCTCGCCGGAGTGCAGGATGCGGTACACGGTCATGTTCGACACCCGCATCTGCTCCGCGACCTCCGCGACCGTGAGGAAGCGCGGCTGTGCCGGCTGCGTGGCCATGCTGCTCCGTCCTGAGAACCGATGATGCTGGCCGAAGCCTAGGGCTCGTGTGACCAAAGTGGAAGGGGATGCCCGTGTGACTCGCGCTCAGTCGTGGTGCACGTCGAGCCCGAGGTGCGGGAAGACCGCGGCCCGCGTCGCACGGACCGCACGGTCGACGTCGTCGGCGGGGTCGAAGCCGCTCCCCCACGCACGCACCTCGACGCGCTCGCCGTCGCTCAGCGTGCGCGGCTCGGCCCCCGGCTCGAGGCCGTAGGCGTGCCCGAACCGCTCGGCCGCCGCGAGCCACGGCTCGGGCAGCGGCGCGTCGGGCGGCAGCTCGGAGTGCGAGGCGACCGCGACGAGGTGCGCCCACGCCCGCGGGACGACGTCGACGACGGCGTAGCCGCCGCCCCCGAGCGCGAGCCACCTGCCCGCGCACAGCTCGTGCGCGAGCGAGTGCACGAGCTCGTCGGCCCAGCGCATCCCGTCGACGCTCACCCGCAGGTTCGTCAGCGGGTCCACGGTATGCGCGTCGCACCCGTGCTGGCTCACGACCACCTCGGGCTCGAAGGCGCGCAGCACCGCGGGGACGACCGCGTCGACGGCCCGCGCCCAGCGCGCCGTCGTCGTGCGCGCCGGGAGCGAGACGTTGACCGCGGTGCCCTGCGCGCGCGGCCCGCCCACGTCCTGCGGGAAACCCGTCCCGGGGAACAAGGTGCGGCCCGACTCGTGCACCGACACCGTGAGCACGCGCGGGTCGTCCCAGAAGATCCGCTCGACCCCGTCCCCGTGGTGCGCGTCGAGGTCGACGTAGGCGACCCGCTGCGCGCCGTCGTCGAGCATCGCGCGGATCGCGACCGCGGCGTCGTTGTAGACGCAGAAGCCCGAGGCCGCCGCAGGCATCGCGTGGTGCAGGCCGCCCGTGAAGTTGACCGCGTGCTCGAGCTCGCCGCGCCACACCGCAAGACCCGCCGCGAGCGTCCCGCCCACGATCCGCGCGCTCGCCTCGTGCATCCGCCAGAAGGCCGGGACGTCGCCCGTGCCGAGGCCGAACGCCCCGCGCGGCTCCGCGCCGAACAGCGAGGCCTCGCGCACCGCGCGCACGTACTCCGGGGTGTGCACCGCGAGGAGCGCCTCGTCCGGGGCGACGCGCGGCTCGACGATCGCGACACCTTCGAGCAGCCCGAGCTCGCGCACGAGCAGCTCGGTGAGCTCGAGCCGCACGGGCGACATCGGGTGCGTCGGGCCGAAGTCGTAGCCGAGCACGGCCTGACCCCACACGACGCCCGTCACCATGCCCCCACGCTAGCCACCGCGGCACGCCGGACGATCGGCCGTCCACGCAGGGCCCGTGATGGAAGAGTGAGGGCATGTCGCGCACGCTCGACGCCGTGCTCTGGGGACCGCGGGACTTCGTCGACCGTCTCGCGCGCACCGCCCCGGCACGCCTCGCCGTGACCGCGTTCGGGGGGATCATCGCGGTGTTCGTCGCCCTGCTGTCCCTGCCCGTCGCAACCGCGAGCGGGCACCGGGCGCCCTTCGTCGACGCGGTGTTCACGGCCGTCTCGGCCGTGTCCGTCACGGGCCTGACGACCGTCCCGACCGGGGAGTACTGGTCGACCTGGGGCCACGTCGTGATCCTCGCGGGCATCCAGGTCGGCGGCTTCGGCGTCATGACCCTCGCCTCGCTCGCGGGCCTCGCGGTCTCGCGCCACCTCGGCCTGACGAGCAAGCTGCTCGCCGCGACCGAGACGAAGACGACGCGCCTGGGCGAGGTCGGCTCGCTCATCCGCACCGTCGTGATCGCCTCGGTCACGATCGAGACCGCGCTCGCGCTCGTGCTCTTCCCCCGGCTGCTGCAGACCGAGGGCGACGCCGGCTCGGCCGCATGGCACGCGGTGTTCTACGCGGTCTCCTCGTTCAACAACGCGGGCTTCGTGCCCACCCCCGAGGGCCTCGTGCCGTTCCTCGCCGACTGGTGGGTGCTCCTGCCGATCGCGGTCGGGGTGTTCCTCGGCTCGCTCGGCTTCCCCGTGCTGCTCGCGCTCGCCGGGACGTGGCGCGGGCGCAGGCGCTGGCGGCGCTGGTCGCTGCACACGCGTCTGACGATCGTGACGAGCCTTGTGCTCGTCGTGCTCGGCACCGTGACGATCGGCGCCTTCGAGTGGACCAACCCCGCGACGCTCGGCTCGCAGGACGGTGGCACGCGCGTGCTGTCCGCACTGTTCGCCGGGGTCATGCCCCGCTCGGGCGGCTTCTCGACGATCGACGTCGGGCAGATGCGCGAGGCGACGTGGCTCATGACCGACGCGCTCATGTTCGTGGGCGGCGGCTCGGCCTCGACCGCGGGCGGGATCAAGGTCACGACCCTCGCGATCCTGCTCATCGCGATCGTCGCCGAGGCGCGCGGCGACCGCGACATGGACGTGTGGGGCCGGCGCATCCCGCGCTCGACGCTGCGGCTCGCGGTGACCGTGAGCTTCGTCGGTGCGACCGCGGTGCTCGTCGCGTGCCTCGTGCTGCTGACCCTGACCGACTGGACGCTCGACGTCGTGCTCTTCGAGACGCTGTCCGCCTTCGGCACGTGCGGGCTCTCGACCGGTGTCACGGCGCAGCTGCCCGACGCCGGGAAGTACGTCATCGCCGCATTGATGTTCGTCGGGCGCACGGGCACGATGACGGTGGCGGCCGCGCTCGCGCTGCGCGAGCGGCGTCGCGTGATCCGCTACCCCGAGGAGAGGCCGATCATTGGTTGACGACGACACCGCCGCCTCCCGCGCGGCCCGACGGACCGCCGACTCGGTGCGCGTGCCCGACGGCTCGGGCGTGCTCGTGATCGGCATGGGCCGCTTCGGCTCGGCGATCGCGGCACGCCTCGACAAGCTCGGCAAGGACGTGCTCGTGGTCGAGCGCGACCCCGTGCGCGCCCAGCACTGGTCGAGCCGGCTGCCCGTCGTCGAGGCCGACGCGACCAACCCCGAGGCGCTCGAGCAGCTCGGCGCACGCGACTTCCCCGTCGCGGTCGTGGGGGTCGGGACCGAGCTCGAGGCCTCGGTGCTCATCACGGGCAACCTCGTGGACCTCGGCACGCCGCAGATCTGGGCCAAGGCGATCTCGCCCGAGCACGAGCGCATCCTGCAGCGCATCGGCGCGCACCACGTCGTGTCCCCCGAGGCCGACGCGGGCTCGCGGGTCGCGCACCTCGTCTCGGGCAAGATGCTCGACTACATCGAGGTCGAGGACGGCTTCACGGTGGTCAAGATGCGCCCGCCCAAGGAGACCCAGGGGTTCACGCTCGGCCAGTCGAAGGTCCGCACGAAGTACGGCGTGACCGTCGTGGGCGTCAAGTCACCGGGCGAGGAGTTCGAGTACGCGACGCCCGAGACGCGCATCGCGCAAGACGACCTGCTCGTCGTGTTCGGCAACGCCGAGCTGCTCGAACGCTTCGCCTCGCGGCCCTGACACGCCGGCTCAGCGCTCGGGGCGAGGATCACCGCTCGGTTGTGAGGGCGCCGTCGTCGGCGGGAACCGGCCCGGCAGGAGCCGGTCGCAGCGCGGCAGCGGGACGCAGCGGCGGGACGACGGCGCGCACGAGGAGGCTCAGGGCGAGCACCGGGACCATCGCCACGACGAGCACGGTGAACCACACCCAGGCGATCTCACCATGCGACGCGAGCTCGACCACCGCACAGCTCGCGGCCCACGCGCCGAGCTGACCGAGGAAGGTCCACCCGTAGCCGAACCGCCCTCGCACCGACGTCGGAACCTCGCCCCCGGCGACGACGACGGCGAGCCAGACGAGCTGCATGCCGATCGGGACCGTCCCCGGGGAGTCCCACCCGCTCGGGAGGTGACCGAGCCCCGGGACGACACCGAGGACGAGCGCGACGGCCACGAGCGCGAGAAGCTGCTTGATCCCGTCGAGCACCACGAGCCTGAGCACTCAGACCTCCCAGGTGAGCGCACCCCCGCGCGCCCTTGCGGGAGAGACTAGCCGGACGCCACCGCCCGCGGACCGCGCCTCACGGGGTCCGACGACGCAGCGTGAGCGAACCGCCGAGGACGGCCGCGACGATGAACAGCGCGACGAGGCCGACCTCGCTCGCGATGTCGGTGAACGCGAGCCCGCGCGCGACCCCGCCGAGCGCGTCGACGACGTAGGTGAGCGGGAAGACGCGGGAGAGCGCCTCGAGGACCTCGGGCATCTGGGCGCGGGGCATGGCGAGGCCGCACAGGATGAGCTGCGGGAAGAGCGTCGCCGGCATGAGCTGGACGGCTTGGAACTCGGTGCGCGCCAGGGCCGACGCGGCGAGACCGAGCGCGCTGCCGAGGATCGCCGAGAGCACGGCGCACAGCACGAGTACCCACAGCTCGCCGGCGACGTCCATGCCGCACACCCAGACCGTGAACGCGACGAGAACGAGCGCCTGGACTATCGCGAGGAGCCCGAAGGCGAGGGCGTAGCCCGTGACGAAGTCGCCCTTGCCGAGCGGCAGGCTCATGAGCCGCTCGAGGGTGCCCGAGGTGCGCTCGCGCAGCGTCGCGACGCTCGTGACCAGGAACATCACGACGACGGGGAAGATCCCGACGTAGACCGGTCCGAACTGGTTCAGCACGGGCGTGCCGTCGAAGAGCCACGCGATGAGTCCAAGCACGACGCACGGCAGCACGATGATGAGGGCGATCGTCCGGTGGTCGTGCCGGAGCTGGGTCAGGACGCGCGACGCCGTCGCGAGCGTCAGGCGGGGCGTCATCGCCCCTCCTCCCCTCGGGCCTCGATGAGTGCGAGGAAGGCCTCGCCCGCCTCGCTCGTGCCCGTGCGCTCGAGCAGCTCGGGCAGGGTCGCATCGGCGAGGACCTGCCCTTCGCGCAGCAGCACGAGCCGGTCGCAGCGCGCGGCCTCGTCCATGACGTGGCTCGACACGAGCAGGCTCACGCCGTCGTTCCGCAACCGCGCGAAGAGGTCCCACAGGTCGCGGCGCAGCACGGGGTCAAGGCCGACCGTGGGCTCGTCGAGGACGAGGAGCTGCGGGTCGCCGAGCAGCGCCGCAGCGAGGGAGACGCGCGAGCGTTCGCCGCCCGAGAGGGTGCCGACCGTGCGGCCCGCGAGCCCCGCCATGTCGACGGCCACGAGCGCCCGCTCGATGTCCGACGCGTGGGCGCCGAGGAGCGCTGCGAAGTAGCGCAGGTTCTCCGTCACCGTGAGGTCGGCGTAGACGCTCGCGGCCTGCGTCGTGTAGCCGACGACGCGGCGCAGCTCGGGGTGGCCCGCGGGGCGGCCCAGCACCGTCATCGAGCCCGCCGTCGTGCGCTGCACGCCCACGATCGAGCGCATGAGCGTCGTCTTGCCCGAGCCGCTCGGTCCGAGCAGTCCGACGATCTGGTGGCTCGGGACGTCGAGGTCGACGCCGCCGAGCGCCGTCGTCGTCCCGCGCACGACCGTCAGCCCGCGGGCCTCGACGACGTTCCCCTTATTCCCCATGTGAGGAATACTGTCACTGTAGGGCTTCCCCCACAAGGGTTTCGTACGGTTCGGTCAGATATCGCACGAGAGTCGGCGTCACCATGCGCACGACCGACTCGTGATCGGCCGACGCGAGAGGGTCGAGCCGCAAGAGCACCTTGGTGACGAGGACACCCAGGATCTGCGAGGCCATGAGGCTGACCCGGAGCTCGGCATGATCGACGTCGAGCTTCTCGACGATCGTGCCGAGCATGCGCTTGACGAAGAAGTCGCGCAGGAACCCAAGTTTGGGGTCGGCCGAGATGAGCCCCGCGAGGATCGGGCGGAGCCGCTTGCGACCCTGCGGGGAGTCCCACACGGAGAGCACGGTGCGCAGGATGCCCTCCGCGAGCGCCTCGGGTCCGGCCGGCGCGAGCTCGGCGATGCGCGCGAGCGGATCGATCGCAGCCGGGGCGAAGACGGCACCGAAGAGCTCGGACTTGGAGCCGAAGTAGTGCCGCACGAGCGCGGGGTCCACGCCGGCCGCGCGGGCGATCGCACGCCCGCTCGTCCGGTCGAAGCCGTGCTCGGCGAACTGCGCGCGCGCCGCCTCGAGGATCAGCTCGCGCGTGTCCTGACCGGCGGGACGGCGGCCCCGACGGCGCGGCTCGCTCGGTTCCGCACGCACCCGCCACCACCTTCCCCACGCTGCTCGCCCTGCCGAGCGAGCCTATCGAGCCGCTCGGCGGGGCAGCCCAGTCCCACGCTGTCGGCAGTCTCCCGCGCGATCGGCAGTGTGAACTGCCGACCCGGCGCGGAACTGCCGACCGCGCGGTGAAGGCCTGCAGCCCGGGCGGGTCAGCGTCGGCGGGCCGTGAGGAACCGCTGGACGATGACGAAGACGAGCAGCACGGCCCCGATGAAGATCTTCGTCCACCACGCCTCGCCGAGGCCCTCGCGGGAGATGAGCACCTGGATGAGGCCGTACACCATGACGCCCACGGCCGTGCCGAGGATGTACCCGCCGCCACCCGTGAGGATCGTCCCCCCGATCACGACCGCCGCGATCGCGTCGAGCTCCATGCCGATGCCCGTGAGGTTGTAGCCGGACTTGGTG